>Ga0207426_1000164_pt1 | contig 171465 bp, 142 predicted proteins | sample AraplaMF_Cvi_mMS_FD_184265 | JGI IMG/M metagenome (GOLD analysis project Ga0207426, IMG submission 184265) | Arabidopsis root microbial communities from the University of North Carolina, USA - plate scrape MF_Cvi_mMS (SPAdes) (version 2) | ecosystem: Host-associated > Plants > Roots >...
CGCCTGTTTGGCATGTACGCCGGCATCGCCTTTGCGGTAGCCTTTCCAGCCGCATTGCTCTATGAGCCAGCCAGCTGCCAGCTTATAGTGGTCGTTGGCTACAGGGTAGGCCACCAGTTGAGGGAAAGCCTCATGCAGGGCGGTATACTGTGCTTTATTGATGGTAGGATTTTTAAAGAAACTACCCGCATTACCAATTTGTGCCGGGTCAGGCAGTTTGGAGGAACGGATATTTATTACTGCCTGGCTGATAGCCTGTATGGACAGTGTTGTTACATTCATCCGCTGCAGCTCTTCGTTGATAGCGCCATAGCTGGTATTAAAATGGGGCTGTTTGCTTAAACGGTAGGTAACGGATAAGATGGCGAACTGCTGCCGGTATTCCTTCTTAAACACGCTTTCCCGGTAGCCAAAGTCACAATCCGCGTTACTGAATGTTACCATAGCTTTATCTTCCAGGTGAAGGGCTTCCAGTTCATAAAATACATCCTTTATTTCCACACCATAAGCCCCGATGTTCTGCATAGGGCTGGCGCCCACATTACCGGGTATCAGCGACAGGTTTTCCAGACCGGCCAGGTTCAGACCTATACAATGTTGTACAAACCCATGCCAGTTCTCTCCTGCTCCTGCTTTCACATATACATAGTCGTTATCTTCCTTAATAACGGTAATTCCTTTGATCTCATTTTTCAACAGCCATCCGTTGAAATCCTGTGTAAACAGGATATTACTGCCCCCTCCCAGTATCAATTCGGGCAACCCGCTTTCCTGCCGGGCAGCAATGAGCTCCTGCAGATCATTTACCGAGGAAAAAGCCGCGAAATAACGCGCAGTAGCCTCAATACCAAAAGTATTATATGATTTGAGCAGAACATTTTCTGATACCTGCATAATAACCTAAATTTATGGTCAGCAAAGATAACCGCAAATCATTTAGAAATTTCTACATCCCATAATCCATTTTTCATGAATAAAACGGCGATTGTGATAGGAGCTACCGGACTAACGGGAACACATCTTGTGGCCACATTACTGCAGGACCCTTATTTCAGTAAAGTGAAAGTGCTGGTGCGTAAGCCGTGGGCGCATGCCAGGCCCAGGCTGGAAAGCATCATTGTGGATTTCGATGACCAGGAAAGTCTGGCGGCCGCAATGCAGGGCGATGTGCTCTATTGCTGTATCGGCACCACCATCAAAAAGGCCGGCAGCCAGGAAAATTTCAGGGAGGTAGATTATGGTATCCCGGTTAAATGCGCAGAAATAGCCCATGAACAAGGCATTGCCCAATTTGCGCTGATGTCGTCTATTGGCGCCAATCCGCATTCCCGCAATTTCTATTTACGTACCAAGGGAGAAACGGAAGAAGCGATTCAATCCATTGGTTTCAGCGGCGTATATATTTTCAGACCTTCGGTATTGATAGGGCCCCGGAATGAATTCCGCCTGGGCGAGTGGCTTGGTAAATATCTTATCCAGCTTTTTTATTTTTTATTACAGGGGAGATGGAAAAAATACCGGGGTATTAAAGCAGCTACCGTTGCCAATGCCATGATAGCAGCCACAAAACATGCAGATACCGGTGTCAGCATTTTTGAATCCGATGCTATCCAGCGTATGGGGGCTTCATGAAATCCAAAAATTCAATCTTACCTTTAGCCCGTATGAAAAATTGGCTCCTTCTTCTGACTGTTGCGGCTATCGCAATACTACCGTTATCTATACAGGCACAGGCAAACAGCTACTTTCCTGAGATATGGAAAGAAAAGCCGGCATTGCATCCCATTACAACTACCGATCACCCCTATACGGTGTTGGATTACAGGGTAGTGCGGGATTTTAATGTAAGCCGCCAGGATAAGTCCAACAGCTTTAACTGGGCACATTATAAAACCATCTACAAAAACATAAAAATCAATACACAAACCGGCGCTGATAGTCTTACCCAGCTGGTAATGACCATGGAAATGAACGAAGACCTGCGCGGACTCCGTTTAAGAATGTTGCATCCCAACGGCGAAGTCACTGATCTCAATGACCAGGTAAGAATGGTAGTACTGAATGGCGGACGCAGGGCCATTATAGCCAACAACCTGGTAGTACAGGCCGGTGCAGAACTGGAATATGAACTGAGCACCAAAGTATTGTATGATTTTGCCGGCAGCGATTATCTTCAATCCTCCATTGCCTGCGATCACGTGAGCTTTACGCTGATTGCACCTAAGGAACTGAGTTTCAGGATTAAAACCAATCCGGCGATGCCGGTACTGAGCGACAGCATCGCCGGTGACAGTCACTATTACCAGCTGCAACTCGATCACGTACCCGCGCTCGAAAACGATGAACTGTATTACTATCTTCCCCAGTTAAAACGGGTTGATTTTGCCCTATACCAGGCCAGTATCGGTAAGGATATCACCCGCATTACCTGGCAGCAGCCGGCAGAAGAAAACTATATCCCCTTTGTGGCCATATCCAAGCCCGAATATAAACAGCTGGAAAAAGAATTACAGAAATGGGCATTTGTAAAACAACGGATGCCCGTGCCGCAAATGATCTACCAGGTGGAGCAGTTTATAAAAACAAATTTTGAGCTGACAGCACCATCTGACACCAGGGAAACAATGGATATCATTTCCATATTGCGAAGCAGGCGTGCAGAAAATGCCGGTATGGTGCGGCTGATGAATGCAGTGTATTATATGCTGAATATCCCTACGCAGGTGTTGTTTACCTCTTCCCGTGATACGCTGCAGCTGGACAGCCAGATGGTTAATAAGCAGCTGGCCAAAAATGTGTTATTGTATTTCCCTTCAGTACAACAGGCTTTGTCTCCTACGGATATGAATACACGTTTTCCCTGTTATCCGGCGCTCTGGGCCGGCATACCTGCTTTGCGCTGCCGTGATACACTGGTAGGCGAGGAAAGTAAGGTGCTGGTAGACTTTATCAATACGCCCATGACGCCTTATGCTTTAAGTAACATCACCACGGAGGCCACCCTGAAATCGGTAACAGAACCGGTATGGGAAGTGAGACAATCCTTTGGCGGTTATCCTGCCACCAATATAAAAGCGGCTTTTGCCGTTACAGGCACCACTACAGAAGGCAAGTACAAAATTTACAATGCCATCTTACCTTTTGAACCAGGTGTGAGGAAGCCCACCGCTGTAACCACAGAAAATGAGGTTTATAATAACCGCCCGCTCGATAAACCGATGTTGATGAACAGCACGCTGAATACCCCCTCTCTTATAGAAAACAAAAATACACAGATCAGCATACGCCTTGGTCAGCTATTGGGGGGCACTACACCGGCCAATATTCCACTCCCGGCAGATTCCCTTCCGGTACAGATCTCGTTTCCTTACTACCAGGAAAAAAGGGTGAATATCCCGTTACCAGCGGGTTATAAAGTAGCAAATAAAGGGGATTTTTTGGCAGATATCAGTGATAAAGGAGCACAACCTGTCCTGGGTCTTAAAATGCGATGTGAGCAGGATGGTAATATGCTGCATATTTTTGTACTGGAATGGTACAAACAAACTGACTTCTCCGGAGAAAATAAAAAGATATTCGGGCAAATGCTGAACAGGATTCACCGGCTGCAACAGCAGGACCTGGTGCTGGAAAAGGAACAGTAACGGCTATACGCCGTCCACATCAGGAATGATCATGACAGAACGAAATTTTTTCTCCGTTTTCAACTGTATAATAAATTCCTGTAACACCTGCTTGATATGCGCAATCATCCTCATTTCCCGGGGCAGTTTGATCAGCATTTCCTGCAGGTAATTGTTACGCACCCTTGCCACCAATGGCGCAGCAGGACCTACCAGTTGCGTGCCTATATGCGGTTGCAGCCAGCTGGCCAGGATCTGCGCGGCCTGCTCCGCTACCTGTTGGTTTTTATGACGGATCGTTAGCTTTAACAAACGGAAAAACGGCGGATAACCAAACACCTGCCGCTCTGCTATTTCAGCTTCAAACATGGCCTTATAGTCATGCGCCATCACATGATGCAATATCGGATGACGGGTGTTGCTGGCCTGTATCAATACCTTGCCCATGCCATGTTTACGCCCTGCGCGGCCACTTACCTGCTCCATCAGCTGAAAGGCCCTTTCGTTGACACGGAAATCGGGGAAGCCCAGTAAATTGTCGGCACTCAGGATACCCACCAGGTTTACATTTTCGAAGTCGAGTCCTTTCACCACCATCTGGGTACCTACCAGTATATCAATACTGCGTTCTTCGAGTAACTGGATCAGCTTATTGTGACTATCCTTGTTCCGGATAGCATCCATATCCATACGCGCGATGCGGGCTTCAGGGAATACCTGCTGCAGGTCGTCTTCAATTTTTTCTGTACCAAAGCTTTTGGGTTCCAGCGTTTGCGAGCCGCAGGCTACACAAGTGTGTATGTAAGGATAACGGGTACCACAGTAATGACAGGTGAGTTTATCCTGGTTACGGTGATAGGTCAATGATACATCACATTGTTTGCAATGCGGTATAGTACCGCAGGTAGTACATAACAGGAAAGGCGCATAGCCGCGGCGGTTCTGGAACAGGATTACCTGTTTGCCATCTGCCAGGCTTTGTCCGATGGCATTCTTCAGCGCTTCCGTGAAGTTACCGTCCATCGTTTTTTCGGCCATTTCCTTTTTGATATCCACTATTTCAATGGCAGGCATTTCAATACCACCAAAGCGCTCCTTTAATTCCACCAGTCCGTACTTACCCTGTTGCGCATTATAATACGACTCCAGCGACGGGGTGGCAGAACCCAGCAGTACTTTGGCTTTAAACAAACCTGCATAATAGATGGCAGCATCCCTTGCATGATAACGGGGTGCAGGATCCTGTTGTTTATAGGAGGAATCATGCTCTTCATCCAGGATGATGAGTCCAAGGTCTTTAAACGGCAGCAACAGGCTGGAACGTGCGCCCAGTATGATCTGTATTTCACCGTTCTTTACCTTGTTCCATATTTCCACCCGCTCATTGTTATTAAAACGGGAGTGATAAATACCAATGCTGGTGCCAAAATGTTTTTGTAACCGGCGTATAATCTGTGCAGTGAGGCCTATTTCGGGCAGCAGGTACAATACCTGTTTCCCGGAAGCCAGGCACGCTTCCATCATCTTTACATACACCTGTGTTTTACCGCTGGACGTAACGCCATGCAGCAGTGTTACCTGTTTTGTATTAAAATGGGTACGTACTTCTCCGAGCGCATTTTCCTGGGCGGGGCTCAGGTCAAAATCGATCTGGGCATCTACTTTACCGGTAGGAATCCTATCTACTGTACGTTTTTCAACCCAAAGAATATTTTTATCGACGAGTCCTTTCAGTTGCGCGGTGCTGGCGCCGGATTTTTTCAACAGCTCACTTTGTAATACGCTGCCCTGTGTTTTCAGCAGGTGCAGATAAGCCAGCAGCAGTTCCATCTGCTTCGGTGCGCGGCCCATTTCATTGAACAGTGCTGCCAGTTGCGATTCTTCCTGGTACTCAGCGTGCAATTGCACATAATTTTCTTTCTTCTCCCTATATGCTTCTTTTAACTCTTCATATACCAGCAGTACTTTTTTCTCTATCAGCTTTTTGATCACTGAATATACTTCTGATTTATCCAGGATCATCTGTACTTCTTCTATGCGGAGTTCCCTGCGGATGTGTAATGCTTCTGCGATGAGGTACTCATCATCATCGAGGGCGGTGAAATCATCGCCATAAGCATCATTGAACAAGAGGAGGGTTTCGCTGGAAAGTTTGAGATGTGCGGGTAATGCAGCATTCAGCACTTCTCCTTCGGTGCACATATAGTAAGCGGCTATCCAGCTCCAGAAAGCTAACTGTGTAGGATATACGACCGGATCGGCATCCAGCATATCCAGCAGGGGCTTGGTTTTGTAAGGAGGGGCCTGCTCATGTATGGTTTTTACGATACCTGCATACTTCTTCTGTTTACCCAGTTGTACTGCTACACGGCTTCCAACCTTCAGGGTGGCTTCCATATTTTCAGGAACAGCGTATGTATAGTTTCTGGGTAGCGCCAGCGGCAATATTACATCTGCGTACTTCATCCGATCGGCTGCAGGGTTGGGTATTTGCGATACTTGCGTAATTCGGTGTCCATTACATCAAACACCTTTTGTTTGAGGGTGTTGATATCATCCATTGTCATTCCGTTCACAGGAATAGGCGGCAGAAATACCACGCGGCATTTTCCCGGGCTGATCTTCATGGCGTTGTGCGGTAAGCGCTGGCCTGCATCCAGGTAGAGCACCGGTTTTATGGGCATCTGTAGTTCGATGGCCATCCGGAAAGCCCCATTGTGGAACGGACGCAGCGGCTGATCACTGTCGTTGGTTGTTCCTTCCGGAAATACGAGGATAGAGATGCCTGCTTTCAGGGCAGTCATCATTTCACGTACACTTCTGGCCCGGGCGGCAGCATTGGAGCGGTCTACCGGTACCACAGAATTTTTATAGATAAATCCGAAGAAAGGAATCTTTGACATTTCCACTTTGCCCAGGGGGCGGAAGGGAAGGCGCATTACTTTTACGGCGATGGCTGCATCAAGATAAGAGCGGTGATTAACCACATAAATACAGGGATCATTATCGCGTTCGCATTCATATTTGCGGGTTACCCACATTCCCACCAGCGGAAACCAGGTATGCGCCCAGAAACGAAGGAAATAGAAAATGATGTTGCCACCCTTTTCCTTTCCCAGCAATGAAGCCAGGAAAATGGGGGGTAATATCAGAAACATTATTCCCAGGAAGGTGGCAGCGGCGTATATCACATAAATAACACGCAACGGTTTCAAAAGAAAATTCATAAACGCCAGTAATTAGGGTGGAAAACTACGATAAAATCACGAAAAGCAGAAGGCTGAAAGCACAAAGCCAAAAGCCCTTGAAGCGAATGATTAAAGCAAAACAGTAATCGCTCAGATTATTCGCTTCAAGGGCTTTTGGCTGTATGCTTTTGGGCTTTATGCTAATCGCAATTGCAGCTCCAGTCTTTGTCGAGATCAATGCAGGTAATGACCTTGGCATTCTGGCTATCGCAGGGCGCAAATACGATCCGCAGATGTTGTCCTTCGCTGGAATACCCTTCCAGGGCGTAAGTTGGGCAGGGCTGGTCAGCGGGATTGGATTTTTCGGCGTTGATCTCCCCTTTTTCGAGGATCTCTTCTACTTCAATTTTCGTCACCTGACGGCAACCCATCCGACAAATGGCATGCTTAGTATATTCCAGGTGGGCATGACGGTTAATGGCTCCGGAGCCTGCCGTTGCGGGCTGACTGGTACCGTGGGCTACTACGGGGCGGCTGCCCGGAGCGGGAGGCGCAGGGCTGTTCTTCCACCATTTTTGCTGCCAACCTGCGAGCAGTAATAAGGATAAAAGTATAACCGGGAGATATTTTTGGATCGACTTCATAAAACAATAGAACGCCGCGCAAATTAGTTAAAATTCCTTACCTAACTATGACATAAAAAGTTCCTACCTTTGCTTCCCTTTATGGAACAGGTAAAAACAGTAGCATTTCATACACTCGGCTGTAAGCTGAATTTTTCAGAAACCTCCACTTTGAGCAGGTTACTGGAACAGGACGGGTTTGTAAAAACGGATTTTGAGAACACGGCAGATGTATATGTTATCAACACCTGTTCTGTAACAGATAACGCCGACAAGGAATGCCGTATGCTGGTGCGCCGCATACAGCGCAGAGCCCCGGGCAGCATGGTAGTGATTACCGGTTGCTATGCGCAGCTGAAGCCCCAGGAAATTGCGTCCATAGAAGGGGTGGACCTGGTACTTGGCGCCGCAGAAAAATTCAATATTACCGAACACCTCAAAACCCTCACCAAAGGAGACAGCGCCAAAATCTGTTCCTGCGATATTGAGGACGTTAATAGTTTTCATGCTTCCTATTCACTGAACGACCGTACCCGTACTTTCCTGAAAGTGCAGGATGGCTGTGACTATACCTGTGCTTTCTGCACCATTCCCATGGCCAGGGGCAAAAGCCGCAGCGACAGTGTTGCCAACGTGGTAGCACATGCCCATACGCTGGCAGCTACCGGTGTAAAGGAAATAGTGCTCACCGGTGTAAACCTGGGTGATTTCGGTAAAGGCTTTGAAGGCGGTAAGAAAAGAGAAGAATCATTTTTTGAACTGGCACAGGAGTTAGATAAGGTAGAAGGTATTTCCCGCTACCGCATCTCCTCTATAGAGCCTAACCTGCTGACCAATGAGATCATCGAATTTGTGGCCAACAGCCGCCGGTTCATGCCTCATTTCCATATTCCGTTACAGAGCGGCAGCAACGACATACTCGGTCTCATGCGCCGCCGTTATCGCCGGGAACTATATGCAGAAAAAGTAGCGCTCATCAAACAGTTCATGCCACACTGCGCTATCGGTGTAGATGTGATTGTAGGCTTCCCTTCTGAAAGTGATGCCCACTTCCAGGAAACATATGACTTCCTCCATGAACTCGATGTTTCTTACCTGCATGTATTTACCTATTCAGAACGTGCAAACACGCATGCGCTGGAAATAAAACCGGTAGTGCCTGTACACATCCGCAACGAACGAAACAAAATGCTGCGTAACCTGAGTCATAAAAAGCAACAGTTCTTTAATGAAGAACACCTGGGCGAAACCAGGAAAGTGTTGTTTGAATCACTTGGCAAAGATGGGATGATGGAAGGTTATACCGATAACTACATTAAAGTAACCACTCCTTTCCGCCAGGAATGGCACAATCAGCTGATTGATTGGGAGCTGAGGTAAGCAGCTAAAGGTATAAAACTAAAAGCTGTTGAGGCGAATAATTAAAGCGAAAACAATAGTCGCTCTGATCATTCGCCTCAACAGCTTTTAGCTTTATACCTTTAGCTTGTGGCTTATTTCGGGAACCCCGGATCTGCCTTTACTTCATCCAGTTGTTGTGTATGCCGGTTGGTATGTGCAGCATCCAGTAACAGCAACTGATATGCATCGATAGGGCCTAATACCGGGTGATCCATTACATGGTTGCGCATATCATCGTTAGTATTGGTAACATACTCGATGAGTTTATTGCGCTGTTCTGTAAAATTTTTAATGGCTTCCGCATTGGAGGAATAGTTGTGTTTGGGTATTCCGAAATCCGGCGCCTTTACTTTGTGGCTGCGGTCTTCCACGTTTTTGATGATCTGCTCATCCGTGGTTTTTATTTCCTTTCTTTTTTCAGGATTGGCAGGCGCCTGCATGAGGTGCTGCTCTCCTTCCCAGATTGCTTTTTCTATCAGGGTAATATGCTCCAGGCATTCGATCACTGACCAGCGATCCGGAGCAGGTTTGTATTCCAGCTGTGCATCGGTGAGACCTTCTATATCTTTCAGGAGATTGTCTCTCGTTTGCTGCAGCTGCGTGATCAGCAATGTTTTATCTTCCTTTACATTTTTTATCCTGGTAGGATAAGGAACTATAAAACTGGAGAACGTTGCTACTGCGAGCAACAACCATAACTGTTTCATTTTGGATAAAATTTTAGTGCCAGAAAAAATAGTGTTTTTCATTCTTATTAAGGAGTCCGTTAAGTTACGAAAAACCAATGATCTCCAGAAATTCTTCCCGGGTAATAAAACCGGCGCCCAGGGAAGCCAGGTGATTGGTATGCACCTGGCAATCGATCATTTTCAATTCGTGCGCATAGGTTTGTACAAAAGTGATAAAGGCCGCTTTGGAAGCATTGCTCACCGCTGCAAACATGGACTCTCCAAAAAAGAAGGGGCCTGTTTTAACGCCATAGAGTCCACCAACGAGCAGCCCGTTCTGCCAGCACTCCACCGACATGGCATATCCCGCTTCATGTAACCGGATATAGGCTTCCTGCATTTCCGGGGTAATCCAGGTACCCGTTTGGCCTTCCCTTGGAATAGCGCTGCAGCGGGCAATTACACCGGCAAAATCTTCATTGAAGGTAATCTGGAATTGTTGTTTGCGTAGCACCTGCTTCATACTGGCAGATACTTTCAGTTCATCGGGGAACAATACAAAGCGGGGATCGGGGCTCCACCAGAGAATAGGTGGTTCATCGTACCAGGGGAATATACCAGAGCGGTATGCGAGGAGCAGTCGTTCTACCGATAAATCACCGCCCACAGCCAGTAGTCCGTCCGGCTCAGAAAGCTGTACGGGAGGAAACTTTAGTTGTTTATTGAGACGAAAAACGGACATATCAGCAAATCAGCTACCTGCCATTTCTTCAATCGTAACACTTAGTCCCCTTTCCTGCAGGGCTTCACATAAAGGACGCAATTTGATGTATTCTCCCTGTTTTACAGCATATTTCCCATTGAAATGGATAATGAGAGCGCATTGTTCTGCCTGCTCATGGGTATGGCCACACACTTCCATCAGGGAAGAAATCACCCAGTCAAATGTGTTAACTTCGTCATTCCAGACCACCAGGCTAAACGGAAACTGTTCATCTTCCGCCACCAGCACATCAATCTCTTCCTCTGGTAATCCTTTTGTACTTGTATGATCGCTCATCTTTATCAAAAGCTTTACACAAAATTACATGGATTATTCGTTAATTTATCCATATTTAAGGCGTAGTTACTGATTTTTGGGAATACTTCCCGGAACAAAAAAATGGTTATAATGAAAGGACTGGTTTTACTGATGGATACAAATTTGCCGTTAAAAGATCCGGTACCGATCTTTTCGCTGGTGTTGTTTATAATACTGTTGGCCCCTATCCTCCTGCGTAAGCTGAGGATACCCAGCATTATAGGCCTCATTATAGCGGGCATGCTGATCGGCGATCATGGTTTCAAAATTATCGAAAAGGGCAGTATTGACCTGTTTGCCAAAGCAGGATTATTATACATCATGTTCCTGGCCGGCCTGGAGCTCGATATGACAGAGTTTCGTAAAAACCGTTACCGGAGCATGGTTTTCGGTGCTTTCACTTTTTTCATCCCGCTGATCATGGGATTCGTGGTATGTACCTATGTACTGCATTTCAATTTCATGGCCACGCTGCTGGTTTCCAGCATGTTTGCCACCCATACACTGGTAGCTTATCCCCTGGCCAGCCGACTGGGTATCACCAAAAATGAAGCAGTTACCGTAGCCGTAGGAGGAACAATCATCACTGATACGGCTGTATTACTAATACTGGCCATCATTACAGGCGCCCAGGCCGGTAACCTGAACACCTATTTCTGGGTACGGCTGGGCATTTCGCTGACCATTTTTGCCGTTATTATCCTGTGGCTGATGCCTATGCTCGGAAGATGGTTTTTCAAGAAAATAAAGGACGATAAAACGTCGCATTTCATCTTTGTACTGGCATTGGTATTTGCCTCCGCCTTCCTGGCCGAACTGGCTGGTGTGGAAGGCATTATCGGGGCCTTCCTGGCGGGATTGGCGCTCAACCAGCTGATTCCCCACACCTCCCCGCTGATGAACCGGATTGAATTTGTAGGCAATGCCCTGTTCATTCCTTTTTTCCTGATCAGCGTGGGTATGCTGGTAGATCTCCGGGTACTCCTCAAAGGACCGGATGCCCTCATTATTGCCGGCGCATTGACTATTATGGCGCTGAGCAGCAAATGGCTGGCGGCCTTCTTTACCCAGCTTACTTTCAAATACAGTTCTACGCAACGTAATGTGATATTTGGATTGAGCAGCGCCCACGCAGCCGCTACCATCGCCGTTATCCTGATCGGTTATAATATGGGTATTGTAGATGAACACGTGTTGAACGGTACCGTTATACTCATTCTTATCACCTGCCTGGCCGGGTCTTTTGTTACAGAAAATGCCGGTCGCCGGCTGGCAATACAGGAAGCGGAAAGCAAACCCGACGCGCCGGAACAGCCGGAACGTATATTGGTGCCCGTATCCAATCCCGACCGAATCGAAGCCCTGCTGGACTTTGCTGTGATGATCAAAGATACCAGCGCCTCCACGCCCATTTACCCGCTGGCAGTGGTACAGGATAATGAAGAAGCCAAAGAGAAGATACAACTTACCAATAAGATGCTGGAAAAGGCCGTTATTCATGCCGCTGCCACCGAAAGCCCCGTGCAGGTGGTCACCCGCATAGATCTCAACGTGTCTGATGGCATTACACGAGCCACGAAAGAACTGCTGATCAGCGACGTAGTACTGGGCTGGACCGACAGAACCAGCACCACCGACCGCTGGTTGGGCAACATCTTTGGTACCACGCTCGATAACGTACTGCAGCGGGTATGGGAAACCGTATATGTGTGCAACTTCCATTCTCCCTTAAATACTACCAAAAAAATGGTACTGGTAATGCCTCCTAATGCCGAATACGAGCTGGGGTTCCTGCATTACCTGCAAAAAATGTTTATGCTGGCCAAACAAGCCGGCGCAAGACTCCTGGTGTTCTGCAGCGCCAAAACGCAGGTGATCACCGAAGCCTACTCCGAAAAGTCAAAAATGAGCGTGGACCTGAGTTTCCGGCAGTTTGATACGATAGAAGATTTCCTCATCCTTTCCAGGGAAATTACCCGCGACGACCTGGTAGTAGTAGTAACTGCCCGTAAAAGCACGCTTTCCTACCATGCCTATATGGATAGTATCCCGGCTAAACTGGAACGGCATTTTAAAGATAACAACGTTATTCTCTTATATCCCGAGCAACGGGAATTTGAATCACTGGAAGCCGGTCTGCAACCGGAAGACCTGACGCTGGCGCCTATACAGGAACAAATCGCCAACCTGAATAAACTGGGTAAAGCAGTGAGAAGGATATTTAAAAAATAACGGAAGGCGTAAAACAAAAAGCTATTGAAGCGACAAGATGTTGTATTATTCGCTTCAATTGCTTTTTGCTTTGTGCTTTATGCTCAAAAAAAAATGGTCCCGCATTTCTGCAGAACCATTTCAATTTGTGTGTAGTGTGGGAGCTACTGGATTCGAACCAGTGACCCTCTGCTTGTAAGGCAGATGCTCTGAACCAGCTGAGCTAAGCTCCCGAAGATCTTTATTGTGTAAGCGGTGTATAGTGTGGGAGCTACTGGATTCGAACCAGTGACCCTCTGCTTGTAAGGCAGATGCTCTGAACCAGCTGAGCTAAGCTCCCGCTAAAGATCTTTAGATAAATATGTCAAAAAAATTCGGATGTGGGAGCTACTGGATTCGAACCAGTGACCCTCTGCTTGTAAGGCAGATGCTCTGAACCAGCTGAGCTAAGCTCCCTTTTTGTTTCTTACCAATCGTTCCTTTTGTTCGATGGGATTGCAAAGGTATAAACTATTCTTATTCTACCAAATATTTTTTGAAAAAAGAGACAAAAAGGGGAAGAGGAAAATAGGTAATACAGCCTCTAAACCCTTTACTGCAATGCATTACACGGGAAATAAATTTTCAATTTCACGTGATAAATAACCACACACTTTTTTTACACTTACATATATTTTATGTCAATAATGTACTACAAGAATGTTTATTTTTTTTAACCAGGTATCATAGCCTGATAATAAAACAGGGCTGACCCGATAATGGTCAGCCCTGTTTTGTTTTGCCGGTGGCATTTATTCATTTGCGAACCTGCGGGCGCGGTATTATAAAAAGCATTACCCCCCATTTCGTTGATTACTTCTTTTTCTTCTTCTCTGCCTTCTTCACAAAACCTCCTTCAAAAAAGCACTTGATGCCCCTGTACGCACCACAACCGCCAACTTCACGGATATTTACCCGGCCGGCAGAAAACTGGAAGGAAATACCACAGGAAGATTCTTTGTCCTTGTACTCGCCCCTGTTACCCGCCAGATAATGCCCTTTACCACTCAGTTCTCCTTTACAGCTACCATTGTCTTTGCTGAAGGTGATAAAAAACTGGAAGGATTTAGCATCTTCGCCATCACGGATAGATACAATGCTCATATCACCGGAGGTATAGTCGCCGGAGAATTTATTTTTACGCGGCAGGGTATCGATCGGGTTAAAGATCTGGCCAGCGTTCGTAGGGCCGTTAGAGTTAGTCATGATCAGTGTTACCGTGCCATCGGTATTCACCATATAAAAATCTTCTCTCAACGCACTCCGGCTACCGGAAAGTCTTTTTTCACTGCTGATCTTGATTACATTTTTGCTGTCGATCTGTAACGACATCAGGGTGCCATCGGCACTACCGGTGTTGGCTACACGTATACGGCTCAGGTATTTCCCTTTTTTATTCAGAAAACAGAGATAGCCTACAGACTGCGACCTGCCGGCGGCTTTCACCGTCATGTAATCCACTGCACTGCCAGGGATACGTTGCAGGGGAAAATATTTTACCGGTTCATTCCTGGTAAAATCGCCCTTTGCAAGGGTGTCGGGTAAAAACTTCATGGCGGCAGTATCAAGCGAAAGAGAGTCCGCCAGTTTCAGCTGCAGCGTGTCGGGCGTGAGCTTATAAGGCAGATTGCCAGGAGTAAACAATGCCTGGAAGTCTTCAAATGTCATTGGCTCTTCGCCTTTACCTGATTTTTTCTTCGATTTGCAGGCTGCTAAAACACCAATTGCCAGTAATAATAAAAGGAAACGCTTCATTAGAAAAGTTAGTTCTGGGCGAAAAGTTAGATATAATTTTTATATGTGCGCGCTAAAAATCAAAAAACATACCGGATGGGGAAAAGTTCGGATTTATTATTTAGATTTGTCTAAATAATAATTTAGATAACATGAATTTATCAGTGGCGGAAGAAAACTATGTAAAATCAATTTATAAATTACAGGAAGGAGATAATGCTGTTACCACCAATGCACTTGCCTACGAGCTGGATACAAAGCCCGCATCCGTAACAGACATGGCCAAAAAGCTGAAGGATAAACAAATGATCGAATATGAAAAATACCAGGGTATTACTTTGTCTCCTGAGGGCCGGAAAGCAGCCTTGCAGATCGTCCGCCGCCACCGGCTATGGGAGTGCTTCCTGGTAGACAAGCTGTCATTTAGCTGGGAAGAAGTGCATGAACTGGCGGAAGAGCTGGAACATGTGCGTAGTGAAAAACTCATCAACCGCCTCAGCGAATTCCTGGGAAACCCGGTAATAGACCCGCACGGCGACCCTATCCCCGATGCTAATGGCAAACTGGCCAAACCCCGTCCGCAAACATCCCTGGACCAGGCTAACGCCCGGCGACTGGTGGTTACGGCCGTTAGCGATCAGTCTACCTCCCTGCTGGCATTCCTCAACGCCAAAGGAATTAAACTGGGTACCCAGCTGGAAATTATCGCCCACTATGAATATGATAATTCCATTGAAATAAAACTAAGGCATCAGCCTGCCATTACCATCAGCGAGCAGGTGTCTAAACATATTATGGTAAGACCCCTTTAAAAATTACGAATCAGGAACGCCAATATACTATGAGTATCGAACACACACATTCATCAGCCTCGTTAAGTGAGGTACATCAGAGTGTCGAAACCAGCGGAAAATCCAAATGGAAAAAGATCTTTGCCTTCTTCGGGCCCGCGTACCTGGTGAGCGTAGGTTACATGGATCCGGGCAACTGGGCTACCGATCTGGCCGGCGGTAGCCAGTATGGTTATAAACTGCTTTGGGTACTGCTCATGAGCAACCTGATGGCCTTGCTGCTCCAGAGCCTGAGCGCCCGGCTGGGTATTGTTCGTGGCCGCGACCTGGCACAGGCCAACCGTGAAACCTATCCCCCGGTTATCAATTTTATTTTATACCTGCTGGCAGAAATTGCCATCGCCGCCACCGACCTCGCTGAAGTACTTGGCATGGCAATCGGTATACAACTGCTCACCGGCTTACCGCTGATATGGGGCGTGAGTCTCACGGTACTGGATACCTTCCTCCTGCTGATATTACAACGCTATGGCATCCGCAAAATGGAAGGATTCATCATTTCCCTGGTAGCTATTGTAGGCGTTTCATTTTTAATAGAGCTGATACTGGTAAAACCACAGATGCATGAAGTGGTAAAAGGCTTTGTTCCTACCATTCCGGATAATACCGCGCTTTACATTGCCATTGGTATTATAGGCGCCACCGTGATGCCGCATAACCTGTACCTGCACTCCGCACTGGTGCAAACCAGGAAAATAAAAAGAGACGATGCCGGGATAAAGCAGGCCATTAAACTGAATTTCATCGACAGCACCATCGCGCTTAACCTGGCCTTCCTGGTCAACGCCGCTATTCTCATACTGGCAGCTGCAGTATTCTTTAAAAGCGGTCGCACGGATGTAGCCGAAATACAAGACGCGCACAAACTCCTGGACCAGCTGCTGGGTAGCAAACTGGCTCCTATCCTCTTTGCCGTGGCTTTGATTGCCGCCGGACAAAGCTCTACGGTGACCGGTACCCTCGCGGGACAAATTGTAATGGAAGGTTACTTGCGACTGCGTATCAATCCGTGGTTGCGCCGGCTGATTACCCGGCTGCTGGCTATTATCCCCGCGCTGCTCACCATCATTATTGCCGGCGATAAAGAAGTAGGCGCCCTGCTGGTGTTTAGCCAGGTACTCCTTAGCCTGCAACTGGGTTTTGCTATCATCCCGCTTATCCATTTTGTAAGCGATAAAAAAACCATGGGCAACTTTGCCATCTCCGCCCCCACTAAAATTTTCAGCTGGGCCGTCACCGTTTTATTGGTGTACCTTAATATGCGGATGGTATTTTCAGAAGCCTTCAGTTATATGTCCGGTACAGGAAATATATTCATAGACGGGTTGATACTGGTCGCTTGTGCCGGTTTCATGGTGTTGCTTTTTATCACCATCATCTATCCCCTGCGCAGACGCTACCGGGAAGATGCTGCCGCAGGTATACACGCCGCACACGTATCGCTGGGTGAAATGGAAAAACCGGTTTATCGCTGCATCGCCATGGCACTCGACTTCTCAAACAAAGACAAGGACATTATCACCAACGCCATTGCTCACGGAAACGAACACACGCATTATATACTGATTCACATTGTGGAAAGCGCCTCCGCCAAATATTTCGGCCGGGACTCCGACGACCTGGAAACCCGCCGGGACCAGGCACAACTGGACACCTACATCGCGCTGTTAAAAAGCCGGAGCATACAGGCAAAGGGAGTACTTGGCTTTCGCAAACGCGCCCCGGAAATTGCACGCATCGTGAAAGAGGAACATGCCGATTTCCTCGTATTGGGCGGTCATGGCCACAGAGGCTTCAAAGACTGGCTATACGGCGAAACCGCCAACCAGGTACGGCACCAGGTAAAAGTACCGGTGCTCGTGGTGCAATAACAAATAAAACATATTCCCATGCAGCATCTCTTCCAACCAGGCGATACCAGGCACTTCACCCGCATTGTACGTCCTGAAGACTGCGCCAGCTTCGACAGCGGCAGCGTACATCCTGTTTATGCCACCTTTGCCCTGGCCCGGGATGCGGAATGGTGTTGCCGTTTGTTTGTGCTGGAAATGAAAGATGAAACAGAAGAAGGCATTGGTACCCGGCTCACCATAGAGCATTTGTTGCCCGCATTGCAGGGCAACGAAGTGATATTTACCGCCACCATCAGCGGCCTGCATCATCATGAAATCACCTGCACCTACGAAGCGCATAGCGGTGGCAGGTTGATAGCCACCGGCGTACAGGTACAAAAAATTTTAAAGAAGGAAAAGCTGGAGCGACTATTTAACTGTGATTAGTATGATTAATCACAGTCCCAGTGCCGATTTCAATCTTGGATACCCTGTTTTACTCACCAGTACCCTGGCGCCACTGCGCAAGATAGCCAGGTGGTTTTCTTTTTCGTAGGGGTCTATACGTGTTACCTGGTTTATATTCAGGATGTAAGAACGATGTACCCTTGTAAACTGCTGTGGGTCGAGCATTTTCTCGAAGAACGACATGGTTTTATTCTTCAGGAAATTACCTTCCTGGGTAAATATCTTTACGTAATCGTCTGCCGCTTCGAGATAATGAATATCCTGTACCGGGATGATTTTAATTTTACCGTTAATTTTGATCACTACCCTGTTGCTTTGCAGGGGCGTAGCGGCGGCTGTTTCCAGCAGCGCGGTGGTGTTAGCAACAGGAGCAGCCTGGAATTGGTCCAGCCACTTCTGTACTGCTTTATCAAACCGTTCGTTAGAAAAAGGTTTTAACAGGTAATCTACCGCATGTACTTCAAAAGCCCTGATAGCATGTTCTTCAAAAGCGGTGGTAAAAATAACTGCCGGCATATTTTCTACCAGTTCCAGCATTTCAAAACCGGTAATTTTAGGCATTTGTATATCAAGGAAAACGATATCCGGCTGATGTTGTTGTATGGCCTTTAACCCTTCAAATCCATCATTACATTCCTGCATAATGGTTATCTGCGGAAAATTCAGCAGGTATTCTTTCACCACTTCTCGGGCCAATGGTTCATCATCAATTATTACTGCTTTTATCATGGGTCTGTGGTACTTTAATAATGGTAGTGAAAATATTTTCGTGGGCGGCTGTTTCCAGCAGGTCCTGCCGCGCGAACAACAGGTACAGCCGGCGTTGTATCGAATTCAAGCCAAACCCGGTGCCTTTATTGGGTTGCTGCAATTCGTTATCGAAAGGATTCTGAATAGATATATATAACATGGTATCCTGTATCCAGGATTTTATGCTGATGTTTATTTCGCCGGTAGTATCATACAGGCCGAATTTGATAGCGTTTTCCACCACCGGCTGAAGCAGCATTGGCGGCATCAGCAGCTTGTCAGTATCTTCATGCGGTGCAACGGTAGTGGTTAAACGATGACCGAAGCGCACTTTCTCAATATCCAGGTACAGCTGCAAATATTTCAGTTCTTCCGAAAGGCTGATCCACTGGTCATCTTCCCTTTTCAATGACCCTCTTAAAAAATCAGACAGCTTCAGCACCATTTCTCTCGCTTCTTTGGGCCGCAACATAATCAATGCGTTGATAGAGTTGAGACTGTTAAACAAAAAATGCGGTTGTAATTGCTGCCGCAGTTTAAACAGTTCTGCTTCTCTTACTATTTTCTCATTGGCCTCTCTGCGTTGCAGGAACTCCTGTTGATCCTTTGCGTCGTACCACATCTGGCTTCTGTAACCTATACCTGCAATGAGCATCCAGCCTACGAGGGCATGGATGGGAATTGCATTGTTTAACCAGCCAATGTAAACTGTATCTTTCGGAAAAGCTGTTATCAGCAACCAGCGGCTTAAACACACCCATAATACTGCCAGCGCAAAACTTACCACAGACGCATAACCAAACTTCATAGTGCCGGCAGCAGGGCGGTAGTAAGCCACGTTATGGCTGATTACCACGCCGGCAGCGGCCAGCAGGATAACATGCACAGCGCTGTCGGTAACGGCTTGTCCTATCGGGATATTAAACCAATAGTAGAGCAATCCTCCATATATCAGGAACCATATTGCAAAGGAGGAAACGAAGGCCCACCACACATTACCTTTGATGATTTGTTTTGCCAAGGAAGCCGGTTTTATACGTTGAGCTCAAAATATTGTTGTCCCTGTAACTGCGCTGATTTCATTTGTAACCAGGCAATATAGGAATTGGGATCTCCCGGTTCTTCGATGCGGGAGTACAGTTCCATACCGTCTGTCAGCTGATCCAGGGTATATACTTCCGGTACGTTGATGAACTTCCACTGTACCAGTTCCTGTTGTTGATTTTTAAAAGCATATTGTTCCTGCATACCAATTTCGCGGGCCTTGTCGCAGGCATCTTTCTTGGTAACGGCGCTGATTAATCTTAATTGTTCATCAAACTGCGGGGTATGATTTCCTTCACCGCAGATGATCTGATATACTACTTTCGCAACAAACCAATGCATAAAATAAAATTTAAAAGTTGGATATAGAAGTGAGATATGGTGGGTTTCTTATCAGGCGTAGCTTTTTATTTCCATACCGCCCATAATAACGGTACCTGTTAATATCAGCAGTTTCTCGGGCCCGGTACCTGTCATTACATCAAGGTACCTTTTATCATCCACACCTCCCATAATGGTAGTAACATCTACCTTTATTTTCCAGTTGGCCGGTACTATGATTTCACATCCGCCCATGATAGCCGTAACATCCAGTGTGGCGGTGCCTTCTATATCTGCCTTCATAAAATTCAGTACCGTACCTCCGAAAATAGAGGTTACATCGCCGCCTTTGAAATTTTTGGACATTACTACTTTATCCACACTGCCGAAAATTGCTGTCGCATCCAGGTAATCATCGCCTGTTGCGCCGACTATGCTGGCGCCGAAGCGTTTTTTCCGGTCTGCCCATTCTTTTGTTGAATAATTTCGTTTAAAGATGACGATGATACCCACTCCGATCAATGCTACAGGCCAGATAAAACGTGCCGTATCAAAAGGCCAGTTCTGAATTTCCGCTGCGAGGAAAAAACCGCCAATAGCCACCATTACCAGCCAGCCACCCATGCGGAAGTTATGCCGGAAACCTAAAACCACACCTACTGCAATGAGGATCATCTGCCAGGAAAACCAATAGTCAGGGACTTTCAGATCCAGACGCTGTAATAACAGGCATGTACCTACGATTACCAGGATAGCGCCCCCAACGGCCCGGCCCTTTTTTCTTGATTCCTCGATATCTTCGTTTTTCATTTGTTCTGATTTATGATACAAATGTAGAACGGCCAGGTCTCTTTCAAAACAGTGTTTAGGCTAATCAGGTACCCTTACCGGTAAAAAGCAGGAAATTACCGGTAAAAACGTCAGCAGGTTACCAGGCATATCATCTCTTACTTAATACTTCAAAGGTATCCGGATTTAACTCTGTATCAGCAAAAGGGCCAACACGCCTGGTTGTAATTACGCTATTGGTTGTTGTTATTTAACCACCGCCGGTAGTTACCGCCTTTGGGGGCTGGCAACTACCGGTGGGCTGCCTTAAAGTTCTACGGTTACCAGTGCATCGCTCCCTGCCAGTCCGGTAAGGATCTTCTTTAGTTGCTGCACCATAGGATCAGGGCCACAGATATAGAAATGCTGGTTAAAATTGGTGATCTTCTCTTTCAGGTAGTTTTCATCGATGGTATGATGATCGAAGCCCGGCACCTCCTGTTCCGTGAGCGTATTGATGAAACGCCCGCCCAGCATGGCCTCAAATTCGTCTTTCAAAATAATATCGCCCAGGGTTTTATTGGAGCAGATCAACTGGTTGGCCCCCAGCTGTCCTTTGTTTTGCAGGTCACGGAAGATGGCAATAAAAGGAGTGACACCGGCGCCACCGGCAATAAACACGCCCTCTCCCCTGTAATGTATGGTCCCCCATACGTCGTGGAGGATCAGCTCATCTCCTGCCTTTAGCTGCCCAAGCTCATGGGTAACGCTGTGGTGGTCGTCATATATTTTGATGGTAAACTCCAGGTACTCCCACTCCGTAAGACTGGTAAAGGTAAACGGACGTCTTTCCTCCTCCCATCCCGGCTTATTGACTGATACCTCTGTAGCCTGACCTGGCACGAAGGTGTATCCGCCGGGCTTTTCGACAGTAAACTGACGAACATTATGCGTTACTGGCGTAACGGCAAGAATTTTTACGATATGGCTTTCCATGGTTCAGTTTTTCTGGTCTATGAATGTAGGTCATTTTTTGTCTCAACGCAATGCCTGTTGCAGCAGCGGCGCCAGGGCATGTGCCCAGCGGCTGTAATCCTTTCCTGACGGGTGTAAACCGTCGGCTGCTACCAGCTCAGGATCATTGACCGCCTCCCGGGTGAAGGGGGTGATATCGAGGTAAGGCACCTGCATTTCTCCCGCGATGTGCTTATTTACAGCGTTAAAGGCATCTATCTCCGTGGTAATCTGCACCCGGTTACGATCGGCTGCAAAAGGGGTTACGCCCCAGTCCGGTATGGATAACACCACCACATGGGAGGGTCTGTTGCCGGCAAAAGCGATGGCTTTTTTCAACAACCCGGTAAACTCCGCTGCATATTCAGTAATAGATTGGCCACGATACTGGTTGTTTACTCCAATCAGGAGGGTTACCACATCATAAGTTCCTGTAATATTTACGGCTTTAATACCCTCATCCAACTCACTGGTGGTCCAGCCGGTAGTGGCAATGATCAGCGGATCTTCCACCCGGAGGCCCTGCTGCCGGAGGAGTTGTGCTGTTTGTACGGGAAAACGTTCATTTTCGGCTACCTGTTCACCAATGGTGTAACTATCGCCCAAAGCAAGGTATTTGATGGGAGTCATGGTCGTATCTGCGATTTGTTGCTGCAAAAAAATGTGCAGCAAAATAACATTAATCCTAACATAAGCAAAAAGTTATATACCGCGCGATCATTTGTATAATAAGACTAGAAACTTGCCCCTGCTTTAAGCGGAAAAGCGTTACCTTTGCACCCGAATTACAACAATTACGTAACGCATAACGAAACCGTTTTATGCCGGCAGAAAAAATATCGATGAACAATGGCCTGTTACAGGTCCCTGCACAACCAATCATCCCATTCATAGAAGGCGACGGAATAGGTCCCGACATCTGGAAAGCCAGTGTTCGTGTATTCGACGCAGCAGTTGAAAAAGCCTATGGTGGTGATCGGAAAATTGAATGGAAAGAAGTACTGGCAGGTGAAAAAGCCTTCCAGCAAACAGGTGAATGGCTGCCAAAAGCAACACTGGATGCACTGAAAGAATACCTGGTGTCTATTAAAGGTCCCCTGTCTACTCCCGTTGGTGGCGGTATCCGCTCCCTGAACGTTGCGATGCGCCAGGAACTGGATCTGTACGCCTGTGTAAGACCTGTACGTTGGTTCAACAGAGTGCCTTCTCCTGTGAAACATCCTGAGAAAGTGGATATGGTGATCTTCCGCGAAAACACAGAAGACATCTACGCCGGCATTGAATACATGACGGGTACGCCTGAAGCAAAAAAACTGCTTGATTTCCTGCAAAATGAAATGGGCGTTAAGAAGATCAGGTTCCCGGAAACTTCTTCACTGGGTATCAAACCCGTATCTGTAGAAGGTACTGAGCGACTGGTACGCGCAGCTATCAGTTATGCACTGGAGCATAAACGCACTTCCGTAACCCTGGTACACAAAGGCAACATCATGAAATTCACCGAAGGTGGTTTCAAAAACTGGGGCTATGCACTGGCGGAAAGAGAATTTGGTGACTTTGTATATACCTGGGAACACTGGGAAAAAACCAAGAAAGAACTGGGTGAAGAAGAAGCTAACAAAGAGCTGAAAGTAGCGCTGGCACAAGGAAAACTGCTGATTAAAGATGTGATCGCAGATAACTTTCTCCAACAGATACTGCTGGCACCGCAGGATTATTCTGTAGTGGCTACCCTGAACCTGAATGGCGACTATATTTCCGATGCGCTGGCAGCAGCTGTAGGCGGTATTGGTATTGCCCCGGGCGCCAATATCAACTACAACACCGGTTACGCAGTATTTGAAGCTACACACGGTACTGCTCCCCGCTTTGCCAACACCAACACCATGAACCCGTCTTCAGTTATCCTCAGTGGCGTAATGATGCTGGAATACATGGGCTGGAAAGAAGCTGCCGAAATCATTGTTCATGGCCTCAGCACAGCTATCATGCGCAAACGCGTTACCATCGACTTCTACAACCTGATGGATGATGCTACCCTGGTGAAAACCAGCGAATTTGCGGATGAAGTGATCAAGCAAATGCACTAACCAGGACTGGGCTTTATGTGATGCTCCTGATGAACGAAGATTAACATTTACTTAATAGATGCGAAAAACCCGTTTGATGTCATTATCAAACGGGTTTTTCGCGTTTGATAGCCCCGACCAATCTTCAATCTCCAGGAGAATTATATAAATCATAATAATCATTGTCTTATTTTGTTTTTTTCATAGCTATTCGTATTTTTCGTGATTATCCCGAAAGGGGCTACTTGAATAATTGTTGCGAATTGCTTTTAATCTAATTTTAAAAAACCCGAAATGGCAGAAAAAATTAAAGTTGCTAATCCGGTAGTAGAACTGGACGGTGATGAGATGACGCGAATCATCTGGAAATTCATCAAGGACAAACTGATACTTCCATACCTGGATGTTGAAATTAAATATTATGATCTTGGCATGGAGCATCGTGATGCTACCAACGACCAGGTTACCATCGATGCAGCAAATGCCATCAGGGAAGTAGGCGTAGGCATCAAATGCGCTACCATTACACCGGACGAAGCCCGTGTAAAGGAATTCAACCTGAAACAAATGTGGAAATCACCTAACGGTACTATCCGTAACATCCTGGATGGTACGGTGTTCCGCGAGCCTATTGTAATGAAAAATGTACCACGCCTGGTGCCTAACTGGACTGCTCCGATCTGTATTGGTCGTCATGCTTTCGGTGACCAGTACCGCGCTACCGATTTCGTCACAAAAGGAAAAGGTAAACTCACCATCAAATTTGAAGGTGAAAACGGTGAAGTGATCGAACACGAAGTATACAACTTCAAAGGCGATGGCGTTGCACTGGCTATGTACAACACCGACGAGTCTATCAAAGGCTTTGCACGTGCATGTTTCAACCAGGCACTGATGAAAAAATGGCCGCTGTACCTGAGCACCAAAAATACCATCCTGAAAAAATACGATGGCCGCTTTAAAGATATCTTCGAAGAAATCTATCAACAGGAGTTTAAAACCACTTTCGAAGCAAACGGCTTAACCTATGAGCACCGTTTGATCGATGACATGGTGGCCAGCGCCCTGAAATGGCATGGTAACTTCGTATGGGCCTGCAAAAACTATGATGGCGACGTACAATCCGATACTGTTGCGCAAGGCTTCGGTTCCCTGGGTCTGATGACTTCTACCCTCATCACCCCGGATGGTAAAACAATGGAAGCGGAAGCTGCACACGGTACAGTAACCCGTCACTACCGCGATCATCAGGCAGGTAAACCAACTTCCACTAACCCAATCGCCTCCATCTTTGCATGGACACGCGGCCTGGAATTCCGTGGTAAACTGGATAACAACCAAAAACTGATCGACTTCTGTCACGCGCTGGAACAGGTTTGTATTGAAACTGTGGAAAGCGGTAAAATGACAAAAGACCTGGCAGTTTGTATCCATGGCAACAAAGTAGAACATGGTAGAGACTACCTGTATACTGAAGAATTCCTGGATGCACTGGACACCGCACTGAAAGCAAAACTTGCATAAATAAAGGCCTGTACAGGCATAAAATAAAAAAGCAGCGAAGACATCTTCGCTGCTTTTTTATTTTATGTATAAATTATAACTTCATCTTCCTGCGTAATATTTTATCTTCTCCATAAATATCATCAAAGAAAACCAGGTTGCCATGCTGTCCTTCTGCGGTAAAATAACGCAGGTAAATAGGCACATGCCTTGGCAGGTCCACCTGCTTCTTTTCCTCTCTCGCCAACCACACGCGAACACTGTCGCCACTATGTCTTATACTATCCGCCCGCACCAGGTACTGTGCCAGGCTATCCCATTGCTGTACTCTTACGCAACCATGACTCATGGCACGCATCGAATTCTTGAATAAACCACGGTTATTAGTATCATGCAGGTAAACACTGTACTTATTCCGGAAGTTAAACTTCATCACTCCCAGTGAATTGTCTATGCCATCCATTTGCCGCAATACATAAGGGAAACGGCCTTTCCCCAGTTTCGACCAGTCGATCGTTGACGGATCTACGGTATTACCATCTTTATCAATTACCTCCAGGTTTTTAGCAGCCAGATAACCTACATTTTTCTGGATAGCTGGCAGCATTTCCTTAAACACAATGCTATAAGGTACCCTCCAATAAGGATACATCATAAAATTGGTCATATAAGAATTCAGCAGCGGTGTACGGGTACGGGGTGTACCAACAATCACGCGCGACTCCAATACCACCTCTCCACTGTCAACCACTTTCAGCGTATAACCGGGCAAATTCACCATAATATACTGCATCGGCAAAGTATCGGGCAGTTTACGCCAGCGGTCCAGGTTTACCGCCGCCTGCATGACCCAGTCGTGTACAGAACGGTTCAATGCCATCACGGTTCTTTTACCGGCCACGCCATCTGGATAGATGTTAAACTCTTTCTGAAAAGCCTTAATACCTGTTTTCAACATGGCGCTATCCGGCTGTACTCCGGTCGTATCCAGGTGGCCGCTCTGTACCAGGCGGTTAATCACTAACTGCCGGAAAGCCACGGTATCTGTATAGTTGAGCGGTAAAGTATCCCAATGGTAACCGGCATATTTGGATTTAAAAGACTGTATGCCTTCTTTCAATGCTATATAGCCGGGATGTACAGGCTCCTGTGCATGCAGGATACCGGTCACATTTTTTTCGTCCAGCGCCTGCTGCAATTGTGTAATTAACTGGGCGTCGGTAAATAACGAGTCTTTTTTTAGGGTAACGCTGTCGCGGGGAGCAACGCCAAAACGTAGATCGGAGACCATTTTCATAAAGGCGTCTGTCATCAGTACATCTACCTTTGCCCACAATGCCGCATCCTTTTTTGCCGTAGCATCATTGCTGATCTGCTCCCAGGCAGCGGTGAGCGCAGGCTCATGGTAATGTGCAGGTAATAATCCATCGTCTTCCGCATGCTGTATCATATACAGCATAGAATCCGCTGCGGGATTGGCTACTCCATCCTTTGACCAGTGCCCTACCGGTTTCTCTGTTCCATAAAATTCCTGTATTGCTGAAGGCCGAAATGCCAAAAGGCTGTCCTCCAGTTCACCTTCATTATCTTTCAGGGCCGACAAGCGCTCCGTGATATTATCTGTTATCACTTCATCGAGCTGTCTGATGTTTGCTACAATCTGTTTTTGTTTTGGGGCGGTATGCTTCTTTTTATTTACACAGGCTAACAACAAGCACATTCCAGATCCGCATAACAAACTAAAAATTAAAATTCTATTCTTCATCTGCAGTAAATCGCTATGGTAAAGATAGGGATTTACAAATACTATGCTCGAAATTTTTGTCTTTTTCAGGATTAGACTGATTTTGATGATTTTGATGATTTTTTATTTTTTTGATTAAAATGATATTGGGAGATATAAGCAAATTTTTTTATCCGCTTATATCTCCCAAAATCATTCTAATCAAAATCATCAAAAAAATAAAAAATCATCAAAATCAGTCTAATCCTGAAAAAGACAAAATCCGGGGAAAGACAATTATTTACAACAATCCTTTTTCACAAACAGGGACTGCAAAATTTTCAATATTCCTGTTAATATCTTTTTCATCGTTAATTTTTTTTAAAAAAGAGGCTACGGTGTGCAGCAGCCTCTTTTTAAACTAAAACTAAAACAACTAACTTTTATACCTGTTCTCCGGGATGTATCATATCTTATCTAATGGTATACGCTCAGGAGCTTTCAATTGTTTAAATTTACTTGGAGTAAGACCGGTAACTTTTTTAAACTGTGCCGAAAGATGCGCTACACTGCTATATCCCAGCTTGTAACTGATTTCGCTTAAACTTAATTCATTGTATACCAGCAACTCTTTTACTTTCTCAATTTTTTGCTGAATAATATATTGTTCTATCGTAGTGCCTTCTGTTTCAGAAAAAAGATTGCTGAGATAATGATAATCTTTCTGCAACTTTCCTGCCAGTAAAGTGGAGAAATTCTCTTTCATTTCATCCAGGTCAGAATGATGCACCGCCTGTACCACAATGCTTTTAATGCCTGCAATCAGCTGTTGTTTTTTATCATCTATCAGCAAAAAACCTTCCTTCTGCAAGGTAGCCGACAACTGTTGCAGTTGTTTTTCTGATACCTTTCCTGCCACTGTTACCTTGCCCAGTTGTATATCTTTTATCTCCAGCTGTTCGGCTGCAATGGCGGTTGTTACCACCTTTATGCAACGCGGACAAACCATATTTTTTATAAACAGATCTGTTGTGGCCATTTACTATTTTTTTATATTAAAAATATTATGTTCCACCCTGATTAAAAAAGAGTTGAACGTGTTTCTTGGCATATCACCTGCCAGTTGCCCACGGTAAGACAGATCCAGCCGGGTGGTGCTGTTGAAAATAAACTGAATTGCAGGAGCAATATCCAGGTAAGAACCGCGGCCGGCTGCATCTGTATTGGTTTTACCGAGCAGTTCCACATACAGGTTTAAATTCGTTTGCTGAAAGTTTTTATACTTTACAGGTAATACAAGGTAACCTGCAGAAAGACTATAATTTATCGCATTCCGGGAGAAATCATCCGGAATATTGTTCTTCACATTGTTCATGTAACGGTTGTATCCCAATGTGGTGGACAACGCCAGTTTATGTAACAGCTGCGTAGCAATAATACCGCCATTTACACCGGAGGTAGCCCCTTCCAGGTCCAGCTCCTTATTATTGTAAGGCCGCATTGCATGCGTGCCGGCGGGCATAACCGGGTAGTACGGATTATCGATTACGGAGCCTTTTACATAGGCCGCCATGCGAAAATGTGCATGCGGCTGATCAAGCGACAAAAAGCGGTATTTAGCATATACGCTTCCGCCTTCCGCGCGTAACGACGACTGCATCATATTGGAGGCATAACCGATTACGTGTAACATGAGGCGCTTATTTACGCCCCACATTACTTCCGGCTCGAAGCGCATACCATTGTCGCCGGAATGCTCCATGTTAAAGAACTTATTGGTGAGTCTTATTCCCAGCGAATTAGCGGGCATGTTGCTCGCAGGCTCTGTGTTCACATACAATTCCTGCGCTGAAGCAATGCCGGTACCGGCCATGATGACCGCTGCTATCATTATAAATATCTTCATACTGTAAACAGGTATTAAATGGTAACGTGATAAATCCGTCCGGTTGTAGTACCGGCGCTGGTTTTACAACAGTCGCCCATCATGCCCGTTTTATAGCAGGGCATACTTGTTTCAGCGCTGAATTTTTTGAATTGTTTGGCGGAAACAAAATCTTTGTCGATCACCGTGATGTTTTTATCACCGGTTAATACCTGGTTTTTTACATCCATAAAGTGCAGGGCGCTGCCGGCAAAGGCCACATGGGTATCGTTTTGTACAGCCAGTCCGTCGAAGCTGGCAGTCATCACCAGTTTACCTACGGAAAAACCGGCGTCTTCCACTTTTGCCTTAATCGCATCAATGCTTACGGGAGCCCCGGCTTTAAAGGTTAATACAAACGTAGTATTATCGAGGTCGGTGTCTATTTTATCTACAAAAGGCAGCGATTCCAGCGCCTCATAAGTTGCTTTTGAACACATAGCGCAGGTAAGCCCGGTAGCCTGTACGCTGGCCTTTTTAAATTGTGCATTAGCGCCAAAAGTTAAGCCCAATGCGAGCAGTATAATGGATATTGTTTTCATGATCTGATGAATTGAATAAATAAAGTATTGACAGTCCTGGTATTGTTGCGCCCTCACAAACGGGTGCTACATAACAGGCTGCATCAGATCCGGAAGCTGCAGTTTTGGAGGAAGAGGTGATGATCGGTTATCTCCGGCGGATCAGGATGATCACGGCCAGTAAGGACTTTGGTAACCGCTAATGCCGGAACGGGTAAAATTCTTACCGGCAGCTGCATGTCCATTGAAATGCTAAAATCCTGCTGCAGGGCTTTGGCAGCCTGGTGCGATTCAGTGACTTTGCAAAACTTAAATTCATCTTTGCAACAATCCATACCTTTCGAGGGTTTGCCGCACTGCTTACATTTGCCGGCAGGCGCTTCCCTCAAATCGATACCTGCCAGCTTGCCCATGCAATAATGCACGTTGACTGCAAACCCGCTGGTTAGCGTGGTGTACAATATGGCAAATAATATGGCAAATAATCGTTTCATGATGAATTACAAAGATAACTAATTAGGCCTAAAGCGCAAACTGTGATTAGTACGATCAGGATCATCACACTAATCACAGTAATCACAGTTAATTGATAAACCACCACCTCAACCCCACCCTGAAGGCGAAGTTATTATAAGGGTATAAAGGGGCAGCGTAGTTATTGTTACCGATAAAGGTGTTCAGATTTTCTGCACGTACGTATGCAGAGAAGGATTTGATGCGAAAATTGGCAAAAGCGGCAATATCCGGCAAAGGATTACTGATCTTTTGCGTATTCTGATAAATAAACTGTCCTGTCAGCGGTGAGTAGTCATCCGCGTAATAGCTGGTATTGTACTTGAATTCAAGACCGGTTACCAGGTTCAGGTTTGTATACAGTCTTTTTTCAAATGCAAAACGGTTACGGGTCCAGAAGGTAGGCACATTCAGTGGTCCGTTGCCATGTAGTTGCTGGAAGGCCACATCCAGGTACCACGCAAATGGCTTGATGTTAAACTTCTTGCTGAATGTGATCTGCAGGAGGTTAAACAGGGAACCATATTGTGCGCTGTGATAATAATCCCGGAAATAGGTGTAGTTGGTAAACAGGAAATAGTTCACCGCCAGGGAGTATTTCAGCTTGGCGTTGTCGGCGGCAAACTGCAGCTGGGTGGTATTTTGCTTGGCCAGGGTGGTATTGTACCAGGCATCGCGGTTACTGTTAAAGTACTTGTATACGTAGGATGGCTCGCGGTTTACGTTGTTAACCGACAGGCGCACATCTCCCCATACGTCATTAATATGCCGGCGCAACATGCCATATACACCGTAATCACCGATATTCTGGCCTACTACATAAAACTCACCCCGGGCAGAAAAATCCCATTTCTGGTTTCGTGTTTTGTTACGGTATTCACCATGTACCGCCAGGTTGGTAAAGTTGATATCTGCATCCAGGAAGGTACCGCCGATGGTTTCAAACCGGGCGCCCAGGTTAATAAAATGTGCCTGGTTACCACGAACAGGAAACTGTATGAGGGACAGGTCGTTGGAAATCATTTTCCACTGGTGCTTTGCAGTTACGGTATCGCCGGGAATAAAATTATAGTGTTTGGTAAAGTAAGCCGTATCCGGGGCATCCTCGGCGTAGTTAAACTGGTAATCATCGTTTTGATAATTAAAAGTATACTGCACACGGAATACCGGCTCATAGCGGTAATAATCGGTCGTATCGTTTACATGAATGCTATCGCCATGTCCCCAGTCGTATTGCTGCTGGAGGAGGAATCCTGTTTCCCGGTAGCTCGATTTCACCGGCAACGTACCACCTCCAAAAAAGGCGTAGGCCTGGGAAGTGCTGTTACCGAGGTTTACCGGCAGGGTTTTACGCTGCTTGAAGTTAGGGTCCGTCATCAGGGAATCGTACTTAAGACCGCCATTTTCGCCTCCGTTGATCTTGTTGTAATAGAAGCTCATGTAGGTGTTGGCGCGTTTGTTCTTGCTCTGATAACGGGCAGTAAGCCTGTAGATATCGTGATTGGTGTTTTGGGTGCGGTAATATCCGGGCGCATTTATTTTGCGGTAGTCAAACGCAAAATTAAAACGTTCCGTACGGTTTTGTGTGTGTGACAAGCCTATTACCTGTTCCTGCTTGCTGCCCACCAGGTACTGCAGTTCCGTGTAAGGGCGGGTAGTATAGTAAAAGCGTGCATCCTTATGGGAATTGGAATAAACATCGTATGAATGAAAGCCTGCATCAAACCCGGCTTTCATAATAGGTGTATATATCAGGTTATAGGAGGCGCTACCGGTATTACCGAGCGTAACATAGTTAGCAGGTACTTTCAGGTAGTTTGTCTGAAAATCGGCTACAGAAGAATCTATCGCGTAATGGACAGGATCTCCGAGGTAGCGGTAGGTTAGCGTTATTGTGTCCGGCTCATGATCGTGCTTTCCCGTATCACGCTGCATTTTACTGCTGCCGCCTCCGCCCCCGCCCATATTGCCGAAGCGCCCAGTGTTAAACTGGGCTTTTAATTGATTCCCGCAAAAAAACAGCAGGGCTATGAAAATGAAAAGTTGCTTCATCCGAAAGTAGCAAAAGCGTTTATAGTTGCCGGATTAATTCTTTAAAGATAAGCGTAAGCTTAGGTTCTGCTGCCTTTGCAGCTGCCAGTACTTCATCATGAGTAATCACGTTTTCTTCCTCCCGGATACCGATATCGGTAATGACACTCATGGCAAATACTTTCAGGCCGGCATGTGCCGCTACAATCACTTCGGGCACTGTGCTCATTCCCACTGCATCGCCGCCGATGATATGCATATATTTATACTCTGCCCTGGTTTCAAAGGTAGGCCCCTGTACGCCTACATATACGCCGCTGTGCAAAGATATATTGTTGACTGCAGCAATTTTATTGGCTGCATCGATGAGCGTTTTAGCATACGGCTCGCTCATATCCGGAAAACGCGGTCCCAGCGTATCTTCATTTTTGCCCCTTAACGGATGCTCCGGCTGCAGGTTAATATGATCCCTGATGATCATCAGATCTCCTACGTTAAAGGCCGGATTCATGCCCCCGGCGGCATTGGAAATAAACAAAGTGTGGATACCCAGCGCTTTCATCACTCTGACAGGAAAAGTTACCTGCTGCATGGAAAACCCCTCGTAAAAATGGAAACGCCCTGCCATGGCTACTACAGGCTTACCCTGCATGTATCCCAGGATTAATTTGCCTGAATGTCCTTCTACGGTAGACTCAGGAAAATGTGGTATATCGCTGTATGGAATTGCTACGCCTCCTTCTATTTCTGCGGCCAGGTTACCCAGCCCGCTGCCGAGTATAATGCCCGCCACTGGCTTCTCCTGCCAGTGCTTACTGATATATTCCCCCGCTGCAGTGATCTTTGCTGTTAATTCACTCATCTGTTTATACATTAATTAAAAGTCGGATTTAAAAAACAAACCCGCGCAAAGTTATTTTTTAATTCACAAATGACTGCAGTTTTATATTTAAATCATAATGACCTATTTTAGCGCAAATTTTATTCCGATGAACTTACACGAGTACCAGGCTAAAGAACTGTTGAAAAAATATAATGTACCGGTACAGGAAGGTATCCCGGTAGATACCCCTGAAGCGGCTGCGGAAGCATACAAGCAGCTGAAAGTGCAATTTGGTAATGAATTTGCCGTTGTAAAGGCTCAAATACATGCCGGCGGACGCGGAAAAGGTAAGATCCGTGGTACAGAACAGAAAGGTGTGGCAGTAGGAAAAAATGCAGAAGACATCAAAACCATAGCAGGAAATATACTGGGCGGCACCCTGGTAACCATTCAAACCGGCGAAGCTGGTAAACTGGTAAATAAAGTGCTGGTAGCACAGGATGTTTACTATCCAGGCGCTAACCCAGTAAAGGAATTTTACCTGTCCATCCTGCTGGATCGTGCTAAAAGCCAGAATGTTATCATGTACTCCACTGAAGGCGGTATGGATATCGAAGAAGTAGCACACAGCACTCCTGAAAAAATATTCAAAGAATGGGTGAAACCAAATATGCCCCTGCAGCCGTTCCAGGCACGTAACATCGCTTTTAACTTTGGTTTGAGCGGCGAAGCGTTCAAAAACATGGTGAAATTTGTGACCAACCTGTATAACGCATACGTAGGACTGGATTGCAGCATGCTGGAAATCAACCCACTGTTCAAAACCAGCGACGAAAAAATCATTGCTGTAGATGCTAAAGTAAACCTGGATGATAACTCCCTGATGCGTCATCCTGACCTCGAAGCACTGCGTGATATTTCAGAAGAAGATCCTACTGAAGTAGAAGCCAGCAAATTTAACCTCAACTTCGTGAAACTGGATGGTAACGTCGGTTGTATGGTAAACGGCGCCGGTTTGGCCATGGCTACCATGGATATGATCAAACTGAGCGGCGGTGAACCGGCTAACTTCCTGGACGTAGGTGGTACTGCCAACGCACAAACCGTAGAAGCAGGTTTCCGTATTATCCTGAAAGATCCAAAAGTAAAAGCTATCCTGATCAATATCTTCGGTGGTATTGTTCGTTGCGACAGAGTAGCGCAGGGTGTAATCGATGCCTATAAATCTATCGGTAACATCACTGTTCCTATCATTGTACGCTTACAGGGTACTAACGCTGCAGAGGCAAAAGCACTGATCGAAGAAAGCGGTCTGAAAGTACAGTCAGCTATTTTACTGAGCGAAGCAGCAGCTTTGGTGAATAAAGCAGTAGCATAACGCTATAAACATAAAAGCTATTAAGGCGAATGATCTGAGTAGAATAATATTCTCCCAGATCATTCGCCTTAATAGCTTTTATGATTTCCGCTACTGCGTTTTTAAATTAATCATTCTTTTTAGGTGGCTGGGCAGGCATAGTTGCCTTAGGCTTTTCCTTCTGCTCTTCTTTAGGTTTGGGAGCAGGCGCCGGTTCTGGCTTGTCGGTACCCGGGGTGGCAAAATCGTTCGCATCACCGGAGCCGTAGTCGTCTGCCGAGCCGTTACCAACATTTTCTGATTCTGCACCAGGCTTCACATTGGACTCATAGTTCATGTAAATATCGTCCTGGCTCATATTTGGCGGAATCGGGAAATGGTCGTTGGAACTGATTTTCAGCGTAGGATCTGCATATACTTTCTGCATAAAATACGCCCAGATCGGCAAGCCTGTATTCGCACCCTGACCAATGGCTGTGGTGCTGAAATGGATAAAGTTATTTTCGCAACCCACCCAGGCGCCGGCCAGCAACTTAGGCGTATAGCCCATAAACCAGCCATCGGTATTATCGTTGGTAGTACCGGTTTTACCGGCTATTTCCCCCTGTATATTATAACGGGAACGGATACGCGCGCCGGTACCACCGGGAGCTACCACCCCTTCCATCATTTTCACCATGGTATAGGATTCTCTTTCGCTGATCACTTCACGCTTAACCGGTGCAAATGTTTCGAGGATATTGCCGTTCCTGTCTTCTATACGGGTAATATAAATCGGCTTGGTATTAATACCCCTTGCAGGGAACATAGTGTAACCCTGTAACAGTTCGTACAGGGATATTTCCACCGCACCCAGTGCAATAGCCGGGTAAGCGGGAATATCGCTGCTAAAACCTACCTTGTTTTTAGCAAAATCTGCAAAAGGCTTGGCGCCAATCTGTTTGATCAGGTAGGCTGCTACCAGGTTAAGTGATTTCGCCAGGGCGCCGGCCATGGTAATAGATCCGCCGGTGCTTCCCTCAGAGTTATGCGGTGTCCATCCGTTAATACTAATGGGTTCGTTCGGTAATATTGTATTGGGCGACATGCCATTCATAATGGCAAAGCAATACAGGAATGGTTTGAAGGTAGAACCAACCTGACGGCGGGTTTTAGCTACGTGGTCGTTTTTGAAATAACGGAAATCAGGTCCGCCAACCCATGCTTTTACCTCACCGCTTTCCGGATCCATGGCCATAAACCCTGCCTGTAAGATGGCACGCGTATATTTGATGGAATCCATCGGGGTCATGGTGGTATCTATTTCGTTCAGGTCGGGTTCTGTAGCACTTTTCCAGCCAAATACCTTCATGCGGGTGGGCGTGTTAAATACCCGGGCAATCGTGGAATCATCCTCCTCATCTTCTTTCATGCCTTTGTACCGATCAGATTCTTTCATGTACTGATCGAGGTATTTGGGCCATTTTTTCCAGACACTGCCGGTTTTAACATCATTCTGTGCGGAGAGCGATTTTTGCAATACCGCCAGATGTTTGGCCACCGCTTCTTCTGCATATAGTTGCATACGCGGGTTGATGGTGGTGTATATTTTCAGCCCATCACGGTAAAGGTTATACTCTGATCCATCTGCCTTCTTATGATTCTTACACCAGCCTTTCAGCTCATCGCGCAATACTTCACGGAAGTAAGGGGCCAACCCTTTGTTGTGATCAATTTTATTATAATGTAGTACAATCGGTCTGCTTTTAGCAGATGCGGCTTCTCCCGGTGTAATAAATCCGGCTTTCTGCATGTTGTCGATCACGGTATTACGGCGGTCGAGCGCATATTGCGGGTTACGGCGCGGGTTGTATACCGTGTTTCCCTTGAGCATACCTACCAGGATGGCTGCTTCTTCTATGGATAAGTGACCGGCATCCTTGCTAAAGAAGGTTCTTGCGCCGTTTTCTATACCATATACGTTATCGCCAAAAGCCACTGTATTGAGGTACAAGGTGAGGATTTCCTGTTTGGTGAAGTTTCTTTCCAGTTTTACGGCAATAATCCACTCCTGGATTTTCTGGAAGGCACGGCCAATCGGGTTCCCCGAACGTTGCTTCCCCAGGTTATCGGCCTGCAGGTTCAGTGCCAGCTGCTGGGTAATGGTGCTGGAACCACGTTTTTTACCGATTAACAGGTAAAATGGAATGGCCAGCGTACCTTTCGGATCAATACCGGAATTATCGTAAAACCTGGTTTCTTCGGTTGCTATCAACGCATTGATCACATTCTTGGATATCTCATTATAGTCGCTGCTGGAACGGTCTACCTGGTAGTATTTACCCAGGATGGTACCATCGTCCGCGATCACTTCTGCAGCCAGCGCTGCACGGGGATTTTCCAGTTCTTCCATGGAAGGCATACTGCCTATAACACGGAAATTAATGAGTAAAACAAAGAGAACAATTAATGCTAAGATACCAAAAGCCACCCGCCACAATATTTTCACCGATTTTTTCATGCGCTTATATAATTTGTTTTATGGCCAAATCGCTCTTTCTAAATGAATAGCAATTTATTACTATCTGTTGGCTATATATGTAAATTTTTCAATAAAGTTCAACTGCAATAAACAAGCCTGTTTATTGCAGTTTGACCGACAAAGCTATTTAAAATTCCAAAAATACTTACTGGGTCACATAAGTTTCTGTAAAAAACTTACGATAGCCGGCCAGGTCTTTGGTACTATTCAGCAGGATGAAGTTATCTCTAGAAATAACAAAGAAATTATACTCATTGGGCCGTATCCGGGGTATGATACTGGCGGCAGCTGCCTCCCTGATCTCGTCAAAATATTCGAGGGCTTTATCCTCATTGGGGAATATCCTGAAAATGAGCATCACATCATTGGGAGTCAGCACAAAACTGCCAACTTCAATTTTATCGTTTGCATGTTTTGTAGCATTGTAACGGGTAAACTGGTTCAATCCCTCGTCCATCAGCTGTTTCGATACATGGTCGAAGGAGAGTACCACAAAAAACGGGTTGTTTTCCGTTACCTTATATGGTGTTACTGGTTTAGGCGGCGCCACGGTGGCAATGGGACCGGGTAACGGCGCACCAATACCGGCGGCGATTTTGGACGAATCAACACTGGTTTTGGCCACATTTAATTTATCGGCTATTACCGGTTCCGGATTTTGCCAGGGATAGCGCATGGTAATATTTTCATCCAGCAGCTGTCCGTTGGCATCTCTTTTCTGCACTTCCAGTTTAGCCAGGTAATCTGTCAGCTCTACGCGATGATCCAACGCATCCATCAGGGCCTGGGCTTGTAAACGGATGGGCTCATCGGCCGCATATTTGGTGAGCACGGCCTGTACTGCCTTGCGCGACAATTGCAGGGAATCTGTTGCAAATGCAGTATCGGTTTTTACAATCAGCATTGCTTCCAGCAAATCGAACTTCGGTTTAAGGAACGTGACACCGAAGCTGCTGTCGGCCTGTAGTTTCATCGCCATGGCTTGAGTATAGTTTCCATTACGGAAAGCCGTATAGGCGCTATCGTAAGCTTCGCTGATCCTTTTCTTTTTATCTGCATCTATATCTTTCAGGCCACCGGAGCGGATGATGTCTGCGAAATTCGTATTACCGTACTGGTTAAGCACCATGGTTTTATACTGGTTTGCCTGTGCGGTATGATTGAGTTTACTGTGCCAGATATATAAAGAATACAATACTTCCGGCTTGCGCGGATGGTCCGGAAACAGGTACAGCAGCGAATCGTAGGTTTCTATGGCCAGCGGATAATTTTCCAGTTTATCATGATACAGTTTGCCGAGGTCAAACCAGGCTTCCTTTGTAGCCGCCTGTGAGGCCGCCAGTTTTTCCGGCGTGAGTGGCAGGCCAGCTGTGAGTAGTTCTACGCTTACACTGTCTGCCGGTATCTTGGTAGCAGTGGCTGCGGTATGTTCCTCTGTTATTTCAATGGGTCCGTTACTGTTAGTCGCGTTCACTACACCGTTCTGGCTGCGGCGCCAGTTATCGCCCGGCTGGCGGTTTCCCCATCTGCGTTTAAATTCCGAATAGCCGGCAGATTTGCTGGCGGCATTATAGAAGTACCAGTCTCCTTTTTCCTCTTTAGGACCATAAGCACCACCGGTAGTCAATCCCATGGCAGCTGCATCCAGCGGATTGGCAGCAGCGAGAGCTTCTTTCTTTTTCTTGTCGGCCGCCTCATTTTTAAGGGTGGCAGCCATTTTGGTCAGAAAAATATTCCGATCGGAGGGGGACATGGCCACAATTTTCTGCAGACTATCTTCCCTGTGAATGATCTCCAGCTTGGCTACTACATCGGAGAGTACTTCCTTGCGGGTGTTCACCGTGGCTACGTCCGCGAAGTCCGGGGTCATCACGCCGGCGGTACTGTCGTAGTATTTTTTTGCATCGGGGTAATTCCTTAGGTCATAGTAAATATCGGCCATGCCTTTATAGGTGAGGGTACGCTGCATGAGGTTATCGCTGGGTACTTTCAGCGATTGCTTCATGTAACCGATGGCGGCTTCCGGGTCTTTCGGATATGAGAGGGTACCCATGGTGTAATAAATACCATCCCTGAACCGGGAGAAGCGCTCCTTTCTCAGCATATGGTGGAGGCCTGCAATGCTTTTAGCCAGGTCGCCGGTAGTTTGCGCATTTGTTTTGGCTATCTGCAGTCTCGCCTGGAAATCCATCATCGGATCGGGTTTCATGCCAATTACGTTGCGGAACTGCTCCAGGGCCGAATCCGGGCGGTTTTGCTGTATGTATAACTGGCCGAGGATATACGACATCCTGGCCCTGGCTACCCGGTCGCGGCTTTTTTCGATGGCCAGTGTGAGGGGAGCTATTGTTTCGGGATATCTTTTCTGTATATAATTACTATAGGCACGAACTTCTGCCAGGCCGCCATCGAGGCGGTGCGGGAAGTTCGGGTCGGTGGTGAGGATGTTCAGGAGGGCCTGTACTTCATCATATTCCTTTTGTTCCAGTAATGTTCTGGCCCTCCACAGGAAAGCGTCGTTACGTGCTTTGGTATGCTTGAAACGCCCCATAAATCCTTTTCTTTTTTCGGCGGTGGCGATGGAGATCTGGTCATTTTCACGGGCGCCTACTACGGTTTTATACTCCGATTTCTGTTTGGGAGCAAAGGCGATATTGATATACTGGAAAGTTTTATTGGCATTTTCAAGATCGCCTTCATAAAAGTAAGCACGGCCCATGAGCAGGAAACAGTCGTCGATCCACTTACCGCGGGGGTCATGAAGCTGGATGCCCATGGTAGCTTTATCGATCACGGAGTCCAGTTCTCCCTTGCTGAAGCCCTGGCTTTGTAAGCTGAAGGGATAAAAGGGCAAAAGGATGTTGTAATTATCCTGACCGTCGCGGTTGGCGGTTTTCACCACTCTTTCCAGTTTTACCCTGGCGTGAAAGTAATAGTTAAAGCGGGTGGCCATGTTCTGGAAAAATTTCCTTTTCCAGGTCCATTTCTTTTTCTCGAGCATTACCTCGGAAGGGGGGCGTCTGTCCTGAACCCGTTGTTCTTTAGGTTTAAACAAGGGTTTAGCAACAGGTCGATGTTGCTGATTTTTAGGGTCCTGGCTCTGGGGATCTGTCTGCTGCGGCTGTTTTTGTGGCTTGTTCTGGGCCCAGACCGCCGGCAAACCCAGGCAAGATGACAATACAATTATTCCCAGATATTTAAGTAGCAGTTTGATGCAATTCATGGATGCCAGGGTGTATAGGCTAAATATATATAACTTATAGATTGAAAAAATATTTTAAAGATAGGATAAAATAGTGGCTTTTTGCTTTCCGCTTTTCGCTTTAAAAATAATGATTAACTTTAGCCCGCCTTAAATGAAGTACCGCAAACATGGCCAAGAAGGGGAATAAAAACAACAGAAGAAACCTGGAAAAACTCAGTCATAAATACCGGTTGGTAATTATGAATGACGACACCTATGAAGAAGTGACATCGTTCAAACTTTCCCGTATGAGCGTGTATATTGCTTTCAGCACCCTGTTTGTATTACTGGTAGCTATTACGGTAGCCACTGTGGTATTTACGCCTTTGCGGTATTATATACCGGGTTATGGAGACCTGAAACAACGTAAAGAATTTATCCATCTCAAAATGAGGGCAGACTCACTGGAAACAGCCATTAATGCCCGGGATCAGTACCTGAAAAACATCAAACAGGTGATCAACGGGGAATTTACCGGAAAACTTGACACAACTATGTTGAAAGTGCCTGCCGTAGATAACAGCACTTATTAATCTTTTATTATTTAAATATTTAACGTGACCAGAGTTTAGTGGAATATGTGGATAAAATAGATAAATACATAAAGATAAAAATATCTATATATTTTATTATATTACATCACTAAACTTGAAAAACCTAACTCCCTATGTTCAATAACAATCAGAAATCGAAAGGTGACAACAAATCCATGTTACCTACATCAACCGTGAACATTATTGGCAATGGCACTACCATCCAGGGTGACATTGTATGCGAAGGCGACATCAGAATTGACGGCCAGGTAAACGGGCTGGTATCTACCAAAGCCAAAATCGTGGTAGGTCCTGAAGGGGATATAGTTGGCGACCTGGTATGCCAGAGCGCGGATATCCTTGGTAAGGTTACCGGTATTATTAAGGTAGAAGAACTATTGTTCCTGAAAGGCAGTGCCTTGGTAAAGGGCGATGTGTACACAGCTCATTTTGAAATGGAGCCTACTGCTAAATTCAACGGTCGTTGCTACATGGACGATCAGCAGCCGGCTGATAATCAGAAACATGGAAAATCCGTCCTCCAGGAAGCCGAATAACCGCAATTTACTGTTGCGTTATGCCGGGCTGGCCTTCCAGATGATGACTACCTTAGGTTTGGGTGTATTTGCAGGGTATAAACTGGACCATTGGATTGGTTGGCGGTTCCCTGTATTTCTTATCATTTTTTCTTTAATTGCATTAGCCATACTTTTGTGGCAAATAATAAAAGACACCCGACGGCATGAGTGATAGATTTTTTATACGGTTATTCGCAGTTTTTGGAATTTTAAACGGACTTATCATCATATTCAAACCCAGGTTGCTGGACCTTGGCACACATGTAAATGTGCTGATGGCTGGTAACCTGATTATGGCTATTATATCCCTGGTGTCTTATATTATGAGTCGCCGGGGACTTGCTTCCTCTAATCATAATGCCTTTATCAGGGCGGTTTACGGTTCTACCCTCAGTAAACTCTTTCTTTGCGTTATAGGTATTGTAACATATGTGCTTAGTTATAAGCCCGATGTCAGCAAACTGACCATTTTCATGCTGTTGTTCCTGTACCTGGTATACACTGTATTTGAAACACTCAGCCTTTTCCGGCTGACGAGGCTAAAAAAATAATCTGTTTGAAAAAAGAGGCGCCCTTAAATGCTTTAGCGTCCTACTTACCCGAAGGCACCTTCGGACAGGTCATGGATTTTTTAACGACCTATAAGGTACACCTCACGGTGACCCGTGAAAGGTCGAGTATACTTGGCGACTACCGTCATCCTGATGGGCAGGGCAAAGGGCACCGTATCAGTGTTAATGGTTCCCTGAACAAATATGCGTTCCTACTTACCCTGTTGCACGAAATTGCCCACCTCACCACCTTTAACAAATATGCCAACCGTGTGGCTTCACATGGGAAGGAATGGAAACAGGAATTCACCTACATATTGCATGACTTTGTAGGCAAAGGTCTGCTGCCGCCTGATGTGGAAACAGCCGTACGGCAAAGTATGACCAACCCGGCTGCCAGCTCCTGCGCAGATGAAAACCTGATGCGGGTACTGAAGAACTACGACCGCCAAAAAGAAAATCACTTTTTTGTGGAACAGGTACCCCTAAATGGAATGTTCAAAACCAAGGATGGACGCGTATTCCGGCGGGGTGAAAAAATAAGGAAACGCTACCGCTGTGAAGAGGTAGCGTCTAACAGATGGTATCTTTTCAGCCCTGTGTATGAGGTAGAACTTTTGGCTTAGTCCTTCGGTGCTACATAATGTAAAACAGGATAAGCCATGGTACGGTTAATCAGCTGTATCTCCAACTGCACAATACCCGCTTCCGAGGCCGCCTGTAATTTGGGCGCGTCGTCTGTTGGTTTATGATAATCATCGTGACCACCGGTATGAAAAAACATTACCGGTACTCCGCTTATGTAGAAGCTATGATGATCAGATGCGCCTTTACCGGCAGCATCTGTAAAATACTTAATACCGGTTTGCTGTACGTCCTTAAAAATGGCAGGCCATTCTTCCGCGCTGCCATGCCCGCCAATACCAATACCACGTTCAGGATTGTAGCGCCCAATCATATCCATATTGAGCATGAAATGCATGTCCTTTAGTGGCATTAGCGGGTGGGTTGTATAATACTTAGAACCCTGTAAGCCCATTTCTTCTCCCCCAAAAGCTATAAACAGAAAATTAAAAGGTTCCTTATAGCTGTTTTTTACGTAATGACGTGCCAGTTCCAGCAAGCCGGCCACACCGGAAGCATTGTCGTCCGCCCCGTTATGGATCTGGCCTATGGGATATTTGCCATCAAACAATGCTGCAGTACCCAGGTGATCGTAATGGGCGCCGATAATAATCGTACGTGCGGCACCGTTGTCGAGGTAGCCGATTACATTGCGGCTCGGGATATTCTTATGTTCCTTCCTGTCGAACCTAAAATCCTGGAAATAGCTATCGCCATTAACCGCTTGCAGACCCAGCTTCTTAAACTGTTTGGCCACATAGCGACTGGCCTTTTCGCCGCCTTTTTCTGCGGTGCCCCTGCCCTTCAGCTTATCGGAGGCCAGATAATTGACGATGCCCTGAATACGGGCGGCATCAGGAATGGTGTCCTGTGCAAGTGCGCTGCTACTGATAGCGGCAGCACAGATGAATAATAACCAACGCTTGTTCATATCCTGTCAAAAATAGAGAAGGCTTCCTGAACTGGAAGCCTTCTGCTAAAAATTATGTTTGATTTGTTCAAATCGTATTAATCCTATTTTTTCTTTTGCTGGACTTCCTGCTGCCGCTTCTGTACTTCTTCCAGCTTCTCCTGCCATTTGGACTTGCTCTTTGGCTTCTTCTTATTTTCCTGGATCTGTGCATGAATCTTATCATGATTAATGATAAATTTCTGGATCACAAACTGCAACAGGATACTGATCACGTTGGACAGGAAGTAATAGAAAGTCAGCGCCGCAGCCAAACGGTTGAAGATACCGAGTAACATAATAGGCATTACATACGGCATATACTTCATTACCGGGTTGCTCTGATCGGTCATACCACGGTTGTAGAATGCCAGGATCAAGCTGGTAATGGTCATGAGGATGGTAAACAAACTCACGTGGCTACCGTAGAAAGGTATGTTAAAAGGCAGGTTCAGGATAGAATCGTAGGTAGACAAATCCTTGGCCCACAGGAAGCTTTCCTGGCGCAGCTCAATGGAAGACGGGAAGAAGCTGTACATCGCCACCAGGATAGGCAGCTGCAGTAATGCTGGTAAACATCCGCCCAGCGGGTTTACACCTGCGCTTTTAAACAGTTTCATTTGCTCCACACCAAAAGCCTGCTGGTCATCGCCATGCTTAGCTTTCAGTTCATCGATTTCCGGTTTCAACACTTTCATCTTGGCCTGTGATACATAGCTCTGGTAGGTGAAAGGAGCTATCAGCAAGCGGATAAAGAGCGTGAGCAGGATAATGATGATACCGTAGTTACTGATAAATCCGCTGAGGAAGTTAAACACCGGGATGATAATACCAATGTTTACATATTTCACAAAAGCGAAGATACCGGTACCCAGCGGGATGATCTTCTGTAAACCGATATCAAAAGACTTCAGGGTTTTATAATGGTTAGGACCATAATAAATTTCTATCGGGAAACTAAAGTCATTTGCACGGCTATACGGAATCTGTATAGTGGAAAATGTTTGTCCTACGATATTGGGGCTTTCCGGCACTTTGGTATTTACATCCGCATTGTTGAAAAGCGCTCCTTTAGCGATCAGGGTGGTATTAAAGAACTGCTGTTTTACGCTCACCCATTTCAGTTTGTTATCCAGTTTTTCGTGGCTGGAGCGGTTCAGGGTGAAGTAATCATGCTTATCATGTTCCTGCATATAGTGCACCTGGTTGTTCAGGCGCTCATTCTGCATATCATGTTCCTGTTTGTCATCCTGGGCATTCCATTGCAGGTTGAGGTAATTCTGGTTGCCTGGAAACAGTCCCTGTAAACCTACTGCATGAATAGTATAATCTACCACATAGCTGCCGGGTTTAAGGGCATATATAAATTCGAGGTAGGCAGCAGGGTTACTGGTATTGAGGCGGTAAGCGATTGATTTTACGCCCCCTGCCTGTTCCTGTGGCTGGCCGGCAGTAAAGAACAGGTCAGCGCTGTTCAGTACTTTAGTTACGCTGGCGGGTACTTCAACAGACAAGCGGTTAAATGAGCCCTGAACCAGCATCAGCGGACTGCCTTCGTAGGTTTTATATTGTTTCAGTTGTACACTGGCTGGTTGTCCGCCCTTATTGGAGAAAGTGATTTTTACCACATCATTTTCCAACACGGTGTTCTGCACACTGCCGGTAGCGGCGGCAGCAAATGCACCAAACTCACCACTTAACAGTGCCTGGTGCGCTGAATCCAGCGGACCACCGTTGGCAACAGCAGCAAGACTGGCTGTATCTGTAATGGGGGTTTTAGGCTTATTAAGTTCTGCTATGGAATCTTGCCTGGCTTTTTCCCTTGCGGCTCCTGCCTGTTGTTTCTGGTTGAAGAATATATATCCTACCAACAAAACGCCCAACAGTAAAAACCCAATGACCGAATTTCTATCCATGAAATGCAATTAAAATTTAGGCAGCAAAGGTAAGCATGATTTTATGAATTGACCATGCTTTTTAGGTGAAACCCCTGTTAAATGCGGTTAAAATAATAAATAAGTAACGAAAATACGTATGGAATTGAAAATCAAGGCGGACTTTGTCTTACCCAGGATTAAACTGATTTTGCTGATCAGGCTGATTTTTTGAGTGATTTTACCGGATTTTAAAAGATTAGCGGAGATCAAAAGGGATATTTTCCCTTCAATCTCCGCTAATCTTTTAAAATCATATAAATCAAGTGATAGAAAATCAGTCTGATCAGCAAAATCAGTTTAATCCCGGGTAAGACAACATCCCAGTTTACTTGGTGATTGACTCTTCCAGTTTTGCTTTCCCGTTTTTGCTTTCAGCGTATTGCTTTGCTGCCTTAATAAAGGAAACAAACACCGGTGCAGGGCTTTCCACGGTACTTTTTAGTTCCGGGTGGAATTGCACACCTACAAAGAAAGGATGGTTGGGCAGTTCCACGATTTCCACCAGACCGCTTTCCGGGTTTTTACCTGAGAGTACCAGTCCGGCTTCTTCAAACTGCTGCAGGAACTCATTGTTAAACTCATAGCGGTGACGGTGTCTTTCGCTGATGGATGTTTTACCATAAATTTCTTCCGCTTTGCTGCCTGGCGTAAGTTCGCAGGAATAAGCACCCAAACGCATGGTGCCGCCTTTGGCCGTTACTTTTTTCTGCTCTTCCATGAGGTTGATCACGGGGTGAGCGGTATCGGGGTTCATTTCCACGGAGTGTGCATCTTTCCAGCCGATTACGTTACGGGCATATTCTACCACGCTCATCTGCATACCGAGACAGATACCAAAGAATGGCAGCTGGTTTTCACGGGCATACTGAATAGCGGTGATTTTTCCTTCAATGCCGCGATGACCGAAGCCCGGGGCTACTAACAGCCCATCGAGATTCTTCAGTTTCTCGCACACATTTTCAGGTGTAAGATGTTCTGAGTGGATATTTTGTACAATTACCTTGCATTCATTGAGAGAGCCGGCATGGATAAAGGATTCCAGGATGGATTTATAGGCATCCTGCAATTCCACGTATTTACCGATCAGACCAATGGTTACCTTGGATTTCGGATATTTCAGTTTATCCAGGAATTCCCGCCATTTCACCAGTTCCGGTTCTTTTTCTACCGGTAAGCCCAGTCTTTTCAGCACGGAAACATCCAGCTTTTCGCGCATCATTTCCAGGGGAACTTCGTAGATGGTAGGTACGTCATTGGCTTCAATCACAGCATCGACCTGAACATTACAGAACAGGGCAATTTTCTTTTTCAGGTCGCGGTACAGCGGTTCCTCTGTACGACAAACGATAATATCAGGGTGTACGCCATATTCGCTTAACAGGCGCACAGAGTGTTGTGTAGGTTTGGTTTTCAGCTCTTTCGCTGCACGGAGGTAGGGAATGAGCGTCAGGTGTACTACCAGGCAATCTTCCTCACCCAGTTCCCATTGCAACTGGCGAACTGCCTCGATGTAGGGGAGTGATTCAATATCACCCACAGTACCACCGAGTTCGGTTATCACGATATCGAATTTGCCGTCCTTGCCCAGCAGAAGGATACGGCGTTTGATTTCGTCGGTAATATGCGGGATTACCTGTACTGTTTTGCCCAGGTAAGCGCCTTCTCTTTCCTTGTTAATAACTGTCTGATAAATACGGCCAGTAGTAACGTTATTTGCCTGAGACGTAGGCGTATTCAGGAAACGCTCATAGTGTCCAAGATCCAGATCGGTTTCTGCACCATCTTCCGTTACATAACATTCACCATGTTCATAAGGGTTTAATGTTCCCGGATCCACATTGATATATGGATCAAATTTCTGAATAGTCACTCTAAAGCCGCGCGCCTGCAATAGTTTTGCAAGCGAGGCAGCTATAATTCCTTTACCCAAAGAGGAAGTAACACCTCCCGTAACGAAGATATATTTTGCCATAAAAACTAAAATTCTGCTAAAACTACTTGACCTATAAACGGGGAAGTGCCGGACTGCATTTGGTGTATTACCGATCAAGTAAACTACTTCCGAAGGTCATGCAAAGTTACACAAATTTGCATCGCTCCCAAGTTTTTTACCACGGCGCTTTATTTGTTTGTTAATTTTTGAGAGAATATCTTCGGCGCTCATCACTGATCTACAGGGCGTTTTAAAGAATTTTCAAGTACAGGAAATTATTTATTAAAAACCTTTATCCGGTAACTTTACTTCTGCAAATGTGTACGCTACTATAAATATATAAACAGTAAATTTGCGTCCGAAATACATAAAAGATGACTTTAACACCAAAGAGAGCGCAAGACTCGCTGATACAGATGACCGAACTGGTTTTACCGAACGATACCAATACTTTCGGTAACCTGATGGGCGGTCGTTTGATGTACTGGATGGACATTGCGGCCGCCCTGGCCTGCATGAAACACTGCAGTGCGCCGGTAGTAACTGCTTCCGTAGATAATATCTCCTTCGAGAACCCCATTAAACTGGGTAATGTGGTGCATATTGAGTCTAAAGTGAGCCGTGCCTTCAATACCTCCATGGAAGTACATATGCGGGTGTGGGGCGAAGATCCGGTACAGCAGTACCGCTATAAATCCAACGAAGCGTTCATGACCTTTGTTGCCCTGGATCCGAACGGCAATTCCCGGCCCGTGCCTGGTATTATCACTGATACAGAAGAAGAAAAAAAATTATATGAAGGTGCTTTGCGCCGCCGGCAGCTCAGGCTGATCCTTGGTGGTAAAATGAAACCGGAAGATGCAGATGAATTAAAAGCGCTGTTCTTCGAAAAGATGTAGATCGCCTTCGGCGATTGTCTTTGGGCAGGATTAAACTGATTTTGATGATTTACAGGATTTTTTTGTGATTAAAATTTGATTTAAAAGATTAGGGGAGATAAAAGCAAATTCGCTCTTATCTCCCCTGATCTTTTAAAAGGAAAAAATCCTGTAAATCATCAAAATCAGTTTAATCCTGCCCAAAGACAATCGCCGAAGGCGATCCCTCCCTTACATCTCTCCCTCCCACTCTTTATAGAACCGCTCCAGGAATATTTCCATAAATGCATGTCGTTCTGCTGCCAGCTCCTTCCCGGTAGTTGTATTCATCCGGTCTTTCAGTAATAATAATTTTTCGTAGAAATGTGCGATTGTGGGGGCAGTACTATTTTTGTATTCCTCTTTGGTCATATTTAGATTGGGCTGTACCGCCGGATCATGAATAGCCCGGTTTTTAAATCCACCGTAATTAAAAGCCCTGGCAATCCCCATAGCGCCGATGGCGTCAAGACGGTCGGCATCCTGCACCACACCTAATTCCGTGGAGTAAAATTTCCTTTCCTGGTTGCCGCCTTTAAAAGAGATATGGCGGATAATGTTTTCCACATGCGCAATGATACCGGCCGGTACTTCCAGTGTTTGCAGAAATGCGGTGGCCTTGGCCGGACCAATATTTTCGTCGCCGTTATGAAATTTTGAATCTGCGATATCGTGGAGCAGCGCGCCCAGTTCCACTACCAGCGGATCAACGGTTTCTTTTGCCGCAATGTGTTTTGCCTGTTGCCATACCCGGTAAATATGCCACCAGTCGTGGCCGCCTTCTGCGCCTTCCAATTCCTTCTTTACAAAATTTACGGTCGCCGCTATTATTTCCGATTGATCTGTCATAACCACAATGATATTTAATTTTCCCGATGTAAATAACAGGAAAAAACAAATGGGTTATATTGCTTGTTAAAGGCAGTATGATACAGATAAAACGTGTTTACGAAGCTTATGCCGCCAGCGATGGTTACCGCATCCTGGTAGACCGTTTATGGCCCAGGGGCCTTACGAAAGAGGCCGCCCATGTGGATGAATGGGCCAAAGAAATAGCGCCTAGTAACGAACTGCGCAAATGGTTCCATCATGATCCAACGCAGTTTGCTGCATTCAAAACAAAATATCTAGCGGAATTACAGGAGAAAAAAGATATGTTGGCGGCTATTAAAGAGAAAGCGCAACATCGGCGGGTAACTTTACTCTACGGGGCTAAAGACGAAACCAACAACCAGGCACAGGTGCTGCTGGAGTTGTTGAAAAAATAATCTATACACTTTTGTTTTCCGGCTTTACCAGCACATCGGTAATGCTGTTCAGCTTTCTTACCTTGCTGGTAAAATCACCGCTTAATTTTTCGCGGATCTGCGATAATTTATTCAGCACATCATCGAGGCTATCCGGAATAGCATCCTGTAGTACCTGTTTGAGGCGTTTGGCAATGGTGGGTGATTTTCCGTTGGTAGAAATCGCAATTTTCAGGTTTCCTTTCCTGACAATGGAACCGAGGTAAAAATCACAAAGATCCGGGGTATCAGCCACGTTGATCAGCACTTTACTGCCTTTGGCCTTCTCCCAAACATAATAATTAAATGCTTTGTCGTTGGTAGCAGCTATTACCAGGTCTTTCCCCAGGAGATCGCCGCAGGAAAATGATTTCTGAACAAGCGTAATATTGGGGTACTGGTGCGTAAGCGCTTCCAGCTCAGGCAAAAAATCCAATGACACTACTGTAATCGTTGCCTGGGGGCAATTTTCCAGCATGGCATTGGCTTTTTCCAGTCCGATATTACCACCGCCTACCACGAGTACATGCAGACGGTGTAATTTGAAAAACACCGGGAATAACTGATTTTCTTCCATTATACGGCAATTTTTAGTTCTTCTGACACCTTGCTTTTTAGGGCCTGGAAGGCTTCGTGGAAACTTACCACTTCACCGATTACCAGTACCGCAGGGTTATGCAGATCATGCTTAGCAGCTATTTCCAGTAGATCAGCCACATTGCCCACTCCCATTTTCTGGGTAGGCAGGGTGCCATTCTGGATAATTGCGGCAGGGGTATTTCCCTTTCCTGCTGCACTGTAGATCCCTGCAATTTCTGCCAGTTTGCTCATACCCATCAGGATAATAACCGTAGTATTAGCGCTAATGGCATGATCCAGGTCACGGGATAAATTCCCGTTTTGCGTGTTACCGGTAATTACCCAGAAACCCTCGCTAACATTACGCGCTGTTACCGGGATTTTGTTAACACCCGGAACAGAGATCGCGCTGGAAACGCCTGGTATTACTTCTGTGGAAATGCCAAACTGTTCAGCAAAAGCAATTTCTTCCTGACCGCGGCCGAAAACAAAAGAGTCGCCTCCTTTTAAACGAACAACGCTGCCATAAGTTAATGCATATTTTACAATCATCCGGTTTATTTCATCCTGTGAATAAACGTGCATACCTGCACGTTTACCTACAAAGCGACGAAGGCAGTTAGCCGGCGCATGGTCCAGCAATTCGTTGCTGGACAATGCGTCGTACAGGATTACCCTGGCATTCTGAATAGCTTTTAACCCCTTAACGGTGATCAGTTCCGGATCACCCGGGCCGGCGCCTATCAATGTGAGTTTAGGTTGTATATTTTGCATGATTGGTCGTGTTTGGATAAATGAATAATACTTACGCTTGTACCAGTTCGCTGGCTTTCTGGCGGTAAACCTGTGCAGCGTTGTAGAAAGATTGCGCCTGATCAAAATAAGATTTCGCAAAACTTTCTGTGGCCTCGTTGCTGTTGATCTGGAGCACTACTGTTTTAAAGTCAGGCTCAAAGCTGAATTTGCCGGTCGCTACAAAGTGTTTGTCAAAATCGTTGATGATGCCAATCTGTGTGTTGCCGTTGATGGCTTCACCGAGCAGCAGGGCTTTTGCGCCCTGTACAAAGGAAGAGTAAGCGTGGTAGATACCGTCTGAATAAGCGCCTTTAATAAAGGCAGCGCTGCTCAGTTCCAGTTTTTCTTCCGCTTCCAGCAGCAGTGTAGCTACCAGGTCAATGATTACGCCGGCGCACTCTCCTACCCCAATCGCTGTAGCATAATCCTGTGCCTGTCCCCAGTCAACAAAGTCGCCTGCAGTGAGGGAGCTCAGATCTGCCAATGGTTTCAGCAGTTCATAGAAATATTTTTCTCCCTGACGGTCGTAATATTCATTAAACAATTCATTTTCGCCACCGTTGATTTCGTAGTCGTGTAACAGGCTACGTAATACATCCGGTCCGCGGCGGCTCGGTACTTTGATCACTTTGTCGGCTACACGGCCAACGCCATCACCTACGATACCGCCACCAAGCAGTACCTGCAGGGCTGGTAATACTTTACCTGCGCTTTTCATGGAAGAACCATGGAAGCCGATACTGGCAATACCGTGCTGACCGCAGGAGTTCATACATCCGCTGATCTTTATTTTGATGTCTTTATTATATACCAGGTCCGGGAATTCTTCTGTGATCACGTTTTCCAGTACTTTGGCAATACCGGTACTGCTGGAAATTCCAAGGTTACAGGTATCAGTGCCCGGGCAGGCGGTGATATCCGCGATGCTGTCGAAACCTGGTTCTGCAAAGCCTGCATCTTCCAGTACGCTGAAAACATAAGGCAGGTTAGCAGGAGAAATGTATTTCAGCAACAGGCCCTGGTTGGCGGTTACCCTTACATCGTCGGCAATTACCGGGCGAAGCGCTTCTATCAGTTTGCGGCTGATAGCGGAGCCAATGTTACCGAGCGTAATTTTTACGTAAGCACCGTAGTAGCCTTTCTGCTTTTGTTCAAAGGTGTTGGTGGTTTTCCAGGCTTCGTATTTCTTTGGATCTTTTATGCTGTAAGCGGGTACAGGGCCGGGAACCGGAGGTTGGGTTTCCGGCCATGCGGCTGCATCAACCGGTACGCTTTTTACTTTTACTGCTTTATATTCTTCCTTTATCAGGCGCTCAAATTCTTCCATTCCAATTTTCTGGATGAGGAATTTCATACGGGCTTTGTTCCTGCTGGTTCTTTCGCCGTAGCGGTCAAACACGCGCAGTACATTTTCGATATAAGGGATGAGCAAATCGGTTTCGAGGAACTCGTATACGGTTTTAGCGAGAAAGGGTTGTGCGCCCAAACCGCCGCCTACCAATACTTTGAAGCCGCGAACTTCTTTGCCGTCGATTATTTTCACTTTAGGGATCATGCCGAAATCGTGCATGAATGCCCAGGCAGTATCCTTATCAGAAGAGGAGAAAGCGATCTTTATTTTACGACCCATTTCCTGGCTCACCGGGTTACGCAGGAAGTAACGGAAGGTAGCATCTGCATAAGGTGCTACATCAAATGGTTCATCCGGATCGATACCTGCGCGGTCGGAGGCCGTTACGTTACGAACGGTGTTACCGCAGGCTTCGCGGATGGTGATATCATCCAGTTCCAGTTTTGCCCACATTTCGGGTGTTCTGTCCAGGCTTACATAATGTATCTGTACATCCTGGCGGGTGGTCAGATGCAGGTTGCTGGTAGCATATTCGTCAGAAATTTCAGTAATCCGGTTCCACTGCTGCAGGGTCATTTTACCGTATGGTAATTTGATGCGCACCATTTGCACACCAGGCTGACGCTGCCCATACACTCCTCTTGCCAAACGGAGGCTGCGGAATTTTTCGTCCGTAATAGCGCCTTCGCGGAACAGGCGAATCTTCTTCTCCAGGTCTATAATATCTTGTTGTACGATCGGATTTTCTAGTTCTGTTCTGAAGCTTTGCATAAAAAGTATTTTCTGGTGGTGGTAAAAAGCAATTTGTTATCCTGGTGGGGGTGTTGGTCGTTTCTTTAAAATCAAAAGCCCCCGGAATATTTGCGGAGGCTCGTATAATGTTGATTTACAGCAAGTTGATCACTGGCATTCTCTATTACACGCGCCTCGCAGGTGTTGAATTACAACAACTGTTACTGCGACACATTTTCAATTCATTACCCATATTCCCTATAATTTTAGTAGAGTAATACAAAGATAGAAATGCAGCCCATCTTTCCAAAACTTTTTTCTGATTTAATAAGGCCCCAAAAAAGGGGGGAAATTGGCGGTTGGAGGGCACTGCAGGGGAAAAAGAGCTTCAAATGGGCTATGGCAGCCGGATAGGGACCGGATAAAGGGGGCCATGGGCGCAGTGAGGTGATAACCAAAGTTTATGCGGTATAACTTTTTGTTATGAAAGGAATGGATATGGGAGGCGAACTGAAGGGAGGACAGTGATCGGATACAGTGAGTACAGCGATGGTGATTCGGCTGAAATGTGCCCGCATATCTTCTTATCTTTGCCGCGCATAAAACGGATAATTGCGTATAAAAAGACTATATGATAGATACGGTAATATTTGATATGGACGGGCTGCTGGTAGATTCAGAACCGCTATGGGGCATTGCGATGCGCGAGGTATTTGCCACGGTGGGGGTAAATCTTTCTCCTGAACTCACGCATTTGACCACGGGGCTGCGTACCAAGGAAGTGGTGAGTTACTGGCATAGCTATTATAAATGGGAAGGAAAAAGCGCGGAGCAGGTAGTAACGGAGATCATTGACAGTGTAATAGGAAAAATTATTGCAGAAGGCAAGTCCATGGAGGGTTTGACATATATACTCGAATATTTTAAAGAGAAGGAATTTAAAATGGGACTGGCTTCTTCTTCGCCCCTGCGCCTGATCAATGCAGTACTGGATCATTTGCAGATAAAGCACTGTTTCCAGGCGGTATATTCTGCCGAGTTTGAGGACTACGGTAAACCGCATCCGGCGGTGTACCTGGCCTGTGCCAAAGCCCTGGGCAGCGATCCACTGGACTGTATCGCCTTTGAAGATTCTGTTACAGGTATGACGGCGGCGAAGGCGGCGCGGATGACCACCGTGGTAGTACCTGAAGCACATAACCGGAATGATCCCCGCTATGCGCTGGCGAATATGAAGCTGGATAGTTTGCTTGAATTCAATGATGCCCGCCTGTCGCTACTGATGAAATAACCACATCACAACATTTTCCAATAAACACTATGAAAATCGTAGATCTATCCAAAACCATTGCCTACAACAAGCAGGATCCATGGTTTATGCGTATCCGCATCAAGCACAAAACGCATCAGCAAAGCAAGAGCCTGATCCGCTTTTTTATTGGTTTGCCTGCAAAGCTCTTCCCCAAAGGGTTTGAGGGGTGGGCTGATGATAAAATCGTAAGCATGGGCGTACATGCCGCTACACATATAGATGCTCCCTGGCATTATTCGCCCACCGTTAATGGCGAGCCCGCCAAAACTATTGATGAAATTCCACTGGAATGGTGTTATGGCAATGGTGTGGTATTGAACATGACACATAAAGCAGATTTTGATGAGATAACGGTAGCGGATATACGTGCTGACCTGGAAAAAAGTGGCGCCGTGATCAGTCCGGGCACCATTGTGTTGATTTATACGGGGCGTGATAAGTACATTGGCACAAAAGAGTATCCGATGCGGGGTACCGGCATGAGTGCAGCGGCAACGCACTGGCTGATTGACCAGGGTGTGAAGGTGATGGGAATTGACCAGTGGGGATTTGATCTGCCATTAAAATATATGGCGCAAAAAGCAAAAGAAAACAAGCGGGATAATTACTTCTGGCAGGCGCACCTGGTAGGGCAGCAAAAAGAATATTGTCATATGGAGCAACTGGTTAACCTGGGTGCGCTACCTGCGTCGGGTTTTAAAGTAAGCGTGTTTCCGTTGAAGATAAAGGGGGCGAGTGCTGCGCCGGCGCGGGTGGTGGCTATTTTTGAATAAGATAGCGTTTTTATGCGCGTTTTTTTCTTGCCCAGGATTAAACTGATTAAACTGATTATACTGATTTTTTTTCTAGTTATATTTTGATTTAAAAAGATTAGCGAAGATAAAAGCGGGTATCCGCTTTGTCTTCGCTAATCTTTTTAAAATCATCAAAGGTAAAAAATCAGTATAATCAGTTTAATCAGTTTAATCCTGGGCAAGAAAAAACCCGCTCCGATATTACTCGAAGCGGGTTTTATTATTTAATGAAACAGGATCTTATTGTGCGCTTTTTTCTTCGCCACCTTCAGATTGTTTCAGTTTTTCTCTCAGTTCAGCTAAAGCACCCAGATCGCCTAAAGTAGCTTTTTCAACTTTACCCTGGATGTTTTTTACAGCCTTACGGGTTTTGTCAGCTTCTTCTCTCTTCTCTTTCACTACCGCCTGTTTTTCTTCAGCCTGTGCTTTTTCCCAAACTCTGGTATGAGAAACCAGGATACGTTTTTCGCTGCGATCGAATTCGATGATCATGAATTCTTTCACGTCTTCAACGTTGATTGGTTTTTCATCTTCAGTTCTCAGGTGACGTGCAGGAGCGTAAGCTTCCAGACCGTACTGCAGTTGAACAGTAGCACCTTTGTCGTCTTTCTTCACAACAGTACCTTCGTGGATAGAGTTGATCGGGAAGATAGTTTCAAAAGTGTTCCATGGATCTTCTTCGATCTGTTTGTGACCGAGGCTCAGTTTACGGTTGTCTTTATCAATACCCAGGATTACTACATCTATTTCGCTACCTACTTTAGTGTATTCAGATGGGTGGTTGAAACGTTTGATCCAGCTCAGGTCAGAGATGTGGATCATGCCACCGATACCAGTTTCCAGTTCAACGAAAACGCCATAAGGAGTGATGTTTTTCACGATGCCTTTGTGACGGCTTTCAACAGGGAATTTAGTTTCGATAGTAGACCATGGATCTTCTGTCAGTTGTTTGATAGACAGGCTCATTTTACGCTCGTCTTTGCTCAGGGTAACTACCACTGCTTCGTATTCTTCTCCTAATTTGAAGAATTCTTTCGCGTTGATAGGGGTAGAAGCCCAGGAGATTTCAGAAACGTGTACCAGACCTTCAACACCTGGCATGATTTCCAGGAATGCACCGTAGTCTTCGATGTTTACAACTTTACCTTTTACTTTAGCACCTTCGGTGATAGTAGCTGGTAAAGTATCCCACGGATGCGGGGTCAGTTGTTTGTAGCCCAGGCTTATGCGACGTTTTTCGTCATCGAAGTCAAGCACAACAACGTTGATTTTCTGATCCATCTGCAGCACTTCGCTCGGATGGGAGATACGGCCCCAGCTGATATCTGTGATATACAGTAAGCCGTCCAGACCACCCAGGTCGATGAATGCACCGAAGTCGGTGATATTTTTGATGGTACCTTCCAGCACCTGGCCTTTTTCCAGTTTGCTGATGATATCCACTCTCTGTTGTTCGATATCGCTTTCGATGAGCGCTTTGTGGGAAACAACGGCGTTGCGGATGGTTTCGTTTACTTTCACCACCTTGAACTCCATAGTTTTGCCTACAAACTGGTCGTAATCTGTAACTGGTTTCACATCGATCTGAGAACCTGGCAGGAATGTTTCCATACCGTATACATCTACGATCAAGCCGCCTTTGGTTTTGCTGGTAACGGTACCAGTAACCACTTCGCCTGTTTTGTAAACTTCCACGATTTTTTCCCATGCACGTTTCTGGCGAGCCTGTTTACGGCTCAGGTGCAGGTTACCATCGCGGTCTTCTTTTTCTACTACCAGCACTTCCACTTCGTCACCGATCTTCAGACCTGGTAAGTCACGGAATTCATTCAGAGAAATCAAACCATCAGATTTGAAACCGATGTTGATTACTACGTCTGTGTTGGTTAAACCTACAACTGTACCGGTCAGCAGGCTGTTTTCTTCAAACACCTTGAACGTGCTGTCATAAGTTACATCGTACTTTTCTTTCTCTTCTTTGCTGTAAGAAGAAACGTTACGTTTGTCGACGCTCCAGTCGAAATCGTCATGTGCAGTTTCAACTTTTGCTACAGGTGCCTTTGGTGTCGCTGTTTCAACCGCAACTTCAGCTTGCGGAGCCTGTTGTTCAGCGTTTTGTTCGTTAGAAATGTTGTTTTCGCTCATAAAAAATTAAAAATTTAAGCCGGAATACCCGGACTCCCTGTTTTATGGGACGGCAAAAATACGAAAAAATCCCTGTTTATCCGCTTTTTTATCGAAGAATAATACCATCTGCTGTCATATGGAGCGCAGTTTTCAGATATTTTTTAAATGTATTATTAAAATTTATACTTCGACAAAAAACTAAACTATGTAACCGGGCATTTTTTTTGCCGGAAAAGCAACCAGCATCCGGATTAATTGTTGATATATAGGGACGGTGAGTGGAGATTTACCCGTAGTAAATCAGCTTCTTTTTCGTTTATTCAAAATGTTAATTACTATTATTTAATCCCGGAATTTATTTTAATTTGTGTATATGAACGGGACCTCATTTCAATCGGATATTCGCTATTGGCTCAGGCAAGGTAATACAGTGAACTATTTGTTATTCTGGAACATCGTCATTTTCCTGGGAATCAATGTGCTGCGTCTTATTGCTTTTCTGACCAAACAACCCGCTCCGCTTATATGGACATATGATCAGCTGGCCCTCCATGCGCCGCTGAGTGCTTTTATATTAAAGCCCTGGGGGCTGATCACCTACATGTTTACGCACGAGGAAATATTCCATGTGTTGTTTAATATGATCAACCTGTACTGGTTTGGTAACCTGTTCAGGGACTTCCTGGGTAATAAGCGGGTGCTTCCTTTATACCTGCTGGGCGGTATTGCCGGCGGTTTACTTTACCTTTTAAGCAGCAGCCTGTTTACTGGCTATGTGGGTTCTACCATGGTAGGCGCCTCTGCTTCCATTATGTGTATCCTGGTAGCTGCCGCAACGCTGATGCCCAACTATGAAATCGGGCTGATGTTCCTTGGCAGTGTAAAGCTTAAGTGGCTGGCTGCAGCCCTGGTGGTATTGGGATTGATTTCCATTCCTAACGGCAATATAGGCGGACTTATTTCCCACATGGGCGGTTCCCTGTTGGGCTTCTTTTATATCCGCATCCTGCAGGCAGGCACCGACCTCTGTAAACCATTGATTTGGCTGTTTGATGCCGGTACCCGGCGGGAACAACGGCAGGTTGCCCGGAAATTCAAACCTAAGAAATCACCGCTGAAAGTGGTAAAAAAGGCTGACGACAACAGCCAGTCAAGGCTGGATCAGTTGCTGGATAAAATCAATGAAAAAGGCTATAATAGCCTCAGTGCAGAAGAAAAAGCCTGGTTAGACAAAGTGAGCAAAGAAAACTGATTAACTTTGCGGTTCAATTTCCGCCATTTAAGACATGAAAACATTTAACGTTCCGGTTATATATCGCAGTCCGCTGATCAGCGCCATCAAAAACCAGCGCAAACAGCAGGACCGCATGAAGAAGGACTACACTCCTACTGAACTTGATTTTGGTCCGATCAGGATTTTGCTCGCCCGTCACTTCGGATTTTGTTATGGTGTGGAAAATGCCATTGAAATCGCCTTTAAAACGGTAGACGAAAACCCGGGAAAACGTATTTTCCTGCTGAGCGAAATGATTCATAATCCACATGTGAACAACGATCTGCTGGGTCGTGGGGTGCAGTTTATCATGGATACTTCCGGTAAACAGCTGGTACCCTGGGAGAACTTGCAACACGATGATATCGTGATTATTCCTGCATTTGGCACCACCCTGGAAACAGAGCAGCAGCTGGCCTCACTGGGCATAGAACCCCTGAAATACAATACCACCTGCCCTTTTGTAGAACGTGTGTGGAATAAGGCGGAGCAGATTGGGAAGAAAAATTACACTGTTATTGTACATGGTAAGCCTAAACACGAAGAAACCAGGGCTACCTTCTCCCATAGCCAGGCAGGTACGCCTACTGTGGTGGTAAAAGATATTAAAGAAGCTGCGCTGCTGGCCGAATTCATCAACGGACAAAGAAAGCCGGATGAATTTTATGACCTGTTTAAAGGACAATACTCCCCCGGTTTTGATGCTGCAGCCGATCTTCAGCGGGTGGGTGTGGTGAACCAGACCACCATGCTGGCCACCGAAACGCAGGCCATTGCCGACTATATCAGGCAGGTAATGATGGCCACCTTCGGACTTACAGAGGCTACTGTTGGCGAAAGGTTTGCCGATACCCGTGATACGCTTTGTTATGCCACCAACGATAACCAGACCGCAGTTACCGGTATGTTGCTGGAGCCGGCAGATCTGGCCATTGTTGTGGGCGGATACAACAGCTCCAATACTTCGCACCTGGTGGAATTGTGTGAAGAAAAGCTGCCCACCTATTTTATCTCATCTCCCGAACATATACTTTCCGGCAGTGCCATTAATCACTGGGATTTTCATCATAAAAGGGAAATCAACAGTAATAGTTTTTTACCTGAAAAAGATCAGATAACTATCCTATTAACGAGTGGCGCTTCCTGTCCCGACGCATTGGTAGAAGGTGTGATCCGGAGGTTGTTGTCTTTTTACGGGCTGGAGCACAAAGCCGATGAACTGGCCACAATTGATTAAAATAGATTATATATAGACATTTACCTTAAAACGGGATATAACAAAAAAGACACCAGGAAGGTGTCTTTTTTCTTTGGGGCTAATCACGCTAGTAATGCAGAGTATAAAATCTTTATATTGTGTTTATATTGAAATCGTAATTCAAAAGTAGTTTATCTGCAATATGCCCGCAATAGCCATTTATTATATGGTAGGTAATTAACTATAACTGGCATAAAAACGAATAAAATCGGGGCCGTGCTTTATCAAAACTGCATGGCCTTTTTCAGGAAGTCAGCTTTACGCCTTCTGGACACCTCTACCTGCGTGCCATCGCTCATCAGCGCAAACCCGCCTTCACCCTGTATATAGGACTGCATTTGCTGCATATTTATGAGGTGGGAATTGTGTACCCGGAAGAAATCCACATCAGACAGGAGTTCTTCAAACTCCTTGAGTGGCCGGGATACCATCAGGTTTTTTTTGTCAGTGAAAAAGATGCGGGTATAGTTGCCGGTAGATTCGCAGCGAACGATATTCTGAACGGGCATAAACACCAAACCGTTGATGGTGGGCAATGCGATCTTCTTATGCGTTTGCTGGAGTGTTTTCATATTTTGTAAAAAAACCTCCATTGGAGATACCCCCGGCTCTTTGTGGCGATTCAATTTTTTCTCGCGGAATTTATCCAGGGCATCCTGCAACTCCTTTATGCTAAAGGGTTTCAGCAGGTAATCCAGTGCATTGAATTTGATGGCCTTTAACGCATATTGTTCATATGCTGTGGTAAAAATGACGTCAAAGACAACTTTTTCAAATAGTTTTAACAGCTCAAAGCCGTTCTGATAAGGCATTTCCACGTCAAGGAAAACCAGATCGGGCTGTAATTCGTCGACCAGCTCTTTTGCTTCCCGCACACTTTTCGCCGAACCTATCACCTGTACACCGGGACATTTTTTTTGTAACATCGTTTGCAGGGCATCAATGCAGTGTTGCTCATCGTCAACAATGATCGCTTTGATTTCGCTCATACAGGCAGCTTTTAGCTATTAGCAGTTTTATGGTTGAATAATAATGATATGGCAATGTATCTTAATCAGGCCGCTAAAATATAAATTCAGCAGGCAAAACAATCGTGACTTTTGTTCCGGTGGCCTGTCCTGATTCATCTTCCAGATCTGTTACAGTTACTTTTGCTTCTTTGTTATTAATTTTCCGGATCAGGTCTATCCGTCCTTCTGTTACTTTCATTCCTACGGAATTGTGTGTACGCCCTTTCCGGTCTTTGATTTCCATGGCCTTCTTCCGGCCAATACCGTTATCGGTAATCGTACAAACAAGGCTGCGTTTTTTCAGTACAATTTCGATATCGAGGAGTCCTTTTTCATCTGGTTGTTTGTGCACAAGCCCGTGCCAGATAGCGTTTTCGACATATGGTTGTAATATCATTGGAGGAATCAGCACTTCTTCGTCGTTGATTTCCGGATCAACATTGAACTGGTATTCAAAAATTCCATTGCAGCGAAGCGCTTCGAGGTCAAGATACAATCTTAATGATTCCAGTTCTTTATTTAAGGTAACAAAAGTATGTTGTGTATTATCCAGGATAAGGCGCATCAGCCGGGAAAACTTGGTGAGGTAATCGGACGCCTCCTCCTGGTTGTTGCTCCATATATAACGGTGGATGGAGCTGAGAGAATTAAAAATAAAGTGGGGGTTCATCTGTGAACGAAGCGACCGGAGCTCCAGTTGCAGGGTTTGTTTATTCGTTTTGAGGTTACGATGCCGGATATAAAACAAGCCGCCCACAATAGCCATTATCAGGAAAGCTGCCAGGGAGAAAGTGACGACCACATTTCGTTTGGTGCGCAGTTCCCCTATCATTTTATCATGTTCCAGGTTCCGGATCTGGATATTTTTTTGGTCTACATCGTAGATGGTTTGCATTTGGGTGAGCGCCATGGCCGACTTCTCATCCAGGATACTGTCTTTATACAGCAGTGACTTATCCATCGCGTCGAGTGATTTCCTGAAATCACCGCTTTCTTTAAAATCAGTTGCCAGCGCTTTATAGGCATCCATGAGCATCGCTTTGAATCCCCAGAAATTGCTGATATCGATCGACTGCATTATGTATTTCCGGGCCTCCTCGTGTTTACCCTGGGCTCCGAGGAGCTTTCCTATGCTGAGGTAGCTTTCTGCCACATGCACTTTATCATCTACCTTATCATTTACCTCCAGCGCTTTTTTGAGGTAAAACATGGCAGACTGGTAGTCTTTCTTTTCTTTGTAGCCGGTACCGAGAGCGTTATAACAGATGGCCATACCAATGGGACGGTCCATTTTCTGGTTCATGGCCAGGGAGCGTTTATAGTACTGGATGGCCAGGTCCAGTTTATTTTGACCCTGGTAGGCATAACCCAGGTTACCCAGGTTAATGGCTATTCCGAGGTCGTTATGGCTTTTTTCTTCCAGCTCCAGCGCGTGGTTGAAATGGGTGATGGCGTCGGCATATTTTTCCGTGGTAAGCTGGATATTCCCGATACTGTTGGTGGCCACGCAGATATTGCGGACGTCGTTGATCTTCTCTGCCAACCGCAGGGCCCTGACATGGTAGTCGAAGGCTTTCTGAAGTTTGTCTTGCCGGCGGCAGTCCACCCCTGCGTTGTTCAGGGAAAAAACGATCAGGAAACTATCATTGATTTCTTCAGCCGCCTTGAGGGCTTTTTCGTGGTAATCTTCTGCAACGATATAAAGTGACTTATTTCTTTTACTGGTACCGATTTCATTATACGCGAGCGATATGCCTTTGGCATATTTGAGTTGTTGTGCCAGTGTGAGGGCATCCTGGGCGAAGGGGTTTTCTATTTTGTGCGATTCAAAATAACGGGCATTGGCTCCGCTCTTTTTCAGGAACAGAGACACTTTGGCGGTATCATTTGGGAGCGCACGAACGGAGTCCAGTAACCTGTAAATCCGCAGGGAATCCTGGGCTATGGCTCCAAAACAGCCTCCCAGCAACAGCAGGGATAAAAAACATACACCTTTTATAGACATTGGCTGGTCTGTGTGACTACACAATTTAAAAAAGAATTACGAATAACGGGTGTGATTTAAAGATAAACACGTCAAATGGGGCCCTGGTAAACATTCATATTATTGTCTGACAATCAAAAAGTTTTAAAAAAGCGAAAGGGCGAAAGAATTCGCCCCTTCTTCCTATTAACCGAATACACCTACTGAAAATATGAGATAGCCGTGGCGTGCCACGCCATCCCACATTATCTTTCATGCCTGTACGAGTAGCGGTGTATCTACAACAGGCGAAATTTTATATAATAACAATTTATAATCGGTTAATAGCAAAGGGTCCTTGTGGATATAGCTAGGATAAGACCTTTCCCTAAGGCACGATATAATAACGCGTCTTACGCACATTTTCTGAATGTCTTATTCAGCCAGGTCAATTGCACAAAATCATTGGCACAGTGACTTCCAATACAAAAATTACCTAAGCAATGCTTCTCAGGGAGGATAAGGTTGGTTGCAAAAAGCGTCAATAAAATGACATCAATTTGGTATGCAAATAAATTCTGCTGGAAATTCGGGAGGATGTGGAAAAATTATTGGGTCAGTAGCAAGCTGCTACATAAGCAAATGTATAAAACACTTTTAATAAAAGGAAATAATATTTTATAAGGAATGGGCCATGATCGCATCTTCCACCCACTGCATTACTAGTTGAAGCTGATCCTCAAGGTTTAAGTGGCTATTATCCAGGATAATAGCGTCATCAGCCTTACGGAGCGGGCTTATTTCGCGGTTGGCATCAATGTAATCCCTTAGTTCGAGGTTCTGCTTTACTTCTTCCAGGGTTATATTCGGGTTCTTTTCATACAGTTCTTTAAAGCGGCGCTGTACGCGGATAGCGATTTCGGCGGTCATGAAGATCTTGAGTTCTGCGTGCGGAAATACGACAGTACCTATATCGCGCCCATCCATCACGATCCCTTTACGGGTACCCATTTTCTTTTGCTGTGAAACGGCAAAATCGCGGACCTCCTTAACAGCAGCGACTTCACTCACCTTTTCCGCTACTATCATTTCGCGGATAAGGTGTTCCACATTTTCGTTGTTAAGATACATTTCGCTAAACCCCGTAAGGGAATTGGGCACAAAGTCGAGGTGCACATCTTTCAGGGCCAGCGCTACCGCTTCATGCGAAAGCCAGTCGATACGGTTTTGAATAAAATAAAGGGTAACCGCACGATACATGGCACCACTGTCTATATAGGTATAGTCCAGCTTTTTAGCCAATTGCTTAGCCAAAGTGCTTTTGCCACATGAAGAGTAGCCATCTATCGTGATGATTATTTTTTTCAAAACTATCTGTTTAAATGAATCGTCTATAGGGAAGAACGCTACAAAATTGAGTCAAATATTTGAGAAAAGCAAACCAATAACATTGGGCAGGGGGGTATCAATACCTCCCCTGCCCAATATGTGATTACTGGGCAACGATCACCTTACAGGTGTATGCCACTTTCATAGTGTCTTTATGATAAATTACCAGGAAGTAAACGCCGGCAGGCATATCTGTGATACTCACATCCTGGTCTTTGTTGACCGTATACTGGCGTATTGCCTGGCCCCAAACATCTTGTAGCTGCATCAGCATTTCCCCGCGAATACCGCGGATCGTTACTTTGAACTTACCGTTGTTCGGGTTCGGGAATACATTTATTTGTACAAATGGCGGTACGGCGCGTACTTCGGAGTAGGTCACTTTACCGTTCTTTCCTACGGCCTTTATGCGGTAATAGGTCCAGTCGTCGTAATCATTCATATCCTGCCAGGTGTAACTTAGCGGCGTACTGCTGTTACCGTTAATAGCTTTGGTAGGTACGGTTGTTATTTTTGTAAATCCTTCTTCTCTTTCGTAGCGGCGTTCCACTTCAAACACCGCGTTGTAAATTTCCCTGCTGGTGGTCCAGTCCAGCTGCACGATAAACGGCGCTATGCGGAATGCCTCAAAGCTAAGGAACATGGCCGGTTTGACGGAGCCGAATAAAGTCGTTTTCGCAAAAAACTCGTTGCTGCCTAAGGCATTGAAATGCCGCAGGTGCATGGTAGCCGGCTGCATCATGGCATTGGTGGTTAGTGTCCCTGGCAGCGGTTTGTTGGGGATAAAGGGTACATTATCCCATACCCCGGTAACAAAGCGTGTAATGAAGCTGCTATCGCGATACGTTGCGTAGGCGGGCAGTTCACTCACATCCATATGTTGCAGGATCACATCTACTTCTCCCCCGCTATTATCTACCCGGCGGATGTTCCATGTTTTATTCACAAAGCTGTCGGGGTAAGCGGTACCGCCGGCAGCTACTGTAAAAACGCTGTCGTAAACCCTGGCGCCGATCATATCTATCCCACCTGTCATCAGTACCGCTGCTGGGGCATAGCTGCCATCATCGGTGCCTATAGGAAATACTACTTTACCGGCGGCGTTATTAATTCCTGCGCGGTAGAAAACGCCACCGGCAATACCTTTGCCTGTTACCACGTAACGATAATCCGAATACCCCGTAACGTTGCCTGGTGTTTTATCGCCCAGTTGCAGGTTCCAGCCGTTGAGATAAAGGCGGCCACTGCTAAACTGGAGGTTATTCCTGATTTTCAGATCGCTGAAATCATCCAGTAATAAGCCTGCCGTGTTATTCAACTGCAGGTTGGGAAAACTCGGACCTGTTTTGGTGATGAAGCTATAACCTCCGAATACTTTTTGCTGCCCGGAGGCTATGCCGGAAAAACTGAAGGTACCACCGGTACCGGAAATGCCATCAGGGCTTTCATCCGGTAGCGTAGCACCGTTCCCGTTAGTCCATAGTTTACTGAGAAAATAGAAGGTTGTATTGGGGTTGGATCCGAGAATACCGTTATTGGTCATATCAGCGAAGATGCCTACGTTGGTGTTACCGGAGAGCCACACAGTGGCGCCGGTAGGGATGTAGACGCCTTGCTGGGCGGAGAGGTTTCCCGCCAGCAATAATATGAGTGATAATATTAAATATTTCTTTTTCAATTCTGCTTATTGGATAACCGTCAGATCAAAAACCCGGTTTAAGATAGCACTACCTGAAGTATTGTTAAACGTTACAGTAACTGTATTACTACTGCTTACTCTTGAAGAAAGGATATAGAAATTGGCGGCAAAATCAACTCTTGGGTTGACGATGACGCTTCCTCCAACCGCCGCCCCTGTCACGGTAAATGTTTTTGAAACTACTCCTATACCAATAGAGGCCTGTGTTTGACCTGTTGCACGGAAAATGCCGCTCAATACCGTTCCCCCAACACCTATTTTAGCGGTACCATTTACATCAAGGTTCGCATTTGGTGAATTAGTTTTGATACCAAGCTCTTTTGATGAATTATCCCAAAATAAATTAACAGAGTCTTGTCCTATTTCTGATTTTGAATCGGTGAACCGGGAACCAAAGATCAGTCCACCTACTCCCAATAGAGAATCGCCCTGCATCGTCACCACTTTATACCATGGATTACTTCCGGCGGTCAATGGAGGTGGTGCAGCCGTATTATTTTTCCATTCTCTCAATGCAAGTGTATTCTTATCAAAATATAATTGGGTGGTATAGCCTGTATTCTGAAATGATAGTACACTCCATGCCCAGGCGCCTGTTCCGGCCGGGCCATTTACTACCGTACCGCTGGTGGGACTTGCCCATATTTTCATTCTATATTTTGGATCGGGGGCGTCCGCATAAGTAATATCATTACTTGTCAAATTACCATAGGAGGCGCCACCGGTGATATCTTGTGAAGGGACATATAGTTGCCTGGTTACATTCCATTTTAAAACATCTCCATCACCGGGCAGACTATCGATGACAGCATTCTTCTGTATTTTGTTGGCATTCCAGATATTTTTGGCGCTATCGACGCTGATGGTCCAGGCCGGGTTGGTCGAAAGAGTCTGCGTAATAGATGGCGCCATAGCCATTACACCCGATCCGGGAATAATAGAAATCTTATTGGTTCCATCCAGGTAGGAAGGCGTGAAATATTCGAGGGACGTGGCATCCTTAACTCTTATGAGGTTACCAACCGCTCCGATAGCAGATAGTCCTGTACCACCGCGTGTTAGCGGCAGTATGCCTGTTGTTATCTTACTTGCATCCAAAGTGGGAATATCTGCCGCCACCAAGGAGCGGAAACCAGGTGCAGCAGCGGCTCCTGTAGCCGGACCAGCAAAAACGAGGTTTGCATTTTGTGTATTCAGTGTAGCCGTTAACGTTCCTGAGGAGGTTACCGTACCTGTGGTAACATTGAATATCGACGGCAAGGATAAACCGACGGAAGTCACACCTGTAGCCGGAGGGGCTTTGGCGATCCATTGTGTACCATTAAAGGTAAGCACCTGGTCGTTCAGTGGTGCTGTACTGAATAAAACATCGTAATCGGCTATTTTATTCGCGTTCCATAGCTTGGTAGTATTGTTAGCGCTCAATGCGCCCGTGGCAATACTGAGTGTGGTACCTAATGTCAGGGCAGACACGTCTCCATTGGCATCTTTACCTAATACTTTTGTGGGGGTGCTCAAATCGTTGACTACGCGCATATTCAGCGTTTGCAAACCATTGGTAAAATTCTTAAGTCCTTTGAATGACTGGGCGCCTGTATTAACAAATCCTGCAGCTGTTAATCCGGCGTCCGGAATGGTCAGTGTGTGTGTTCCACTTGTGGTGGTAAATCCAAATGTACCCACAGGGGTATAACTGGCAGTTATGTTTTGAGTTGGTGTAAAGTCGTTGTTAATAGATTTGATGGCGCCGCCTTCCGGAATCAGCTTGTTCCAGTAGTTGTTTGCCCTGACGCGGAATGAATTGTCTGTTGTCAGATAAATGATCATACCATTTATCGGACTTGTGATCAGGCTGGTATCTGCGATGCGGGTAATTAATAAGGCCTGCTTTGTACTCTCCAATTCAAGTAAAGCAGATGGTTTTAGCAGAGTAGGATTCGTTCCCAGCTTTAATTGCTGCGCCAGCAATTGCTGACTGCATAAGCAGCACAACATGGCAGCACATACTTTTACAAGCCCTTGCAGCTTCATACGTCATCATTTAAGTAAGCACAAAAGAGTAGAAACGGCTACGGTTATACGTAGCCGTTTCAAATACTGTTCAACCTTATTTCTTAATAATATACCAGGTATCGGTACCGTTTGACTGTACGGTGATAAAGGTCCAGTCGTTGTAGATGTCGATGGAGTTTCCATCTTCAACAAACTGTCCGGCCTGGGCTTTCACTGTTACCGTGTTATTAAGATTATTGCTGACATCAAATGCAGCTTTCTTGATGGTGTAGATGCGTCCTTTTGCGCCTGCTGCGGTAGGCAAATTAACGGTAACAGCGCTACTGCTTTTTACAACTACGGTATAATCGGTAGCATCAATGTTATATGGACCGGAGGCGATTTCTTTAATGGCCATAGATACGGAACCCGCTACCTGCAAGGTAGAATTGGCCAGGGATGTGGTATCGCCGATTTTTACATTTTTCTGTACAGATACGTCGTTGGCAAATCTTTTGTCGCCTGCGAAAGATTGTGACACATTGCTTACCAGACCGCCTACTACAGATGGATCGGCTTGCGGGATGCTCACGGTTACTTTATTGGTGGCATCTTTTACTACCTTCAGATCTGTACCGGTATGATCTGAACCAAAGGTGAGGTCGGTGAATACTGATTCCGGCAGATCCCTGGTGATCACTTCTTTGCTGGCATTCAGCAATAATACGGTATGATTGGTATTATTACCAACAGCAGTACTATTCAGTGTTACGGTGTTATCGAGTATTGATTTTCCGGTTACATTTAAATCGCCGGTCACTTTAGTATTACCGGTTATGTCGGCGCCACCGGAGGTAATGGTTAATTTATTATCCAGTGTAGAAGTACCGGTTACATGGAGTGTTCCATTTGCTTCGGTATTACCTGTGATGGTGGTAAGACCTGTGATATTGGTTGCGCCGGTGATATTAGCGCCACCTGCAGTTACATCGAGTCCGTTTTTACCGGTAATTTTCCCGGCAAATGTTTTAGCTCCGCCAAAAGTCTGGGCGCCGATGTTTACGCCACCTGGTGTGAATTCGGTGGCCGCATTTAATGCGATGGTAGGATTACTGGAAGCATCCGTTCCTACAGTTAATCCTTTCGCATCTGCTGCATCGATGAAGTTTGCTACCTGCAACGCTTTGTTGGCGGCATTATTAAATTTAACCCAGTCGGCGTTGGTGAGCAAACCCACTGCTGGTCCGCCTACTGCGCCGGTTTGGGTGGCTATGCTCAACTGGTGTGTGGTAGTGGCGCCGGTGGTAGAAGTGGTGAATTTATAATCTCCGGCTGCGTTGTCGGTGTTGATTTGCTGATCGAGTTTGGCGGATCCGTTGATCATGAAGTCGGAGAGCGCTGCTGCAGTGAGCGTACGTTTGAACACCTTACCGGTTCCATCAATGATGACTGCATCCATCAGGGTGCTACCGCCGGCGGTGATACCGCTGAGCGTGAGGTCATTTTTCACAATTACATTACCGTCGTCTACGCGGAGGCCTTCCTTGTTATTCCCTCTCATTACAAAGGGTATGTTATTGGTGGTTCCGATAAACTGGGTGGTGGCATCTGCGATCGCATTACCGAGCAGGTCCCAGGAAGAGGCTTTGGTGGCCATCTTTTCCCACTTGTAGTTGTGTCTTACATAAAATCCTTCTGTTCCGGCTGCGGTCCAGTAGATGATCATACCATCCGGTGGATTCAGGGCCGTCATCAGGGTGGTGTCGGCTACACGTGGCAACAGTAAACCTTGTTTATCTGATTCCAGTTCCAGGATCGCCGATTTCTGGATAGAAGTAGGGTTTTTACCCACTTTCAACTGTGCCTTTACCTGGGTGGCGATAAGGCTTACGCCACCTATTACCATAACGCGCGTTACGATGCGTAGAGATTTTCTCATAGACATAGGGATAAATAGTTCATGTCAAGTACACTTCCGGCATTGTTACCTGCCGGTGTGAGGGATATAAGGATAAATGCAAAAATGTATTCGAGGTATAGGAAATCAGTCCAATTCTGTTACTATTTTATAAAATATCTAAAAAAATATTAATTATTATAATTTAATAAATAAATATTTATGCAGATAGTATATAATATATACTGCAAATGTGAAATATTATATCTTTTTAAAAAATGACATGATTGTACCATTTTTGGTATTGGTTCACCAGAAAGGGTTGCCGGGCAAGCTACCTACAACAGGGTAGACACTGGTTACAAAAAGGACTCATAAAATGGTGCATATACCCGATGGGATTTATCTTTCAGAGAAAATGGGGAGATAAACGGATGATTAACATGTTCATGTTACACAAACAAACAGCCCGTCGAAGGCAGATACCTTGACGGGCTGTTTAATTTATTTGCAGCGAATTACTTACGCTTCTGATTTCTCTGATTTACTCTTGGAAGAGTTGTTTTTCAGGGTGAAGATCAGCTTCTGATTTTCTTTATCCAAGTCTGCTACGAGAATATCGCCATCATGAATATTCATGTTGAGGATTTCCTCAGCCAGGGGATCTTCCAGGTATTTCTGGATGGCCCTGTGCAATGGTCTGGCGCCGAACTGCTGGTCGTAGCCTTTATCTGCCAGGAAGCCTTTGGCTTCGTCTGTCAGTTCGAGACTGAATCCGAGGTTGTTCAGGCGTTTCAGTACACTCTTCATTGTGATATCAATGATGGTGTAGATATGTTCCTTAGCCAGGGAGTTGAAGATGATTACGTCATCGATCCTGTTCAGGAATTCAGGAGAGAAGGTACGTTTCAGTGCTTTTTCGATCACTGATTTAGTGTTCTCTTCTTCATTTACGGCTCTTGCGCTGGTGGTAAAACCAACACCGGCACCGAAATCTTTCAGCTGACGGGCTCCGATATTGGAGGTCATGATGATGAGGGTATTTTTGAAATCCACTTTACGACCGAGGCCATCAGTGAGGATACCATCATCCAGTACCTGCAACAGGAGGTTATAAATATCCGGATGTGCTTTTTCGATTTCATCCAGCAGGATTACGGAGTATGGTTTGCGGCGAACTTTTTCAGTCAGCTGACCACCTTCTTCGTAGCCTACATATCCCGGAGGAGCACCAATGAGGCGGCTTACAGAGAATTTCTCCATGTATTCGCTCATATCGATGCGGATAAGGGCTTCGTCGGAGTCGAACATGTAGCGGGCCAGTGATTTGGCGAGCTCTGTTTTACCAACCCCGGTAGGGCCGAGGAATATAAAGGTACCTATTGGTTTTTTCGGATCTTTCAGACCAACGCGGTTACGCTGGATGGCTTTAGTGACTTTGCTGATGGCATCGTCCTGTCCAACCACGGCGCCTTTGAGGTCTTCGCCCATGCGGCGCAGTTTCTCTGTTTCTGCCTGTACCATCCTTTTAACGGGGATACCGGTCATCATGCTGACAACTTCCGCGATGGCTTCTTCATCAATGGGGTAGCGTTTATGCTTTACTTCTTCTTCCCACATTGCTTTGGCGCGTTCCAGGTCTTCACCCAGTTTCTTTTCGGTATCGCGTAAAGCAGCTGCTTCTTCGAAGCGTTGGCTTTTAACTACTTTATTCTTTTCCTGTTTGATATCTTCAATCTGTTTTTCCAGGTCGAGGATATTCTGGGGAACATTGATGTTTTTCAGGTGAACGCGGGCGCCTACTTCATCGAGTACGTCGATAGCCTTGTCGGGCAGGAGACGGTCGGTCATGTAGCGGTCGCTCAGTTTCACACAGGCGTCGATTGCTGCGTCGGTATAGCTTACGTTATGGTATTCTTCATAACGGGGCTTGATATTGTTGAGGATCATAATGGTTTCGTCCACGCTTGGTGGTTCTACCATTACTTTCTGGAAACGACGGTCGAGTGCGCCATCTTTTTCGATGTACATGCGGTACTCATCGAGGGTAGAAGCGCCGATGCACTGGAGCTCGCCCCTTGCGAGTGCAGGTTTAAAGATGTTGGAAGCGTCCAGGGATCCGGAAGCGCCGCCGGCGCCAACGATTGTATGAATTTCGTCGATAAACAGGATGACATCCCTGTTTTTCTCGAGTTCGTTCATGATGGCCTTCATTCTTTCTTCGAACTGGCCGCGGTACTTGGTACCGGCCACCAGGGCGGCGAGGTCGAGGCTTACCACGCGCTTGTCGAACAGCACGCGGGAAACTTTACGCTGCACGATACGCAGCGCCAAACCCTCCACGATGGCGGTTTTACCCACACCGGGTTCACCAATAAGAATCGGATTGTTCTTTTTACGGCGGGAAAGTATCTGGGATACCCTTTCAATTTCCTGCTCGCGGCCAACAATCGGGTCTAAGCTGCCACTCTCGGCCAGCTTGGTAATATCTCTACCAAAGTTATCCAGTACGGGCGTTTTGGATTTGGTATTTGTCTGTTTGGCTTTGGATGCGTAACTCTTTCTTTCGTCCTCAAACTCTTCTTCGCCCGGATCATCAAATTCTGATTTAGGGTCCGCAGATTTTACAAAGCCCAGTTCGTTTTTAAAAGTATCGTAGTCCACGTCAAATTGTTGTAAGATTTGTGTACAAACGTTTTCCTTATTCTTAAGTATCGAAAGCATTAAGTGCTCCGTTTCCACCGTAGCGCTTTTCAGTGCTTTGGCTTCCAATACGGTAACACGTATTACTTTTTCTGCCTGTCTGGTAAGCGGGAGGCTATTGATGTTAGCGATGTTCTTTCCGGTCTTATCTTTTACAGCCAGCTCTACTTCCTTTCGTAACTCATACAGATCTACGTTCAAAGCCTGCAGAATCTTTACGGCCGTGCCCTCGCCTTCTCGAATAATACCTAACAGCAGGTGTTCAGTACCTATGAAGTCATTTCCCAGGCGTAAAGCTTCCTCTCTGCTGAACGAAATGATCTCCTTAACTTGCGGTGAAAAATTCTGGTCCATTGTGAGATTATTAAATTATCAAAAACCCTTACGGGGGCTTGCTTATACAATAATAACGAATAATTCTGACTTAAGATTATCGCGCTATCTGTCGGAATGAAGTTATTCCTTTTTTCAACTTAAACAACTTACACTTTAATAGTATAAGATTTATTTTTGCGTTGATGCGGGTACGTTCGTTTAAAAATATGTACGAAGAAAAGGAGGTTTTTGTTTCGATCTCTTGCGGTTATATTTTATAGGCGGGTTCCCTCTGTTCAAAATCCATTTTTATTAAAAGTATAAAACAACGTCCAGCGCATGAAATTCAAAATTGATACCAAAGAAAAAATAGTCGTTTTTTGTCCGGAAGAAACCGTTCTGGATGCTAATTTGTCAGACGACTTTATTCAGACTGCGACTGGATTGCCGGAGTTAAAAGGGCGTAATCTCATACTGGATATGACATTGGTAGAAAAATTTGACGCGCAGGGCGTTGAAGCCATTTTAACAGTATACCGGTGTATATATGACAATAATCTTTCCTGCGCCATTACAGGCCTTAACAACACTTTAACAGCTGCTTTGAAAACAGCTGGCGACGACCTGCTTAATATTGCCCCTACCATGGCCGAGGCGATAGACCTGATCATGATGGAGGAACTGGAAAGGGAGTTGCTTGACGGAATGGAGTAAGAAAAGGCTTTGGGCCGTTAATGTAATGTTAACGGTTTAAGAGCTCACAGCTAAAGGCTAAAAGCTACACACATGTTTGCAGTAACAATATTAGGTAACAATTCCGCCATCCCCACGCTGGACAGGCACCCCACTGCTCAGATAGTTACCTGTAACGAGCAGCTGCTGCTGGTTGACTGTGGTGAAGGAACGCAGTTACAGATCGCGAAATACAGGATCAAACGCAGTAAACTGAGATATATCTTCATTAGTCATCTTCATGGAGATCATTATTTCGGCTTAATCGGATTGTTGAATACACTCAACCTGATGGGGCGCACCGAGCCCCTCAGCGTGTATGCGCCACCGGAGCTGGAACAAATTATCCAGCTGCAGCTGGATTGCTCGGGAACGATCATAAAATTTGAGCTGTCTTTTGTTCCCCTGCAACCGGGATACAGTGGTATTATATTGGAAGACAAAGACTTACAGGTTAAATGTTTTCCCACCCAGCATAGGATTTCCTGTTTTGGTTTTTCTTTTGAGATGCAGAAAAGGAAGCGGAAGCTGATTCCCGATCAGGCCAGGGCGTACGAAATCCCGGCCGCCTACTTTTCGAAATTACAGGATGGCGCTGATTATCAGCGGAAAGATGGTGTGTTGGTAAAAAACGATTGGGTAACACTGCCTCCCCCGGAGGGTAAGCGGTATGTATATTGCGCGGACACTATTTACGATGTAACCCTGCTGCCATGGCTGCGAAACGCGGATATGATGTATCATGAAACCACTTATCTGCACGAGTTGCAGGAACGGGCCGCAGAGCGTTATCACAGCACCTCTGTGCAGGCGGCTTCATTGGCGGCATCGGCCGGAGCAAAACAACTGCTGATCGGACATTTTTCTTCCAAATACACCGAATTACAACCTTTCCTGGATGAATCCAGACCTGTGTTTGAAAATACCCATATCGCCGAAGAAGGAGTTACTTATATCATTTAAGCGGAAAGCATAAAGCAAAAAAGCTATTACGTGGAAGATCATTTTGGAGGATCTACTGCGTAATAGCTTTTTTGCTTTATGATTTTCGTCTTCGGGCCTATTAATAGGCTCCCAGGTACTTTTCAATTTTGCTGTAAAGTCCGTCGGAAACGGGCAATACGGGCAGACGGAAATTATTGCCAACAATGCCTGCGTGATGCAGGAATGCCTTGATACCGGCAGGATTATTTTCTGAGAACATCAGTTCAAACCCTTCGAGCATCTTGTTATTCAGGATGCGCGCTGCCGGATAATCGTTTACCAGCGCGGCGTGTACCATGCTGGAGAAATCGGTGGCGAAATAGTTGGCTGCTACTGAAATTACCCCATCCATGCCGCAGGCCAGCTGACCAAGCGCCAGGGCGTCGTCGCCGCTGATCACCAGGAAATCCTTTGGCTTATCACGAATGATCTGCATACACTGCATCATATCGCCGGAAGCTTCTTTCATCGCAACGATGTTTTCCACTTCATGCGCGAGGCGCAGCGTGGTTTCAGCAGTCATATTGCGACCGGTACGTCCGGGAACGTTATACAGGATAATGGGTTTGGGAGAAGCCGCCGCAATTGTTTTATAATGCTGGAAGATGCCCTCCTGGGTAGGTTTGCTGTAGTAAGGCGCTACGCTGAGTACAGCGGCGGCTTCGTCCAGCGGACATTTTTCCAGTCGTTTCACTACATCCCTTGTGTTATAATCACCAATACCAATCACCACAGGCACCCGCTTCGACACCTTTTCGAAAGTGAATTTTATCAAATCCAGCTTTTCATCTGCAGAAAGAGTAGGTGTTTCACCGGTTGTGCCTAAAGACACAACGTAGTTAACGCCGCCATCGATCACGTAGTTGATCAACTTTTCCAAAGCATTCCAATCTATGCTTTCATCTGCTTTAAAGGGTGTTACCAATGCCACCCCGGTGCCTTTTAGTTGTTCCATATTGTGTTTACGGGAAAATAAAAATTTCGAACTTCGAAGGCCGAAATTCGAAATTTTTATTGTGATCTCTAAATATTTTTTATTTTTCTTCGTAAAAACCCATGCGGGAGAACTTGTCGATACGTTGTTCGATACGGGTATCAGGATCGATTTTCTTCAGTTCTGCCAGTGTTTCCTTGATACGTACCTTTAACAAATGGGCCATTTCATCGGGATTTACGTGCGCGCCACCGAGTGGTTCGCGTACAATTCCGTCTACCAGGCCAAACTGGCTCATATAATCGGAGGTCAGTTTCAGTTCTTCCGCCGCTTTTTCCTTGAAGTTCCAGCTACGCCAGAGGATAGTGGAGCAGTTTTCCGGGGAAATAACGGTGTACCAGCTGTTTTCCAGCATAAATACCCTGTCGCCGATACCAATACCCAGCGCACCACCGGAGGCGCCTTCGCCGATGATGATGCAGATAACAGGAACGCGGAGTTTTACCATCTCAAAAAGATTACGGGCAATTGCTTCTGCCTGTCCTCTTTCTTCCGCTTCCAGGCCGGGATAAGCACCGGGAGTATCGATGAGGGTAACAATAGGCTTATTGAATCTTTCGGCCAGTTTCATAAGACGGAGGGCTTTGCGATAACCTTCCGGGTTGGCCATACCGAAGTTTCTGAGCTGACGCATTTTGGTGTTTACGCCTTTTTGCTGGCCTATAAACATCACCGTTTCGCCATCGAGGTCGGCGAAACCGCCTACCATGGCCTTATCGTCTTTTACATTCCGGTCGCCATGCAGTTCCGTAAAGTTGGTGCACATCTTTTCGATATACGCCAGGGTATAGGGCCTATCCGGATGACGGCTCAGCTGTACGCGCTGGAAGGGAGTAAGGTGGCCATAGATCTGCTGGCGGGTATCAACAATTTTCTGTTCATACTCGCTCACGGTAGCAGATACGTCTACGCCTGATTTTTCACCATTTTCCTTCAGCTTCTCCAACTGATCATATAAGTCAGCGATAGGTTTCTCGAAATCCAGGAATTGCATAATTTGATTAAATTGGTTAAAGATCGGGTGTAAAGATAATGCTGAAAATATTTTTTAAAAAAGATTTGCTTAATTGGGAACTTTGTTGCTATCTTTGCAATCCCAAAACGGAACAACACAACGGATTGGGAGACAGAAAGATAGGAAATTAAACGCCTGTTTTTCTTTGGAATGGATCGGTAGTTCAGTTGGTTAGAATGCCGCCCTGTCACGGCGGAGGTCGCGGGTTCGAGTCCCGTCCGGTCCGCAAAATCTCGAAGAAACCTGCGCTAAGCGCGGGTTTTTCTTTTTAGGTCGATTATTTAGTCGATTTCACCCCACTGTGATTGACAATATTGTTTTCTTCACACACCTTATGCTTGATTTGACAATGCAAAAGTCTATAGAAGTATAGTGACTGCACAGGAACTAAATCGTAAGTTCAGTGTGTGGTAAATTCAGCATGGGTTGCTACTATTCGGTACATAGAAAAGTAAAAGCAAAGCTACAAACTACTTAACGTATTCTGCGGCTTTGCTCTTCTGTTCTCTTAACAGATAAAGGTAATCGACGTTTTAAAACATCCAACTATTAGTATCTGGGTCTAAATCCAGGCCTTGGGCCGGATCTGGAGAAACGATTATTTTCTGGTCTTTCAGGTTTTGGACGAGCCTCATACACTACTATTGTCTGGCCAGCAACTACTGAATTATTCAATTCCTTAATTGCCTGTACTGCATTGGAATCGTCTGGCATTTCAACGAATGCAAAACCTTTAGAACGGCCACTGTACTTATCATAAGCCACATTAATACTATATACAACTCCAAATGGGTCAAATAAAGACCATATCTCATCTTCAGTTGTTCTGTCACTTATATTACCTACAAAAATATTCACAATTATAATTTTAATTAAATATGTATACTACTGAAAAAACAGGGGCTGAGGAAGAAAAAGAACCCAAACTAAATCAGAAGGAGCCAATGCAACCCTGCTAAAGTTAGAGCAATAAATTGGAAGTTAGCAAAATATAGTTCCAAACTGAATCCAACTCGGCTCCCCCGTTCACTATTTTATTAATATTCCTCCCTCGCCTGCTTGCAGAATCATTCCCCCATTACGATAATTTACATTCCGTAATTCCCCCGAAAAAGGACGCTCAAGGTTCGGATCTGCCACCACCTGTTTTCCATATTTATCGGGATCAAATCCAAAAAAAGTTTGAATGACCAATTCTGCGAACGTACCTCCACCTGATGTTTCCCGCATATTCCCCCAGGCTTCCGATATCCGTACCGGCGCATCTTTTCGATTGTGTGTAGCGCAGAATGCCCGCGTTTCCATATGGTGGGTTCGCCTGGATCTGCATATGCAGCCAGATTATACAACCATCCACCTGGATTAAAAAAATAGGAAGTCAGATCCTTATCCACAATCAGCATGTTATGAGTGTTGTGCAAAGAAGGAGGATTAGCAACCTGGCTACCGGAAATCCATGTTCCCGCCAGTTCATCCAGTGTTGGAATGCCCAGTCCGATGGCCCGTTGTGTTGCAGATGTGGTCAGGGATTCATTCGGGCATTAACCGAATCGCTTCGTTTTCTTTTGTTGTTATTGTAAACCTTTCTCCACTGAGTGTTTCAGCCGGGCGTCCTACTCTCAATAGTTTTACTTTTCTATGCATCCAGGGGTTTACCAGTGTCAAAGGGCGTCCTCGTTCACTTATAATTTCAACATCCGAAATAACTCCTGCTTTTCTTTTTGCCGAGATTAAAAACGCGCCGTAAGCTCTCAATTTATCAAAGGAAGCATCTATGCCGGCTGGTAAAGAAGGGAATAGCCGAATCGTATTTCCTACACTCATACACAGCATTTCGTCAACTGCATTTGCTACAACACATGCGTTTTCTATTCCGTGCACATTGTTTTTGATAAATCCGTTGGGCCGTGTATTGGTTATAAATTCATGCAATCTGTTGTAAATCGTGTCCGCGGGATACCCAACCCTGATGGCGGCCATAAAGAAACTGCTGCTGGTGTTCATATCCTTCCATCTTTTCATCTCTCCAATGGTATTCCTTGACACGGATAGCAAAGCCGTGTCGCTATCCAGCGTAATTGCACTGGCCGGATAGATATGTTGAATGCCTAAACCATTGCCTGAATACCAATCCAAACCTTTTTCGGTATAGCGAAAAACCCTTTTTCCATTCCTGGTTTGTAATGGAAATGGACTCATACGATTCAATATGTTTTTCCATTTCTCAATTTCGCTTTCGTTGAGTTGCATGTTACTGCTAATGTCAATGGCTAAATTAAACACGTTCCGTACCAGCCCCAATGACAATATTGGATTGACGTTATGGCCAGAACCCTCATGTATGGCATCATCATGGATAACATAGCGGCCATCTTCCAATTTCAAATAGTCCTCCCAAAACTCAGCGACCGATAAAACATAAGGATAGATTTTCCTGGCATAGCTGGTATCATATGTACTATACCAGTATTGCCCCAGGTTAAGCAACGCATAAGCGGAGTTAGATCGTTGCTGCCAGAACATACCACCTTTTTCAATGCCTTCGGGATGATCGTGGGTATAAAATGTATCTATCTGCCTGGTTATTTCAACCCCCCTGGGTCCAATGCCTACAGGATATAACACGCCCCTGGTTTTTGTTACATGCTGGGCGTACCATTTACCTCTTGGCATAAATGCAAGTATGGGAGCGTCGTAAGGCAATGCCTGTTCCAGGCGGTTGGCCGCGTATAAGGCATAGAAGGGCGCCTCGAAATTGTAGTTCAGGTGGTAGTCATTATTCCAGGCGGGGATGTCAGCAGTGATCCATCCAAAAAGGCCTGGAGGGAATTCCAGGTCCCTGCTGCAGGCGCCCATTGTATACAGCCCCTGGTAGTAGCTTTTCATTACCGCCGTATCATTTAGAAATACGCTGGACTTCTGCCAGTATTGTTTCCACCACGCATTATGCTGTTGGAGGAAAGAGGGAATATTCCTTTGGGCAACGGTGGATACCTTATTCCTAGTGTATGCAAGCGGCTCCTTTTGCTTGAAATTACTTTCGGCAGCTATTACCAGGAGCAACGGCTTCCCTTTTTTCAGGAATATTTTTGATGATAAATCATAATTAATTGATTTCACCGCAACGGATGCTGAAGCCGGGATTTCTACATCATCTTCAAAAGAGCGTGTTTGCCAGGTGATATTCGTTTGTTTTCCCCTGGAAAGTTTTGCTGTCTCATTTTCGGGTGCGGAAAGATTTAAAGAAATTTCCGCATCTCTTTTCAACGCATTCACTTGTATGAAGATCAAATTCTGCGTAGCACAAACCCATGAAGTAGCCGAAATGTTTTCGCCGATAAAAGCGGTAGTTTGACCATTCCAAATATTTTGGCTTGCCGAAAAGGACTGGTCATTTATTTTTTGATCTTTCCCTGCATTTGGTTGTTTTCCCGATTCCTGAAAATTAATATCAAAGTATGCCACCAGCCTGCTTCCGGCTACCGCAGCCTCTTTGTCGCCATAGCCATACCTGGAAACCCATCGGCCAAAATCGTTTTTGGCAATATAGAACCGCAGGTCATTTTGCTGATAGCCAAATGTAGCCAGTAGATCTCCATTGCCCATCAGCGGCGCATCTGTTGAAAATTCCGTCGGGATATTCTGAGGCGCTTTCATCCAGGTATTCTTATATGGAGGAATGAAGGTGCTTTGAGAGAAGATCTGCAAAGGAAAGAGAAAGCTAATCAGTACAAGACCAAGCTTCGTGTAAATTAAGCTTCGATTCATTTTTTTGATTTTATTAAATATCAACAAATATAAGAAGGGACGACTTCTGGTTGTATTTATTGTCCGTTGGGAAAGACTTAGGAGGTAGAAAATTTAATATTTTTTTCTAAAAGGTGTTAATGCAATCAAATGTGACGGGGTCAATTGTATGAAATAAAGCAGCAGCAGCAACCGGTAACAGGCGTTTACTTCCAGCGAAAAATCAACGGGAAAAGAAGATGTAATAGATCAGGATAGGTAAAGTCCACGATTGTACCCAATCGCCGCTTTATTTTGATCGGTTAGTTAGTCTATTTCCCCTTATCCATACGTGACCATAGCACCGATTATACACGCCCCTGCAACAACACCCACAGATGCAATTATCAACGATGCCACTTTAATTCGCCTTTTGGCAAGCGGCATATTGCTGTCAGGCAGGCTAACAAGCAGCTCATTACTCTTTATATAATGAATGCTGGCAATATGGAAGAATACTGCTACAACCGAAAGAAAATAATACGGTATGAAGAAATAAGCGGATGGCAAATGGGTGGTGCCTCCCGCGGCGAAATGAAACCCGGTTTCCACTTTCCAAACAAATCTGCCCATCATTACCGCCCAGATATGAAAACACATAAAAGCTGCCATGTAAAAACCACTTATCCTTTGGATTACCTGTGGCAGGGACATCTTCCTTTCACTTCTCTTAAAAATCAAAAACAAACCGGAAAAAATCTGGATGGCTACACCTAACAACAACAGGCATTCAACCGGGGGAAACCGGTAAACTTTGCGGAAAGCAGTCATGACCGTTGCATGAAGCTCAGGACCTCCCAACGAAAAAAGATGGTTGGTAATATGGAGCAAAATAAACACTGCGAGCACTTGCCCGGACCGCCGGTGGATTACTTTAAAATCAATCATAGGAAGGAACATATAGTCAAAAAAGGTTGAATAAAAACCAAACGGCATCAAACATCTGCATTTATTCTTAATATTACTACAAATAATGGATTACTTCATTTTTGCGTTCAGGAATATTATTAATGTTGCGTACTGCGGTATGCATGCAGGTCTTTACCGCATATGCCAATACGGTCTGCCTGGATGATGATGTGCTCCCTTTTGAATTCCAGCACAACTGATTACATTTACATGATAATTTCCTTTCAAAACCATCCATGATTGTCATAAAAAATAAACAAAGGAAAAAAGACTATGATCAGATAATTTTTTTTATTAGCTTTATTTGAATATCAACGACGACCAATTTCTGAAGCCGAATCTAAACGACCAGCGAAAAAACCGTGTTTAAAATACCTGAGTACCACGGGAAAAGTAGCCCTAAAACAGGTTAGATCCATCAGCACAACGAGAGAAATAAACTTGAGCACTATTATATGCCGTACCGCACAGGAAAGATATTTCTATAAACCAAAGACTCCGTGAACCCGACTTTGCTGTGACCAGTGAACTGATACAAGTTGCCTTTATCAACTTTTAACTGCGTTATTTATGTAATTAACCAAATCATATAAGCAATGAAAAAATTTACTTCCCGGCTATTAGCATAGCTATGCCTAACGGCGTCGTATACACGTAAAATTCTCAAAAAAAATCCAAATTAACATCCAGATGAAAATCCTGATCAATTGCTTAATGGCGACAGTACTGTCGCTTCATAGCTATGCCCAACAGGCAATAAGTGGAAAAGTATATGATATCTATACACAGACACCGATTAAAGATGCCGGTCTGTATTCCAATGGTAAGCTGTTGTCATCAACAGACATAAACGGCAGTTTCAGTTTAAACTGTGCAAACTGCACTGTAACGGTAACGGCTATGGGATATGAAGCCCAAACCATCCCCGTTAAAAATGGCAGTATTCAACTGATGATTGGACTTACTGCCGCCTCCTATAACCTGAATGAAGTAATGGTCAGTGCGGGTAAATCCAACATCAACCTGTTGCAACCGAAATCTGTAGCCGTACTCACTGCCCAGGACCTGCACCGCAATGACGGGCTTTTTCTCGAAAATTCGCTGAACCTGGTACCCGGGGTACGTATGGAAAAAAGAACCATGTCCGGTGGCCAGCGCATTACCATCCGGGGATATGGTAATGGTACCAATTTTAACGGCACCGGCTATAAGGCTTATCTGAACGGTATTCCCGTCACCGATGCGGAAGGCACTACCATCCTGGATGATATCGATTTCTCCATATTGGGAAAGGTGGAAGTGATCAAAGGGCCAGCTTCCAGTTTATATGGCAGCGGTATTGGTGGCGTACTGAAAATGTATACACTAAAACCTGCCACTTACGGCACCCGCATCTCCCAGGAAGCGCTGGCAGGGAGCTACGGTTTGTTCAGAACCAACACCCGGATAGAGTATGCAGATGAAAAGTCGTCTGTAATGCTCAACTACGGCCATCAGAACTACGACAGCTACCGCATACAAAGTGGTTCCAAAAAAGATTTTGTTTCCTTTATCGGAGATTTTCATAGTAATGATAAACAAACACTGTCTGTTTATGCTGCCTATAACAACTCCAACGACCAGCTGGCCGGACAGCTGGACAGCATACAGTTTGCACAACGAAAAGATACCGGGGAAGTACCTTATCTGAAAAACAAAGGCTATGTATCTTTCGAATCATATCGTGCCGGAATTTCACACAATTACCAGTTTTCAAAACATGTAAACAACCTCACCAGTGCCTGGTTTACGGGGTATAAACAATCACAGGCCTTTGCAGTGGGGTTATCCAGTAATCTTGCCCAGAACTTAGGTGCAAGAACTGCCTTCGGGCTTAACTTCACCGGTCGTACCATTACCCTGAACGGCAGCATAGGTGCTGAATATCAGAAGACGAACTCTTTCAAAAAAAGCTATGGACTGGCGAACAATGTGCCCGGTGCGTTAACGGGGGATATTGAGTTATCTGCTATGCAGTACAATATTTTTACCCAATGGGAACTGACACTGCCACAGGGATTTATGGTGACCGCCGGCGTGAGCAATAATTACATTGAATACAGTATCACTGATCGCCTTACCAACAGCGCCAATCCCACGCATAAAGACCAGTCGGGCCATAAAACATTTACGCCGGTACTTACCCCGCAGATCAACGTGCTGAAATCGCTGAATGAAAATGTGTCGGTATATGCCGGTGTCAGTAAAGGCTACTCTCCCCCTGTATCCGGACAGGTAATTATTCCGCAAATCAGCCAGGTAAACACCGGCTTACGACCCGAAAAATCCGTACAGTATGAAACCGGCGCCAAAGGTAGCCTGCTACATAAGAATTTGTCGTTCCAGGTAGCTGTATTTAATATGGAGATAACAGATAAGCTCACTTCGCAAGCCGTAACAGACAATACCGGCACCGTTCTGTATTCCATCACCACCAATGCCGGGAAGCAGCAAAACCGCGGTATAGAAGCTGAAGTCAACTACACGATACGCCCTGCAAAACCACGGGTATTCTCCCTGATACAGCCATTTGTAAGCTATACTTATTCCAGCTTTACCTATAAGCAGTTCCGAAGCGATAATAACAACAATGCCAAAACTATTGACTACAGCGGAAACAAGGCCTCCGGTGTACCGCCTCAACTCCTGAATGCAGGGGTGGATTTCATTTCCAGGTGGGGGGTATATCTGAACACCACCTTGCAGTATGTAGATAAAATGCCAATCACCTACGACAACCGTCATTACGCAGACGACTATACGTTATTACAGGCCAAATTAGGTTATCGTCATGCTATCGGTCAGCATTTTCAGCTGGATGTGTTTGCAGGCGGCAACAACCTCACAGGCAGCCGCTACTATACGATGGTATTCCTGAATGCCAACTTCAGTGGCGCCTCACCTAATATCTACCTGCCCGGTGCTTATAAAGCTAACTGGTATGGTGGGTTTAATCTCAATTATAAATTTTAATCATGAAAAACAATATTCTTCTGCCATGGGTCATGATGCTGCTTGCTTCCTGTGGAAGATTTAGTCATCAGACGCAGGAGCATAACGACAGCACCCGCATTGTTTGCTTATCTAAACAATACAATGAAGTGATCTACGCACTGGGAGCGGAAAAGAACCTGGTAGCAGTAGATCTTTCCAGCACCTACCCTCCTGCCATCAAAGCATTACCTACAGTAGGCTACCACCGTGCATTGAGCGCAGAAGGGTTGCTTGCGCAGAACCCCACGCTGGTGATACACGACAACAACATAGGACCGGAAAATGTGATGCGTCAACTGGAAAAAATGAAAGTTCCTATGAAAACTTTTAAAGACAGCGTATTCACCATAGAGCAGGACAAAGCCATGATACAGCAGCTAGGCGCTTATTTCCACAAAGAGCCGCAAGCGGATAGTCTTTGTAAAAAACTGGATGCAGAAATGAACGAGGCGCTGGCTAACGTACACCGCTATACGGACACCCCCAAGGTAGTCATTATTCATTTTGGGCGTGCCATGAATATCTACCTGGCGCTTACCCAGAAAAGCACCGCCGCCAAACTGATGGGATGGGCCGGAGGGAATATTCCTATTGGCGGTGACAAAGGCATGCAGCAGGTATCAGCAGAACTTATTGCGCAGGCAGATCCTGATGTAATACTATTAACCGACTTTGGCTATGACAGGCTGGGTACTTTTGAAAAAATAAAAGAGCTGCCCGGCGTTTCCGGCACTAAAGCGGCGCTTCATCATCGTATCTATAGGATAGAGGAACACGACATTGTATACCTGGGACCACGTACAGGCGCCAATGTGCTGGCTTTTCAAAAACTGATACATGCAGATAAATAGGCAATACCGCGGCGTGTATCCGATCCTGGTGGCATTACTGATAATAACGGTATTGTTGTCTGCCTGCTACGGCGCTATTAATATCAGTACCAGTGAAATATATGATGCCCTCAGTAAAACGCTCTCCGGGCGCAGCGACCTGTCTTTACATGAACGCATTTTTATGGAAATCCGTTTACCAAGAGTACTTTTTTGTTTGCTGGCCGGATCGGCGCTGGCGGTGGGCGGTGTATTACTACAGGCGCTTTTCAGAAATCCCATTGTAGAACCTGGCCTGGTAGGCACTTCCAGTGGCGCAGCATTTGGAGCAGCGCTTTATTTCGTGTTAGGTGCGTCGCTCCATTTTAACACCGGAGAATGGACGCTCCCCATTGCAGCGGCGGTTGGCGCTATGGTAGCCACTTTCCTGGTATTGGGCTTATCAGAAAAAAAGCAGACTGGGAGAGCGGCTATCGGGACTTTGTTGCTGATGGGGATTGCGATTAATGCACTGTTTCTGAGCGGCACCGGTTTTCTTTCCTATTTAGCCCGTGATCCGCAGGCCCGCTCTATCACATTCTGGAACCTGGGTACCCTCTCCGGCGCCAACTGGCATTCGGTGATCATTACCTCCGTAGTACTGGCGATCTGTTTCTGGCGCTCACTGTCCTATGCAAAACAATTGAACCTGCTGATACTGGGTGAAGATGAAGCAATGCTGGCAGGGGTTTCCGTTCAGCGGCTGAAAAGAGAAATACTGATCATCAATGTTATCATGGTGGCTGTGGTTACATCCTTCACCGGCGTGATCAGCTTTGTAGGATTGGTAGTTCCTCATTTAATCCGGATCTGGAGAGGGGCCGATAACCGCTACCTGATAATTGGCAGCGCATTGGCGGGCGCCATCCTGTTAAGCCTGGCTGATATTGCCGCGAGAGTACTATTACGCCCTGCCGAGCTGCCCATTGGTATTGTTACGTCTGTTACCGGCGTACCTGTTTTCATCTTCCTGTTAAGGAAAAAAAAATATTATTACTGATGTTGGTAGTATCTGATCTTTCCTATGCAGCGGGAAACAAACTATTGCTACAGTCTGTGAACCTGCAACTGGATGCAGGAAAACTGCACCTGGTAATAGGCCCTAACGGGGCCGGGAAATCCACGCTGTTAAAAGTCATCGGTGGACAGATCCCCCCTTCTTCCGGCTCTATCCTATATGGTAATAAAAATCTTTCTGCATTCAACTGTAAAGAGCTGGCACGGATAAGGGCTTCACTTTCCCAGCAGCAGGAATTGTCTTTCCCTTTGAAAGTATGGGAGGTGGTAATGATGGGGAGATATCCTCATGTACGGGAAAATCCGGGCGATAAGGATATACGGTATTGCAGGGAAGCCATGCAACTTTTTCACCTGGAAGCGTTAGCTGACCGGGATTATATGCATCTTTCCGGGGGAGAAAAACAGCGGGTACACTTTGCCCGTATCATGGCGCAGATATGGGAGCCCGTTCCGGATACCTGTCGTTACCTGCTCCTGGACGAACCACTCACCTTCCTGGATGTCCATTATCAATTTCAGCTGATGGAGCTGTTAAAGACCTTATTGCAACAATCTAATCTGCTTATCGTTGGCGTGGTACATGATCTCAATATCGCCGCCCGGTTTGCCGACAACGTCCTGTTATTGCATCATGGAAAATTAATAGCACAGGGTAACCGGGAACAGGTGCTTACATCAGAAAATATACGAAATGTTTACCAGCTGGAACCGGTGGTCTATGAAAAAGATGACCGGTATTTCCTGGCTTTTTGAAAATTATATTTTATCCACTTCACAACAACCAACACAAATGAAAACACAATTTGTAAAAAGATCGCTGTACTGCTGTGTTTTACTGATGGCTCTTTTGCTTTGCGGCATGGTATCATCGGCGCAGCAGCATGCCCGCCAAAGTACCAAGGCGCCTGATTGGATCGCCATGATGGATGATCCCAATGTCAACTTCTTTGTGATTGAAAAATCATTTAATGATTACTGGAGAGGGAAAGAATTACCGGTAGAAGAAGATGAGATCCTGGATGCAAAAAATAATTCCGAAAGAAAGCGTGGCTTCCTTGGCTTATTTAAACGAAAAGAATCGGCGGAAAGAAAAGAAACAGAGAAATATGCATTTGCCTATAAAAAGTACAAGTGGTGGCGAAGGCAGGTGCTTCCCTATGTACAACCTGATGGTACTATTCTCAGCAAGGATCAACAGGTACGGATCTGGCAGCAGCAAAAGGAACTGAAAAACAACATTAACGCCAAACAGGCCAGGGACAGGAAGGAAAAGGAGAAAGATACCAGTAATCCCCAGCAGCGTTATTAACCAAAGCTGTTGACCGAAAAATAATTTCCCCATCATCTGAAATAACTGAAATGCATATACGTAAATACCTGTTATTAATTTTATCCGCCTGCCTGCTGTTGTCGTCAGCAGCATTTGCCCAGAATTATGGCAACTGGCGGAATATAGGACCGGTGCTTTTCCCCATCAATTCTTCCGGTCAGATCAATGGTATAGGCCGCGTTACACAAATGAAATTTCACCCCACTACTTCCGGTACCCTTTATGCGACCAGTGTATGGGGATTATGGAAAAGTACCGATACATCCAATACCTGGCAGTTGCAGGGTACCGATGATCTGCCAAAAGCAGCCTGCGCATCCGTGTGTATCGACAATACCAATGATCAGATTATTTACCTGGGCACCGGTGATCCCAACTACTACGGCACCTCCCTGGGCATTTACAAAACAACAGATGGCGGTCAATCGTGGCTACCAGCCAACAGCGGCATCGATACCCGCATGGCCGTAGAGCTGCTGATGTCGCCCACGAATCACAATGTACTGGTAGCCGCCACCAATGACGGTATCTGGAAAACCAGTGATGGCGGTATTTCCTGGTCGCAGCAGCTGGTTGGCGGTCAGTTTACCGACATGGTTTTTAAAGCAGTCACTAATACGTCTACCCTGTTTGCCGTTACCATGGATGGTAAGTTTTATACTTCCAATAATATGGGCGATACCTGGACTGCTACCGCTATCACACTGCCAGCCAATGGCGCCAACGGTACCAGGCTTGGTGTAACACGCGCCGATTCCAACCGGGTATATGTTGGCATGGTGGGTTCCAATAATGGCTCCGCAGGAGGTGTCATTTACAAATCTATCAATGGGGGCGCCTCCTTCACGCAGGTAAAAGGTGATGTTTCTCCCAATCTGAATGGCTACTCCAGCACCAGTACCGGTCAGGGTAACTACAACTGGGCCATGTGCGGCGATCCTGCCAATGCCAACACCGTATATGTGGTGGGCCACGTGATATGGAAAAGTACCAATGCCGGTAACACCTGGAAGCAAATGGAACCCAGTTGGGCTACTATCATCCATACAGACATGCATGGTATTAAAGTAGATCCCTATAATAATACCCGGCTGTTTAACTACAACGATGGCGGCGTATGGCTTTGCACCGATGGCGGTACCACCTGGACGCCCAAAAGCGATGGCTTGTCTTCCACAGAAGTATATCATGCCTCCAACAGTCCGATCCGAAGAGATATGATCAGTATTGGTACCCAGGACAACGGGGAACTATATTACAAATATGCCGGCAATCCCTGGTTCACGAACAGAGGTGGAGACTGGGGCGAACGTTCCAACTTTGACTACAGCAATAACAGCCAGGTGTATTATTATAACGGGCAAAGAAGATCGGTGACGGGTGGTGATGCCTCTTACAACCTGCCCTTCGCAGGAAACAACAACATGGAACTGGAATTCACACCGCAAAATGTAGCCATTGCGTTTGCCGCAGATACCGGTTTATGGCGGAGCGCCAATATTACCGCCGCCTCTCCGTCGTGGACCAAAGTAGCCAATGCAGCAGAGAAAATTAATGCGTTACAAATCAGTAATGCCAATGCCAATGTAGTATTCTATGTCACTACCAATCAGAAGGTATACAGCTCCCGCAATGCTACTGCGGCCACTCCTACTTTTACCAGCGTCGCCGCACCGGCAGCTACCAATGTGTCGGCCAGTGTGACCACGATCTCCAGCGATACCAATGTAGTATACCTTGCCTGCGGCAGCCGCGTATATCGCTCCGGCGATAAGGGAGCCACTTATACCGATATCAGCGGCACCCTCCCACAGGTCAATGTGATCCAGCTGCTGGAAGATCGCTATGCTACTAATGAAACCGTATACCTGGCTACCGCACGTGGGGTATATTACCGTAATAAAACCATGACCGACTGGGGACTATATTCCATAGGACTCCCCACCGTAGCAGATATTACGGATCTCTTTCTTTATAACACCGGCAATGCCGATAGCAGCGAATTAAGAGTGAGCTTTTATGGAAGAGGCGTTTTTGGCACCAAACTAAACAATGCCATTACTCCGCTGATCTCCTTTGCAGCAACGACCATTGGTACTACTGCCGCCGGCACCAGCATATCGGGATGTAAGCCCTATACGGACTATCCTGTGAGCCTGACCATTAGCCCAGCGCCAACCGGCAATGCAAACGTGCAGCTTGTAGTAGGTTCCACCTCTTCTGCCAAAAGGGGAATTGATTTTGATATCACCACCAATGGCAACTTCACTACTCCCAGCGACACGGTAATTTTTGCTTCCGGGCAAACAGCTCCGCGAACGGTTACCATCAGGGTGTATGGCAGCAAAACAGATCCTTCCAGCAAATTTGGCCTGCTCACCTTCAGCGTAAACGGCACTACCAATGCCATGGCCAATCCATCTGCGCAAACAGCGCGTGTAGATATTACTTATCCGGACGCTTCACCGGTGGGAGATAGTGCGCTTGTGAACCTGGCCTTTGGTAATGGTACAACAGGAGGAAGCGCTTCCAGTCCGTTCAACGGCACACAGTCAGATAAGAGAGCGCAAACTATTTATCCGGCCAGTGAATTGAGAGCAGCAGGCATACAAAAAGGATATATCAGTGCCATTTCCTATTATGTCAGCTCCAGAACAGTAACCACTACCAGCACTTTCCAGAACTTTAACGTAAAGGTGGGACTTACGCCACAGGCGGCCTTCACCAATACCGTGTTTGACAACAGTCCGCTTACGAGTGTGTATACAGGTACCATCAGTGTACCGGACACCGGATGGATACAGGTACCTTTCTCTCAGCCTATCTATTGGGATGGTTACTCCAACCTGCTCATCCAGTCCTGCTACGATAATGCAGATGGCAGTAACCAGGGAGACAATCTCGTAGCATCCGTCTCTGTAAGCGGGGCTAATCCTACCGCCTTCCAACGCCAGACCAGCGGGGCCGGCTGTACGTTTAATGCACCCGGTTACGGATCTACCAGGCCTAACCTGATCATCAAAACCAAGCCTTCCGTTACCACGGTAGCCAGCGTATTAAACCGCAGCACCACGCAGTATCTCGGGCCTAATGCAACAGTTTACTTCTCAGATACCAGTGGCGCCATTATCGCTAAAATACAGAATCAAACCAGCTTTGATTATGGATGTACTACTGTAAAGATAGACAGGGCGGGCAGCAGCACCGCTCCATTCTGGGATAACACAGCCGCACATTACCTGGCTTCTAAAACCGTGAAAATAACGCCTGCCAACAACAACCCTTCCGGCAGGGTTAGCGTTACGCTTTATTACAACCAAACAGAGAAACAAGGCTGGGCAGCAGCCACGGCTCAATCATGGGATACGATAAAGATGGTGAAGGTAACCAGTAACATCAGCAATGTAACACCTGCCAATCCTTATCCGGATGGCGCCGGTGGCATTGAGGTAAGCCGTGATTCCAGCGGTAAAAAAGGCGCTACCATTTACTATGTTTCTGCTACATTTAATACCGGTCTTGGTGGCTTTGGCGTGGGTATTCCGGGTACTCCACCTGCAACATCCGGTTGTAACACGCCGATACCACGTACACAATTAAGAATATCGCAGTTCGACAGCCAGGAAACGGTTGGAGAAAGCGCACCGGTTACCAATGTAATTGATGGCAATATTAGCACCTTCTGGCATACGCAATGGTATAACAGCACCGCACCAATGCCACACTATGTATCTATCTACCTGGGCGGTTCTTATAACCTGAGCAAGCTTACCTACACACCCAGACAATCAAGTGCAAACGGCCGGATTAATGCGTACAAAGTAGAAGTAAGTGCAGATAGTCTTAGCTGGACACAGGTTGCCACCGGAAACTTCGTGAACAGTACGGCAGCACAGGATGTAATTTTCAGTCCTACTGTAAAAGCGAAATATGTGAAGCTTACTGCTACTTCGGAAGTAAATGGCAACGCCTGGACCTCTGTAGGAGAGCTCTCCTTTACCGGTTGTCCGGATACCAGTCCGCTGATGAGTAAGTCAAATACCTTGTCCGCCAGCAACGTTAAAGTATATCCGACTTTGTTGCGGAGAGGAGAAACCGTTCATATCCGAAACAGTAACCCTGGTACCATCCTGATACAGTTGTTTGATGTAAATGGAAAAATGATGAAGCGGGAATTGCTTAACAACAGCGGTACTATTCAAACCAGTGAGCTGCCGGCAGGCATCTATATCTATAGTATTTTCAACAATAAAATCAATACACGGAAACCAATCGTGAGTGGAAAAATTATTATAACGGAATAAGATTTCACTTTATGATAACTAACAGCAAGGGCTGGCCAATGGCCAGCCCTTGCTGTTAGTTGTTTTATTTACCAGGTACAGCAACAAACGGATGTATTGAAACCGCTTCCAGAGAAATTGTTGCGGATACAGACTTTAGATTTGGCGACTTAGCTGTAATCACAATTTCCCTGCTGCCACCTTCTTTACTTTGCACAATCACCTGGGCAAGCCCGTTAAAAACACTTTGTTTGTTCCCTTTTTCAGGCTCGTGTGAATTGGGATTTCCATTTCCCAGGCCAATGATTGCGGCATTATCGCTTATTTCGAAGCTAACAGGTAAATTCGCAGTTGGGACTATTCTTCCCTTGCGATCCACCACCTGAACGGTAACAGGCGTTGCATCCCAGCCGTCGTTTTTAAGCGCGCGCCGGTAAGGTACTAATTGTAAAGCGCAGGGTTCCCCGGCAGTTTCCACGTTAAACCGTTTTACAATTTTGCCACCAGCATCATAGCCTACAGCTTCCAGCTTCCCGGGATGATATGGTATATACCAGGTGTTCATCTCATACTTATCCACTTTTTGCCCGCCCAACTTTTTACCATTTAGCAGCAGCATCACGCTGTCGAGGTTAGACATCACCATCACCCTCACTTTTTTTCCTATGCTGTCCTTCGGCCAGTTCCAATGCGGTACCATCTGAAGAACGGGAACATCCTCACGCCATTGCGCCTGATGTATCCAGTATGCCGATTTTGGAAAGCCGCACAAATCCATTATTCCGAATACCGAAGTAACAGATGGCCACACATTAGGCTGAGGTTCTCCGCGGTAATCGAAACCAGTCCATACAAAACACCCGGCAAGGAAAGGTCGCTCCGCCACGGCCTTCCATCCTGCCCTGTTTGTAGACCCCCAGGGCTGATGATGAATATCATAGTCGGCGAGTATATTTTTTTTCCGATCTGTAACATATTCTCCTCTTACCATCACGGCCGAAACATCTTCAGAGCTGGTCATCGGCTTATACGGATATTTCTGATGAAAAGCGTCGTAGTTATCCATCTGGTAATTAAATCCTACCACATCTGCTGCATGCGATACGTTTAAAGGACTCATCTGTCCGCCACTCTGAGCTGCAGTAACAGGGCGTGTGGTATCCAGGTCCTTTACTTTAGCGCTCATGTACCTCACCATTTCATATCCCCTGGAATCGCTCTGAAAAGGTTCTTCATTAAATACCGACCATAAAATAATACTAGGATGATTCCGATCTCTTTTAACCATCCATTGTAATTGCCTGACGTATTCATCAGCCGTATTAAAATTCCTGTTTTCATCCATCACCAGCATCCCTAAACTATCGCAGGCATCTAAAAACTCGGCGGCTACGGGATTATGAGAACAACGGTAGGCATTAGATCCCATTTCTTTGAGTTTGCCCAACCTGAACTCCCATAAGGCATCAGGCACTGCCACCCCAACACCCGCATGATCCTGGTGGTTGCAGGTACCTTTTAACTTTACATGTTTGCCATTCAGGAAAAAGCCCGAGTCAGCACGAAACTCAATAGTTCTGAACCCGCATTTAACGCTTACCTCATCTATTACACGGTCACCTTGTTTTATTGTTGTGGTTACCGTGTATAATGCCGGACTTTCAACAGACCATAACCGGGGATCTTTGACATTTAATGACAACTTTGACAATGCCTCATGTAAAGGCAAAACGTTGTTGGTTGCGGAGCCAGAGGTAATCCGCCTGTTCTGCTTATCAAATAAATTCACTTCAATGGTTGCCTGTTGCATTTCAGCTCCTGAATTTGCCAGCGTAGCTTCCACTGGAATTTGCCAGCTACCGTCTTTGTTTTTTACCGGGTTGGCATAAATGCCATCGGTAGTAATGTGTAAAGCCGGGCGCTTGATCAGCCAGGTATGCCTGTAAATACCCGCTCCTTCATACCACCATCCTTCATGCGATTGGGCATCTACCCGTACAGCAATCACATTCAGCTCACCATTATATTTTGCCAGTGGAGTAATGTCAATATTAGAAGAAGTATATCCGCAAAAATTCCGGTGAACAACGGTACCATTTACCCATATCTCCGCATTTGTTGCTATTCCATCAAATTGTAATTCTATATTCTTTCCGTTGTCGGTGGAATCGAGCGTAAAATAACGGCGATACCAGCCATAACCTCTTTTACGAAACCCCTGGGAAAGATTCTCTGTAGAATCAAAAGGCTGCTCAACAGCCCAGTCATGCGGAAGATTTAATTTTCGCCAACTGCTGTCATCATACTTTGCCGCAGCAGCGCCCGTAGCTGATCCGGCTTTTGAGGTAGCATAGCTCCGGTCATGTCCTTTGATGACCGGAAACGGAATATCACCCTGATGAAACAACCACCCTTTATCCAGCGATAACTTTTCTCTCAACGATCGGGATGGTGTTTGTGCTGTTGTATGAAGGACACCAAGGGAGAGACACACCCAAAAGAACAAAAAAATGTTTTTCATTATATACTTAGCTTAAATATTTCAGGATATTATTAACTGTTATTCATTACATATTCTTGCGGAATAGATGTGGACACCCGGAGGTGTTCGATCAATACCGGGTCATATTTTTTCTGCAGACAAAGTTAGCCGTCGCGTTTCTTTTACCCTACTATTAATGCGACTTTGTTTTATATGGTGGCAAAGGCGTTAAACGATTCCTCCCTGCATAGCAAGATCCGAATTATCAAAAATAATATTAAAAAACCATGAATGTAAAAAAGATCATGTGTTTGTGGATCACCGGCCTGGTATCCTTAAACCTGGCGGCGAAAAGCGGGAATAAGCGTGTAAAGCGAAAACCTTTGATCCGTGGTGTATATCCCCAGCTGGTGTTTTTTAACGATAAAGACGGGACTTACTGTGGTGATGACGGAGAGGAGACCGGCATTGGCGCTGTTACATCCTGGGCCGGGAAGTTATCGATGAATGCCTCCAAAAAGCTGGACACTTTTTGGGGCATTTCAGTGAGCGGGTTTCTTCATTTCACGCCATGGCAGTTAACAACAATCTTCCATCTTCGATTGCAATACGCCTATCTTGCCTATAAAACCCGCAAAACCATCCATGGCCGACAGTTTCGACGTAGCAATTATCTCAAAAATCCCGGTGTCTGAGGTAAAGGTATACTCCGAATAGGCACATACAGGAAGCCTTCGATTATCATTGAATCGCCTATCTGGTCCACCGGATTTATTTACATATTGCCAGGTGTAGTCGAGCACCTTTGCATCCTGCGGCAACATTTCTGATTCAACGACATTTGTAACAAGAGCCGTTACGCGTAAGTTCTTATAGAATACCGCTGCAAAAGTATCTCCACGCTTTATCAGCAAGCGTTCGGGCAAAAAATATAGTTCCATTTTATGGAGTGAAATACATGGAATGGCCACATTAGCAACAAAGTAAGGAAGCGGCATTTTGTCCTCCGACAAACCTGGTATCCTCACCCTTCTTATCAACTTACCCGCTCCGGCATTGCGCTTATAATCCGTTGTAGCCTGCGCATTCAGGTATTGCCAGATTTTTGAAGACCGGGAAAAAGTAACAAAATGAGCCTTGAATTGCTGATACACCTGTTGGTATTTATCATCTATGTCATAATGCAATTCAACACTGAGTCTTTTCCTATCCAATCTTTTCAGCCAACGGATAAGCGGGATAAAACAAAGCAAACAGAGGACCATTTCATATCCCAGGTACTTGTTTACCAGGTACGTTTCTTCTTCTTTTACTGCTTCAGAAGACTGATGATTAATTTCCGCCGGTTGCACTACGCTATCCCGTTTACCAAAAGAAAAAAACAGCAGCACCAACAGGATAATTAATAACGGTAATTTCGCTTCCTTTACATACGAAATCTTTCTACACTTCTCGTTTAGTTCAGTAATAAATGCCAGGGAATCTGTATCAGTCAGTTCTTCCACGGCTGCAGAAGTTATGTTATTATACACATTATCTGGTTGCACTTCAGAGGTAGGGCGGGGTAAGGGAGCAGCAGGACCGGATATTTTCTGCCGGTAGCTAATACCATGTGTGCTTAAGTTAACATATGTTCCGCGTGGCCCCATATTAATGCGTGCACCTTTCACTCCCACGGAATAACTAATCCCTTTTTTTGAAAAATTCATTCTGAATGGCCCGGCACTAAAAGATTTACGATATGACCAACCCATAACTGACAGTTAATAAATGGCGAAAGGAAAAGGCATTGTATCTATTCATCAATCCGTGTTGCACGCGGGAGAGCATATCTTGCAACCATCTGCTGTTGGATAGATTTCCCTGGCTACGGCGACAGCATCTCCGCAGCCGGAAAATTCTCCAAGTACTCTTCTGTTTTCTGGTTTAGGAAGCACACGGCAAGTTTCATCATGGACTTCATGATCTCCATTGGCTTGCCGAATTTTTGATACGTAATACATCAATTTCATAAAATCTATTTAATTGTTATTGGTTACGATCAAAATTAGCGGATGGAAAATGTAGAATCTTACGGGAACCCGTATGCAGGATTTTTTATGAAAAAAAAATTATAGCTATCGCGAATAGTGGAGAGTAATATAGAACGGGGTTAACGCAAAGCAAATTTTAATTTGGGTTTTGACGGTTCACTCAATTCATGAATATAGTTAACATTTTAATAGGAAACCCGCTCAGTGAGCGGGTTTCCTATCACGGTACCGATTTACCGGCTTTTTCCATTGTCTCAGATCAGGTTGAAAACCCGGTTGCGTAAACAACCTGGTAAATGACATATAAGCCCTCACTCCATTCCATAGAGAAATGAACAACCCATTTAAGCGAGGGTTAACGATCATAACTTTCGCGACATAGATCTTTATTTCGGTACTCCCAAACTCTGGAGTCCCTTTTGCAGGTCTTCTGCATTCATAACAGGACTAAACTCTACTTTGGCATTGAGTGACATAAAGAAAGGTTCAGAAATACCAGGTATTTCTGATGCGTCTTTAAGGTCAAAGATGAATAATGCCGTTCTGCATCCTTCCATCGGAAGAAAATAACTTGCTTCCGGTTTCAATTTTTCGTTGGTTGATTGCATAATTTTTGGAAGTGTTCCATCCTGCAGCGCTTTGTTCGCTGCTTCTACATCGAGGGTCACTTTGAGTAAGGTGCGCATTGCAATTGTTTTTTTAAGAGGTAAACAAGTACTTAAATTTCCCGGAGGGCATTACAGGTATATTGTTTCATCAGTCATTGGCTATAGCTAAACCTGTTCTTTTACAACTTTGTAGTAATCATAACAAATCAAACACCGAAGTGGTTGGGCGGATACGCCTTATAATCTGCATCTTCTTGTTAATGAATTGTTATTCCCCGGCGGCCACCGGTCATGGATATTACCAAAAAGTTCGTTAACATTGTAAACAACCTAATCTCCCGGAAACAAATGATTACCATAGCACCTTTGGAAAATATCGGCGGCCTGGAAAGTTCGCGGCGTATTATGAAATATGTACTGGTTTACTGCAGCTCCGGTAGTCTGACGATGCTCATCGACGAAAAGGAATTCCATCTTTCTGCAGGAGAAACGGTCACCATTACATCGGGGCAAATTCACAGTCTTAGCAAGCCACCCAAAGCCAAAGGTTATATACTTGAATTTACCTTAGACTTCTTTTGTAAAGATGACAAGGACATTGAACTGATTTTCCACAACGGACTATTTTGCCATTTTGCCATGAATGAAGTGATACCCGTTGATAAAGCAGTTGTTGAAGCCCAGCTCAGGTCAATTGAAGAGGAACTGCTCCACAAACCGTATCAATACCTCATTTCAGTTCACAGCCGGATAGAATTGATACTGGTGGCTATCAACCGGGCCAAAGTTACCCGGGGGGATGAAATCTGGAAGCCCGATGCCTTATTCCTTAAATTTTTAGAAGCGGTAAGAAACAATTTTGAACATAACTATTCTCTTGCTCAACTGGCAAACCTGCTTGGTACTACCGAGCTAAAACTAAATGAACTCGCCAGGTTGCATACCGGCAAAACAGCCCAGAATGTTATCTATGGCCTGGTAACATCTGAAGCTAAAAGACTCCTGACATACGGGAATTTATCTGTAAAAGAGGTAGCCTATCAACTTGGTTTTAACGACCCCTTCTATTTCTCCAACTTTTTCAAGAAACAAACAAAGTCCTCTCCAAAGCAGTATAAAGAAAAGCTGGCTGTATAAATATTACATGTTTTTCTCAAGATTCTCTATTCTTTAGGCCTCCTTTGTGAGCCATCTTTGTGCCTGATTACTTATCTATTTAAAAAATCAGCACATGAAAATCACAGACATAGCAAGCCTCCTGTTGCGCCTGGCACTGGCATCCGGCTTTTTGTCGGCCGTAGCAAGCCGGCTTAGCTTATGGGGCTCCCAATCCTCCGGCTGGAACAATTTCCTGCAATATACAGCACAGGTAAATTCATTTGCTCCTAAAAGCATTATTCCTGCTATTGCCATCATCAGTACCATCCTGGAAACCGGCTTAGGAATACTGTTACTCATTGGCTTTAAAACAAATTATGCTGCCTACAGCGCCGCCCTGCTTTCCTTATTGTTTGCCCTGGCTATGACCTGGTCATTTGGTATAAAAGAACCTATGGACTACTCCGTATTTGCCTTTTGCGCAGGTGCGTTTCTCCTTGCAACAATGCCCTCCTACAAGTGGAGCATTGATCAATTATTACTTAACTAAATAAAACGAAAAATATGAATACCGACATCAATCACTACATCGTAAGAAGCAATCAAAAAGAATGGCAGCCATTAATTGAAAAAGGCATTCACTATCATGGCATATCCGTTGTCTCCCTCCGGTACGATGAAGCCGCCCAGCGTTCCAAAACTATATTGCTAAAATTTGAAGCAGGAGCTACCTATCCTTATCATAATCACCCCGCGGGAGAAGAAATATATGTACTCAGTGGTGAAGTAACATTAGAAGGGGTAACGCTTTCAGCGGGAGATTATCTATATACTCCACCGAATTTTAAACATTCGGTTACCTCGAAAACGGGTTGTACGCTGTTGTTTGTTATTCCGGAAGAAGTAGAGATTTTATAATTTAAATGGGGAACAAGAACTGACACCCGGTTTATAAGAAATGAGACTGTTTCATCAATATGGGACAGTCTCTTTTCTTATAAATTAATCCTGATAGTCCTATTGGATTATCTTTCCAAAATCAGTTGTTCAATTTGAGGGCCGGCAAATTATTCATATGAAAGTTGTTATAAAGACCAGACAGCCAGTTCGTAACCGTCGGGATCTGTGAAGTGGAAGCGTTTACCGCCGGGGAAATTAAAGATCTCTTTTATTATCGTTCCACCGGCCGCAATGACCTTTTGTTGCGTTGCCTCAATATTGTTTGAATAGAGGATCACCAGCACGGTGCCTTTTATTGGTTCCCCCGTGGTGAATCCGCCGTCTACATAGTCGCCTTCAAACGACGTATATTCTTCTCCGTAGTCGGTAAACTTCCAGCCAAAACTATTGGTATAAAATTCCTTGGCCCAGGTAATGTTTTTTGACAGGAATTCGAGATACTGTACCTGTTCATGCTTCAATTTTCCATGAGTGTCTGCCATAGTTCTTGTGCTTTTTTGTAAAGGTAGGGAATGAGGATAAGTCCCTGTTTGTAAAAAAACGCCAAAATGCGCAGGGAGCTGCCTGGCAAGGCTTTCGGTGTACAGATAGTATAAAAAAGCGTGTATACGATAACGTTTGTTACCGCATACACGCTTTTAAGCTAACAATTAATATCCTTTATTCTGTTCCAGGTTGGGATTCAGGTCTCTTTCACCCACCGGGATAGGCCACCAATAGTCACGGTCTTTATCAAACCTGCGTGTTTCCAGGTTTTTACTACTGTAATTCTGAATAGTAGCATTCATCAGTATTTCAGCTGTTTTCCAGCGACGGATATCGTTGTAATACAAACCTTCACCAGCAAACTCAACGCGTCTTTCATGACGGATCTCAGCACGCAATGCATCTTTACCGAGCGTTCCATCGATATGCGGCATTTTTACGCGGTCGCGTATGCGGTTAAGCGCCGTGAAGATAGTGGCGTCCGGACCGCTCACTTCATTCTGCGCTTCTGCATACATCATCAGTATATCGGCATACCGCAGCACAATAAAATTAATATCGGACTGCCCGTCTTTCAGATCAGACTTATCTTTGGGCGGTGCAATGCTGTCATACAAACTATATTTCTTCATACCATAACCGGTAATGGCAAAGCGGGTAGGCTTAATGATCGCTCCCTGGTACATATCGCCAGGATAGGTAAACGTGCCGTATAAGCGCGGATCACGGCGCAGATAAGGACTATCAGGATTATAGCCGGAAGCAGGATCTGTAATTGGCAGACCTTTGTTGGTATAATATGTTTTGGCCAGGTCCAGCAATGGTGCATTGGTGTTGTATTGTGCACAGATCAGGTCAAAAGAACTACCCTGCTGCGGAAATACATACTGCACATCAAAAATAACTTCTTTATTATTTTCGTTGGGCTGCAAAAATAATCCCCTGTAATCGGCAAACAAGTCATAGCCGGTACCTGCCAGGTCTATTACGGCTTTGGCTGCATCGGCGGCGGCTTTCCATTTGGTAATATCACCAGTGGTATTCAGCAGCGGGCTTGCCTCATACAATAGTACTCTTGCCTTTAGTCCCATAGCGGCACCTTTGGTCACTCTTCCCAGGTCGGCGCCGGTAAATTTCAACGGCAGTATATTGGCTGCGCTGTCGAGGTCAATAAGTACCCGGCTCACTACATCTGCACGGGGCGTACGGGGCAGATCTGCCTGGGTATTTTTATCCGGTGGCGCCAATATTAATGGCACTGCACCATAATAGTTCTGGAGCAGGAAATAATAGAGGCCGCGAAGAAAGTAGGCCTCACCTTTCATTCTTCTTCTTACTGACGGGTCAATAGCCGCCACATCATCTACCCGGGCAAGGAAAGTATTGCAACGGCCAATACCACTGTAACAATCAGCGTAACGGCCGGTTACAATACCGCCGGTGCTGGACATCTGTGTGCCCCTGGCGATGGTATTAAAACCTAATGCATCCGTTTGGTTGTACGCATTGGGTGATAGCGTTTCTTCCCACAACGCAGTGGCATTGTTGGAAGTTTTACCTCCATACACACCGGCGTTGCGTAATACCGAATAGCAGCCTGCCAATCCGGCGAAAGCAGCTTCCGGTGTTTTCCAGAATGTTTCTTCAGTGTAGCGGTCGTGCGGGGCAGTATCCAGCAGACTTTTGTTGCAACCTGCAGCCAGGAAACCTGCGCAGAAAAGTAAAAGAAATATTTTCTTCATGTTACTTGTCATTTGATTGTTTAGAACGTAATGTTAACACCACCGTTAAAGGTTTTCAACATCGGGTAAGTATACAGGTCGGTTTGATCCAATACTGATTCAGGATCGAAGTCTTTGTAACGGGAGAACGTTAGCATGTTCTCTGCGTTGATGAAAAAGTTCACCTTCTGTATCTTCACTTTCGATAATAAATTTTGCGGCAATGAATAACCCAGTTGTATATTCTTCAATCTCAGGTAAGAGTTATCTCTTAACCAGAAAGTAGAACGTTGGAAATTATCGATCCCCCCGGTGCTGGTAGTAACAATAGGCAAACGGGCATTGGGATTGTCTGGTGTCCAGGCGTCCTTTGTCCACTCCCAGGTAGCGTTGGCGCCGTTGTTGAACGGGAATGCCAGGTTAGCCACCGGTAATGCTTTCACACCACTGATACCCTGGAATGCGGCGGTAAGTGTTACGCCCTTGTACCCGAGGTTAAAGCCAAATCCATAGGTCGTTTTGGGTACCGATGAAGAACTGTTTACAATGACGCGGTCATCCCCATTAATAATACCGTCGCCATTCACATCTCTGAATTTGATGTAGCCGGGCTTGGTATTGGCAGACTGTTTGGCGCTGTGATCTATTTCATCCTGCGACTGAAAAATGCCTTCTGCCTGTAACAGGTAATACGCGTCAATCGGGTGTCCTTCTCGGGTAATGGTGCCGGTGCCGTATATAATTTCGCCATGCAGATCCGTTACTTCATTTTTATTCAACGACAAGCTTCCGTAAACGTTTACGTCGAGGTTGCCGAAATGATCGTTGTATTGCACCGTAGTTTCCAGGCCGATATTTTTAACAGACCCAACATTCTGCTTAGGTCCCGTGAGGTCACCTACCTGTGATGGTAATGCCACGGAACGGAGAATACCGTTGGTAAGTTTCTGGTAGGCATCAACGGTAAAGCCTAAACGATTTTTCCAGATATTGATATCCAGACCTACGTTATAGGTATTGGTAATTTCCCACCTGAGAGAAGAATCCGCATCTGCCTTCTTGGCGGCGCCGGAATTCAGGATACCACCGAAGCTATAGTCTTCTCCCAGCAACACAGAGGCCTGTGTGCTGTACAGGTCAACCGCCTGGTTCCCCATTTTACCTGCAGAGGCACGCAACTTCAGGAAGTTAACAAAATCAGACTGGAAGAATGCTTCCTTATCAATACGCCAGCCAGCCGATACGGATGGGAAAAACGCCCAACGGCTTTGTTTACCCAATCTGCCGGAACCGTCGTAGCGGAAAGTGGCTTCCAGTAAATATTTACCATCATAGTCGTAGTTAACGCGACCAAAATAAGACTCCAGTACATCGCGGGTAATATTGCCACTGGTGGCATTCCAGGTGGTACCTGCGCTTAACGCGTCCAGTGCACCGTCGAGGTAGCCATACATGCTGGTAGCCCAGGTATCTGCATCCATATTATCATAACTGGCGCCCACCATAGCGCTCACGTTATGTTTTACAAACGACTTTCTCCAGTCGAGCGTGTTATAAAAATGGATGTTCATGTTGTTATAGTCTGTTTTGGCAGATCTTGGTGCGGTAGCCGGACTATTCCAGTTGGTGTATTTGAAGGTTTTGGGATCAAAGGTTTGCATACGCGGTGTGAAGCCGTTGAGCAAACCATCATATTTATCCACCCCAAATTTGATATTATAATTGATATCAAACGGCAGTTTATATTCCGCAAAAACCGTGGTCAGGAAACGTTGTACTATTTTTGTTTGCAGACCATTAAAAGCCAGCATGCGCGGGTTCTCCCAGTTGTTACGACCGGTGGTTCTCATCCAGGAATTACCGTAGCGGCCATCTGCCAGGGTATCTGTGAGAATAGGCAGTGTGCGTGCCAGATAAGACCAGCTATCAGCATAAAAAGGCGTGGTATAGTTGCGGTAGTAGCCATCTAAGGTGATACCGGCACGCAACCGTTTGCTTACATCCATAGTAGCATTTAAGCCTACGGAATATTTCTTTTCATGGTTACCGGGCCCGAAGAGGATACCGTTTCTGTCGAGATAGCCCAGCGATAAGCGGTACTGGTACTTTTCGCCGCTGCCGGCCACGCTGAGGTCATGCTTTTGAATAACGCCGTTTTTCAGGGCAATTTTATACCAATCGTTTGCAGGATAAGTGAAAGGATCGGTTTTCATCCCGGCTTGATATTCGGCGATGTCGGCATCGCTGTACTCCTGGGCTTTGCCTTCATTTTTCAACGCCTGGTTTTTCAGCTTCATATACACGATGGGATCGTTGATGGCATCGGGTAAATAGGTAGCTTTCTGCTGACCATAGAAATAGCTGTAGTTCACATGCGAAGCGCCTTTACCTTTTTTGGTGGTAACAATAATAACCCCGTTGGCGGCGCGTGATCCGTAAATGGAAGCGGCGGCATCTTTCAGTACGGTAACGGTTTCAATATCGTTTGGATTCAGTTCATCCATGGAATACTCGATCCCGTCTACCAGTACCAGCGGATCGTTGCCGCTGAGTGTGCCAACGCCGCGGATGCGGATGGTGCTGCGGTCAACACCCGGCTGACTGTTACTTTGGTTGGCAAATACGCCGGGAACGCCGTGCAGGGCGTTACTTACGTTGGTGATAGGCTGACCGGCCTTGTCGCTCATTTTCACGGTAGTGATAGCGCCGGTAAGAGACGCTTTCTTTTGTGTGCCGTAGCCTACTACTACCACGTCATTGAGTTTCTGTACATCTTCTTCCAGTACTACCAGTAGCGGCTTACCCGTTACTTTTACTTCTTTCGGAAGATAGCCGATAAAGGAAAATTTCAATACCGCGTTTGCCGGGGCATTGAGCTTGAAGGCGCCGGCAGGATCTGTGGCAGCACCGCGGGTAGTACCGGCAATCTGTACGTTTACACCGATGAGTGGTGTGCCATTGGCGGCGATTACTTTTCCGCTCACGGGCAGCTCCTGCGCCTGTAAGGTTAAATTGCTACTACCGATAATCCCGATGCAAAGCAACAGGAGTGCAGCCGGCTTTAACAACCGGAATCGTGCAAGTAATTTCATAAGTGTTTTTTGTTATGATGGTTGATTAAAAAATGGTCATATCCCTGCTGCCTGCAATCTGTTGGGGTAATCAGTAATGATACCGTCTACGCCCATTGCCTTCAGCCTTTTCATTTCAGTAATGTCGTCTACCGTCCATGGAACAATCTGAATATGTTTATCGTGGCATTTTCCTATAAGTTCCGGTGTTACCAGTTTATAGGAAGGATTATAAAAAAACGGTGTGAAACCAAGCTGATCGAGGTGTTGATCAAATCCGTCCTTTTTATCATCAGTCAGAAAACCGAGTTTAATATCCGGGTAGCGACGGTGTATCACCTGCAACGGGCGCATATCAAATGATTGTACGAGCAGGCGTTTGCCCAATGGCTGCAATTGTTTTACTGACATCAGTTTGGTGATGTATTCTTCCGGCACCGGCTGTTCTTTACCATCTGTTTTTTCGGAAGATTTAATCTCCAGCAGGTAATAAGCCGGCGGCAGATGATTCGCTTTCGTATAGGCTTCCACGGAGTCGATCATTTCCGACAGCAATGGTGCATAGGAGCGCATTTTTTGCTGCTCCGGATAAGCCGGATAAAATTTTTCGCCGATAATAAATGGTTTGATATCGGCATAGTTCATCTGGTAAAAAATATAGTCGCCGCGTTTTTCTGCAGGTATATCTTTCCCTTCGGGAGATGTAGTATACGACGGGGTAAAGGAGGCGTCATGATATACTACTACCTGTCCGTCTTTCGTAATGTGCACATCAAATTCGATGGTATTGGCGCCGGTAGTCAATCCTTTATACATGGCAGGGATGGTATTTTCCGGCATCAGTCCGCGGGTGCCGCGGTGGCCTACTTTATAAAAGGAAGGATATCCGTTATTGGCGGCGGTGGCTGACTTCGTTGTTTTACAGGCATTGAGCAGGGATACAGCTGCCAGGGCAACTGCGCAGCCAATCAGGCCAATTGATGTCTTATTTTTCATTGTGTTCATTTTTATAGCGATCAAAAAGCTAGTGGCTAACAGCTAACAACTGGTACAAAGCAGCTGCGAGCACAGCACCGGCAACAGGTCCTGCCACAGGCACCCATGCGTATGCCCAGTCGCTGTGGCCTTTTCCATTGATGGGCAATATGGCATGCATGATGCGTGGCCCCAGGTCTCTCGCAGGATTAATGGCATAGCCGGTGGTGCCACCCAGCGATAACCCGATAGACCATACCAGTAGTGATACCGGTAAAGCGCCCAGGGAGCCGAGGCCCATGGGAGTTTTTTCGGCACCAACGGATGCATCGGTGAAATAGAAAATGGTAAACAGCAGCACGAAGGTGCCGGTAGCTTCACAAATAAGATTGCGGAGTGGATTTCGTATAGCCGGTTCCGTGCAAAATACCGCGCGTTGAAGTCCGTTATCGGTGGTATTATTGAGATGATCTTTATAATTAAGCCATACCAGGCTGGTACCGATCATAGCACCCAGCAGCTGCATGGCAATAAACAGTGGTACATCTCCCCAGGGGAATTTCCCGGCGGTAGCCAGTGCAAGGGTGACAGCGGGATTGAGATGTGCGCCACTGTAAGGGCCAGCGAAAACCACGCCTACAAATACGGCCAACGCCCACCCGGTGGTAATAACGATCCATCCGCTATTATTGCCCTTGGTGTTGTGCAATACTACATTGGCCACTACGCCGTTGCCCAGGAGCAACAGCAGGGCGGTACCAATTAATTCTGCTAAATAAGGATACATAATGTTAAATGATTTATTGGTGAGCCCATGATTTGGCTGCATGTACAGCCTTGTTCCATCCGTTGATCCATAGTTGCCGTTGTTCCGGTTCCAACGCCGGTGAGAATGACTTTTCCATTTGCCATTGGCTGCTGATGTCTTCGATGTCTTTCCAGTAACCGGTCGCCAATCCGGCGAGGTAAGCGGCTCCCAGTGCAGTCGTTTCCGTTATACCTGGCCTCACTACAGTGGATTCAAGGATATCGGCCTGGAACTGCATCAGCAGGTTGTTACCGGTGGCGCCACCGTCAACGCGGAGTTCTTTGATACTGATGCCGGCATCAGCCTCCATGGCTTTCAGTACTTCCATGGTTTGATAAGCGATACTTTCCAGTGCGGCGCGGGCGATGTGCGCTGCGTTGGTACCCCGGGTCATGCCCACCAGCGTACCACGGGCGTGCTGATCCCAGTGAGGCGCCCCCAGACCGGCGAAGGCGGGTACCAGGTAAACACCGTCGTTTTGCGGCACGCTGGCTGCCAGGGCTTCCACTTCTGAAGAAGCGCGGATGATGCCCAATCCATCGCGCAGCCATTGCACGATGGCGCCGGCAATAAAGATGCTGCCTTCCAGCGCATATTGTACCTGTCCATTTATTTTCCAGGCAACGGTAGTAAGGAGATTATTTTTGCTGATGATAGGTTTGCTGCCGATGTTCATGAGCATAAAGCAGCCGGTGCCATAGGTGTTTTTCACCATGCCGGGAGCGGTACACATCTGGCCAAACAGGGCCGCGTGCTGGTCGCCGGCGATGCCTGCGATAGGGATCTGTACCGCAAAAATACCGGGAGCTGTTTCTCCGCATATTTCGCTGGACTGCTTTACCGCCGGTAACATGGATGCCGGAATATCAAGAAGGGCAAGCAGTTCGCTGTCCCATTCCTGGGTGTGAATATTAAACAGCATGGTGCGGGAGGCGTTAGTGATATCGGTTGCATGTACCGCGCCATGAGTAAGGTTCCAGATCAGCCAGGCATCTACGGTACCAAAGGCCAGCTTGCCTTCGTTGGCCCGTTCCCGTGCCCCGGGTATATTTTCGAGTATCCACCTGATTTTTGTTCCGGAGAAATAGGCGTCGATGACCAGTCCTGTTTTTTCGCGCACCATTGTTTCATGACCGGCGGCTTTGAGCCGGTCGCAGTATTCCGCTGTGCGGCGGTCCTGCCATACAATGGCGTTGTACACCGGTTTACCGGTTTCACGGTCCCATACCAACGTAGTTTCCCTTTGATTGGTGATGCCGATGGCAGCGATGTTACCACCTTCCAATCCTGCTTTGGCCATGGCTTCCGTGGCTACGCCGATCTGGCTGCTCCAGATCTCTGCAGGATCATGTTCTACCCAGCCGGGTTGTGGAAATAACTGGGTAAATTCTTTCTGCGCTGTGGAAATGACGGCGCCTGTTTTGTCGAATATAATGGCTCTTGAGCTGGTCGTGCCCTGATCCATCGCCATAACGTATTTGATCATGTTTCTCTATTTTGTTACGTGGATATTACGTGGTCTGTTTTTTCGTATATGCTATGCTGTTACCTTCAGTTGTTGATGTGTACTTTCATTTTTGAGCAGGTAATGTTGCGCTACCTGTATAAAACTGTTCACCTGTTTTTCCTGCCATGCTGTATCCTTATTCATTTCTGCGGCCATGATCGCGGCAACGGCGGGAGCCATATCTATGGCGGCCTGTGCATCGAGGAAGAGTGCGCGTAAACGCCTGGCCAATACATCTTCCACGGTTTGGGCCATTTCATTTTGCACAGCCCATATTACCTGTGCCTTTATATAGGGCAGGCGCGGATGCAATGGGGTGGCCGTTTCCGGATGCAGGCTCATATAAGCTTGTATGCGGGTGGCATCGCTGCCGTATACATCCAGTGGCGCCGCTGCGGAGGCGCGTTGCTGATAGCCATGAATGCGGAGTGTTTTTGTTTTGCAGGCAGCCGGGGTAAGACCGCCGGTTTTGATGGCCTGTTCCACTGTATCTTCCGCCATTCTGCGGAAGGTGGTCCACTTACCGCCGGTAATGGTAATAAGACCGGAAGGTGCTACCAGTATTTTATGGCTGCGTGAAATTTCTTTTGTGCTGCCGGTATTTTTCTGTGGTGCTGCCAAAGGCCGGAGACCAGCAAATACGCTGAGCACATCTTTGCGGGCAGGCGGGCGTGACAAGTATTTCCCGGCAGTGTTCAGAATAAAGCTGATTTCTTCTTCCAAAGCTATCGGCTCAGGACTATGCTCATCCAGCGGTGTATCGGTGGTGCCCAGTAATACTTTGTTGTGCCAGGGTACAGCAAACAATACGCGGCCATCGTCCGTTTTGGGGATCATGATAGCACTGTTGCTGTTAAGAAAGGAAGCGTCGAGTACCAGGTGTACGCCCTGGCTGGGCTTTACCATATTGGGTGCGGCGGGATTGTCCAGCTGTAATACTTCGTCTACAAACACACCGGTAGCATTAATCACCGTTTTTGCAGAGAGGGTAAATGTTTCCCCTGTTTCCAGGTCTTGTGCGCGCACGCCGTTAACCTTGCCTGCTGTTGTTTTCAGCAAACCATTCACCTTACAATAGTTCAGCAGTACCGCGCCGTTTTCGTCGGCTGTCCGGGCTATATCTACTGCGAGCCTGGCATCATCAAACTGACCGTCGTGATACACGATACCTCCTTTTAATCCTTCCCTGCGGATGGTAGGGAGCCGGTTGATCACTTCACTGCTGCTGATATGACGGGAGCGGCCCAGGCTTAACTTCCCTGACAGGAGATCATATACTTTAAGACCGATAGTATAAAAAGGGCCTTGCCACCAGCTGTAATGTGGTATAATAAACTGCTGGTTATGTGCCAGGTGCGGCGCATTGTTCAGTAGTAAACCTCTTTCGTACAGGGCTTCCCGTACCAGGGCAATATCTCCCTGTGCCAGGTATCTTACACCGCCGTGTACCAGTTTGGTGCTTCGGCTGGAGGTGCCTTTGGCAAAATCCGCCTGTTCCAGCAACAGCGTTTTATAGTTCCTGGTGGCTGCATCCATAGCAATACCCAGGCCTGTGGCGCCCCCTCCTACGATGATCAGGTCCCATGGCTGATCTCCGGCTGCTTTTAGCTGTTTAACCGATTCAGTTCTTTTCATTTTATTACTTAATATCTTATAATTTATTTCATTTATTTTTCGTACAGTCACTTTAAAAACAAAAAGAAACAATTCGAAACCAAAATATAAAATAAAATGAAAAAGAAAAGAAATTGATGGATAAACGGAAAAGAAAGAAAAATAATTTTTTATATCTTTATAAATCATATAATTATATATAATACTGTTTCGGTAATTATCTAAAAACTATTTCAAAATATTTCATATTCAAGAAAAAAGATAAAATTGATTCGAGTATTTTACGTTTAAAAAGAACTATAAATAACAATATGAAACCAATTTGCAGATATTTGTAACGAGCTCATAAATATTCTGTGAAGACACATTTTAATACGTTAATTTTATCTGATATGTCTATGATCAATATTGCTGAACGTCATAAGTTTATTCTGAGTAAACTGCATGAGAAAGGATATGTTAATGTACTGGAACTGTGCAAAGAACTGGATGTATCGGGTGTGACTATACGAAAAGACCTGAAGCTGCTGGAAGATAAAGCACTTTTATACAGGTCGCACGGAGGCGCTACGGTACAAAACCCGTATACGATCGATAAACCGGTTAACGAAAAAGAAAATATACGCCGGGAAGAAAAAAATCTGATCGGTCAAACAGCGGCAGCCCTGATCGTCCCCAACGACGCTATCATCATAGCTTCCGGCACTTCGGTGTTGTCGCTCGCTAAAAATATACACCCCAAAGGACACCTCACCGTTATCACCGGCGCCCTGAATGTTGCATTGGAACTACTGCGCCGTCCTGAAATTGAAGTCATACAGCTAGGTGGGCATCTGCGTAACAGCTCTACTTCTGTAACAGGCATTTATGCGGAAAAAATCCTGGAAGATTTTTCCTGTAGTAAACTATTCCTTGGCGTAGACGGCATTGACCTCGAATTTGGACTTACCACCACCAATATCATGGAAGCCCACCTGAACCAGAAAATGATGGCAACAGCGCAGAAAACCATTGTGCTGGCAGATTCCAGCAAATTTGGCAAGAGGGGTTTCGGCAGGATCTGTGGACTCGAAGATATCGATGAGGTAATTACCGACAACGGCATTTCAGCACATGTGGTGAAACGAATGGAAGACCTGGGCGTAAAAGTAACAGTGGTGTAAAATTAATGCTATAAAGTTTACTTACCCCGGTTAAACAATACCACCACCCCTGGCCCATTTTTCCATTCCGGCCGGTAACCGCCCGGCGCCATCACCATCATCGGATAGCTGCCCAGTACAATATCGCAATCTCCGTCTCCGTCGATATCTGCGGCATCCATTACCAGCCAGCGCCCTACATTGCCCAGGTGATTGGATAATATAGTGAAGCCGTTCCTATCCTGCAGGTACAATCTCATATCATCCTGTTGCCATGCTTTGGTATCGGGGAAATACGCAATAGCTGCAAGATCCATATCCCCATCGCCATCAAAATCCCGCGCCAGCACTTTGGTAACGCCATTTTGCGGCAGGAAACGCTGCATGGTGAACGACTGTTGCCCGTTGTTATGATAGATATAAACACCATGATATGGCTTCAGTACGGGCGAATAATCGGCATTATCACCACAGGTATAGACAATATCCGGCGCGCCGTCGCCATCCATATCGGCGATATCGAAACTGGTAGAGCCATACACCGGCGGAAAGCGCAATAAGGTATGTGGCGTAAAATGCAACGCATCTTTATTTTCAAACCACATCAGTTGTTCATTCCCCTGGCCAAACAGCGCCACTATATCCGGCCGGCCATCATTATTCATATCGGCAACGGCTGTATGAATAACTCCCGGCATGGCATATACCACCGTTTCTTTTCCTGCTTTCCAGGTACTTAATTTTCCTTCATCTGCTCCAAATTCGCAAGTAAGCAGTTCCTCAGCGCCATCGCCATCCAGGTCTGCCGATAACGTTTGTACCGGTCTGTAAAGATGAGAACGTATCATGGCAGCGGTTGTGCCGGCGTATAGCCCTCTCCGTGATACAGCGCCGTTTTTCTCTGCTGTGGGGTTGAGAGAAGCACCGATGCTTGTTTCCAGCACCGTGTCCTGCAACAGCTGCATATCTGTAATAACGGCCCCGCCGGTATTATAGGCGTAGGTGGGTACGCCGGTGGCATCAATATACCAGACCTTATGGTTCACCGCATCGGCGGCATATAGTTCATGTTTGGTTGTGTTGATACGTATGCAGGAGATGTTCACGGATTTATCGCCGGGAATATTTACCTGGTGTATCCGGAATAATTTACCAATATTGCCGCTCACCGGCAGCGTGTCATTCGTTGTTAGTTTTTCAGGAGCATTAGCGAGATAATAATGCTTTATTGCCTGCCAGTCTTCATTGCTGATAAGCGGCTGTGGCGGTACCAGCCGGGCTTCCATAGCAGATAATTTTTTCCCGGACACCGCTTCCCTTACTCCCAGTCTTAACCCCATTTGCGGCAATACCATCTGTTCCCAGACAGCGGCGGGTAATAAAGCCGGTTCTGGGAACAGATGGCAGCTACCGCAGGTACGTTTTGCCAGGTTTTCGTTCCTGCGATCTTTCCCTGGATGGCAGGCTATCATAAAAGCGATGACAGACAACCATACGAGCAGATAGCCTGATTTTTTCATATACCCATTTACGTTATTAACACCTATGGCCTGATCAGCTTACACTGCAATGTTTTTCCGGGATAATGTACGTTTACCAGGTAAACACCAGCCGGCCAGGCTCCTGTACTTAAAGATATCTTATTGTAGCCTTTCAGCAGTTGTTTTGGTGTCCCAGCGGAGCAAACCACTGCCTGTCCACCGCTACCTCCTTTTACCAGTGTCAGGTCATCAAAGGTAACCGTTCCGGTACCGGTATTGGTGAGTGTCAGTTTAATTGTTTTCAAATGATCTGCATACTCAGCGCCGGTGGTGAGCAGCAGCGAATCCTGACTGAAAGTGGCCGCAGCAGCTTTACCGCCGAGGTAAGTACTCTGTACCACACCGGTTACGGGGGTGAGGTTCTCCACTTTTACCTGAACCGTACTATTTCCCTGCAACCAATAACCCAGGCGATAATTACTGCTGTTGTTGAGATATAGGTATTGTGTAACAGATTGGCCTGCAGCCAGCACCAGGCCGCCGTTGCCGGTTCTTTTTGAAGTAGCTGACAACGTACCGTTTCCACTCCAGGGTAACAGGGTACCATATTCAAACCCAGCGTTGGGCAGTTCATTCCCCATTACAATGGGCCATTGATAGCCGCGGATATAATCCACTTCCATTGTGGCGGTGTTGGTCATGCCGGCGGTCCACCCGTAGTAGTTGCCCAGCAGAATATTCATAAAATGATTGGGCGCCATATTATGCAGCGGGTCGCTCCATTCTTTTTTCAATACCCCATCGATGTAATATTTAATACCTGAAGCCATCCATAATAATCCGTGGGTAGTCCAGTTATTTTGTGTGGGAGAGGTAGCATTATAGGTAGTGAGGTTTCCCTGGAAAGTGCCATCAGCGGCCACGTTGCCATGCATTGTAAAAGGCGTGGTGGTGGTAGTGGTAGCATTACCGCTTTGTTCAAACACATCTATTTCAAATACCTGCCCTCTGGGTCTTACGCCGGTAACGCCGTTGTAAGTATTTCCCTGTTCCATATAATATTTCAGATCGGGGCCGGGTGCATCGAGCCAGTAGGCGGCATTTAAGCCGGAGGTGGCGTTGAGGGTGTTGCTGCGTCTTACCCTTATCTCATAATAGCCTCCGCGGCTGTTGTCGAGGTATCGTTCATTTGAGTTCCAGTCGTATGTTTGAATAGACGACAACTTCCTGGTGGGCCAATATGCTTTGGCGGGCATGGTATCATTTACAATGAGCTGGATACTGTTGCCCGTCATGATAATACCTGGCTGTGGCAGGGAATCGTGTTGCATGGCGGACAAATTGGTACCGGATTTAAAATCGATGGTAGAATAATAATTGGTAGACCACTTATTCCTGTTAAGGAGTGCGTCATTAAATTCATCCTGCCAAAAGAGCTGCATACCTGCCGGTACGGCGGCGGAGCTGGCGATGGACAGGTGATTCACTTCTGCCGTATCGAGTGTCCATTGCCGGGTAGTGAGTATTGCTGATTGTAGCGCAGCAGAGGAGCCGGACGCATTGTATGCTTCTACCCAAATATTATAAGTGGCGGTAACAGTGAGACCATCGATATAATACCTATTGCTGTTAGCCGCGATGGTGGCGCCTGGCGAAGCCGGTTTAACAGCCGATACCGACCAGTAAATTTTATATCCAAGTTCATTGGTGGCATTATCCTGCCAGGTAAGCCGTATCCAGCTTCGGGTGCCCAGTGTTTGTAACTGGGTAGGCGCGACGGGTTGTTGTGCCATAGCATTATATGCTGTAAACAGGGAGATTAGCAGCAAACAAAAAGAACCTAATAAGTTTTTCATGGGTAGCGGTATTTTGTTAGTAACGAAGAAAAATGACGGGTATCCCGGGACCAATATCCCGGGAGTTCCCGTCATCACTGTGATTACTCAGTACCCAGTATTCTGTTTTATTTTACCGCCGCTTTCATCGATAGCGGGGCGTGGAATCGGGTAAAAGATTTTGTTGGTATCTGCGAAAGGAGATCCTTCTGCCCTGGCCCTTTGTACAAAAAGTCCCCAGCGGATCAGGTCATCACGACGGGAGCCTTCTGTCCACAATTCAAAGAGGCGCTCATCCTGTAACTTGCTGCGCAGTTGTGGCTGGGTAAGACTTCCGTATGCAAAAGGAGTTAACCCGGCTCTTTCATGTACGCGGTTGAGAAGATCGATCGCGGCATTTACAGGTCCGCTGGTTTCATTGATAGCTTCGCTGAGCAGCAACAGTACATCCGCATAACGCCATACTACCATATCAGTACCCTGCGATTCGCCGCTCGCGGCAGGATCGGGGCTATATTTAATGGGTAAGGCGCCTGGCAAACCGGCTGCTTTCGCATCTTTATATATCAGTTCTCCGTTACCATTTTTCCCGGTAGGATAATTTCTCAGCAATACGGTGAGGCGGCTATCTTTCGGATCAAACTTATCGTAAGTTTTCCAGGGCATTTTGTATCCGCCCCAGGCGGTGAGGGCCTGACCGGCAGGATCAAAATAATCGCCCTGTAATACGTGCGCCAGCCACATATTAGACTGGGGCGCATCATTACGGCAAGGGATAGCGAGGATGATTTCCTTATTGCCTTTGTTGGTAATTTTGAAGATATCCGCATATTTTGGTTGCAGGGCATACACGTTTTGTTCATCCCCTATTTTCAGCAGTTGCTGACCAACTGTAACGGCATCGGCCCAACGTTTTTTCTGCATATACAGTTTCATCAGCCCGGTGAGTGCCGCCGCCTGTGAGAAACGACCATAGTCCGATCCGGTAAAGGAGGCAGGTAAAGCTGCGGCGGCTTCCTTATAGTCTTTCTCTATCTGTGTCACCATCCATTCATCAGTAGGGCGCGCCATGGCCGGTGCCAATGGATCCTGTGCCACTTTGGGATCTACTACAATAGGTACGGGCCCGTAATAGCTGTAAAGGATCTGGGTAAAGTGTGCACGCAGCGCTTTGGCTTCAGCGATATACCTTGCCTTCAGGGTGGCGTCCATGGTTACGGCGCCGGCTTTGTCCATGAAGATGGTACATTCCGATACCTTCCTGATCAGGGTGGTATAATGCCCGGTGATTTCGCCGAAGTTTTCAGCGAAATTGAGGTCATTCATTTTCTTCCATCCATCCCATCCCCAGGAACAAACCAGTTCGTCTGTTGTCATACTGTTTTGCACATGCCAGGAACCGTTACCGCTGCCCCAGCCGGCGTAACCGCCAGTCATCAGGCCATTGTATGCAGAAGTAAGTGCAGCCTTTACATCATTTCCATCTTTGTAAAAAGTAGATGGAGTGAACTGATCATACACATCCGGCTTCAGATCTTTTTCACAGGCGGTGAAAGTGGTAAGTCCAATTAGTGCCAGACCGCCGAATATAATTGATAATTTACTGTTCATTGTTTACTGTTTTTACATTAGAAAGAAACATTCAGACCGAGTATCCATGAACGTTGCACCGGGTAGGCAGCAAAGCTCTCCAGCTCTGGATCAATACCACTATAAGGCGATATCACAAACAGGTTTTGCGCATCGATGTAGAAGCGTACCGAAGAAATGATGTTCTGTTTCTTTAAGAGTGCAGCTGGCATGGTGTAGCCTAAAGTAATGTTACGGCAGCGCAGGAACCAGGCATTTTCGCGGAAATAGTTGCCGGTGTAGGAGCCATAAGGATTATTTAATCCACTGGGGCGGTTGCTCGATTGGTTATCGGATGCCCAGCGATCTTTAACGAGGCTCAGCGCGTTCCAGCCAAACTGTGCGAGCGTAGATTCCAGGTCGTATGCGGTAGCCAGATCAGAGTTATATTTGGTACGTTGCAGCTGACCATAAAAGAAGATGTTCAGGTCAAACTGTTTGTAACCAAAAGTATTGTTGAAACCAACAGCATAACCCGGATCTTCTGTACCCATATATACCTGGTCGGCTGTATTTAATTTACCATCAGGTACGCCGGTGAGGTTACCATCGGCATCATATCCGTTTACATCTTTTACTTTTACCATACCGGGTTTCAGGCCGGTCAGGTAATCCGGTACTTTCTCACCGGCCTGGAGAATACCATCTGTCTGGTAGCCATAAATAGCGCGGATAGGATCATTTAACCCTACATATTTGGCCAGTGTTTTAATCACGAGCGGGTCGCGTTGCTTCCAGGTATCTTTATAACGTGCGATATTAAAATCGGTGTTCCAGACAAAGTCTTTCGTAGTGATATTATTGGTGCGTAAAGTAAATTCAAAACCACGGCTTTGTGTTTTACCGATGTTCGCTGCCATGGAGCCCACCACAAAATAACTGGGCAGGGGCCTGGAGCTCAGCAGGTTGCTGATGGTTTTATTAAAGTATTCGAACGTACCGCTGATACGATCTTTAAACAGGCTGAAGTCTAACCCCAGGTTTATTTCCCTGGCTGTTTCCCAGGTGAGATCCGGATTAGCTACCTGGCTCAGGTATACGCCGGTATTTTGTGTATTTCCAAATACATAGTTTTTACCGGTGCTATAGTAGGAAAATGCACTTCCCCCGATATTACTGTTACCGGTAGTTCCGTAGCTGGCGCGTAATTTCAGGAAGGAAACCAGGTTGCTGTATTTCAGGAATTCCTCATTGGAGATTTTCCAGGCGCCTGATACCGAAGGGAACCAGCCATACTTTTTGTTTTCTGCAAATTTAGAGGAACCATCACGGCGAATAGAGGCGGTGAGCAGGTATTTGCTTTTATAGTCGTAGGTAGCGCGGGCAAAATACGAAGCCCATCTTTCCCTTGATTTAAATGATCCTACTCCGGGTCTTTCGAATTCTCCCATTCCCAGGTTGTTATACAAGAAGTTATCGGTGATAAATTTCTGGTTACCTGCATTAAACCCTTCCTGTTGCATTACCTGGTAGGAATATCCGGCCACCGCATTAATGCTGCTGTTGTCGGCGAAGGATTTATTATAGTTCAGCAGGTATTCGAGCAAGCCGATGTTGGCGGTATTTTCGAGGATATTAGCCTGACCTCCTGTACGTGCGCCATAGAGGAAGGTTTTAGGCAGGTAGTTGCTTCTTTTGTTATTGGACTGGTCGAAACTGAAATTAGCTTTTGCGCTCAGGCCTTTGGTGATATCCCAGGTAGCAGCAGCAGATCCCAGCAAGCGGGTACCTACCGTTTGATCCGTTATTTCCAGGAAGGAAGCAGGGTTGGGAGAATTGGAATAATCGGGATTTAAAGGATAACTGCCGTCGGCATTTTTTAATGGAACGGTAGGCGGATGATAAAATGCCGCTACGATAATACCGGAGTTTTCATATAAGCCGGTACCAATAGCAGGGTTGTTGCTGATAGAGCGGGAGCCGTTCACATTTACCGACAGTTTGATTTTATTACCGATCAGCTGATCAAGGTTGAGGCGACCGGTATATCTTTTATACCCGGATGTTTTGATCACACCTTCCTGGTTCAGGTAGTTACCGGACACGTAGTATTTGGTTTTATCGTTACCACCGGAAACAGACAGGTTATGCTGATCCATAAAACCGGATTGGGTAACGGCATCGATGGCGCTTTCGGCGGTACCGGCGGTATCTATTTCTTTTTGGGTATAGCGGGGTACGAAAGCCGGTGCGGTAGACGGATCAGCGCCGCCATAGGGACCAATTTTATTGTTACGCATCCACATTTCGTGCAGGATGTGATTGCGTTCTGTCATGTAGTCCTTTTTGTTCATGATATCATAGAACTTAGCCGGCTCCTGGAAGGCATGGCTAAAGGTGTAGCCCACTTTTGCCTTTCCTTCCTTTCCTCTCTTCGTGGTAATAAGGATCACACCGGCGCCTGCTCTTGCACCGTATATAGCGGAGGAGCTGGCATCTTTCAGCACTTCGATGGATTCAATATCGTCGGGATTGAGGAAATTGAGCGGAGAACGATTGATACCGCCATAGCGGTTACCGGATCCGGGTTCATCGGCAGCGCCGTTTACCGGTACTCCATCCACTACATATAAAACACCGGCGGAAGCAAAGGAAGCATTTCCCCTGATCTGCACATTTACACCGGCGCCGGGTTGTCCGGAAGGCTGGCTGGCCATTAAACCGGCGGCCCTGCCGCTCAATGCCTGGTCAATAGAGGTGTTGGCTGATTTTGGTATATCCGTTGCCTTTACGGAAGCTATGGCGCCGGTAATATCTTTTCGTTTAACACTACCGTAGCCAATCACCACTACTTCTTCCAGTCCCTGGGAAGAAACGGCCAGCGTAATAGCAATTTTTTGGTTACCCACATGTGCAGGTACTTCTTTTTTCTCGTAGCCTACGAGGGTCAGTACCAGTATTACATCTTCCGTTACATTCAACCTGAAATGTCCGTTCGCATCGGTAATAGTGCCATTGGAGGTACCTTTTGCCAATACGGTTACGCCGGGTAATGGCAGGCCATCTTCCCCTTTTACAAAACCCGCAATGGATTTCTCCTGGTCTCGTTCCATGGCCAGGGGAAACGGATGATCGAGCAACAGTTCCTTTTTCCATACAGCGCTGGATAGCACAATTTGCCTGTCTACCACTTCATAACGTACGCTGGTACCGGCAAACAGGGCATTGAGCACTTCTCCCAGCGGCTTGTTAGCCACTGCCAGGCTTACGTCTCTTTTCACATCTATCAGTTCGCTGCTGTAGATAAACTTTATATCAGCCAGTTTTTCCAGGGTCAGCAAAGCAGTTTTCAGCGACTGATCCTGCAGTGTAAAACTGATCTTATTATCCAGCAAAGTTTGTGATTTCCCTTCCGTAGCGTAGCAAACGCCGGTGAGGGTAAAAAACAGTAGTAATTGTACAACTGAAATACGCATAAGCTTTTTTAGTAGCTGATGGTGATTAATACGATAATTCCACATAATTTTGGTTGTTTACGGTTCTGTAATAGAAATAGACGTCCCTCACCGCAGCTTGCTGTGGTGCAGGTTATGGAGCCGGAAATGACTCATGGGGTTGGTAATGTGTGCGCATTGCCAGCCCTTTTTCATTGTTCTGAAAGCGTTAAGACATAGACATAAGTGGTATTAAAAGTGAATATTTTAATTAATGTGATGCCGGGTGGTTGATAGCCCCGGTATTGTTTTAAAACAGGCGCTAGTTATTTTTGCAGCCTTTGCCGTTAATTATTAACTGACCATCTTCTTCCTGGTAGCTTAATCCCAGCGCTTTACAGATGAGGTCCAGTTTATCGTAGAATGCTTCTTTGTTCAGATTTGCAGTAATGGTACAGGATTTTAAAGTGGCAGTATCATACATTAACCGGATGGAATAAACTTTCTCCAGCTTTTCAAATACCGTAGCAACAGGTGTATCGTTAAAAATAAAATCCTCCTGGTGTTTCACAACTACCTGTGCCAGCGGAGCCGGGATCAGGGTTTTACTTAGTTTTCCGCTGCTGGCTTCGTAATCAGCCTCCTGATTTGGCAGCAATATCATTTCCTCTTTCGCGGCTTCTTTATTACTCCGGATGGCTACCTTACCGTGCTGCACGGCCACCAGCACGTTCTGATACTGCAACCCTGCTGCCACAGTGAAGGTGGTGCCCAGCACTACGGTCTGGATATCGCCGGTATTTACAATAAAGGGCCTTTCCAGGTGTTGTTGTACATCAAAAGTTGCTTTCCCTTCCAGGTATACGGTACGGTCATCTTTGCCCCATTCCCTGTTATACCGGATATGGGCGCCGGGTTCCAGGATAATGGTACTGCCATCTTTCATGGGAAAAGTCACCGGTTTGCCGGTGTTATTCACCATTTCTTTGAAAGCATGATCCGGTATACCAGCCAGTGGAGCCGGCGACGATTGATGGCGGGTGAGCAGCCATGCCCCGCCGCTTAGCAGCAACACGCCGATGGCAATGGCAGCAGCGCGCCAGTTCAACCAGCTCAGCTCCCTGCCCGTGGTAGGTAGTTGTTGTATAATTTCACTAACATGGCCGGCTATTTCGGCATCTGGCAGGGGATGTTCCTTTATTTGAACGGCCATCAATAACTGACGTGCTTCCTCCAGCAGGGGTGCCTGTTGCGGGTGTTCCAGCAACCACTTCTCCCACCAGGCAGCGGCCACGGGATCCTTGCCTAAAGTCCAGGACAGGAAAGATGCTTCCTGCCAAAAATCTTCAATACGGTGAAATTGTTTATCTGTCATTGTTCATAAAATATAGCCTTGCTATATCTTAAATACACGCACCGATAAAATCTCACCAATAAAAAACAAAAAATTTAAAAATATTTCCCGGAGAGCAGGAGGGCGATGCTGGAAAGCGGGCCTATCTGGCTTTTAAGCCGTTTCAGGGAAGACGATAAAAGGTTATAAACAGCTACCCTGCTGAGTTTCATGATAGCGGCTACCTGGTCATGTTCCAGGTTCTGAAAATAACGGAGATAAATAATTTCCTGCTGACGGGGGCTGAGGCTTTTCAAACTGTCATACAACAGTTGCTTGCGTTGCCGGTTTGTTTCATTATCTATAATAGCTGCTTCCACGGAGAATTCCGCGTCGAAGGGCGCCAGGGCGCCCTGGCCCCATAAAAGAAGGTGTCGTTGCTGTACATCCCGGCGCTGCAGTTGCCGGATCATTTTATGCCGCAAACTTTTAAACAGGTAACTTTTCACATGCACTTGCCTGCTCAGGCGTTCCCGTTTGCTCCAAAGGTCGGTAGCCATATCCTGGATACTGTCCTGTACAAAAGCTTTGTCTGCATGGATCTTGATACCATATTGAAAAAGGGCCGCATAATAACAGGAAATAATCTGACCAAAGGCTTCACTGTTTCCCTCCAGAAATTGCTGCCAGCATGTTAAAAGTTCTCCTTCTTCCAGGTGATATATATTTTCTCTAATGATGTGCATGCATTAATTACCCCTTCACCAGATAATAGCTTGTGACAACATTCTATAATTAAATAATAATATTATGGCTTTGTAAAGGCAAGTTAATAAAGTTATAGAGAAAGCCGGCTTTTTTCCTTATACCGTGTACCATGCCAGCAGGAACACCAGGCTAACATATCCCCAGATCAGGGAAAACAATACATGTATGGTTGTTTCAAAACGCTTGCCTTTCCATAATACCGGTGAGTACACAAAGAACTGGAACAACAGGCGGCATGCCCAGAAAATGAAAAGCCCCAGGGCCAGCAAATGCCCCAGCCGGGTTTGCAGCATTTCTTCCGGCGCGTAAATACAACAGCATCCCATCAGGAACACCACGAGCCCGATAAAAAAAGTATGTACATACATCATCTGCCTGTTTAGCAGCCCCACTGCAGCAAATTCCTTCTTCCAGTTAAAATACCGGGGAAAGAAAATATGTAATACTGATAACAACACCTGGATATAACCGGCAACCTTAAGATGCAGTTCCATTTTCATAGAGTATAAAGGCTGATAAAAAAGGCGTGATCTTTATTTCTTTTTCGATGCTTAATCCGGCGGAGGCAAACGCCTGCCGCCATGTTGCCCCGGAAAAAAAGTGCAGGAACCCGATATTATAGGCAATAAAATTGCTGACGTCTCTCAGATGCTCCAGTACTACCATCCTCCCGTTTTCCCGTAAACTATCACGCAGCTGTTGAAAGAAAATGCTCCGCTCCTGTCCGTCCCTGATTTCATGGGCTGCCAGGAACAGAAAGATAACATCTGCCGAAGCCGCAGGCAATGGTACCACCGATGTACTAATAGCTTCAGTACCCGGATAGGCAGGATACACTTTTCTTGCACGCTCAATAGATACTTCGGTATGTTTCGCCGGATTGTAAAAATCGAACACCCTTAGCAGCGCGTCCGGATATTTCTGCGAGAGCAGGTGACTGGTTTCATCAAAGCCGGCATTGATGTTCACGATCTGCGCATTCCTGCGAACATGCAGCCCATCCAGCCATTGCAGCTCATATAAGCGGGAAGCGTCATAGATATACCAGGAAACGCCTAATGATAAAACAGTGGTAGCGATGAGCGCCCATAGCAATACCTGCACGGGGACAAGGTGACGGAAAAACAAACCTGTAGCCAGCAGCACTGCCGACAACCAATAGAAATGCCAGTTAAACCGGATGATATTAAACACTCCCTGGAACGCTTTTCGTTTTACCCTTTCCATATATCTATTTTACCTTTTTTCCAGTAATAAGGAATATGCTCTACCAAAAATGCATTGGCCAGTACCGCATCGCGTAACTCCGGCCGATTCATAAACCCTACCTGCGAAGCAATAACAGCTACCGGTTTCGGTGTCCAGTTCTCCCGCACCCCTTCAATGATCAGCACTTTATCGGATACATTATCACAGGTAAATGTAAAGGGCAAAGGACCGGCAAAACGACGGGCCTCTTTCCAGGTATTAAAAGGCGATCCGGCCGGCAGACCGATATCCGGATCGTTCAGCTGAACAGCGATATTCACAGCCGATTGGGCAGATGTTACCCGAACGGTATCCGCTTCATTTTTTATTTCAATATCAGTAGTGGTGTAATTGTAATGGGTAAACAGGTTGCCGAAAAATTCCATCTTCTTTTTATCTGTTTCCGATTTCAGGATATATAATCCGCGGAGTTTTTTTCCCTTGCTGCTGGTATACCGCACAAAAGCGCGGTAGCCGGTCAACACAAAGTTGTGGCCCAGAAAATCCGGGAAGCCCTTTGGCCGCAGCTGCCGCGTTTTCACCACGGCCACCGCCACAAAGGCCCATTGATTATCAAACAGGTCCAGCTCCAGTTTAGCGGGTACCAGCGGGCGTAATGCCGTGGCCGGAACGGCATATGCCAGCACCAGCGAGCTTTCAAAATATGCTTCTATCGCAAAAGGATGATTTTTAAGAAAGGATAACATCAACTGGTCGTTTTGGTACCGTAAAGACGGAACTGATTCCAATATATTATAAAGATAAAAAAAGCGGCTACAACAATATTTATTCTTCCAAATAACAGCAGATCAGGTACCAGGAAAAATTCAATAATGTTCATGGCGGCTACAAGCAGGATCTGTGCCATGGCGCACCAACGGGACTTTACGTTCGACAATACCCACACCGCCATTAACGCTTCGAGCCAGCCAATGGTACGGGTAAACAGGACGGCATGATCTTCACCCAGGATACGGGCTACAATCTGCTGATGCCGCGGTACGCCATTAAATACTTTGCAGTATAAACCGTTGATCATCCAAACAGCGGCAATGGCAACGTTCAGGTATCTGTGGATTCTTTCTTTCATCGGGTAACATTAGTTCCCCAAGGTAAAGGAAACCGCGCGACTGTGAAAGATCAGGACATAAAAAAACCGGCCCGCTATGCAGACCGGTTTTTATTCTTCTGATGTCTATTTATCAAGATTCCATACTTTAACGCTGTTCAACACTGCGCTTCCATTTTCAGCAAAAGCCGAAAAACCGGTAGCCGATTTATCAGGGAATACTAACGTAGTCAACACCTTTTCCCCATCGTTTACAAAAACCTCCAGCGAAGATTTGTCAAACAATACCTGCAAACGGATGCGGTTATTTACCGGCATCACATCCAGTTGCTGCGTCTCTTTTCCGGCGATAACATAGAGCTGATGACGCGTGTTGTTATATCCTATTACCACGCTGCTGCCATCGCTATGCTGTGCTACTTTCAATCCAACATCTGTAGCAGTACCCAATGTAAAAGCGGCGTCTATCCAGTTGGTGTTGGTATTAAAACGTTGCTGTTTATTCAGCGGCAGCTCTTTGCTATCCAGCGGTATGTTTTGCTGCCGCCATTTTTTTTCTGCGGGAAGTTTATCCAGGTAAGCACTGAGTACCGCTGCCGGCTGTTGAAATAAACGTATACCCGTTGACGTTGTTTTTAACGCAAGATCACGGGGAATAGACATTTGTCCGCGCCATGGATGGGTAGCGGTTTCAAACGGCATCAGCCATCCTATCATGGTACGCCGGTTATCAGGCAGGTGGTTATAGGGAATTGCGGCGTAGAATGTTTTGCCTTCATCCACAAATAACTGTGTAGATGCCGGGTTGTCATTGGTAAAGGTGGTACCGTCAAAGTTGCCGGTAAAATATTGCATACCGGTGGCGGCGGCGCGGTTTCCGGAAGAAATCATCAGCAACCATTTCTTTTTTGCCGGGTTGCCGTCCACGAATAATGGCGTGAGCGAAGGGCATTCCCATATTTTACGGATGTCGCCCTCGTTACCAAATTCACTGAGCAATTTCCAGTCTTTCAGATTAGCGGAGCTACAAAACTGCACTTTGTGCGCTGCCGGCACGGCTACTGTCATCAGCCATTTATGCTGATCTTCCAACCAGATCACGCTGGGATCGCGAAAATCTTTTTTATGGATGTCCACTACCGGATTGCCGGCGTAGTTGGTATAGGTAAGACCGCCATCATTGCTGTACGCGATAAACTGCAACTCCATCTGTTGTTTAGGCTGATCGGCGGTGTAGATGGCCACTACCGGTCCTTTGCCATTTTTACCAAAGCCGCTGCTGTTGTGTTCATCCCATACTGCGGAACCGGAAAATATCCAGGTGGTGGTGTCTTTGCTTTCTATTTCGGGGATGGCTACCGGCAAATGTTGCCAGTGGAGCAGGTCTTTGCTGGTAGCATGCCCCCAACTCATATGTCCCCATTTATTTTCGAATGGATTGTGTTGATAATACAGGTGATACACGCCATTTATCCAGATCAGTCCGTTAGGATCGTTCAGCCAGTTTTGGGGCGCGGTAAAATGATAGATCGGCCGCCATTGCGGCGTAGGCACCGGTTTGTCCTGCGCCTGCAACATGAGTGGCAATATCCCTGCCGCCAATATGGAAAAGAGTTTCTGCTTCATCATAAAAAGGTAGTGTTTATAGTTTACCAACCGGTATTTTGTTTGTATTCCTTAAACAACAACACATCTGCAAAGCGGATAATCTCCCAGTTTTTGGAGCTTGGCATAAAAGGTGGCACTTTGGGAAAGAGGGGATCGGTATTGTTTAAAACAGCCAGCTCTCGGAGCTGGCTGTTCTTCTTGCAAGGCGTCAAAATTTAAGCCGCCTATACGGTTAGTTGATTCTAATACGTGATATCTTGCCATCCAGGCCGTTATTCCGTATAAAGGAAACCACCACGTATTCATCTTCATAGCTTCTTTCGAAGGTATCGATAGTATACTCGGGGGAAACCCTTTTAACATTGATGATGCTGAAATCATCAGATGTAGAACCATCCGGAGAATCAAATACGGTGATCTCGCAACCTGGTCTTACACCATACAATTTACAGGATCTGATTTCGTCATTCTTTACCGGGCGGAAGTTTTGTCCTGGTGTATCTTCCACGGTTTGTACAATGTTCTGGGAACCATTGTTGCCTTCATAAAAAACGATAATACCCATAATAGATTACATTTTGAGGGGGTGATAAAATATAATTAACAGACAATCCTGCAGGATATAAGTTTTACAACGAGTGCCCATGCGCGGGCAGTCTTTCATGATTAACAAGGAAACAGCCAACCTCATCATTAAAACGGGCATGCTTCACGATTCACAATAATGACAACAGAGAAATAGAGAGACAATCAATCAAGGGCTTTCCGGATTTCATACCATGGTTATTTTTATTTCAAGAGTATGAAAATAAGGAGAATGTTTAGAAATAAAAAATTATTATTAGCTTTCCTAACATCATTAACATACAGGAAAAACAGGAGGTTTCCTTACTGCCGGTAAAAGCTTTTCAGATCTCCATTGGGTTCAAAGCTGATAAAATACCGTTCCCTGCTACCGCTAATGGACTGTGGATACCAGCTGATCGTATTGTTATCAAATATGGCATATACATGTGTAAGCGGAGGGGAGCCTGCTACATTGTTTGCTTTGGCACTGTAAAGCCGGTATATTTTGCCGGCATTTTCAAAATCAACATCATCGAGCTTCACCAACGATTTCTTTATATTGTCGTGTACAGATAACTGCACCGGTTTGGGCGTTTGCCAGGAGCCTTTACTATAACTGTATTCATCCACATATTCGGGATTTTCCGGATTTTGCAGCTGTACGTTTATTCTTCCATCATCATAGAAATGAATAAAGCGATACAGGTAGATCTTTTTCCCTGAGAAGGCAGGCAGTTTGCGCAGCGACAGTTCTGCCGCTTTAAGGCGGGACTTGTTGCCTAGAAAACCAGGGCTTGTTTTCCCGGAGGAAGAGGTGGTGGAATGGCTGACGGTGGTAGAACTGCTGCTGACATTGAATTCAATCCTCACCGTGTCGCTGTCGGATTCCATGACCCGTCCGGCACTGCTGCCGCCGGTGTTGGCCGGAGTTACTTTTTGAGTGCCATACAGGGTATCGTGTATAGAATCACGAAACTGGCTACAGGAGGTACATCCGCTGATCAGTATAACGCTTAGTATTTTCTGCATCTGTTGTTTCATCCTATTGTTTTTATGCTTCCACATCACTGGCAAAGGCCACCTGCTCCGGTTTGTCTTTTAAATAAAAAACCGGCATCGGCGCCTGCTTTACCTCACTCAGATCCATCAGTGATACTATTTTCTTTAATGACACTACGTGCGTTTTTCCAAGATCATCCTGGTATTGTAATTGAAAACGTAGCTGCGGTTGCTCGTTGATATACGTACCGGTTTGTTCGGCCGACAATACCTTTGCATCTGTACGCAGTCCGTAGTATTTAAAATGCAGGTTGGTTTCCGGAGAGCCGCCAGTAAAAAGGCTCAACAGCCATCCCAATCCTACACGGGAACCGATTAAGATCAGCGGACATAATACCAGCGGATGATAAAATTTAAGAAAACGCCAGCCAGTGCCATTATTTTCCAATGTATACGAAAATATACCGTAGTACACTACTGCTCCTGCTACCAGGAGCCAGAGCAAACATATCATGATCAGCCGAAGCGGCTTGATGGTCACTTGTACCCCGTCGATGGTGAGATAAGGTATTGCGCTGAGTTTTTCGTCGATCCTTAACCGGACGGTTTTGCCGGTATCGTATCGCCTTAATTCCGGTTTGGTATCGTTAACAGACAGTTGTTCTGTGATGTCGGCGCCTGCAAAGTTTTTTAACATGCAACTTATTTCTGTAGCCACCGTGCCATCCGGCGTAGTGCGTAATACTTTGCTTGAGAGTACACGGGCATCTTTCGGCGTTCCGTTTTTCAACAGCCGAAAAATATTGCGTCGCATGAGGAAGGTCATCAATACCCATTTTTTAAACCAGCCTGTCAGCAATATGGCCCACAACACAACCGCCAGCGCCAGTAAACCCAATGCCATCCAGGGGTTGCTGAGCCCATTTTCTTCGTATCCTGTGTTGTAGTATAACAACATGGGGAAAGGAATGGCGAAGAAAAGCATATAGATGATCCAGAAATAACTCCAAAAACCTTTCATATAGCTAATTTAACCATTAAATTTTAAGGAAGGATATCAAACGGTTATTGTTATTATTAACTTCATTTAAGCGGGGGCAACTGTTTTGTTTGCCGGGAAGCAATGGGGTATCGGCTAACTCAATCTCTCTTATAAATTACCTTATTCTCATACTCTCCTGCAATCACCTTTCCATAAATCACTTTAGTCCAACCATTTTCGAATCCATGGTTGTTAGCAATTAAACATCCTTTGTTCTCTACTTTTTTGATGATCTTATGCGCATCAATGTAACGGCCTTTTACTTTACAGAATACAATATCGCCGATGGCATAGTCAGTTGCTTTTACAAATGTGAGGAGGGTGCCGCTTTTCAGGATGGGTAACATTGAGGTGCCAAAGGCTTTCATTTTTCCGGTTCCGTGGGTTTCCAAATCACTTTTCAATCTTTCGTACTTATTCACTTTATTTTATTTGATTCATATTTTAATTAAATGTAAGGAAAAATTTCTATCCAGGAAACAACATCCCGGCAAATCCATTTATGATTTTCCAATAATTTGGTATTTTGCGGCATGACCGAAACCGTTGCACTGATTACCGCCGCACTTCGTTACTGTAAGGAACATTATGCCTACTGGGCCAACAGGTATGCCCGTGAACGTACCGGTCAGGATTTCCCGGAGTATACTTATTCTGACAGCGATTATAATTTATTTCCCCGCTACCATGCGCTATCTGCCATACTGGGTGAAATAGAAATGTATACAGACCAAACGTATCCGTCACTGGATGCTTGTCGCGACCTGTTGATCCGTATCGGGAATGAGGCAGCATCGCCTTTCACAGAAAGTGAGGACAACGCTATTGAAAAAGCCGCCATTCATGATGAACGTAATAAATTCATCCATTTTATACAAACCATCACACCGGAAGCATTAACGCAGGTAGCGCCACTTCCCTATCGCCGACGCCTCAACGAAAACGAAAAAGAAGCCGTTAAACAACAATTACTGGAACGATGGAATTATGATAATGAGTACTGGGATCCGGTTGTGGAAAAGAGCCCCGGGGAAGTTATATTTCTCCCTAAAGATGAATTAACAGCAAACGACTATCAGTCTGTTGCTGATTTTCTCCATCAGCATGCGGCCACACACCTGCTGGAAATCACGGAAGAAGAAATTTATACGGAGATTGCGCAGAGCGAAGTGCATCTGGACAGCCAGGAAACAATGTATTGTGATGCGGACTTCAACTGGCTGATCTATACCTCGCATGAAGCGACGATTACATTTGCCGGCGATTTGCTGCTGATATTTATCAAACAACATTTCAGAGAACGGGAAATACTGTTTAATCAATGGCCCGCTCACTAAAGAGGATAAGGCAAGTACTGTATATTATTGCTTCCAAACGTAATAATGTTGCCAAAATAAGCGGTAGTGCCGCTATCAAGACCCACAAAAACCAATGCATCCGTTTTGGAGCTGCGGATCAGGTTATATGCTGTTCTGAAATAATCTGACAGCACCCACTTCCCCAAATGATAAACGGAAGATTGCTGAGCCGGTTCAAACCTCACCCACAACACATCGCTGCTCATCGTTAACAACTTATCCAAAGGCAGCTGGTAACCGGTATCGGTGATGGCAGCATCCAGTTTATAATATTGCAACATTTTCTTAAACTGTGCCTCATCATGCCCATAATACACCACGGTCATTTCACCGGACCAGGTAATTTCACCGGCGGCATGCAATACTTTTATAGTATACCCGTCTACGTTATTGCTGAGCTGAATATCCGTTGCCGTAACGGTTTCTATCAAAGCATGGCCAAATTGATCCGGTATAAATTCCCGGCAGACAAAACGATATAAAAGATACACCATGCCCATGATGGGGAAAGGCAGCACTGCTGCCCAAAACATATTTACGTGCATACTGAGGACCGACGCAAGCCAGCCATAGGCGATGATGACGAAAAAGAAGGCCAGGCAGCCCAGCCAACCGGCGGTATCGCTGCTTTCATTGGCGCGCGGGGAGCGCCCTCTATTCAGTACTTCTAATTCTTCCGGTTTAAATGGTCTTTCCAATGGATAAAATTATGCTGCTAATATAAAACTATATATGTTTGGTCAACATGTTTTTTACTTATGGAAGCATCTTCCCCGGGGTAGTTATTTTGCCGGTGTCAAACATATCATCAACCGGAAAAGAAGAAGGCTATAGCGAAACGGCCTTTTTAATTTTTGCTGTCTCCGCAGCGTTATCTTTTACTCTCAGCGACAGGTAGTAATGCCATAGTATCATGGTGGCCACGGTGCGGTAGGGTTTCCAGGCGGCGGATATTTCCAGCAGCTGTTCCCGGCTGGTTTCTCCGGGCAGTTGCTTAACCTGTTTCAGGGCATTTACCGCAGCCAGGTCGCCGATGGGGAAAATATCGGCACGGCGGAGTACAAACATCAGGTAAATATCTGCCGTCCAGTTACCCATGCCTTTCAGCGCCACCACCTTCTCTCGTACTACATCGTCCGGCAACTTTTCCAGCGCTTTGGGAACGAACTGCCGTTGCTGAATGGCGTTGGCCAATGCCCGGGCATAGGAGGTTTTCTGGCGACTGAAATAACAGGCTTTTAGTTCCTCGTCTGTTAACGCCAGCAATTTTCCGGGGGTGATAGTGGTGATCTTTTCGCGTAGTTTGTTCAGGGCTGCCAGTGCCGATGCCAGCGATACCTGTTGCTCCAGTATAATATGCACCAACGATTCAAAGGTGTTGGGCCTTGTCCACATAGGCGGGTAACCATATGTATTGATAATAAACTGCAATTGCGGATCTGTAGCGGCAAGCTGGTCACAGGTAGTGTGGAAATTCTCCGTCGAAAAGGTGTGTAGCACATTAATGAGTTTATTGGCAGCGCCATTGTTGATAACAGGTTCCCTTGGTAAACAACAAATCTAACTGATTTCCCCTAACAAAGTGACACCGTTACAAGCCCTGGCGTACGGCCCGCCGGTACGATAATTGAGTCCCGGTTGATATGCCGTCATCTGTAGTAGCCCATATGATCTATTATGCTGATACGCGTACGCTCCGGATCATTTATGTATCCGGAATGATATACGATTACAAGGAAGTACCGGAGGCCGTTTATTTAGCGATGAAATCGTCCGGATCAAAAGGTACTTATCTTAACAAACATGTAAAGGGGCATTATGCTTTTGAAAAAATAAAATAGCGGAAATTGTCTTGCCCAGGATTAACAGTGATTATGATGATTTTCAGGATTTTATTTTTTGAGATTTTAGGTGATTTAAAAAGATTAGCGAAGATTACCAACATGTAAATCTCCGCTAATCTTTTTAAATCATCAAAGGAAAAAATCCTGAAAATCATCATAATCACTGTTAATCCTGGGCAAGACAATTTCTAGCGCGCCAGCAATTCTTCCAGCTTCTTTTCGAGTGCCTCGCCGCGTAGGTTTTTTGCTACTATTTTCCCGTTGGGGTCGAGCAGGAAATTTTGAGGCACAGCACGTACGCCATATAATTTAGCGACGTCGTTTTCCCAGAATTTCAGATCGGATACATGTGTCCAGGTAAGTTGATCAGTATGGATAGCTTTCAGCCATGCATCGTGTCCGTTTGCCTGATCGAGCGATACGCCGAGGATGGTAAACTGTTTGTCTTTGTATTTGTTAAAAGCCGCGACCACATGCGGGTTTTCTGCACGGCATGGACCGCACCAGCTGGCCCAGAAATCTACCAGCACATATTTGCCGCGAAAATCGGTCAAACTAACAGGTTTACCCAGGGTATCGTTCTGTGTAAACACAGGCGCAGTAGCACCGATAGCGGTTTGCTTCCAGCCATTGATAATGCCGGCTACTTCTTTTCCTCTTTTGCTGTCTTTTACCTGTGGAGATAACCCGTTGTAAGCGGCTTCTATTTCATCTACATTATCGGGTATGGAGCCGGCGAAACTTTGCAGTGCATCCAGGCTTACGGGCGACTTTGGATTTTCTGCGACAAAGGCTTTATAGATATCCCTTTCTGCTGCACGGATGGCTTTATTCTTCTCCTCAACAGATTTCCTGAATGTTTCTGATTTACGGTTTTCTTCGCTGGCCGCGATATAGCCGGCAGTGAGCTGATCCCGTTGTTCGTTGGTGCTTTTCAGTTTTGCCTGCAGGCGTTGCTGATCATCGTTCAGGCGGGAGCCTTTTACTACCGCGTTGTAAACAGAGTCTTTAGCGCTCAGGGTAATAGTGCCCTTTTCCAGGTATACGGCCAGCATATCTGATTTGTACGACATCATATTGGTGGGAGCCGTATGACGCAATACCAGCGTAGCTTTTACCGGGTCGCTCACGTTTCCTTTGAATTCAAAAGTGCCCTGTGTTAAAGCGGCAGAATCCCTGATTACTTCCCCGTTAGCGCGGTAGGTTAAAAACAGTTTTGCCGGCGCATCCAGCTTGCCTATTTTTCCTTTGAGTACAAAACTGCCTTCCTGTGCGAAAAGCGTGGCAGGCAATACAGCCAGCATGGTTACAAAAATGTGTTTCATATGGATGTGTTTTTGATTTAAAAGGGTCTTCCATCTAACGGGATGTTCCATTGTGGATTAAATTTAAGTACAACATTCGATATCGTGAGTATAAAATCCTTTGAATCTATGGTGCCGGTATAGGTTTCCGTACCTATTTTATGCTGCACTTTTTGTTTACTCCAGGGCTTACCCGTTTCAAGGCAAAGTCTTTTCAGATCCAGGAAGCGTTTGAAGGACCCCAGGGGTAATTCCCTTCTTCTTTCATCCAGTACCTGTTGTATCACCTCTACCTGCGAACCGACGGCCAATGGCGGTGTACCGGTTTTATAACGGTAACGGCGCAGGGTATTCAGATCATCGATGGCGGCAGATAAACGGTTGGTGCGGGCGTATCCTTCGGCGCGCATCAGCAGCAGTTCAGGATAGGTGAAGCCCGCCGTCATGGTTGTTTTGGAACCCCGATAATATTGGACGCGGTTACCATCGTCGTAGGTAGCGTTGTTGTACGTTGTTTTATAGCCGGGCGCTGTTAAAAAGAAATATTTAAAGCGCAGATCATTTGCCTGGTCATACAGCGCAATCACTTCATCTGAAGGATAGGAAGAAGTGGACCGGCCTGCTCCTGCGTCGATGTTGCGGTAAAATAAATTCTCGCGGCTGTTGGCTGCAGTCAGGAAATTATCCTGTGCTTTAATGGTACTGTTGATAACATTGGCGGGATCTGTCCAGGAGAAGCCGTTGAAATCATAGATCAATTTATCTGTTCCGCCTGCGCTGGCAGCTGTCCAGGCCAGGTTGGCATAATATACCACGCTGTCGTATTTCTGGGTAAACAGGTGATAATATGCCAGCAGCGCCTGTGCGGCCACTTTGGTTGGGCGCGATGGCCAGTTGGTTACTTCCGGGATATCAGCCAATGCCGCGTGTACATCTTTCGAAACAAGGGCAAATGCCTGCTCCTGGGTAGATAAATCCGGCAACGTGGCTCCCACATCGGAGCTGGTTACATAGGGAATAGTTTTGGTATCGTTGGGTGAACCCGGCTTGTATACCGGCCCGTATACCATGGTAGTAATGAAATAAGACCATGCCCGGTTTACCCTCGCCTGCGCCACTACCCGTTTTGCATACTGCTGATTTTCGTTGGTGAGATTTGTAATACCATTGACACCATCTATTACGTTGTTGAAATAGGCCATGGAGCGGTAAGTACCCCAGTCCCAGAAGTAATCGGAGGTAGACGGATTTTTATAAGGCTGCCGGAATACGTAGGCCCAGTACCGGTCTATGTTAGGATGGTTATTGGCTTTGTAGTTGATATTACCAAGACCATCGGACAAAGACAGGTTATCTGTTAAATAGCCCAGGTTGCAACCCGTGTTGTTATCGATAAAAACCCATTGGGCAATATTGGAATTGTCCAGCAGGTGGTCGAAATCTGCCACTTCCGTAGGGATCAGTTTTCCTTTTGGTTTTACGTCCAGGAATTTGCTGCAGGAAGCCAGGCTGCCCGAGATGATGGTGAGTAGAATAAGTATAGACTGTTTCATGATCGCCGCAATTAAATGTTAAAGACTGAATGATAACCCTACGTAAAACTCCGGCCTCAATGGCAGGGAGCTGAAGCCCTGTTCTGTAAACGCGCCGGTTCCGCCGGTGAGGTTTAGTTCAGAAGTTTCCGGATCACGATGGTCGCTGTTAGCCGTGATCATAAACAGGTTCCTGCTTTGCAGGTATATCCTTGTGCTGGTGAAACCAATCCGTTTCAGCAGGCCCGGGTTGATATCGTACGTGAGAGTAATATCCCGCAGCTTCATATAGCTGGCGCTTTCTATCAGGATGTCTGAATAAGGGAAATAAAACATATCCATGTTCCAGTCGCTGAGTTTCGGATAGATCGTTTTTGCTTCATCGCCTGGTTGTCTCCATCTTTCAGATACGTGTTTGTTGAGGATATTAGATCCGCTGAAAGCATCTCTTCTCAACACATTACCTAACTTGGCGATGAACATAAACGACAGGTCAAAGTTTTTCACGCGGAAGGAGTTGGTCATACTGATGGAATATTTCGGACGCAGGGTACCACTGTATATGAGGTCGCCCACGGCCACATTACCACCACCGCTTTTTTCTCCTTTGGCCGTGTAAAACTGTGATACGCCGTTGTTATCCAGGCCTGCGTAGCGGTAGCTGTAAAGGGCATCCAGCGGATCACCAGCTTTTTTGATAGCGCCGTTGGTAATGGAAGAAGTGTACTGATAGGTTACATTATAGGTCAGGACCTTATTCTTATTATAACTGAAATTGAAGAAGGTATTCCATACCAGGTTTTTCTTGCGGATCACATCTGCATCGATGGATATTTCGTAACCGGTGTTTCTTACTTCCCCGATATTTTTGGTGAGTGAGCTAAAACCTTTGGTAGGATCGATGGCGTCCGCGGCCAGCAGGTCGCTGCTGTTACGGAGGTAATAATCTACCGTTAAGTTGATACGTCTGTTCAGCAAAGAAAGGTCGGCCCCAAAGTTGGTGCTCTTTGTTTTTTCCCAGCGGAGGGAATTGTTGGGGGGAGAAGAAATACCATAGGATACATCTCCCGTATAATTAGAGTAAGCGCCTGGTGCGATGATAAGGAATGGTCCTGAGTTCAGTGAAATATTTCCGTTGATGCCATAGGAAGCGCGCAGATCGAGGCGGTCGATCAATGGCAGGTGAAAGAATTTCTCTTCTGCGAGCTTATAGGTACCGCCGGCAGACCATAAAGGTTTGTAGCGGTAGCGCGGATCGGTACCAAAGAAATTAGTTTGATCGAGGCGGATGCTACCGCTCAGGATAAAGCGGTTATCGTATTCATAAGAACCGTTGGCATACCAGGAAACAAAACGATTATCCTGGTAGCTGTAACTGCCTATGCTGGCAGTAGGGCTGCTGGTACCGAGTTTATCTGCCGTGTAGTTACCGGCGTTATAATCGGCATAATTAAAAGTAGAAAACGTACCTGCCTGATCGTTATATCCAAAGCGGGTGGGCAGGTTATTGTTATCGGCTGTGTTCCTGCTGATTTCATTTCCGGCGATGGCGGAAATGCGGTGGCGGGTAGCGACCAGCTTATTAAAGTTCAGCTGGGTGCGGAACATATAGCTCTGGTTGAAATTGCGGTTTTCATTTACCACGGCGCCATCCGGGATATAATGTTTGGATGGATTGGCGATGGAGGTATTGTCGTCATACCATAGTCTTACCCGGTAGGCGTTTTTATCATACAGGGTTCTGCCCAGTTGATCGCCCCGGCTCCAGGAGCCGCCGGCTTCAATGCTGAGTCCTTCCAGCAGTTTGATATTGACACTACCACCCAGCCGGAGCTGCAGGGTTTTGTAAGTAGTTGTTTCCAGTCCCAGGTCTTCCAGCGGGTTATAATACAATGGTTTCAGGCCGGACATCGCTGCGTAGCGGTCTGCTTTTTTCTGGTTCTTAAATGCCATGGTTTGCGGATTGCCGGTAGCGGGATCCACGACCAGGTCGTAAGGTTGTATCAGCGAGGTATTGGTAAATGCGAGCATATCCTGCCAGCCTTTTACCGGCGCGGAAGAGGTGGCATAGTTCACGTTGGTAAACAATCTTATAGCCACGCGTTTACCGGGACGCCAATCATTTTTCATATCAAAGATCAGGCGGTTATCGGTGTTGCGCACGGTATTGTTCTGATTGGAAATATATTTCACTGCAGCGTTTAGCATGCTTTTATCGCTGCCGCCGGAGAGGGAGATATTATGCTGCTGGGTGAACTGGTTCCGGAAATAATACTTCTGCATTTGTGCCAATCCGTCGTTGCTTTTCAGCGCTTCCAGCTGTGCATCCGCATCTTTTTCGTTTAGCCATCCCTGTGACTTTGCCAGCAGGAGGTAGTTTACGCGCGACAGGCTACTGTAGTTGTTATAATCGGTAAGTATGCCGTTCGGGTCCAGGTTATAGAGTTCTGTTTCCGCGTCCACAAAATCGGCGGAAGAGGCCCTGTTCAGGTACTTCAGTTCGGGTTTGAGGATGATGCCGGTGGAGCCTTTGTATTCTACCTGTAACGCCCCTTTTCGTCCCTGGCGGGTGGCAATAACGATGACGCCGTTGGAGGAGCGGGCGCCGTAGATAGAAGCAGCTACGGCATCTTTCAGCACCGTAATGGATTCGATATTATCGATGTTCAGTGATTCCAGTCCGGCCGAGGTAGGATAGCCATCGATTACGAGCAAGGGTGCGCTGGCGGCAGTGCCCAACAAGGTGGATACGCCACGGATTTCGAGGTTGCCTTCTTTGGTAAGCACCACACCGGTGGCTTGTCCTTCGAGGGCCGATTTTACATCCGGTTTCAATTTAGCACGGAGCCGATAGGGATCAATCACGGAAAATGAGCCGGTAGCCCTTTCGCGGGATATCATCTGGTAGCCGGTATTCACCACATCAATGCCGGTTAATTTGTTATTAGAGGCTTTCAGTTGTAAACTGATTACGCCGCTTTTCCCTACCACTACTTCCTTTCTCTCGAAACCGATGTAGGTAAACGACAGCACAGCATTTTCATCTTTTACCACTACCGTGTACTCCCCGTTGTTATTGGTTTGTGTGCCCTTGGTGGTACCTTTCACCACTACGGAAACGCCGGCGAGAGGAATCCCGTTTTCATCGGTAATACGCCCGGTAATTACAATTTGTGCAGGCAATACCGGCAATTCCGGTACCCTGGCCGCTGCCCTGGTAACTGTGATGGTTTTGTCGTCGATGGCATAGTCCAGTCCTTGTCCCATCAGGGATACGTGCAGCACTTCCTGGACGCTGACATTCTTCAGTTCCAGGGTAACGGGCCTGGTATTTTGCAGTGCATCGTAATTGTAAAATACGATGTAGCCGGTTTGCCGGTTGATGTTAGTAAATACCGTTGACAGCGGTGTGTTTTTTAAGGACATGGTCACTCTTTGCGCCACGCCTTTGGCGCTGATTTGCAATGCGCCAGCCATTAGTAATAAAGCAGATAACCTCATGATCCTCCAAATTTTGGTTGGCTGATTGTTTTTTTTCATTGGGCCGGTATGCGCCGGTAAGTAAGATCTGCATTGGTGGTGCGGTTCTGATGTATTAGTGTGCTGATGATCAGGTCTGCGATTTGGCGCATAAGCGTCCCCTTCTCTGTTTTGGAACAAAGCAGTTAAAATCATACATTTGATTTCGGTGATAAAAATGAGTTTACACGAATGATTTATTGCCTGTAACCAGTGATGTTTGCCCATCACTGGTTTTTTAATGGCATTGGTTTTTTAGCAGTACTTTCTTAATTCAATAATTGGTTGATTTAGTGTGTTAAAAAATCGGGTGCTGATACTATCGTAATACGGTTATTTTTCTTCCATCTATCTTAAATAATACCTGGTTTTTCTCTAAAATATTTAATACGCGCGACAAGGGCAGACTGCGTTGCATACCGCCGCCAAAGCGCATGGACGGCGGAGTTCCTTCATATACTACTTCAATATCGTACCATCGTTCCAGTTGCCGCATGACGGTGGTAATATCTGCGCGGTCAAAAATGAAGAAGCCATTTTTCCAGGCCACTGCTTCGGATATATCCACGTTGGTGACGGTGATATTATTATCGGCCGGAATGTGTGCCTGTTGTCCGGGTTGCAGTTTTTTCACCAAGCCGTTCCTGCTCACATTTACTGCACCTTCCAGCAGGGTTACCGCCATAGCCTGTTCGTTGGCATAGGCCATTACATTGAAATGTGTTCCCAGCACCGCGATCTCTGTTCCGTTCACTTTTACGAGGAATGGTTTCCCGGGCATGGGCGCCACTTCAAAATATCCTTCTCCCGTTAGCTCTACCAACCTGTTATGATTAGCAAAAGAAGTAGGAAAATGCAGTGAGCTGGCTGCATTGAGCCATACTTTAGTACCGTCCGGTAATGTAAGCTGGTATTGTCCGCCCCGTGGTGTGGTAAGCGTATTATAGGTAACGGCAGCAACAGCGGCAGCAGCTTTATACAAAACCTGTCCGTTTTGCGTTTTGATGATGCTGGTGTTGCCCTGTTTACCCAGTGTATCATTCCGTGCATCGTCCAGCGCAATGCTGGATCCATCAGACAGGGTGAGGATGGCTTTATTACCTCCGGGCGGCACATCATTTTTATATCGTACCGCTACGGCTGGCTGGGGTTTTACACTGGCCACAGGTTTGAACAGCCACCAGGCGGTGGCAGCCAGCATAATACCTGTTACAGCAGCGGCAGCCCACCACCAGCGAACCGGCGATGCTGTTTGTGCCGTTTCCGTAAATGGCAGGGTAATGTCCGATGCGGTAATGCTTTTCAGCAGTGAGGTGCGGGCAGCAACATCTGTTTGTTCCCCGGCCGGCGCCTGCCACATCAGGTCTGTCAGTGCCGCCATAAACAATTCCATGTTGCCGTCGTCTTTCAGCAAATCGTACAGTTCTTCCTGTTCTGCTACCGTTTCCTTACCGGAAAGCCGCTGCTGTAATAAAAAAATGACCCTTTGCTCCTGCATGCTGATAGGAATATATTTAACAGTATACCTGTTAATAAGAATGAGCAGAATAAATAAAGGACCTATCCGTTTGAAAAAAAATTTATTTGCAGAGGAAGACCAGGTAAACAAGCGGGATCGTGTGACCATAGCGGCGGAGGTGTTCCCGGATGGTTTTCAGGGAAAATACCAGCGCATTTTTTACGGAGTGTGGAGAAAGGTCCAGTTCTGTGGCTATTTCCGGGATCTTCATGCCTTTGTTACGGCTCATCTGGAAAATGCGGCGGCGTTGGGGCGACAACAATTGCACGGCCTCCTCAATGATTGCCTGTAATTCTTTTAAGCTTAGCTGCCGCGTAACGGTCTCGGCCTCGTAGCCGGCAGTGGCGGCCGTTTCGCGTAACCGGTATTCGGTGGCTTCTTTGCGGAGATAGGTATAACATTCATTGGCGGCCACCCTGTACAGCCAGGCTTTGGGATGATCTATTTCCGTGAGTTTATCGCGGCTGAGCCATACCCGCAAAAAAGTGGCCTGTATCACTTCTTTGGCGCTTTCCGGCGACTTCACCATTTTCTGAATAAACGGTTCCAGCGACTGCAGGGATGTATTAAAAAGAACCCCAAAGGCAGTTTCATCGCCCTCAGAGATGCGTTGAAACAGTGCTTTGTCAATATAAATATTATCGTACATTATGCTTGCAGGCTACTGGACAAATGATGTATATGGCTGGTGGTTTCCTGCTAAAGTAGTAAAAATTGGGCGGATACCATTGCATGTCATCCATTTTACCCGCACCAGCGCCTGCAAGGGACCAGCTGACCTACCTAAGGCAGGTGGGATTCCGGAACGGGGGCTGGCAGCTTTGTTTTAATTGATCTGTTGGGAGTATTTTTCGAGCTTTTCCTTCTCCACCTTTGTCAAACTATGCATACCTTTTTTGTGAATCTTTTCCAGGATGGCATCCAGCTCCCTTTGCCGGTTGGCCCTGTCGAAAACATATTTCTGATCTATGTCGCCAAAAACATGGTGTTGTTTGTAGAAGAAATTATCGACCAGGAGCACATGCGGTTTGGTAATGATGACATACATAAAAAAAACAGCCGGCACGGCAATGGCGATAATAGTAGCAAAGTTTTCAAACATCGCCTGTGGTTCCATGATGATAGCGATGGTCATTCCTGCCAGCGCGCCACCCAGGTGTGCATCGTGTCCTATGTTGTCGTTGCGCGACTTAATGCCATAAATGGAATACAGCATGTATAAAAGGCCATATAGCCAGCCCGGCACCGGGATCAAACCCAGTAAACTCACACCCATACCCGGAAACAGGGCAATAGACGCGAAGATAACCCCGCAAATAGCGCCGGAAGCCCCTACAGAACTGTAATCGCTGTTATGCCGGTGGATAAACAACGACAGCAGATCACCTCCCAGCAAACTACCAAAGTAAAGCAACAGGAACTGCCAGCTGCCCAGATCAGCTTCCAGGAGAAAACTAAACATGAGCAACGAGATCATGTTAAAGATGAGGTGTTGCCAGCTTACATGCAGGAACCCCGAAGTGAGCAGACGCCAGTATTCTTTGAACAACAATATCCTTTCCACCACGAAAGAATAGCGGTCAAAAAAAGCACGGTCTTTCAGCCCCTTGTATGAAACAATAAAGTTGATGATGATGATTACCAGGCTTATTATACCAGTATTATTCATTGAACAGGGATTTTTTTACGGGTTAGTTTGCAAACACCACTGCAATATGTATAATAGTTTAAATATATCAAAATTTGGTGGGAGGAAAAAAGCGGCGGGTAACATGATAACAAGGAGGTTATTAATAAAATTTGACTTAGCTTTAGTGCATACTCCTTTACATTATGTATCCCTCCCGGTATTGTCTGTATACCTTGCTGTTGCTGCTTTTTTCGTGTCAACCTGAAAAAAAGCGCGTTATCAGCCATTCGTTTTATTACTGGAAATCGACCTATTCTATCTGGGGCACAGAAAAGGAAAAACTGGAGCAGTTAAAGGCAGATCACCTGTATATCCATTACTTTGATGTAGACTGGAGTGAAACCGTTCAAATGCCTATCCCCAAAGCGGTATTAAGGGATGGCAGTTACCAGCTGCACCAGTTTCCGCAAATGGCGATAACACCGGTGGTATTTATTACCAACCGGACCTTTGAAATGCTTCCTGACAGCGGCGTTGCCGCTCTCGCCCAAAAGATAAGCACAAAAATACGACAACTGAATAATGAAATGAGCGGCAGCAATGCCCCCCGTAATGTATCTGAACTGCAGATAGACTGCGACTGGACCGCCACCACGCGACAACGATACTTCGCTTTCCTGCAGGCATTTAAACAAGAGAATCCGGGTATGGAATTATCTGCCACCATTCGTTTATACCCTTACCGTTATCCTGAAAAAATGGGGATTCCGCCTGTAGATAAAGGGATACTGATGTGTTATAATCTCGGTAAAATAACAGCTCCCGAAACACAAAATTCTGTTTTTGATCTGCAGGAGCTCCGGCAATATCTCGACCCTAAAGCGAAAAAGTACCCGTTACCGTTAGACCTGGTTTTCCCCATATTTGGATGGTATGCCTGGTTTCGTGACAACCAGTTTAAGAACATTGTATATAACGATAAGGATCTTATCGCTGACACTACAGCATTTGCCGCTGAACAAGGCCACCGGTACCGGTTTTGCCGGGATACCGTGATCAATGACAACTACTTCCGGGAAGGAGATGTGCTACGCATGGAATTCCCCGAACAAAAAGAGCTAACTGCCGCCATTGAACTTGTAACCAGTAAGATCTCCGACTACCATCGTATTGCTTTTTACTATTGGCACCTCCCCTCAATCACTACATATGAAAGCGTTATACAGGAAACTTTTGATCACCGTTAGTGCGCTGCTACTGGTCATTTTTTCCTATACCCACACCAACAGCTGCGGTCCGGAATATTATCCGGACGAGCGCCGGATCATGCTGTTCCGCAGTTACCTGAGCGGACTTGATAACATGCAGCCTTTTTACTACACACCCGCTTTTACTGCCATCCGGGATACTGATCCGCTAAAAACGGATAACCATCGAAACTGTAAAGAGTGGCAGGCGTACACCGGGAAACAGGTGTTGTTAAAAGATATTTACGAAGTACAATATGCCATGAAGCCTGACGATTTTTTATTGGCTGTTCATCATCCGGCGGGTAAGCAAAAAAACACCTTTATAAAATGGCTGCTGCGCCCCGCACATAAAGCGGTGCTTGATTATCTCTGCTTTGCGAAGCAGGTTGAATTTGTGCAGTCAGTTGACGCTGATCCCTGGCAACCAGGTGAAACCGGTTACTCCAGCCGGTATTATGATTCAGTTTTCCACTTTGCCTTGCAGCAATGTGAACGCGCCCGCGCACCCTTCCTCCAACAACGCTATGCGTTTCAGGCCATTAAAACGCTTTCATATGCCATATACACCAACGACAGTACCCCGCTCAGATCTTTGGGAGAAGACACCCGTCGCTGTTACCAAAAATACCTCCTGCATAAAAAAACGATTGTCGCCGACTGGGGACTGATTTACTATGCAAACGTGCAGCTACAGGAAAGGGATCAATTACTGCTGATGTTACGGGCATTTGACCGCAGCGAAGAAAAGAAAGCCTATGCCCGGAAATATCTCTCTACAAAAAAATTAACCGCATTAAAAGCCACTATCACGGATAAGGATACACGTACACTGATCACCGCGGTAACAGGCATCAGCAACCCGGGCAGAGCAATATCGGCCATACAGGAAATAAACGCAGCCGATCCCACCAATAAATACCTGCCTTTGCTCATATGCAGGGAAGTGAATAAGCTGGAAGACTGGCTGTTATCTCCCGAATTACTAAAATTCGGACCAGGAAAAACGGGCTACATGGAAAAACTTTACCGGGATAGAAACAGGCAGAAGGACCTTTTATACCTGCGGAAAGTGCGCAACGAATTTATTGCAATGCTCTCAGATGCCCGTTCCAATAAGGACCTGCTCACACTGGCCATTGTGCATTTATTCCAGGTAGATCATCGGTACGATGAAGCCGGCAAATACCTGGAAACAATTCATACCACTCATCCGCGCTACCTGAAACAACAGGCTATTGCCCGTATGCTGAACCTGATCTACACCACAGATGTGAGCCAACCGGAGGTGCAACAAACCTTATATAAACAGTTGTCCGTTATTATCCGGGCCGGTGAAGAAACCTATCAGCTCCAGGAATATGACGACGGGTCAGCACCCTCTAAGGCGATTTCGCAATTGTACCTGGCGCTCAGCTGGCAAATGAAACTTAAAGGAGACGTGGTAAAAGCCGGTCTGCTGGCGCAGAAAGCCAACCTGCTCGTTAATGATTATTACGGTTTTGGTGGCGCCTATATGGGCGAACCAGACAGCAGTTCTTACTACAAAATTGCCTTCTTTGATAAATATGCTTCGCCGGCAGATATAGATACCCTGCTGGCTTTTAAACACCGGAAACATAAAACAGCATTCGAGAACCTGATCAGCCCCAGGGTATGGTCTGCCGATGATTTTTACCTGGATCTCAAGGGCACTTTGCAACTCCGTAAAAAACAATACACAGCTGCATTGGCTACTTTTGAACGTATGCCGGATCACTTCTGGAAAGATAATTATCAGTACGGGGATTACCTTACCCGCAACTATATAGGCCACACCGTGGGGCTTACCGGCATTATGAAAACGCCACAACCACCATATCCTTATGTCAGCAAGAAACTAATATTGCGGGATATCATTGCTTTGCAGGATGCCTTGAAGGCAGCCAAACAGCCCGCTGAAAAAGCACGGCTGTCATTGTTGACGGGCAATGCCCTGTTTAATATTTCCCGGCCCGGCAAAGCATGGATGATGTTCAGCTATGGCAAAGGAGCCTATGAAGGCCAAGACAAATGGAGTGACTGGTATCATTGGGCATGGTATACCTTTTCTCCCAATGATAAAACCTATGAGCAATCGTATTATCGTTGTGCAGATGCCATACAGCTCTATCAACAAGCCCTGGCTAATGCTGGCAGCAACAAGGAAATTGCCGCACAGGCAACCGTGATGCTAGCGGTTTGTGATGAAGCGGAGCACCAGTATTTTCGTTATAAAGAAGGATATACCTCTCCTTACAGACGGGTGTTGAAAGCCCGGTATAACGACACAGCATCCTTTGCTGCAGCGGTAAGCAGCTGCGGATTTTAGTTTTTCAAAAAAATATTTGGATGATTGAAAATAATGTTGCTACATTTGCAACCCCGAATGGATACAGGCTAAAAAGCTTGTCTACAGGAAGGATCGGTAGTTCAGTTGGTTAGAATGCCGCCCTGTCACGGCGGAGGTCGCGGGTTCGAGTCCCGTCCGGTCCGCAAAAGGGGACAAATCATTAAAAAAATGATTGTCCCCTTTTTTGTTTTCTGTTGAATCCCTTAGTAGGTCTGCAATACAGAGGAAAACAAAATTTATTTTCGTGGTTCGATAACACCCTTTTTCGCGATCATAAATAATTCCATTGGGAAACAGTAGCTTTTGTAATTTCTCTTTCCTGCCTGTATCCCCCAAACGCCATACTACAGCCAGCTCCGAAGATATTTTAATGGCAGAATCTATCTTTTCATCAAGGTTCGATAAATTAAAACTGCATTTTTCCAATTCACTGCTTATAGCATCCCGTTCTTTGTCCAACCTCCCAAAGAACCGATCAAAGTTCTCCCGCGTCATTTCATTAAGTGCATAATATTTTTCCTCTATGTTTTCGATCTTTTTGTTTACCTCCGCCAGTTGCTCCCTAAAGAATTTCCCCTTTTCAACATTCTCTTTATTCATCTTGAAGTACTGATCCCTCATGGCCACCTTTATAGCATCACAAAACCGGGGGTTTAAAGTAAACCAACTCAGTACCTGCTCAAACAAATTGTGCATAAGCGTTGCACTCCTGTTGAGCTTACAGCCTTTTGTATTGCACTTATAATACCAAAGGTTCTTTGCCTTCACCACATACCCGGTTAAGGACTGCTCACAGCAGGAACATTTGATAAATGTTTTCAGGGGTATTTCATCCCTTTCTTTCTTATGTGCCACGCCATACCCGGCAGTCTGCTCATGGATGCCATTTATTTTTAAGAAGATCTCCTTACTAATAAGTGCTTCATGCTTGCCTTCCACTACTATACCGTCCAGTAAACCATGATTGATTATCCCGCAGTAAAAAGGCCGCTTAAATATTTTTGTAAGCTGTTGCTTATACATGTGCAGCCCAATAGCTTTAAGTCTCTGGATGATTTCCTCATTTTTCATTCCTTCCGCTTTCCAATGAAATGCGTACCGCAATTTTTTACCAACTTCATTGACAACAAGGCTGCGAATGCCATTGACTTTAATGGTGTCATAGCCTTGTGGCGGTTTACATACCCAAATCCCATCCGCAAACTTATCCCGCATACTGGTAATAGTCTTTTGCCTGCGCAGTTGATTGTCATGATGACTAAATATGAGTTGAACATCCTGTTGCAAGATACCACTGGCAGTGGAGGTGTCTGCCGGTTGCGTAACAGCTTCCACAATTACACCATAATCGCGGCGTAATTCATTTTTCAAAGCTATGGCGGCGCCTCCAGTGCGGGAAAATCGATCAAGAGTATAGACAAACAGGTACTTGATCTTTCCTTTATTCTGCTTAATAAAATCAAGCATCCGCTGAAATTCCTTGCGGCCATCCGTTTTTGCACTTTCATGTGTTCCGCCAAAATAAGCTATAATAGGTATTTTCTTTCGCTCACTATGTGTATCAATGGTACCCCTTTGTGTTTTAAGACTCATGTTATTGTCCATTTGTTCTTTGGTGGAAACACGGGTATAAGAGATGGCATTTTCTTCCGCCACTATTTCTGCGGCTTTTTTTTGATAGTTACCAAACTTTGCAAAAGAGGTTAGATTACTCATGCGGCTTTGCTTTTACAGGTATTTTTAGAAATATCTTGATGCAAATTTACAACACATTGATTATCAATACAATTAATGTTTTTAGGGTACATCACAGTCAACAGGATGCCCGCCAGAGTGTTTAGGGTATCTATTATATCTCTTGCTTGTTCGTCTGTTAAATCCATCCCGGAGCTGCTACGCAGGTATCCGGGAGTAAGAGCTGGCGGAGCCGTTAATGGGATGATCTTTATACTTGAATGGTTTTGCTTTTCCATAGTGGTTAATGGGAAATTGTTAGCAATAAAAGCAGTAATACCCGGTTAGATATACCCCGGATATTACTGCATGGTAAAGAATTTGGCTGACTTAGAAAAAAAGCAGGCCATTTACTTAGTTGAGAAGGGAAACAGGATACTGTAATAGCAGTTAGTTTTTGATCAATATGCTATTCTTCTTCCTCCTGGTCATCGTCACTTTCTTCTTCGTCATCTTCATAATCTGCTATCTCATTTTCTATTTCGCGGATAAAATCGCGTTCCCTTTTTTCATACTGCAATTCAATAGCGATGGTGTCCTCATCCTCATCAACGCCTATAATAGTATTGATGATCTCGTTCGCGGATAAAATAGCTGCAACGGAGAACATAACGCCACTAGGAACTTGCAGTTCTTTCTTTGTGATTGTTCTTGCCATAATTGTTTTTTTTAGTGTTTGGAATAAGTGAAATGCGAATATAAGATGGCAGAAAAAGGCGCTTCCCAGCTTTTGCCCGATTATCCCCACTTTGTAAAAATTTAGTACAATTCAGTCCAAATTTCAGCTATCAGATCCCTAAGTGTAAATGAGCGATATTGCCGACCTACAATGAAATAGCTGGGATATTTCCCGGCTATTTCATTTCGTACGATACTTAAAATTTAGTTGGTTTTTGTGATCTTGAAAGATTCTGAAATACCTGTATCGTCATTTACACGTATCAGGTAAGCGCCATTCTGTAAAGCTGCGGTGTTGATGCTGTAGGATTGGCTTTTAGACAGGCTAACACCTTTCTGTACAATTATCGTTTTGCCTGTAATATCCATTACTGTAATATCAGCGACAACATTATCTCGCCCTGTAAGTTGAATATTGAGCAGGTTATTTACCGGGTTCGGGAATACTTCATAATTGTGTATACTAGAAACATTCTCAATTGCACTGTTAGCCTTTCTGGCTTTTCCATTCCTGCCGTCTGTGCTGATATTTACAGCAAAAGAAACATCGCCATAAACGTACTCTCCATCGCTACTATTGGCAAGCTGGCGTACATGGATGCGCTGATCGGTTACAGGTGCTTTCCCGTTTGTACTGCTTCTGATAGTAAAGTCAAGGTAGATATAGTATTTCTCACCGGGAGCAAGCCTAATACCGTCAAGACGCAAAGGGGTAGACGGGTCATATGTAACTGTACGTTCTTTTTTATTTATGGACGCATAATTGCCGTGACCACCGTTAGCCTGCCAGACATTAAACAGGTCGCCCAGATATAGTGTTACATACGCATACTGTGAAAGATTACCAGCATAATGCAGTTGTATATCCCTGTCTGTAATTACCTGCAGGGAGTAAATAGCTGTAAACGTTTCCGGGTTGCCAAATGCGATCATATGACGTGTGCTGGCCTTATTTGCTGTGTCCAGGTTGGTAACAGTCAGGTTACGGGTGACGATGTTGTTATTGTTTTTTACGTTCGTGCTAACGTTTGTTACTTCATCAGCGTGCATACCGAAGGGGAAAATGTTAGTATTCATAATTCTTGCCAATACGCAAACTGCTAATGTATTCCCAGTAAGATTTGGGTCATAGGCTTGGGGCTTGGGGGGATGCCATGAATGCACATTGAGAATAGTATCACCCGGTTGAAGAGAAGCCCCAACATAGAAAGAGCCGCTTCCCCCTCCATCAAGATTTTCGCCTGCCGGTAACTGTTGGCCAGTTGTGAGGTTGGTAAACTTAGTTGTACCATCCCAATCATACGGCCAATGCTCACCCGTAGATGCCAATGTCCAGTGCATAGTCATTTTAGTGGTGAAGGGAGAAGGCTTACAACCGATGTTACGGACAACGACATAAAGAAAATTAGCACTGTCATTAAAGTATTCAGGATTCTGATGCACCATGATACTGTCATTTACCTGCCGGTTCCATATATCCGGGCTTTCCCAAACGTTCCAGTCACGCGGGTCTACACCGGTCATGCCGCCGGGTTCGTCCATTTCATCAGCAAAATTGTCGCGCATAGCCAAATCCCAGCGTGTAGAATCCGTTATCAAAGGTATCTTGATAGTCTTTGTGGCAACCTTTTGTATAGGGCTATTGTCATACACCGTCAGCAAATATTTAACGGTGTTGGTTCCGCTGGAAGCGATCACGGTCGGATTGGCAATGTTCAGGTAATCAAGATTGGCGCTATTGTCGGGTAGCGGCATCCACCTATACGTATATGGCGGCTTGCCATTGGCCAGTTCGGGCATCAGTACGGGTTTTACTCCGTTCGATGAATAACCCGGTTTGCAAATGGTATTTACTTTCACGCCTTTGATGATGAAGGTTTGGGTAGCACTATCATTGCAATCAAAATTGTGTACTGCGTTCAACGTTGCTCCTGCATCTAAAAGGCCTGCCCCAAGTTTGTTCAAATACGGAGTATTTTCTGGCTTAATAGCAATGCTGTCCATGTTGGCATTTTGCTTCAATAGACATTCTCTTTGGTAAGGCGAAAGGCATGATCTTTCGGAAAGCATAAGAGCGGCTGCTCCCGCAACTATTGGACTGGCAAAAGAAGTGCCCCATCCCGCGCCGTACTGGTAATGTTTGCTGGTATCGTTCGGGTCATAATCCAGCCCGGCAAGCTGTAGGCCGGGGGCGCATATGTCTACACGGGAATTATGGTTGTGAGATGCCGTATCGCCTACATTCTTTACATGCACGTATTGCTGGTTAAAAGTATTGCTTCCTCCGTATGGATTCAGCCAGCCGACGGATGATACAGATATATTGTGATCCCAAGATGCGGGATAAGCAAACATGTGCGAGCCGCCAATACCCGCATCGCCATTACCGGCTGCAAATACTGTTGTGGTGCCATTCTCATAAATTTCATCATATAGCTGCTGTAAAGCGACATTGGAGAATGAATCCAGCGTTGCCGTGCTGTAATAATACCAGCTTCCGTTCAGTATTTTCCGACCATCGGCAGACATATCCGCCATTTTACCATGCACATTACCACTCATTTCCGCAAAATCAATTTTGGAATTAAAGCCCATTGACGGAAACCCTGTCCCGTTATCAGTAGCGCCTGCTGCGTACCCGCATACCATTGTTCCATGTGCAGGTTCGTTATTGGGTGAATAGGTATTGTCCCGTACCTGTGCCATTTTATTTTTCAGGTCGGGATTGCCCTGCCAGTCTGCATAGGTGTCGGTAATACCGATTACTACGTTACTGTTCCCCTTTGTAATAGTCCATGCTTGCGTAGCTTTTACAAAATTTAAGTAGTCCATTGGCCCGCCCGTGACCGGCCCAAAATCGTTGGGCGTATAACATGTTACCGGCGCTTTTATGCTTTCATAGTAAGGGAATAGTACGGCGCTGGCATTTTTAAGATTTTGTGCAAGACTTGCGCAATCGCTTTTTACATACCAGTACTTACGCATATCCGGGAAGCGAGATTTGGGAAAGGCTTTTTCAAAATAATACAGGTGGCAGCTATTAATGGCAGCGTTTACGTTACTGTTATTAAAAACCGGGTACACCTGCCCCCCGCTGGATGTAACGCTTTGAAGAGCTGTAGAATCTGAAAGGTAAATGTAAAACTCATACGTCGGGGCAATTACCGATTGCCCAAAAGTGTAGGCACAAAAAAGCACCGCTGCCATAAATGGCAGTAAAAATTTTAGTCTCATAAAATGAAAGATTGTTTTTAGATAAAGAGAAAACTTAGTGAAGAATGGTAATTGCTTTTGCTAGCGAAGCATGACCGGAAATAGTGATAAGAACAAAGTAAGTCCCATTAGGTAAATCCTGTGTAGTGAATTGGGTATTGGCTGTCGGCTTGTCTATACGCTTATAGGTTTTACCATCTATGCCGGTGAGCCGTACCGACAATATGGGCTTGCTTGTTTCTATGGTAAAAAAATTGTTAGCAGGATTCGGATAAATACTTACATCGGGCTGAGGCTTTACTGTTTCAGGGATACCTACATTTCCATCCGGTATAAAACGGGCAAGCGTCATTTTGCTGTATTGGTTTCCCCCAATCCAATTACAAAATCCGGCAGCAATTACTTTACCGTCCATTTGTATTGCCAGATTATATATGCCACTGCCTGGCTGGCTTATGGTAAGCACCTGGCTCCCGTTAATGCAGAAGCTGCTGTCTGGTCGCCCATTGGCCATACAGCGTGAAAGTGTCGCATATTTACGATTGGAGAAGGGTATAGTGTCTTCTACTACTCCCCCGAATACAATACGTCCATCTGGCAAAAGCGCCATATGACAACCGAAGCCGAATAACAATGGACTGTAGCCAGAATGCGGAACAAGCAATATCCCATTATGATTAAATGTAGTATCAAACGTGCCGTTTGTGTTAATCCGCATTACTACCTCTGCACCTTGTTGATACTGCTGTGTAAAAGCTCCACCAGAAACTAATATTTTACCATCGGGCTGTATTTTAACTGTATGCGCTGCTGCTTCATTTGGCTGCCATTCTACACGCCCGGTATAGTTAAAACTGCTGTCTATACTGCCATCCAAATTGTATCGTATCACTAAAAGACTTGCGAAACTATTTGGAGCGCCGCTTCCTGCTAAAAGTATTTTTCCGTCAGGCTGTAGCGCAATGCTGTTACATTGTGTCAGGTTATACCCACCAAAGGTTATCACCCTGCCATTAACGCCAAAACTGCTGTCTGGAGTGCCATTCGCAAGAAAACGAACCATTACAAAATTATCCCCAGCAGTTCCAGACACTACTATCCTGTTGTCACTTTGCACAGCAATGCCCGTTACGCCATAGTTCCCACCAAACTGATAGGCTAGCCCATTTGTTCCAAAACTACTATCAAGGATTCCATTTGTTTTTAGTTTTAATACACCAAAAGTATTGCTGCCAATAGTACCTGCTATAAGTATGTTAGAATTTGGCGAGAGAGTACATATGCCGCCACCTATACTATAGGTAAACATGCCATTTATCGCAAAACTGCTATCTGGCTTGCCATTAGGGTTGAACCTCATCGCTCGCATTCCAGTTCCGTATCCAGTAGTAATTATTTTTCCATCTGGTTGCAAGCATACATCATATAGTTGGCTTGATGCTGTTATTTGATTGGCTATGTTCGGTATTACAATTCCACTATCATTAAACGAAGGATCAAGCCCGTGCTGTTGTGCAGAGGCAGCAGCGTAGAAAATTAGGCAGAGGATAACAAACAAATACTTTATTCTCATAGTGTGAAGCGCCTTTTGCGCTTATTAAAGTTACGGATCTATTATTGTAATAAGCTATATTTCACTGTCATGTAACGGTCGCTTTCTGTCTAAGTGAATGACATTATAAAGCTATAAATAATGGTTGCAGTATATATGCAAGGAACAGTTAAACAGAAACCAACTGCCAACATTTCAATGAGGTGGTTGAACCTTTTGGTATTGGATTTCACGGATAAAGTGGTTATTGAGCCAACAATAAAAATGATAGGTGTCTACCGGTTTAAACCAGTCATGGCCACTAAAATTTGCTAAAGCAATCGTAAACATGTTCAGTTGACAGGCATATAGAAAGGCGGAAATTTCGGCGGCGGGATATCTAAATCCCGGATAGGTTTCACAAACAATTGGAGTGCTCATGTACTTGCGTTTTTATAAGTACGTTCGCTAATTATAAGACATGAAAACGGCTATCCCGTAGGTTTCATATTACCGCAACCGAAGCCCTTGCAAGGCATGACAGCAAGCAACACTAACGCCCACGGGATAGCCGCAGGCGTTTAGCTGTTGACTTGGCTGCTGTCATTTAATATTGCAAGTATTTCGGTCGCAGCCTCATTCTTAGCTAAACGCTAATATTAATACGTTCATTTTCTAGCCATGTATCGCATTAGAAAAATTGAACTGCAATGTTACATGGTACAAAGTTAGAAAACCACCGTTAATAAACGGTATTCAAATATTTGTGAACATTTTCAACTCGCGGGCAAATGGAAGTCAACTCGTGGGCAAATAATTTTCAAATAGTTTTTGTATGGTCTTGAAATAAAAAAAGCCACTACAGCATGTAGCAGCTTTCCTAAAAAATATTTTACCGATTTACTATTTCTTGCCCTTCACCGTTAGATGCTTTTCCAGCAATTCATATTTCTCTTTCTCGGCCTGTAATAATTGTGCGTAAAGCTTTTTGTTTTCCTCAAAAACATCTACTAATTTATCAATGGGATTAAAAGTGCAATGATAATTTGTGCAACCAACTGTGCCATTGTTCACACTACTATCATTAAATGTGTTGAAGTAGGTATTAGCTGCTTCTTCACTAAAATTTTTAATCGCATCCGCTGGAACTTTCAACGCTTTTGCCACCTGTTCCAGCAACGGGGAGTCAATAATCTCTTTTTGCTCCAATAAAGAGATTTTTTGCTGATTCCAATCCTCACCCAACAAAGAAGCTAAAGCATCCTGTTTGACGCCGAGAATTTCGCGGATACGTTTTACATTTTTTCCTTGATGTACGTTATTGGGCATTGCTGTAGTCGTCATAATTGTTACAAATATATGAAAATGTGTACAGTAAAAAACATTTGATTATCTGTAAGATACAAAGAAAAAATGTGAATTACATACCCCCCTTCCTGTTCCTTTGTTTATCAAAATGAAAAAAGCAGTTACATCAAGATTATTTCTTTAAATCCAAAATCCTTTTCACTATGCAGGACACAAATATACAGTCCAGGCGGCGAACTCTCGTACCCGGCTACCATCAAGTACTACAGGCAGAAAATGAAATCCGCTCTTTTTTTACCGACATTGACCCTGCAGACGCAAATACTACCTTATGGGACGCTACAGTAGGCGCTATCAGCAATCCCCAAAGCAAATATCAGCGCGACCCATGGCAGCGGGATTATTTAATGATGATGTATAAACGCTTTGAGCGGCTCGTAATTGCCACTCACGCCCTGCATGGAAGTAAAGGAGAAGTAGGAGCTATAAGGGAACAACCGGAAGGATTGCAGGACGTAGAAGATTTTTTAGCTCTCTTCGCCCATGAAACCACCAGCCAATTATCGGCCATCAATATTGCTTGCGATGCTACACTTGAAAACATTGATACAATGGATATGGACACATTACAATACTACCTTTCTATTATCCGATGTACCTGCCATAACATGCAAAATGTAATGGGCAATATGCTGAGTACTGTTACCTATCGAAAAGGTATCGCAGTGCCACTTGTAAAGAAAAGCAGTTTTTTAGTGAGTGAATGGTTACCACAGTGGGTTAAGCCATTTGAGTTGATGGCAACCAGTCGGGAAATCAATTTTGAGCAGCACATTCATTATACCGATATCGAAACACCTATCAATACCGATAAGGAAAAAATAGAACAGATACTCTGCAATCTTCTAACGAATGCTTTTCGCTATACGGCCGCTGGCAGAAAAGTACTACTGATGATCACCCTGACAACAGAACAATTAACCTTACAGGTAAAAGATGAAGGTAGCGGTATCCCTGCCGCACTCGCGCCTTTACTATTTCAGCCTTATCAACTGACCGATATTGGGAAAGGCGGTACGGGGCTAGGGCTTTATATCTGTAAATTATATTCTGACCTACTCGGGGCCTCGATACAAACCCATACCCGCGCGAATAGTGGCACTTCCTTTACTGTGGATCTCCCACTAGAACGATTAGCGTAAAGAATCTTCCAACCGCCTTCCAACAATAAAAATCCAATAACAAATGAAAGCAAGTAACACACCACTACTTCCAAAAGGAGAAAACCTCGCCCTCGTCATGCACACAGTACTGTCAAACTCCGTTGTTAACTTCCGCAACCGCGCATGCGAAGAATGCAAATGGAGTACACCGACCTTCTACCGAAAATTGCGAACTAAGGACGCGAAAGATAAATATGGTAAGGTTATCCCTGCATTAAGTAATGCAGAAAAGGAAAAGCTCAACTCCTTGTTTGATGCAGAAGTACAGAAATTAAGAGATTGGTATAGTAAATATGTGGAAAAGCGGTTATAGGTATTTTAGCAAAAAATGGATAGAAAACCCGGCAAGTCTCGCGCTGGGTTTTTGTTGTATCCAGCAATATCTCGTGGCCCTCTTGTCTGCTATTGCAATAGTGCTCCAAGACCCACATTTTAGTGCTGCGCGAGCTAGGAAAATGAAATTACATCATAACTACTTAATTTTAAACAATTTGAGAATTAAATTTTTTCCATACGCTTCCTTTCAGGAAAGCTATCATTTGAATAGTCCAGCCTAATTTCTTCATCTTATCACGAAATAAGCTTTTTTCATATTTGTTAAAATCAATCGTAAATTCAGAGAATATTGAGAAATTGGTAATCAACATGAAGTATGAGATAATTTATTTAGTATTTAGATAGTAGAATGGGCCTATTTTCAATCGTAACGGGATTGCCTGTATTTTTAGTAATTAGGATAAGGAGAATATAACACCGAAAAATGGAAGTTATGACTATAACGATACCTCGGAGATTAGGATTTGCGGAGATTGAGCAAGTGATTACAGAATTGGATAGTTGTACCGGGCCTTGTAATCTGGAATTACCAAAAACTTTTGAATATAGAGGTTTCGGAATTCAGATATCGGTCATTCAAATCGTCTTTAAATGGATGAGAACTGTGAGTCCTAGAGCGTTGATAATACCGATTGACCAAAACGACGCTAAAGGTCTTCAAGAATTCGCCGAATCTTCTCTCGGATATATTGTTCTGCTGACAGTTTGGAAAAATGTCGAGATATTAAATAATACTGGTGAATCCATAAAACTAAATTTTCGACCATTTACATCCGAAATGAACTCAAAAATTGAGTTCTTTGACGAAGACTTACCTAATAACGAGATATTTATCCCCTGCTTTGATCACTATTCTAAGTCAAAGGGGCTTTCCCATTGGCTTTATCCAGATCACGAAAAATTTGCTGATGTGCCATCTGTATTGGATAATACCATTTATCGCGCGTTCCAGTGTTTGGGGAAAATCTATAAGGGAAGACTCAATTCGGCAATATCTCCGGTCGAGGATGACATTGAAAAAATTCTTTGGGAGTTATTGAGAAACACAGATGAACATGCGAGAACTGATTACCTGAATTTAGTGACTCTTTCACCGAACAGCCGGGGGGTGTCCATGCAAATTATTAGAAGTAACCGCAGAAATTTTATCGGGAATACTAACCAGCACCCAGGCTTAGTTGAGTACTATACACGTTCAGCAGATGAGCAAGACAGTTTCTTTCTCGAGATTTCAGTCTATGATAGTGGACCCGGCTTAGTAAAAAGGTTTTTAGGAAAACATTGGACTAATGATATTAGTATAAAAAATGAAGTTAATGTGGTCAAGCAATGTCTCCAAAAAGGATCAACATCTGTAGAAACATGGAAGGGTACGAATAAAGGTTTTGGCCTGAACGCAGTCCTTGAGCTACTTACAAAACTAAACGGATTTCTAAAAATCCGAACCAGTAGATGTTCGCTATATCGAGATTTAATTAGGCACCCCCATACTGAGGTTGAAAGTGCAACAGACATAATATTGTTTGATTGGAACACGAATTCCGAGACTGAGTTTACCATAATGAGTAATGTTGAAGGAGCTGTTTTAACAATAGCGTTTCCCTTACCCCAAAATAACTATAAATGAGGAAATGTTTTATCTATAGCTTTATAAAAGAGATAGCTGAACCAGGGCAAGGGAAAAAGCTCCAAAACGTATTGGCTGTTTTTTTCCCTTATAAGAGCCTTATGTCCGACGTTGCAGATATTCAGATTCAACTTCGAGAATACTTTTTTAATAACACTCTGCCCGATAAGGTATTTATTATATGTTTTGAATATAATAGAGAGGATGTTCTAAAGCTATTTGAGGCAGGGTCCAGCCTCCACGGATTCATCCCTAAGTTCAATATTGATCATGCAAATGACAATCTTATTATAGGCTGTATTACGAAGGATGGTAAAATAGAATCCATTTTGGGAAAGGTACCTGATGACTCGGTGTTAAGAGAAATGTTGAATCGGGGAATGGTAAAAATATTTAATGATAAAGGAGGCCTTATAGTTTCTCAAAGTGCCCATCACTTCGTATTCCCATCCGGGAAACACTGTGACCGATTCCTAAGAACAGGAAATGTTCTTATCAATGGTGCCGAAATTCTTTTTATTGCAGCCAATATTGTTCTTCATTTTAAATGCACCACCTTTAAAAATATTTATTGCGATACTAGTTCAATAAATTCCTTGGCGTTCGCTTTTATATCAATTCTCAAAGAACTTGGTGTTACAATGGACATTGTACACGTTGAGAGTTTTGGCTCCTATGAACTTTTTGAAAAATCCACATTCAAGGCGAGCAGGTATAGCTTATTTCTAATCTCCTCGTCGACCTCAGGAAGTATTTTGACAAGGATGACAAGCAATAAAGCCCAAAACATAGCCATCGAGAATATTGTCGTCATCTATGGCCTTTCTGTTGAACAGCAATATGCTGATCAGGTTCTTTGTGATCTGTCATTTGACAAGAATACTAACCCTGAAGGCTTAAGCAAATTTGTAAGTTATAATGTAAAAAAGGGTGATCAATGCAAACTTTGCAATGATGGTTCAACGCCAATAAAAGTGGAGGGTGATGTATTCTTGCTCGAGAAACCAAACGTGATTGGACACAGAATAACGGTTAATGATCAGCCCGCGTTTTTAAAATCATTCGGCGATTTTTATCGCAAGGCGGATGGTGACCAAAGTATAATTCGGGCATTTTACAAGGAAAATAGCCTGAATGATAAAAAGTATGAAGTTTACGCTGATCTGGATGCACTTTTTGAGCACTGGCCAAATAGAAAAACTGTGCCATTCTTGTTCAAAAACATATTTGATAAATTGGAGAAGCTTGTCTTACAAAACATACCTGCTGCGCTAAAATATATGGTAGTCCTGCCAGACAAGGCGTCAGGCACACTTGCAAAGGTCATTGCTGATATAATTAGAGAGAATGGAGGCAAATTCGAAACCGTGAATATTCTTTCAATAGATGAGTTGGGCAAAATTGATAAAGATGGTCAGGGGGTAATTGCTGTCGTCAGCTCTTCAATCGTTACTGGTGGTAACTTATTATACTTGAGCCGAGCATTGCGAGAATTCGAGAAAACATATCGCCGGATGTTCTTTACTTTTTTGACCCGTACTGAAGGAAAGGAGCATCTCGAGTTTTTAGAAACTAATTTGGGTCAGGGCGAGTTTGGACGAGGAACACATAAAATCGTGAACGTCGAAACCATCTATTGTACACAACAAGCTATCAAAACGCCCTGGCATATTGAGTTAGACTTTTCTAAAGAGTTTCAAGAGTTCGCCGAAGAAATGAATGATTTCGACGCGACGAAGAATTATTTCGAGTTGCGTGAGAAGGAGCTAAATGAATGCGGGACGAAGGTTGGATTAGACACTACATTGCTCTTCCCGTCATTCACTGGCAATTCTTTAAAGCTTAATAATGGATTTGCCTTTGCCCCTCCTAATACAAATTTTGATCATGCTACGCAATCGGAAGTCTATTTTATAATTGACTCTGTTCTTAACGAAATGAGGTCGAAAGGGAAATTATTTCAAACGGAATATGTGCGGAATCTTATTGAGCCCGGCAACTTTGTCCGGTATAATGATGGAATTATACAATCTTGTATATTACGAGCAGCTACCAGAGAAGAGCTAAAATATCATCTCTCAGATGAAATGTCATCGCAGATACAGGCTATTTTAGGAGATATGATATCGCATCTCGGTGATGCCCACGCAGAGGCGATCACCGAATTTTTCTATGCAATTTGCATTAAAAAGCTAAGGTTGCCTGACGGTGTACTTAGAGATTGTATAAAACTTCTCGAGAGCCAAAATATTTATGCAAGCAGTGATTCAATACTTCGTGGTCTTGTAGGGTATATCAAAAAACACGTTTTGGAATCGAAAGAAGTTGGTGACAAGTTTAAAGATGCGAGTAAAATTCTTACTGAAATGAAAAATGGCCGCTAGCACACGGATCGTAGCCTGCCTGTTATTATAGAATTTCCAAAGCATTGAAGTACCTAACGCAATCAAAAGTAAAGCAACGAACATGACAACAGAGATAGAAAGTCAACTATTAAAAAGCAAGATTTTCCAGATTTTCAAAGAAAAAGCACACCACGAAGGGAATATCATAGAGGCTCAGGTGACATCTATTGTTCTGGATGGTGTAAGGGATGCCTATGACAAATCTAAGTTAATCATCAAATATATGCCGGAATATACTTTACATGATGGAGCCCATTTGTTCCGTGTTTTGTATAATATGGAAAAACTAATACCTGAAGAGCGAATTGCATGTTTGTCTATTCCTGACTTAATGCTTCTAATACTAACAGCCTTCTTTCATGACTTGGGGATGGCTCCTTATGAGTATGAAATTAGAGCCTGGAAGCAAAATTGGGAAAATACAGATCCTAAAGGAGACGAGCAGGCGCTATATTTGGAATTTGAAAGGTTTACTAAAACCTATCCAGATAAATTAGATGAGATTGCACGATTTAAAGAAAAGAAACATGACGCGAAAGTTAAATTATTAGAAGACTTTTTAATTTCAGAATACATAAGAACAACGCATGCACAAAGAGCTAAAATAATCATAGCAAAGGAATGGAAGAACCGTATAAAGTATGGCGATACCGATCTAACCCAAGTACTTGCTCAATTATGCTTCAGCCACAACGAAGATTCGATGACGCTTTTAAAAATGGATACGTCATATCTATGCGGGGAAAATATTACAACAAATCTTCAATTTGTTGGTCTCATTTTAAGACTTGCAGACCTTCTGGATTTTGACGCAAAAAGAACGCCGTCTGTATTATTCTCTCATTTAACAGTACGAAATCCGGTTTCATTAGCGGAGTGGCAGAAACACAGAGCAGTGCAGGCATGGAAGATCACTAATGATGATATTACATTTTCAGCTAAATGTACTCATCCAGCCGTTGAAGCAAGTATTAGGAAATTTTGTGACTACATAGATGACGAGCTAAAAAATTGTGGAATTATTCTCGCGAAAATGCCTGAATTTATTGGAACAAAATCAAATCCCTATAAAATTTCGTTGCCTGTGAGGGTAACAAGAGATAGGATCGAAGCAGAAAAGGACATTATTACAGGCGATCCTATCTATTATTACGAAAACACTTCTTTTGAGCTTAATAAGAATCAGGTGATAGAATTACTTATGGGAACCAAGCTATATGGAAATCCAGAAGTCGCACTAAGAGAGCTTTTGCAAAATTCAAGAGATGCTTGCAAATTAAGCATGGCGCTGCATGAGAAATGGGGCGCCCCGTATATCCCTGAAATAACCGTCAAATTCTATACACAAGGAGATGAGGATTTCCTTGAAGTAATAGATAATGGCATAGGAATGAACAAAGAAATAATCGACAAATATTATTCCAAAATAGGTTCATCTTTTTACAAGTCAAGGGACTTTTATGAATTAAAGGCCAAATCCGATCTTAATTTTGCTCCTGTTTCTGAATTTGGCATAGGCATTTTGTCCTGCTTTATGATTGCTGATACAATAGAAGTGGAAACCAAAAGACTGATGGAACAATTTGACTATGACAAGCCTTTGAAATTAATAATAGAGGGGCATGATAGCATTTTTACGATTCTTAAATGTGATAAAAAAATACCTGGAACATCCACCAAGTTACTACTCAGGGAGAAAAATCCGTGGAAGAAAATGACAGAATCGCAATTCATCCGTTCGGTGCAAAATGTTTTCCCCAACCCTCCATTTACAGTAAATATTGAAACAGACAAAGAAAAGCTCTCTTATACACAAAATGACTTTAAGAACCTCGAAGCCGCTGAATTAAAAGATTATTCATGGAAAGAAGAGGAAAATATAAAAGAAGTAAAAATCACACTAAATGAAAATGGTTTTTATGGCAACGCAGTCGTCGCAATTTTAGAAAAAGATAATCTTCCAGTTAAAATCATAAACAAATTATCTAAAGAGGTAACAATTGACGAAGAAATTTTTGAGCTGAATATGGAAATTCGCTTAGGCAGTAATGAGATTGATAAAAGTAGTTCTACAATTGACGTGGATGATCAGGGAAATATAAAATCAAGCTCGCATTATAGTACGCTTGCAAAGTCGAAATCTCGCTTTTCCTTACACGGTATCAACTATGCAGGGAATCTGTTTCCGGAATATTACAATAGAGATAAGAAATCTACCCTTAAATGGCCGTTGCCAATATTAATTATTCTTGATGTACAAGGAGAAAACGGTTTGGACTTAAATTCTGCTCGTAACGAAATAATATATAACGATAAATGGAACAGGTTTGAAGAAATGCTGGCCCATATCATTTGCAAAGGTTTAAAAAATTCATTAAAACCTAAATACTGGCAACAACTTGTCCCAATATTACAGGAAAAAAGCGAATCTGAAAATTTCACTTCAGGCCTTAACAAAGCATAAGAAAAGTATTTCAGAATATTAATTGGTTATTCACATTTAAACATAGCAATGGGCAAAATAGGACGAAATAACCCCTGCCCATGCGGCAGCGGGAAAAAATATAAACAGTGCCATTTAAAGCAGGAAAATAACAGGGTAGAGGCGCAGGTTAATACACCTCCAATGAATTTTGAAAGTCTATTGGCTTCTAATAGTTCTGTACAGATACTAGGAGTATTAGGTGCATTGCAACTTCATCCTGAAAACCACGGCAGAAATATTCGCTTTGAGCAGTTATGCCTTAAAACTTTACGTCAATTTGACCCCAACGATGAGAAACCAAAAGCATCGTGGGAAAAATTAAAAGAGGTAATTGAACATTATACAGATGGTGCTGCAATGGAAGATCCTCTTGCTAACGCATACACGGAGATCGCAATTTTTGAGCAAGGTAATTACATCGTATATCCAGGTATATACGATGGCTTTACTGGCATACTGAACCTGCTTACCGAGTGCATTTTCCTTGTCAAGAATAACCTCAGCGGTGAATTTATTAAAAGGGTGAGGGACGCGATAGGCTTGCTTTTATTCATGAGCGAAAGTGTGGCACATGAAACCGGGCATCAACCATTTATTTATCAGGAAGGAGAATCTGATGATATTGAATTTCCGGCTTATGATAAAACCGCTCAATACATAGACGCCATCTACTTTACCAGAGCGTATTTGAAAGAGGTATGCGACGCACACGGTTATGACATCAGCATTTTGGAAGACTTTATAGTGCAGCCAAGCTCGGAAGAACTTCATAATGATAATCCGGACGAGAATATAGTCAACTTTAAGCCGCTCATTGCTGTCAAAGATGGCATCATTCTTTATATGCCAACTGGTGTCTTAAACGCGTTGATAGTCTATATCTATCAAAAGGCGAAAGAACACAATTGCTATGATGAGTTAATGGAATTATTATATGAAAGACAATTCCATCTTGCTTGTGTGGCCCTTGCTAAAACAGGTTGGCTGGCAACCGATATCAAACTCCCCGAATTAAAAGATCCACTCCCGATTAAGGAAGGTGTTTTTCAGTTCGACAAGCAGAAACTTGCCTATGTCTGCTATATTAAAACGGGCGAATCGCCCGTCCCTACTAAGGAAAGCATTTCTACAGCAAAATCTCCTGACCCATATGAAGATAGAACTGCTCAAGTGGTTCAATATCTAAGCACTCTCGAAGCCGCACAGCCATTCGGTGTATTCTGTTTGTACGTTATAGGAGAAACAGCAAATGATTACTCCTTTATGTGGTCTAAGCCTTCTGCCGGTAATCAATCATTAGCTTTAAAATACCGGGAACTATGGACAATAACCCATTCGTCCAACGTAAACAGCCTTACACTCTGGAAGTTTGCCAAATGTTATAGCAGAACAAATGAATTAGCAAGGATAATGACGATGGGTGGTGCAATGGATGCCTATGCCATTTACAGGAAAAATCATGGTAGCTTACTTCATTCAGATGAAGAGAATCCTTTGGGCGGTATGTTTATGATCGTAAATGGCGGTTCTGATGATTTCAGAAGGGAAGTGCAAAAACAGCAACACGAGCATGCCGTACCTATATTCTATCAGGAGAAGATGGCATTTGCCAAAGTAACCCGCTACAAAGACTACGCGCCTATTTACGTCGAAAGAGAAGTAAGCGATGCCTTCCGGATAATTATTGAAAACTACAAGATGCCTATCTGGCTAACTAACCCGCAGACCAAAGCAGGAAAGGAAAGCTGGGGTACATATACATGCGAAGCGGTCGCTTTCTGGCTGAACAAAATGGAAGTACTGTTAGCCCCCTACATAAATGAACAAAGCTTTATTCAGTTTGAAATTGAAATTCGGGTAGCGGATGAATTGACGAAGGCAGAACAGTTTATAATTAAGGAAGTTGCCCTGAGTGACATTAAACTGCCCTGCGAAATAGTTCCACCAACATTACGCATAACTATTCCTTTCGACTACATATATGCCGTCATGCTTTCTGACAACAGTGCAGACAAGATATTAATGAAAGCTGTTTTACAGGGTATAGTGGACTACATAAAGGCATCAGGTAACACCACCGAACTGAACAATGACATTATTAATGAAATAATCGTCCAAACATTGCAACCAGCCGGTGCTAAAATGCTCCTTTTTAGCGATGCGTCCAGCAATATTAAAATGGATGATCGCAACCTGCCGCCTATCCGATACGTCCAAGACACAGATGTTTCCTATATCCTGGACAATCTTGTTAGCTATCTTCCGCAGGGTTACGTTGTCCCTACTAACATACCCGATAAAAAAGATAAAATAAAACTCTGTGACGATATTGTAACGGCGCTAATTGCCCAGATCACCAGCAGACTTGCAACATTCGACGGCCCAGGGTTATTGCAATGGTGTATTAAACTTAATGAAAAGTGCATCCAGCTCAGAGAGTTTAGAGAAATTGTTATTCCAGCCAAGATTGCTTGCTTCAGCGATTTTCAAACAGAAGTCGAACAGCTACTGGATGGTGAAAAAAACATCGTAATTACCTCGCATGCAGTCAGAACTTTGATTGAGTTTGTAACCATAAATATCCCTAAAGGCACCAAATGGCCAAATTTTGATGATATAGACGAGTTATTGGCATTGACAAACCAACTTACAGAATGGGGTGCTTTGAGTGAGGCTATGCGAATGGGTATTGACGACCCTGAAATGGGATTATTGCCATCCGGGCGAATAGGCACAGATAAGACAGTTGAACGCGAAGCCTTTAAGCCTTATGCTGTAGCCAAAACCGAAAGTGCCGTATTTAAAAACATTGAAGACTTTGAAACCAATTATGTGTCGGTTAGGAAAACCGGTGATGCATTGGAAACTGAAGAATCAAAAAAACTTGATGCCGCTCATAAAGCAGAGTTTGGAATAACGCTTACCGTATTATCAAAAATTATTGGGGCATTGGTAAATGAAGGTTTTATCAACGCCCAATCGTGCATGGAACTAGAGGAGTCTGCATTAATAAGTATTTTATCCCAAATAGAAGGTGTTTCAGCAGATGACATTGATACGGCATTGAACTTGCTAACCTTACTGGAGCGGAAAAGCATCGGTGTGCCTCCTGACGGATATACAGCTGTTGATATTTTCCCTTGGAGATATAACAGGCCGATTTCTTATATCAGAAGGCCATTAGTTAAATTACAAAAGGATGATGCTATTTATTATTATTACGGGTATAGGCATTTAATGCAGTTTATCGACAACTTATTTTATCTGTTATATTCAAGCAAACTTCCGGGGGGTAAATCCGAAGAAATGAAAAGCTGGCTTGCTACAGCTTCAGGAGACAAAGGAAACCCATTCAGGGAAGCGGTAAAAAACTGGTTTGAAGAAAACTCAGATTATGAAGTTATACAACATGAAGTCACAATGGATAAAGACGTATCGAAAATGCACATAGAAACTGAAAAGCCTTATGGTGATATTGACCTCCTCGTAATTGATCACAGTAACCGTATAATATATCCCATAGAATGTAAAAATATTCAGGGTGGACGGAACGTACATGAAATGAAAGTTGAAATGGATGATTATCTCGGCCGGGATGGAAAGGATAAAAAAGCAAAAATGCGTAAACACGTAGATCGAAACGAATGGTTAAATGCTAATAAGGATTCGCTGAAAAATTTAATTCCCGATGCAGAAAATTATACGATCAAGTCTTTCATTTTAACGGCCGATGAAATTCCGCTTGCTTATCTTAAAAAGGATGATCTTCCGTTGCCCATAAAATCTTTCGCATTCCTTCGAAAAAATTTATTACCCTATTTATTAGACTTATAAAATAATTTCATCATTTAAACAAAACATATGGCAGTAAAAGTTAACACAGTAGATATTTTACAAAAATATTTTTCAGGTGTAGTAAAAAGGGCAGATCACCATGCACTCTTTGTAAATGACATTATTTATGGCTTATTAGGCATAATTGTTCTCAAGAAAGATTCGGATACTGATATTGAGGTTAGAGGTAGCCATGAAGATGAAACGGGTAATATCTTATGGGTAACCATTAATGGGAGCAGGTACGCCCTTCGGTATGAACACAATACTGGTGAAATAGAGATCAGGAGAGGTACCTACAATGGCCCAATAGCATTAACCATCAATAACACCACCACGGTTCAGGACATTTTAACGACTTTGGAACAATTTTAATGATCCATCCATGACCTTAGTAATAGCAAATAAAATGGGTGAAATTATTTTCCAATCTTCAGATTCGAGAATATCCTTCGGTACCACATGCCATATAAACTATGGCACAAAATTTTTTATGCGCACCCGTAAAAATCTATTCAGCAACAAGTGTCGAAACCACGTTACTAATCTTGATTACAATTACAGGATTGGTTTAGCCATAACGGGCAGTGCCATAAATCGTACATTGTAAAGAATCCATTTATGAAATGTTGCAGCGCCTTCAGCATATTCCCGGTTTTCCACTATAACTCTTTCTGTGGCGGCTTAGTAATTTTATTTGACGAGCATAAACGTGATCTCGTATTTTAATTGGGAGTAACACATGAATATTTAGGGATTACCGTTTGTGTATACATGTACTGTGATTTGTACAGAAAGTATCAATTTTTACCAAATATTAGATTAAATAGTTCAAAATCTTTCCAGTCACCTCGCAGGTTGTATTCACAGAAATTTTCTTGTAAACTGGTAGATTTTATCAAGGTCGGAGGCGAAAAGGTTCGATATTTGTCCCTGGTAGCCCGCGAAAGGGGACAAATCATCATCAGTATGATTTGTCCCTTTTGCATTTTCGGGGGTATTGCCCGACAGGTGGGCGATGAGCGAGAAATCAATTGAATTTTCTAATTTATCATTCCCCTCTAATTTCCCGTCGAAAGATATTTTATGATTGAAGATTAAATATGGAATTCAAAAAGCTGATAATACTATTCATGATGATCCTATCGTCAAGTATACTGACAAATCAATTGAAGAACTGAAATCGATCATATCAAAATGGGCTTGGGGACACAATAAAAGCAAATTGCTGGATATAAGTCAATCTGTCAAGGAAACGTCGTTATGCTATAAAATTGGCAGCCCCATCATCCTTTATGAAGCTTGCTAATTTTTACGACGTGGATTGCTCATCGCTTTTCACCGGTGATAAACTAAATGATTCCAGAATTGCCCGAATTCTGGATCGCTGGGAAAACAAACAATTTGTTGATCCTCGAACCATAAACCTCTCTGATAATCGCAAACAGATTGTCTTTCAGGATGGAAGACATCGGGCTAAAATTAGTTTCCTGCCTGGATATAAAGAGATACCACTAGCAATTGATATAGATGATTTGCAAGAAATAATTGTTCTGTTCAAGCTTGCAGGTACTATTACAATTATCTAAAGGATTAGACTTACTTGCTTACTTGGTTTCTCTTTGGGGTTTATATCAATGTCAAACAGGTCTGTTAGACAATCTTTAATGTCATTAAGCCTTTCAATTGAAAGTTCCAGCCCTCTGAAGGAGGGAGATCGGCTCACAAAAGTAGTTGTGCTGTGTAGAAATCCTTTTCTCCAACTGCAAGTATTTAGAAACCTGCACATTGCGCAGATTTTCTTTATTTTAATTAACTTTTTAGCAGTGCAAACAAGTTTGTGTTGATATATAATATTTCCTTCCACACACGCCTGGATTCTAAGATACCAATCTTTTCCAATCCTTTCAGGTATTTAGAGGCTGTAATTCTTGATACACCTAACCGTTCAATTACATAATCGATTCTGCAATAAGGCTGTTCAAATAATAGTTCTATAAGCTCTTTATCATATAGCTTTTCTGCTTCAATTTTTATTTTCTCCTGTGTGGCAATAAATAACCTATTAATCTCTTTAATCTGATTAATTGTTTGCTTTGCAGTTAGCTCAATTCCATTCAGTATATAAAGAATCCATTCTTCCCATTCTCCACTTATGCGCACTGTCTGTAAAAGGCGATAATAGTCAGGTTTATTCTTTATTATGAAATCACTCAAATATAATATCGGGCTATCAATCAATCCATGAATGATCAAATAAAGTACGTTGATGATTCTTCCCGTTCGACCATTACCATCATAGAATGGATGAATACTTTCGAATTGATAATGTTGCACTGCCAGTTTAATAAGGGGAGAAAGGTCGTCTTTACTATTTAAATATTCTTCTAGATTTCTCATCAGCCCCAGGATAGTATCATAGTCATCCGGAGGAGTGTAAATAACTTCTCCTGTAGCTCCATTACGTAATGCTGTTCCTGGTAATTTACGTATACCTGCATTATTTTCTTCCAGCCTTTGTTGAATACTGACAATTGAGTTGGTATTTAAAAAGCCTTTCTGCCTGATAAAATTGAATCCATATAAAACTGCTTCCCGATAGCGAAGCACTTCCTTTGTTGCCGGATCAATTAAGGATGTATCAGCAGATAATGCCTGATAAAGTTTATCCTGAGTTGTAATAACATTTTCGATTTCAGAACTGGCACTTGCTTCTTTTAATATAACTGCATTGAGCAAAATATTGGGGTTGGGTAAAATATTGGCTAATCCTTTTAATTCTGCTAAAGCCACTGAGGAATTAACCAATTGCCTTAATATAGGCAGAGTTTCTATCATCGCTCTTTGTGGAGGCAATGGAATAAGATCATTATATGGCTTATCAGGTTTCATACATAGAAATTATACATGAGGCGATTATCGTGTAAAGATAATTCACTTTTTTATACATGACAAGTGTAGCATAAAATTATATTAATAAATAAACATATAAATATCAATTAGATACAAAAATTGTCAGATGGAGATTTAAAGAGCTAGCGGCTGATATTTTTAGAAGATAAAGTGTGATATCTCTGGCGTTTCAATATCAGACCCAAACCCCGTTGGATCTATATAAAACTCGATAGCAATCCAGCTGCCACCTGATTTTAAGATGTATTTCACCAATAAAGGATTGAATTTTGGACCCCGCGGAAATCTCGAAGGAACCCGTGCTAGTCGCGGGTTTTTCTTTTATGGTCGATTAGTTAGTCGATTTCAGTTTAATTTTCCCCGGTCAGTTTTACGCATACAGTCTGTGTCAGCTCATAGCCAGTCTTTGGTCATGAAATCAAATGGAACCTCCTCAGAAACATGAACATTTTTCCTCTTTTACGATATTCTCTTATAGAAGAAATAAGCCATTTCGAATAGTAAGAGAAGTCTGCATCATTGTATTTAGAAAAAAGTTCAAATACTTCACCATGCCAGTCTACTACTACGTAGGAGTAATATCCATCAATTTTCCCCGTTCCCCACAAGAGACTATCTGTAGTCCGATACATTGGATATCCGATGCTTTCTGCAATGTGTTGTTTATATTTTTCATCATTCCAGGTGCAATCGCCGTCATAGGATCTAAAAAAGAAATGCATTTGAAAAATATCTTTTCCATCAGAGTATCTATCATCTTCTCCTGTTAAATTGTCGCCTTTTATTAATTTAAAACCTTTAGGAAAGGACGCTTGCCCTAAAGTAGTCATCGCGTATAGGAGGATAAGAAAACTAAAGAAACATTTCATAATGTTGGCAGAGTTTGTTGCTCAATATATAATCTCTAATTGGATTAAAATATTGAAATAAATGATCAGGCATAAATATATAAAGCAACTGTATATACCAAGTCATTATTAACATACCATGGCTGAATAAGGCTTCAACCATCAAGATTGATAACTGAAAGACTTTGATTATTAAAATCTGGATGCGCTATTAGCAATATAGCACTGACTTTCAGTGATGAATGCCAGAATTTCAGACAAACTATCCGTAAACTGGTTCGAAACTTGTCCCTTGGTAGCCCGCAGAATTTTGAAGAAACCCGCGCTAGTCGCGTTTTTTTTTGTTTTAGTCGATTAGTTAGTCGATTTCAGTTTAATTTTCCCCGGTCATTACCAGCATCCCCCCATCTTTACGGCCGAATATAAAAATTATATTCAGCCATAACTATCTGATAAAAGCAAGTTGTGGCCGGTTATAATTCAAACCTAAGAGAATGATAATTAACAAACTGAGCCATTTCCTTTCAATTGTAATATTTATGCAGCTCTTCTGCTTTTTATTCGGTACAGATGAGTTGCATCCCCCAAAAGCCACCCCAATACCCCGTGTCACTAAAAATGTTTATCTGGGCAGCCCTACAACAGAAAGAACATTGCAGCAGGCTCTGGATTTCCAGGCAAAAAAAAATCTGCTTAAAATATTTGAAATGAAACATTCTCATATACAGTGTCTCTTATTGTTAATCATTATTTATGTAAAATTTATTATCTTCAGAATAGGTTCCTTTCTTGCAAGATAACTTTAACCGTACTGTATCATTGTTAATCACCAGCAGCATTTCAAATCGATAAATCTACATTTACATGACCACTTTCAACCAACAGGGCCAGAACGTCAATAACCAATATAATGCAGGCCGGGATATACATTTTAATCCTATTCAAAATCGCAATGAACTGATAGAACACATGCAGCAACTGTCTGACGCTTTGAATCAGTTTATTACTGAAAATAAGATAGACGCAGAAGCAGGTGCCAAAGCTAAAGAGGCCCTGAAAAATGCTGCCAGAGAGGCAAGTCTGCCCAAAGTAAACAAAGCCACCTTAACTGGCTACCTTATTATTGCAAAAGATATACTTACCGGCGTATCCGCAGCAGGGGGCCTAGTCCAAGGTATCATTCACCTAATACAGGCAATAGGAGGACTGTTTATATGACAACATTCAATCAGCGGGAACAAAAAGTAAATACACAGATAAATGTTGGGAATATGATTTTTCATGTATACGCAACACCTGATGTAACATCCCTTATTGAACGTGCAATAAAAAGCGTACAGCAGAAACGATATGAGGATGCTTTGAAATTGCTGGATACCATATTGCAGTCCGATGACACCATTGCAGATGCTTTCTATTACCGTTCCCTTGCAAACCTACATGGGAAACGACCAAAATTTCTCATCAAGTCCATCGCAGATAAAATTGATCCGGATCTTACAGCAGCCATTTCTCTTGATCCGGCCCAGGCACACTACTATTACCTGAGCGCATTGGTTAAAGATGATTTTTATAAAGGCAACGGATTTATCTCGGACAGCGGTGCCATTCAAGACCTCATCAATCAGGCTGCCAGACGCCCTGTTGATAAACCTAAAATCATAGAACTAATACAACATACCAACGCAACAGACACAATCATTACCAGCATACTCCTCGAAAGATTAAAATAAATTTACCACACAGCCTCCGATAAATAACCCTTATGGATAGAAACTACAGAAGTAAAGAGTTGAGGAAATATTTCTTCAAAATAAAATTAAAAACACCCATCATTATATTGATACTGGGACTATTGTCAATATATTATAGTTCTCCTCAAATGAAAGGATTCGCTGAACTGGGGTGGCTGGCGACACTTGCGGCAGTAAGCTGGATAACATTTGTTATATACAGGTATCGTACAGCTCCTTCAGACGAAACCGTAGATACCTGGCTGCATGAAGATATCAGCAACCTGGTAAATGCTTCCTATGCAAAACTGGGGCTTGAAAAAGAGCAAATCATTAAAGACCCGTTGAGAATCTATGCACCCATTTACTGGGTCACCAGAGGTATTCCAGCCGACGAAATTTTATACAGAAAGGGAAAAGACAAAGTATTGCGATTTGCAGTATACCGGGTAACCATTTTTTTGCTGGCAGATCACCTGTTGGCTTCTTACATCTGTGATTATAATTTCATCAGAAAAATCCCCCTGAATGAAAGAACATATGAATATCATTACCAGGATGTAGTATCCGTTACCACAGAAGAAACTTCTGGTTCTTATACCTTACCTGAAGGTGTGCGTTATATCCAGGCACAAAAGTTCCGGTTATCGGTATCCAGTGGGGAGAGTATTGAGGTAGTGATTAATCCGCATAGCATTGCGGATACTGTTCGTGGAACGCTGCAGCCTACAGGTGCAGAACAGGCAGTACAAGTTATCCGGACTATGCTGCGATCTAAAAAAGTCACACGAGACCAACCCTGAATTTGCCTGCATCAATAAAGACGACTATCTCTTTCAAATCAGTTCCCAAAGGGTTCGAACATTGTCCCCTTTGCCCTGCGAAATAAGACCTTAAGCCGCGTAATTGTAAATTATGCGGCTTTTCTGTTTTTAGCTATTACATCAATATACCGCTGTGTGTTTATAAACATCATTTCAAATTTCTTTTAAAAAAATCAGTAGTGAGGCTGTCGACTTTTAAATGTACCTGGTGCCTGCTGACAGAAGGATCATCTACAAATGGAATCGGCGCTTCTTTCTTTAATTCGTCGTCTGCTTCGCCTAACATTACATAATGTCCAACTTTACCACCGAACTCATAATAACCAGCACCGCTGATCAGCTTATGATATACCCTCGCATTGCTTTTAACAGGCGCCATGCTATCTGCCAGTGAGCCGGTAATAAAAACAGGTCCGTGAACATTTTTAAACTGCCGTTTATGGATAAAGCCCGGTCCCGTGCCTGGAGATAAGGCGAAGAAGGCGCTGATACGGCTATCTTTTAAATTGGGAACGTGTTTAGTAGCTGCAAGCAAAGTACTGTCATACAGTAAGCGGCCTAACCCCGGGTATTCGGGAAACTCAACTTCCCTACGACCTATCGTGCGGTAATAATGCAGCATGACCGGATAATCAATTATTCCGCCGGCCAAAGCGATTACGGTATAGCCGCCAAAGGAAAAGCCCAATGCACCGATTTTTTTTGTATCTATCACTGCTTTAAAATCCGTTTCTTTCAGCAGTTGGGTAAGCGCAAAGCTGATATCCTGCGGTCTTTCCCATGGTTTCATAAATTCAACCGGGATTTTATTATCTGTTGTATTGCCCCAGTGATCAACGGCAGCTACAATAAAACCGGATTGAACCAAACTTTGTGCTAACCATTCCAACGAAAGCCGGTTCCCACCGGTTCCGTGTGAAACCATAATGAGGGGCCGCTTACCTGTCGGTAAACTTCCATCGCGTACAGTGTAACTGCGTAAAAAAGGAGAATATCTTTTATCACTTGCTTTAAGTGTATCCGTTGTTGAATACCATACTTCCGTGACTATGGGCCGGTTACGTTTCTCATCTTTAAAATGAAAAGTGCGTTGGCCTATGCTAAGGGACTGTGCATTCTGCCCGAAAACGCCGAGGTGAATAAATAGTAATAGTACGGTGAGAATTTTACTATAATCCAGGTTTGATTCTTCGCGGCCCTTTCGCAACTCGGTCACAGTATCATATTTTTTACCTTTTTTCATGGTCGTTTTGTTTAAAATTTCTCCGGGTATCCTGGTTCAATTAAACGGAAGTTCATGCTTAAATTTATGGAATTATGCAGTTCAATTTTATTTATGTTAATATGCTTAAAATCCCAGCCCGCGATGTCGCATTTCACCCTCAGTATTGTCGCTTTCACCCTCCATGCTATCAGAAATCGCTCGGTACATTTGTGAAACAAATCATTTAGCTATGCGAAAATTAATAATGAAGATGTCGATTTCGGTCGATGGTTTCGTAAGCAGCACCGATGGCGGGAAAGATTGGGTTTTCAAAACCGGGGATGCGGAATCAATGGCCTGGAGTGTAGGAAAAATCCAGGAAGCTGGGTTAATTATCATGGGCAGGAAGACATTTGAAACACTGGCTCCCTACTGGCCAACAGCGACCGGGCCTTTTGCCGCCCCGATGAACGAAATTCCCAAGGCAGTC
>Ga0207426_1000168_pt1 | contig 165214 bp, 149 predicted proteins | sample AraplaMF_Cvi_mMS_FD_184265 | JGI IMG/M metagenome (GOLD analysis project Ga0207426, IMG submission 184265) | Arabidopsis root microbial communities from the University of North Carolina, USA - plate scrape MF_Cvi_mMS (SPAdes) (version 2) | ecosystem: Host-associated > Plants > Roots >...
GCCGGCCACGTGCCACACACGCTTTCCACTCGCCGTTCGAAGTCTTCGCCACCATGCTTGCACTTGCTTCTCAACCTGATAATTCCGTTCACTAGGCATTGTGTTGCGCTTCACATTTGAAACCGCCCAGCAAAAAACATAAGCAAACCAAAAAGAAAAAACGGCGGCCTCAAAAAAAGAGAACCGCCGTCCGCAGGACAAGAAAAAGCAAAAAACCTCAGCCCGTATTCCTTAGCCCAGCCGCAATCCCATTGATAGTCAAATGAATCCCGCGCCGCACGCGGACATTATCATCCCCAGCGCGATGGCGCTTAAGCAACTCGACCTGCAGGTGATTCAAAGGATCAAGATAAGGGAACCGGTTCTTAATAGACCGCGCCAGCAAAGGATTATCCGCTAGACGTTCCTTCCTCCCCGTGATCTCGGAAAGCACATTGGAGGTGCGCTCCCACTCCGCAACAATGCGCTCGAACACATGCTTGCGCAGCTTCTTGTCAGCGACAAGCGCGGCATAACGCGACGCCACCGCGAGATCGGTCTTCGCCAGCACCATATCCATATTCGACAGCAGGTTCGAGAAAAATGGCCACGCCTTATGCATCTTGCGCAGCAGATTTACACGACGCTCACGTTCGATATTCGAGCCCGCGGCCTCGAGCCATCCAGCAACCGCGCTGCCGAACCCATACCAGCCCGTCAGCAGCAACCGGCATTGTCCCCATGAGAAACCCCACGGAATCGCCCGCAGGTCCTCGATCTTGCGTTGCTTCGGGTCCTGCAGCTTGCGCGACGCCGGCCGGCTGCCGATGTTCAACTCCGCGATCTCCGCAATCGGCGTCGACGAGAAGAAGTATTCGGTGAAGCCCGGGGTTTCGTAGACGAGCGCACGGTACGACGCCATCGCCGCATCGGACAGCGTCTGCATCACTTCTTCGAAGTCGGGCAGTTGCGAAGGCGCATTGCCATGCGGCAGCAACGACGCTTCCAGCGTCGCCGCAACGACCGTTTCCAGATTGCGTCGGCCGATGTCCGGGTTGCCGAACTTGCTCGCAATCACCTCGCCCTGTTCCGTCAGCCGGATCTGGCCGTCGACGGTGCCCGGCGGCTGCGAAAGAATCGCCTGATAGGTCGGGCCGCCGCCGCGTCCAACCGTGCCGCCGCGTCCATGGAACAGCCGCAGCGTGATGCCGCGTTCGTTGAACAGCGACACCAGCGCCAGTTCCGCGCGGTAAAGCTCCCAGTTCGACGTCAGGAAGCCGCCGTCCTTGTTGCTGTCCGAATAGCCGAGCATCACTTCCTGCTCGTTGCCCTGATTTTCGACGATGGCGTCGATACCCGGCAGCGCCAGCAGATCGCGCATGATGTGCGACGCGTTGCGCAAGTCGGGAATCGTCTCGAAGAGGGGGATTACCATCAGGCCCGCGCGTGCCGGATCGACCGGGTTGCCGAGCGCGCCTTGCAGCAGTCCCGCTTCCTTTTGCAGCAGCATCACTTCGACCAGATCGCTCACCGTCTCCGTGTGCGAAATGATGTAGTTGCGCACCGCGCGCGCGCCGAACTTCTCACGCGTTACGCGCGCCTGTTCGAGCACACCGAGTTCGCTCTTTACCAGATCCGAGTACTCGACATACGGTGAGCGCAGCAGGCGCGGCTGCGCGAGTTCGGCGAGCAGCACGCGCAGCTTGTCGGCTTCCGGAAGCGCCGCGTAGTCGCTTTCGACACCCGCGCGCCGCAGCAACTCGGAGATCACCGCTTCGTGAATGTCGGAGCTTTGGCGCAGATCGATGCTCGCGAGATGGAACCCGAACACTTCGGCGGCGCGCGTCAGCGGCGACAGACGCGGCGTCGCCAGCGACGCGCCGTGATGCTCGGTGAGCGAATCGATCAGCACGTGCAGGTCGCGCACGAACTCGGACGAATCGTCATAGGGGACGGCGCGAATCTTCGGCACGCCGGGGCCCGCGCTGCGCAGCGGCACCACGCCTTCGCCGAGTCTGACGCGCGCACTCGCGCCGAGCCGCGTGTAGATGCCGATCAGCGCGCGCCGGTACGGTTCGTCCGTGCGGTGCGGCGAGTGATCGGGCGATCCTTCCGCAAGCGCCTTCAGTTCGTCGCTTGCGCCCGCGAGCAGGTTCGACACCGACAGTTCCGCGCCGAGCTTGTGCACCTGCTCCAGATAGTGCTCGAAGATCACCGCGGCCTGGCGCGTGATCGCGTTTTCGAGCGTCTCGCCCGTGACGTTCGGATTGCCGTCGCGGTCGCCGCCAATCCAGCTGCCCATCTGGAAGAAGGGCGGCAGGCGCGCATCGAGGCCGTGCTCGACAAGCGCTTCCTCGATGTCGGCGTAGAGCGCCGGAATCTCTTCGAGGAACGTCGCGCGGTAAAACGACAGCGCGTTCTCGATTTCATCGGCGACCGTCAGGCGCGAGTCGCGCAGCATGCGCGTCTGCCACAGCGAGGTCACCCGTGCGCGCAGCAGCGATTCGTTCTGCAGACGCTCGCGCGCCGTCAGCGGCTGGTCGCGTTCCGCGAGCAGGCGCGCGATGTCGTGCTGCGCGTCGAGAATGCTCTTGCGCTGCACTTCAGTCGGGTGTGCCGTCAGTACGGGGACGATCAGTGCGTCGTTGAAGAACTGCTGCAGCACGGGCGTCGCGGCGGCGTTCGCTTCGACGAGCCGGTCGAGCGCATGCGCGATCGTGCCCGGCTGCGAGGTCGAACCGGCCAGATCGTGAATGCGGTGCCGGCGATTGCGATGACGGTCTTCAGCGATATTCGCGAGATGCGAGAAGTAGCTGAACGCGCGCACCACGCTCACCGTCTGTTCGGGCGACAGCGCGCGCAGCTTCTTGTCGAGCGCCTGCGCGGCCACGCTGTCGTCCTCGCGGCGAAAGCGCACGGCCGTCTGGCGAATCGTTTCGACGACGTCGAACACGGCGTCGCCTTCCTGCTCGCGCACCACGTCGCCGAGCAGCCGCCCCAGATAGCGGATGTCTTCGAACAGCGGCTGGTCCTTGTCTTCGCGCGTGCGGGCGTTGTCCTTCGCCTGTGACGCGGCGCCATTCTTCATTTCTTTCGACGCGCGCGCGGCCTCCTGCTTGCCGGCGTCGTCGGGTTTCATTCGTTTCGAGGCGCCGTTGGCGGGCGCCTTGGTCTTCGTGGATTTGCCGGTTTTGCCGGAGTCGAGAGCCTGCGCTGCATTCATGGCCTTGGTGGCCTTGGCAGCGGAAGCGGCGGGAGCGGCCGATGCGGTATTGACGGCATCGGGCGAGGCAGTAGTGCGGCGGGCAGGGCGCGCCGATCCGGAAGACGTCACGATGTTTCCTCAGGAAAGCCAGGGTCTAAGAATGATGGACTGCAACTGCGGGTACAGCGGGGAACTGCGCTCAAAGCCTGTCAGCATGCGGCGCGCGCGGCGGAGGAGGGCCGCATGCGCGTGCTGCGCCGCATTAAATCATCGCGCATGCGGCGCATCGACGCGCGCACGACCGTGCTGGGGCTTCTGGTGGCCACGCGAGTCACGATCGATGCGGCAACGGGTCTGCGTGGATCGAACCTGCAGGCCTGTCTCCTCTGGTCCCATGGCGGTCGACCGGAGCGGGCGGCATAACGCCTGCTCCAGTTCCATGGCGGTCGACGGAAGCGAGCGCTTTAGCGCTGACTGCCGTCCCTTGCAACTGCCTTCGCGCTGCTTCAGCATGGCCGTGCGGCCAGCGAGAGGTTGCCAAAGCGCGTGCTAACATTGTTTGTTATCACATCCCGTCGTTCAATGAATCAAACAATGAATTCCGAGACGCTTGCGCCCACTCCGCCCGCTACGCTGGTCATCGCGTCGCGGGAAAGCCGGCTTGCCATGTGGCAGGCCGAGCATGTGCGGTGTGCGCTGCACAAATTATATCCATCTTGTGACGTAAAAATCCTCGGAATGACGACACGCGGCGATCAGATTCTCGATCGCACGCTGTCGAAGGTCGGTGGTAAGGGCTTGTTCGTGAAGGAGCTGGAGAACGCGCTGGCCGACGGCCGCGCCGATCTCGCCGTCCATTCGCTGAAAGACGTGCCGATGGAACTGCCCGAAGGCTTCGCGCTGTCGACCATCATGGAGCGCGAAGATCCGCGCGACGCGTTCGTCTCCAGCCAGTACGACTCGCTGGCCGCACTGCCACCCGGCAGCGTGGTCGGTACGTCGAGCCTGCGCCGTGAAGCGATGCTGCGCATCCGCTATCCCGAGCTCGTGGTGAAGCCGCTGCGCGGCAATCTCGACACCCGCCTCGCGAAGCTCGACCGCGGCGATTACGCGGCCATCATTCTGGCGGCGGCCGGTCTCAAGCGTCTGGGACTCGGCGACCGCATCCGTTCGCTGCTCGATCCTGCCGACAGCCTGCCCGCCGCCGGTCAGGGCGCACTCGGCATCGAGATCCGCGCGGACCGCGCCGATCTCGCCGCATGGCTCGCGCCGCTGCATCACGAGCACACGGCGGCCGCGGTCGAAGCGGAGCGCATGGTGTCGCGCGCGCTCGGCGGCAGCTGCGAAGTGCCGCTCGCCGCGTACGCGACCTGGCATGACGGCGCGCTGCATCTGCGCGGCGTCGTGGCCACGCCCGACGGCCAGCGCGTGCTGTCCGCGCAAGCTTCGGCGCCCGCGCCGACCACGGGCGCCGCGCTCGAACTGGGCCGCGAGGTCGCGAGCCAGCTCGAAGCGCAGGGCGCACTCGAGATCGTCCGCGCGCTCACCACGGCGAGCGGCCCGGCTGCTTCCGCGTGATGGCGGCCGACTCGAACCCGACACCCGACGCATTGCCGTCCCGGGACGGCATAGGCGCATCGCATGCGACGCATCTGACCGTCGTGCTGACCCGTCCGGCGGGACAGTCCGACGCGCTCGCGAAGACCCTGCACGACGCGGGTGTCGCTACCGTCGACTTTCCACTGATCGATATCGCCGCAGCGGACGACGAAGCTCCATTGCGCGCGGCGCTCGCGTCGCTCGACCGATACACGCTGGTCGTGTTCGTGTCGCCGAACGCCGTCGATTACGCGTTCGCGAGCCACGATGCGATCTGGCCACACGCGCTGCCCGTCGGCGTGGTCGGACCGGGCAGCGTCGCGGCGCTCGCGAAGCACGGCGTCGAAGCGCCCGCGTACCAGGTGATCAGCCCGGGCGCATCGGCCGACGACCACGATGGCGCGCGCTTCGACTCCGAGGCGCTGTATGCGGCGCTCGAAACCTTGCTTGGAGAGAACGCCTTCGAAGGCAAGCGCGTGCTGATCGTGCGCGGCGACGGCGGCCGGGAATGGCTCGCCGACCGTCTGCGCGAAGCGGGCGCCGAAGTCGAGACGGTTGCGGCTTACCGGCGCCTCGTGCCCGACCCGTCGATCGGCGCGTGGTCGCGCATCCACACGCTGCTGTCGGACGAATCCCGGACGCCGCACGCGTGGCTCGTGACGAGTTCCGAGGGCGTGCGCAATCTCGCCGAACTCGCGCACGACCACCTCACGGCGAGCGAGCAGGCGCAACTGAAGCGCGCGATGTTCGTCGCGCCCCATCCGCGCATCGCGGAAACCGCGCGGGCATTGGGTTTTGATAGCATTACGGTGTCCGGTGCGGGCGACGAACGGATCGCCCGTACGCTATTGTCTCTCGCGGCACCTTTTGAAGTTCAACCGGTCCAGTCCAACCCGGCACAAGAACGCATGTCTGATACGAACGCATCCACGACCCCCACGCCCCCGACGTCCAGCTCCGCGCCGCGGCCCGCCACTGCGCTGCCGCCGAATCAACCCTTTACGCCCTATGAAATGCAGCAGGCCAAGCCCAAGGGCAACGGGCTGCTCTGGGTGGTCATCGCGCTGGTGCTGTTCGCGGCGATCGCGGGCGGCATCGCGCTGAATCGCAGGATCATCAAGCTCGATCAGCAGCTGTCGCACCGCCAGCAGGCCAACGATTCGCAGACCGCCGAGTTGCGCGTGAAGACCGAGCAGGCCGTCGCCACCGTGCGTCAGGCCGATGCGCAGATCGCGCAGCTCGAAGGCAAGCTCGCCGACGCGCAGGGCGCGCAACAGGCGCTGCAGCAACAATACGCGGACCTCGCGCGCAATCGCGACGACTGGACGATGGCCGAAGTCGGCCAGATGCTGTCGGCCGCGAGCGAGCAGTTGCAGCTGACGGGCAACACGCAGCTCGCGCTGTTCGCGCTGCAAAGCGCCGACACGCGCCTCGCCGCGTCGGACGGCGCGCAGGTGCTGGCCGTGCGAAAGGCGATCGCGCAGGACATCGACAAGCTGAAGTCCGCGCCGTCCACTGACCTGACGGGTCTCGCCATCAAGCTCGACAACGCGATCGATCAGATCGACCAGCTACCGCTTTCGGGCGAGGCGCCGATCGAGCACGCCACGCCGCGTGCGTCCACGCCGAAGGATGTCGACCGCCTCGCGGCCGCCACGGGCGAGCCGAAGTGGAAAGTGTGGTGGCACCAGCTCGTCGCGGGTATTGGCGAACAGTTGACGAGTCTCGTGCAGGTGCGTCGCATCGACCACGCCGACGCGATGCTCGTCGCGCCTGATCAGGGCTATTTCGTGCGCGAAAACCTGAAGATGCGCCTGCTGTCCGCGCGACTCGCGCTGCTCGCGCGCAACCAGACGACGCTCAAGTCCGATCTTCACGCTGCGGACAACGCGCTCGCGCGCTACTTCGACGCGTCGTCGAAGCAGGTGCAGACGGTGCGCGACCTCGTGAAGCAGGTCGACGACGGCTCGGGCGCGGTCGACGTGCCGAACCTGGATACGAGCCTGCAGGCCGTGCATCAATACCGGACGCGGGGTTAATCATGGCGCTGCGTGGACTTCTCTGGCTCGCTTTCCTGTTCGCGATTGCCGTGGTGCTCGCGATCGTCGGGCGCTTCGACACCGGGCAGGTGCTGCTCGTCTATCCGCCGTATCGGATCGATATTTCGCTGAACCTGTTCATCGTCGGCATCATCGTCGCGTTCATCGTGATTTACGCGGTGCTGCGCATCGTGCGCAACATCTGGCGCATGCCGCAGCGCGTCGCCGCGTATCGCGCGCGCCAGCGGGTCGCGAAGGCGCATGCGGCGTTGCGCGATGCGATCGGCAATCTGTATGCGGGCCGCTTCTCGCGTGCGGAGAAGGCTGCGCGTGACTCGCTCACCAATCCCGACAACAAGGGTGCGGCGGGCCTGATCGCCGCGAATGCCGCGCACCGGATGCACGAGTACGCGCGCCGCGATGAATATCTCGCGCAGATCGATTCAGCCGACTGGCAGGACGCACGCCTGATGGCGACGGCGGACATGCGTGCCGACGGCCGCGATGCGGATGGCGCGTTGCTCGCGCTGACTGAAATGCAGTCGCAGGGTGGACGGCGCATTCACGCGCAGCAGATTGCGTTGCGGGCGCAGCAGCAGTTGAAGAACTGGGGCGAAGTGCTCAAGCTCGTGAAGACGCTGGAAAAGCGCGAGGCGATTCATCCTGCGGTTGCCGTGCGGTTGCGGCAGCTAGCGGCGGAGAATCTGTTGCGGGACCGCAGGCACAATGCCGATGCGCTGCTCGAACTGTGGCATTCGCTGACCGCGGTCGAGCGGCATTCGCCGCGGCTGGCGGATGTTGCGGCTGAGTTGCTGGTCGCGCTGGGTCGTCCGCAGGATGCGCGGAAGATCGTTGAAGAGGCGCTTGCGCAGAATTGGGATGCGAGGTTGTTGCGGCGTTATCCGGATACCACGGGGGGCGATGCTTTGCCGTTGATTCAGAAGGCTGAGGCGTGGCGGAAGGAGCGTCCCGACGACGCGGATCTGATGTTTGCGCTTGGGCGGTTGTGTTTGCATCAGCAGCTTTGGGGGAAGGCGCAGTCGTTTCTTGAGCAGGCGCTCAAGCTTGCTGATAACGAGACGCTGAAGATTCGTTCGCATCGGGCGTTGGCTCGTTTGCATGAGCAGCTCGGAGATGCTGATAAGGCTAGCGCGCATTATCGGGAGAGTGCGTTGGCTATGAATGTGGTTTGAGGTTTTTTTGTGTCTGCGACGCTGGGGCGGTGTTTTTTGTGTTTTCGCTGGCGTCCGCGTGATGTTATTGGTCTGCAAGCGTTGCCCCTGTGCGGGGCGGCACCTACTTTTCTTTGCCGCCGCAAAGAAAAGTAGGCAAAAGAAAGCGGCTCACACCGCCAGTTCTAGTATTTGCCTGAGGGGCCCCAAAGGTTCTTACACTTCACACGGCAACCACGTGGCTCACGTCCGTTGCCAGCGCTCTTGGGGTGCGCCTCACCCGCCTTACGCTCCCGCACTACAACACGCCGCGCCAGACAGTCCACCGCCGCCCAGGTGGCAAACTGTGTGTAGGCCGTCGTACTCCACACGCCTCACTTCGAACCGATAGCACACGCGTCCCACCCTGTAAGAGCGCCAGGCTATACGACGCGACAACCTACACACAGTTTGCCACCTGGGCGGCATAGACCATTCGCTGCCGCTTGCCTGAACGCGGGTATTCGAAGCGGGTGAGGCGCACGTTGAGAGCGTTGGCAACGAATGCAAACACGTGCATTGCCGTGTGAGGGATGGGGACCCGTGGATAGGGACATGGGCTGGCGGTGTTAGCCGCTTTCTTTTGCCTACTTTTCTTTGCGGCGGCAAAGAAAAGTAGGTGCCGCCCCGCACAGGGGCGACGCCTGAAGCACGAAGGCATCACGCGGATGCCAGCGAAAAGGCAACCCGCGAACGCCAGAGCAAAATCAAAACCAACCCAAAACCAAAACCAAAAAACCGGCAAAAGCACCGGCAGTGCTCACCTATTCACTAGCCTGGAAGGCACACTAACCGCCAGCACCCCACCAAGAACCATAAACGCCGCAAGCATATACATCCCAGCCGCATTGGTAGAAGTAGCCTGCTTCAGCCATCCAACGGCATACGGACTAAGAAACCCCGCCAGATTCCCAATAGAATTAATCAACGCAATCCCAGCGGCCGCGCCCGTACCTGCAAGAAACGAAGTAGGCAAACTCCAGAACAGCGGCAGCGTAGTCAAAATCCCCATAGTCGCAAGCGTCAGCCCAGTCATCGCGAGCATCGTGTCGTGCGCCCACACGACGGACAGCACCAGCCCGAGCGCCCCCACGAATCCCGGAACAGCAACGTGCCAACGCCGCTCCCGCATACGGTCGGCGCTCCGCGCAACGAACACCATCGCAATCACGGCAGCGGCGAACGGAATCGCCGACAACAGCCCGATCATGAAGGCGTCCGTGACGCCCGTCGACTTGATGATGGTCGGCAACCAGAAGCTCACGCCATAAAGCCCCATCACGAACGAAAAATAGATCAGGCTCATCATCAGCACGCGCGGGCTCAGCATCACCTTGCCGATGGCGTGATCCTCCTTGGTCGCATCCTCGGCGGCGATGTTGCGCTCGAGCAGTTCGCGCTCTTCCTGCGTGAGCCACTTCGCCTTCGAGATGCGGTCATCGAGCACGATGAACACCAGAATGCCGACGACGATCGAAGGTATCCCTTCGAGCAGGAACAGCCACTGCCAGCCATGCCATCCATTCGCGCCGTCGAATGACTTCAGGATGTAGCCCGAAATCGGCCCGCCGACCACGCCCGAAATCGCGATCGCCGTCATGAACCACGTCGTCATGCGGCCGCGCCGGTGCGCCGGATACCAGTAGGTCAGATAGAGGATGATGCCGGGGAAGAAGCCCGCTTCCGCAAGACCGAGCAGAAACCGCATCACGTAGAACATCGTCGGGGTGGTGACGAACATCGTCAGCATCGACACGATGCCCCATGTCACCATGATCCGCGCGATCCAGACCCGCGCGCCGACCCTGTGCAGGATGATGTTGCTGGGCACCTCGAAGATGAAATAACCGATGAAGAAAATGCCCGCCCCAAAGCCGTAGACGGCGTCGGACAGACCCAGATCGGCGCTCATGCCGAGCTTCGCGAAGCCGACGTTCACGCGGTCCAGATAAGCCACGACATAGCTGAGCATCAACAGCGGCGTCAGACGCCAAGCGACCTTTCTGTAGGTCGCCTCTTCGAAGGTGGAAGGCGGCGCGCCTGCGCCGGGATGGTGGAGCGGATTCGCAGGACTGGACACGCTTGTCTCCTATCGACCGGCGTCGGCGCGGTGGCGCTTCACGCTGGTCTTACGCAAAGCTCGTTATTGTGGAAATGTCGTACCGCCGTTCGCGATTCTAAACTTTCAACGCGCGCTGAAAAGCCACTCGGCGTCGGGAAAAACCCCGAGTTTTCAATGGTTAACGCGTCTTTTTCGGGGCAGCGCGCGCACGCGCCGCCCGGTGCGTCACACGCAGCGTCCGCCGTCCACTTCGAGGCACACGCCCGTGATGAACTCTGCTTCGTCGGAAGCGAGATAGAGCGCGGCGTTCGCGATGTCCTGCGGCGTCGAGAAGCGGCCCAGCGGGATGCCCGCCAGAAACTTCTGCCGGTTCTCCGGTGTGTCCTCGACACCCATGAATTCGGTCAGCAAACCCGTCTCGCCGATCACCGGGTTGACGCAGTTCACGCGGATGCGGTCCGGCCCGAGCTCGACGGCCAGCGCCTTGCTGGCGACGATCACCGCACCCTTGCTGCCGTTGTACCAGACGAGCCCCGGACGCGGCCGCACGCCCGCCGTCGATGCGATGTTGACGAACACGCCGCCGCCTTGCTCGCGGAAGTACGGCACGAACTCGTTCACGCTCCAGTAGATGCTCTTCACATTGACGGCGTATACGCGGTCGAACTCGCCTTCCGTCACATCGAGCACGGGCTTGTTGCGATGCGTGGTCCCCGCGTTATTGACGACGATTTGCACGCTGCCGAAGTCTTCGATTGCGGCGGCGCGCAGCGCGCTCCAGTCGCTCGCCCGCGTCACGTCGCCCGCGACCGCAATGGCCTTGCCGCCCGCCAGCGCGATCTCGCTGGCGACGCGTTCGGCCGCCGCGCCGTTCAGATCGTTGACGACGACGTTCGCGCCTTCGCGCGCATAAGTCTTCGCGATGCCTTCGCCGAAGCCCGAGCCGCCGCCCGTGACGATAGCCGTTTTGCCGGTCAACCGCATGATGTCTCCTGTTGTTGTAAGTGCAAAAACGCTTGGGTTGTTGCGAGTGAATCGTGCGTCAGCCGTGCCTGATCGCAACGGTCTTCAGCACCGTGAAGCCATACAGCGCTTCGAAGCCTTTCTCGCGGCCATGTCCCGAATGCTTGACGCCGCCGAACGGCAACTCGACGCCGCCACCCGCGCCGTAGTTGTTGATGAACACCTGCCCCGAGCGCACGCGGCGCGCAATGCGCATCTGCCGGCCGCCGTCGCGGGTCCAGACGCCTGCGACGAGTCCGTAGGGCGTGCCGTTCGCGAGCGTGAGCGCTTCGTCTTCGTCGGCGAAGGGCAGTGCGGCGAGCACGGGGCCGAACACTTCTTCGTGCGCGAGCCGATGCGTGGGCGGCACGTCGCGCAACAGGGTCGGTGCCTGATAGAAGCCGGTTTCCGGCGCTTCCGCGATCACTTCGCCGTGCGCCGCCATCGCGATGCCGTCATGCTGCGCGTCGGAGAGGAAATCCCATACGCGGCGCTGCTGTTTCGCGCTGATCAGCGGCCCGCAATCGAGGTCCGCATGCGCGGGTCCGACGCGCAATGCGTTGAACGCAGTGGCGAGTCGGTCGAGCAGCGGCTCGTAAATGCTCCGCTCGATCAGCACGCGGCTGCCCGCCGAGCAGGTTTGCCCGGCGTTCTGCACGATCGCGTTGACCAGCGTGGGGAGTGCGGCGTCGAGATCGGCGTCCGCGAAGACGATTTGCGGCGACTTGCCACCCAGCTCGAGCGTAACGGGCACGTGGTTTTCGGCGGCCATCTGCGTGACGAGCTTGCCCGTATCGGGCGAGCCGGTGAACGAGATGTGATCGATGCCGGCATGGCGCGCGAGCGCCGCGCCCGCTTCGTGTCCGAACCCGGTGACGATATTGAGCGCACCTGCAGGCAGGCCGGCTTCGGCCGCGAGTTCGGCGACGCGCAGCACGGAGAGGCACGCATCTTCGGCGGGCTTCACGACGCACGCGTTGCCCGCCGCGAGTGCCGCGCCGACGCTGCGCCCGAAGATCTGCATCGGGTAGTTCCACGGCACGATGTGACCCGTGACGCCATGCGGCTCGCGGATCGTGAAGACGGTGTAGCCGTTCTGATAGGGTAGCGTTTCGCCGTGCAGCTTGTCGGCGGCGCCCGCGTAGAACTCGAAGTAGCGCGCGAGCGCGGCCGCGTCGCCGCGCGCCTGCTTGAGCGGCTTGCCCGTGTCGCGCGCTTCGAGTTGCGCCAGTTCTTCGTGGCAGGCGGCGACCAGCATCGACAGCCGGTACAGCAGCCGCCCGCGCTCGGCGGCGCTCACGGCACCCCATGCGCCTTCATAGGCGCGGCGCGCGGACTGGACGGCGGTGTCGATGTCGGCGGCCGTGCCGCGCGCGAGCGTGGCGAACGGCTGGCCGTCGGAAGGATCGATGACGGGGATGGTCTCCCCATTCGAGGAGGCGGCCCATTCACCGCCGATGAAGTGTTTCGCTTCTTCCACACATGCTCCTTGCCCGGTCGGGCGGTCAAGCAGAGGACGAAAGAGACCACGAAAGTGACAGCAGAAGTGTCGGGCGAACGGCAGTGCCCAGACGGGTAAGACGATTATCGCGCCGATCGCCACGCGGGTGTCATCGGCCGATTGGCTATAATGGCGCATTCCGCAGTGTCCGGGTTGCGGCGCAGCGTCCCGTATCGAGACGCAGCGCGCGCCGTGCGCCTTATTCCCATTTCTTCCTGATCAGAGAGCGCCATGAGCTTCAATCACGTTCCCCCTGGTAAAGACCTCCCGCAAGACTTCAACGTCATCATCGAAATCCCGGCGCAAAGCGATCCGGTGAAGTACGAGGCCGACAAGGACCTGGGTCTGCTCGTCGTCGACCGTTTCATCGGCACGGGTATGCGTTATCCCGCGAACTACGGTTTCATTCCGCAGACGCTGTCGGGCGACGGCGATCCCGTCGACGTGCTGGTGATCACGCCGTTCCCGCTGCTGGCTGGCTCGGTGGTGCGCGCACGCGCGCTGGGCATGCTGCAGATGACGGACGAGTCGGGCGTTGACGCCAAGCTGATCGCCGTTGCGCACGACAAGATCTGCCCGATGACGGCAGACCTGAAGTCGATCGACGACGTGCCGCAGTACCTGAAGGACCAGATCAAGCACTTCTTCGAGCAATACAAGGCGCTCGAGAAGGGCAAGTGGGTCAAGGTGGAAGGCTGGGCGGGCATCGAAGCCGCGCACAAGGAAATCACGGAAGGCGCGGCGAACTACAAGAAGTAATTTGCGCGGTTTTCGAGCCTGTTTGCAAAAAGACGCTCCTTCGGGAGCGTCTTTTTTTGCGCGATCGATCGGGCGCGGCGCGCAGACCGATCAAATGCCGCGCCGCATCAGCGCGGGCTGACCGTCGCGAGGCGGCTGCCGGCGAACGGGTCGTTGCGCCAGTCGACCGTCTGGCGTTCCTGTTTGGCCTGCTTCGCCGCCTTGCCGACGGCGAAATGTTCCGGCGATTGCCCCGCGCTGACGGCGTTGGCGAGCCACTGGGGCATCGCACCGTTGCCGTCCCACGTTTCGCCGAACGGGCTGCGATAACGCACCGATTGCTGCCGCCGACGTTCTTCGGCCAGCGCCGCGGCCAGGTCGGTCACCTTGATGCCGACCTTAGCCATGCGACCGCGCAGATAGGCAATCATGCTGTCACGCTTTCTTTCGTCCATTTTTTCACCTCAAGGTGTCTGGGTATCGCGTCGGGTGTTGGAGCGTCGCCCGTTCTGGATTCAGCGACGCGTTGCAGTGACGAAAGTATCTGATCGCGTGAAACCGGCGTCGAGATGCTTATCTTGAAAACACTGTTGCTGGCGACGGAAAAGCCGTGCCGTGTCAGGTCTCCGGGTTGCCAGCCGCTGGTTCGCCAGCCGCCAGATTGCCAGCCACTACTTCGTCGGCCGCGACTTCCTCGATCACGGCGGGCAACACGGATTCGAGCGTCCGCGCGCCCGACACCAGTTCCCACTTCTGCACGGCCGTAAGCTGCTTGACGCGGTATTCGGCGCGCGACGCGCTCGAACGGTCGGCCAGTTCAAACGACGCCAGCAGCCGCACCGGCTTGCGCGAGCGCGTATAGCGCGCGCCCGTGCCGCTGCAGTGCTTGTCGAAACGGGCCTGGACGTCGGTGGCGATGCCCGTGTAGACGCTACCGTCCGAGCATTCGATCAGATACAGAAACCACGGCATGGCGCGCGCCTGTTCCTCGTTATTCCTTGAACGGATTGTGTTCGCGCAGTTCGTCGACATACGCGTGGATATGATTCTTCTCGTTGTCGAGAAAGTGCGCGACAGCGTCCGAGAACGCGGGATGCGCCAGCCAGTGCGTCGAGCGCGTGACGGTGGGCATGAAGCCGCGCGCCATCTTGTGCTCGCCCTGCGCACCGCCTTCGAACACGCCGAGCTTCTGCTCGATGCAGAACTCCAGCGGCTGATAGTACGCGGTCTCGAAGTGCAGGCAGGGCACGTGTTCGAGCGCGCCCCAGTAGCGGCCGTACAGCGTGCCGCCCGCGTTCGCGCCGTCGCGCTGATAGACGACGAGCGAGCTCGCGATCGGCTTGCCCTCGTACTCGGCTGTCACCATCATCAGATTCTCGGGCATCGACGCGCCGATCATCCGGAAGAAGTCGAGGTTCAGATACGGACTCGAAAAGTGCTCACGGTACGTCTGCCGGTAGCACTTGCTGAAGAAGCGCCAGTCGGCATCGCTGATGTCTTCACCGAGGATGCGCCGGAACGTGACGCCCGCGTCGCGCACCTTGCGCCGCTCGGCGCGGATGTTCTTGCGCTTCTTCTGTTCGAGCGTCGAGAGAAAATCGTCGAAGTCGCGGTAGCCGTCGTTGAGCCAGTGAAACTGCACGCCTTCGCGCTGCATCATGCCGAGACCCGTCAGCGCCTCAGCCTCGCTTTCGGTCGGAAACAGCACGTGCAGTGACGAGACGTCGGCTTGCTCCGCGAACGCGACGAGCGTCGCGGCGAGATGGCGCAGCGCGTTCGCGTCGGCGGCCATGAGGCGGGTGCCCTGTACGGGCGTGAAAGGCACCGCGCACAGCAGCTTCGGATAGTAGGGCAGGCCGTTGCGCTTGTACGCGTCGGCCCACGCCCAGTCGAACACATACTCGCCGTACGAGTGTCCCTTGGCGTAGACGGGCGCGGCCGCGGCGAGCTTGCCCGTGCGCGGATCGGTCAGCGTGACGAATTGCGGCGCCCAGCCCGTATCTGCTACGGCGCATCGCGTCGCGTGCAGCGCGCTCAGGAATTCGTGGCGCAAGAAGGGCGTCGGTTGCGCCTGCTGGTTGAGCAGCGCATTCCATTCGGCAGCATCGACTTCGAGCGGCGAAGCAAGAATGCCCGCGCGGTAATCAAAACGTTCCTGGTTCAATCTGTTCGACCGTTGGCGATCCCGGGCCGCACTCACTTGCGTGCATCGTGCGACGGAAGGATCTGATGAGGCTGATAGGCGATTGTCGCGCGCTTCGTTTTTGCTGGCGCCCTGATGCATCGGCGATGGGCGCAGGCCTGACCGCGGCGCGGCGAACGGCCATGTTAAAGCAAATGCGCGCGCGAAGTGCACGGCGTGGCCCGCCGATACACGCGATCGAGACCTTGAATGCGCTTACGGCTTATCATCTACGCTGATCGATAGCAGCTGTTTCGCGCGCGGCCGTTTCTCCCCGTTCGCGCGCATTAGGAATCCCGGACATGAAAGGCAACTTCTTCAACCTGTATTCGCACCGTTTTGCGCGTGTCGCGGTGGGCGTGCCGCGCTGCCGCGTCGCCGATCCGGCCTTCAATGCCGACGAGACGCTCGCGCTCGCGCGCGAGGCCGCAGCGAAAGGCGCGGCGCTCGTCGCGTTCCCCGAACTCGGCTTGCCCGCCTATACCTGCGACGACCTCTTCCATCAGCGCGCGTTGCTCGACGCATGCAAGACAGCGCTGGCAAAGATCGTCGAGGCATCGAAGACGCTGCCCGTTGCGTTGATTGTCGGCATGCCGCTGCAGGTGGATCACAGCCTGTACAACTGCGCGATCGTCGTCGCGCGCGGTGCCGTGCTGGGCGCCGTGCCGAAGACCTATCTGCCGAACTACGGCGAGTTCTACGAGGCGCGTCAGTACACGCCCGCCGACAGCGCCGTCGCGCGCGACATCGAACTGCTCGGCCAGCGCGTGCCGTTCGGCGCGTCGCTGCTGTTCGAACTGACCGACGTGCCGGACTTCCGCTTTCACGTCGAGATCTGCGAGGACGTGTGGGTGCCCATTCCGCCGTCGTCGTTCGCGGCGCTCGCGGGCGCGACGGTGCTGGTGAATCTGTCGGCGTCGAACGTCGTGGTCGGCAAGTCCGGCTACCGGCATCAACTCGTCGGCCAGCAATCGGCGCGCTGTCTTGCGGCGTATCTGTACACATCGGCGGGACGCGGCGAGTCGTCGACGGACATGGCCTGGGACGGCCAGGCGCTGATCTACGAGAACGGCGAAATGCTCGCCGAGTCCGAACGCTTTCTCGACGACTCGCACATGATTTTTGCGGACGTCGATCTCGAACGGCTTTCGCACGAGCGTATGCGGCAGACCACGTTCGGCATGTCGGTGCAACGTCACAAGGACGAGGCGGCGAGGTTCCAGATCGTGCGCTTCGCGATCGGCCACGATACGGCGCAAACGCTGCCGCTCGCACGCAAGGTCGAGCGCTTCCCGTACGTGCCTGCCGATTCGCGCCGCCGCGACGAGCGCTGCAACGAGGTCTACAACATTCAGGTGCAGGCGCTCGTGCAGCGCCTGTCGGCATCGAATATCCAGAAGGTCGTGATCGGCGTGTCGGGCGGGCTCGACTCGACGCACGCGCTGCTCGTCTGCGCGAAGGCGATGGACCGGCTGAAGCTGCCGCGCACCAACATCATCGGTGTGACGATGCCGGGCTTCGCGACCAGCGATCGCACGCTCAAGCAGGCGCGCGAGTTGATGAGCGTGGTGGGCTGCACCGCGATGGAAATCGATATCCGGCCTAGCTGCGAGCAGATGCTGAATGACCTCGGCCATCCGTATTCTGCGGGCGAGGCGAAGTACGACATTACCTTCGAGAACGTGCAGGCGGGCGAGCGCACGAACCATCTGTTCCGTCTCGCCAACTTCCACAACGGCATCGTGATCGGCACGGGTGATCTGAGCGAGCTGGCACTCGGCTGGTGCACGTATGGCGTGGGCGATCACATGTCGCACTACAGCGTGAACGCAAGCGTGCCGAAGACGCTGATCACGCATCTGGTGCGCTGGGTCGCGGAGACGGGTGCTGTCGGCAAGAGTGGCTCGGACACGCTACTCAACGTGCTCGCCACCGAAATCAGCCCCGAACTCGTGCCGGCCAAATCGGCGGGCGCGATCGAGCAGAAGACGGAATCGTTCATCGGGCCATACGAGCTGCAGGACTTCAATCTGTTCTACATCCTGCGCTACGGTTTCTCGCCGTCGAAAGTCGCGTTCCTCGCGCTGCACGCGTGGCGCGACAAGGAGCAGGGCGGCTGGCCGGAAGGCGCGCATGTGGAGCGCAACGAATACGATATCGCCGCGATCAAGCGCAATCTCGGCATTTTCCTGTGGCGCTTCTTCAAGACGAGCCAGTTCAAACGCAGTTGCGTGCCGAACTCGCCGAAGGTCGGCTCGGGTGGTTCGCTGTCGCCGCGAGGCGACTGGCGCGCGCCGAGCGATTCGGAAGCGACCGTCTGGACCGATGATCTCGCAACGGTTCCGGACAAAGCCGCCTGAATTCTGTCTTTATCTGCCGTTGAGCGCGCGTGGCCGCACGCGTTGTCATGTCGATTGCTGGCAACGTGTGCGCTGCGGCGTAGAATCAACGCATCTGAACCTTCCTTTTTCCGAACCGAGACGAGGCCCGCCATGAAACGCATTACTGCCGTCATCAAACCCTTCAAGCTCGACGAAGTCCGCGAAGCGCTCGCCGAAGTCGGCCTGACCGGGTTGACCGTCACCGAGGTCAAAGGCTTTGGCCGCCAGAAAGGTCACACCGAGCTGTATCGCGGCGCTGAATACGTCGTCGATTTCCTGCCGAAAGTGAAGATCGAGGTCGTCGTCGCGAACGATCAATGCGATCAGGTGATCGATGCCATCATCGGCGCGGCGCGCACGGGCAAGATCGGCGACGGCAAGATTTTCGTCGCGGATGTCGAACGCGTGATCCGCATTCGTACGGGTGAGGAGAACGAAGCGGCTGTGTGAGCTTCACGGCGGGCGTTGCGCCCGTCGATTCACAAAGGTCTTCGAAGTGGAAGCATCGGCGTTGCACCGCGCCGGTGCTTTGGTGCACGACGGAAGTGCTCGTGCGAAATGACTCAGATGCTCAGCACTGTGCCGCGCGCACAAATAAAAAAAGGTGCGACACCCTTTCGGACATCGCACCGATACGCGCCTCTCGCAGCAGCGTGAAAACCGTTTCTGTTAAAGCTGTTCTGTTTGCACCGTTCGATTAGAACGAGTGCTGGATACCTGCGTACACGCCCGTCTGGCTGTGGCCGGGCAACGGGTTGTCCGTTGCGACTGCCGTGCCGGAGTTGTTGGCGTTCAGGCCGTAGTTAGCACCCTTGCTGTTCTGCACCGTTGCGACTTGCAGGTCCAGCAGCGTGCGCTTCGACAGGTTGTACGAGCCGCCGACCGTGTAGATCGTCGCGTTACCCGCGCCATTGTTGCCGTTCACGTGATACACGGCAGCGATCAGAGCTGCAGCCGGCGTAGCTTGCCACGTCACACCGCCCCATTCGTGATCGAGCGTCGTCGGCGTGCCCGGCAGAACTGCCGTTGCGCCCGACGTGCGAACCGCCTGGTAAGCAGCCTGGATCTTGAACTGGCCGAGGAACACGTTCACGAGAGCCGAGTATTCGCGCGATGCTGCGAATACGCCCGTGCCGATGTTGCCCGTGTTCGTGGCATCGCCTGCCGGACCGAACAGACCGCCGTTTGCCGGATTGCGGATTTCGTCATAGAGACCGCGGATCTGGAACAGCGATGACGTGTAGGTGACCTGCGCACCAGCTTCACGGCCTTGCGGCGTCGTGCCGTTACCGTTCCAGTTCGTTGCGTTCGACAGCGCGTATTGACCGTAGAAGTCAAAGCCGGCGATCTTCGGCGACTGGTAGGCTACGTTGTTGCTCGATTGCGGCCAGTTGCGGCCACGCACCAGCGATGCCGACGACCAGTTCGACTGACCGAACGGATCGAAGTCCCACACGCCGTTCGAGATGAAGAGCATGCGGCCCATCGTGAACGTACCGTACTGGTCGCTCGCGAAACCAACCGTCGCCCAACGATTGAAGAGACCGCCGCCGCCAGGGCCAGCACCCGTCATCGTATTGAACGAGCCTTCCAACTGGAACACGGCCTTGTAGCCGCCGCCCAGATCTTCAGCACCTTTCAAGCCCCACAGGCTGGTACCCCAGTCGCCGCTTTCTGCGCGGAAGCGGTGCGTGCTGTTCGTTGCCGAGCCATTGACCTGGTTCGACGGCACACCCGACATATACTCCAGACCAGCGTCCAGACGCCCGTACAGCGTCACGCTGCTCTGTGCGTGTGCGGCAACGCCGAAAGTCAGCAGCGCTGCGGCAGCCAAAGCTTTCTTCATCTTCTCCTCCATACCCTGTCAAAAAGTAAAGCCAGTACTGCGAGTGGTGCCCGGACGCCAGCGGCGCCGAGCAGGAATCTTTTCCAGGGAGATGCGCGGTGGCCGGTTGTGATGTTGACGCGCAGCCTTATGGGCTGTCTGATCGTCATTCCGATCCCTCGCGACCGGTATCTCCTGTTCGTTCGTTTTGAAGTGAAACTACTTTTCTTGAACTTTGTTTTGCTACTTTCGTTACTAATTTAGCAAAATACCCTTCGGTTGGCGAATAAATTAGTGATGCTCGGTAAAGATGTCTCTAAATTGCAATACCAATATGGGACAAGTGGGGGGCAGAGGGCTGCGAAGGCCTCTCCACGCCTTGTCGCGCAAGGGACACACCGTTGTTAATGACTTGCGTCAAGGATTGCCACTATTGACGGAGAGAATCGTCGGGAGTAAACGCGTTTTGGCCGCTGTTCGCGCAGATGTTGGGATGCCGAAGCTTTTGGGCGTGCGGGAGGGGGAAGGGCGACGCCGCGCAGAAATGAAAAAGGGCGCCCGGTAAGCGCCCTGTAATACTACATAAACTACATTGCAGCCTTATTTCAGGCTGCCGGAGAGAAACTGCTTCAGGCGCTCACTCTTCGTGTTCCTGAACACTTCGTCAGGACGGCCTTCTTCTTCGACACGTCCCTGATGCAGGAACATCACGTGATTCGACACGTTGCGCGCGAAGGCCATTTCATGCGTGACGACGATCATCGTGCGGCCTTCCTCGGCAAGCGTCTGCATGACCTTCAGCACTTCGCCGACGAGTTCCGGGTCGAGCGCCGAAGTGGGCTCGTCGAACAGCATCACGTCGGGGTTCATCGTCAGCGCGCGGGCGATCGCCACGCGCTGCTGCTGGCCGCCCGACAGATGCGACGGATACTGCTTCTCGAGACGCGGCGCGAGACCCACTTTCTCGAGATACGTGCGGGCGCGATCCTCGGCTTCCTTGCGCGGAATGCCGAGCACATGTAGCGGCGCTTCGATGATGTTCTCGAGCACCGTCATGTGCGTCCACAGGTTGAAGTGCTGGAACACCATCGAGAGCTTGGTGCGCATCTTCTGCAACTGCTTCGGGTCCGACACGCGCAGCGCGCCGTGCTTGTCCTTCGCCGTGCGAATTTCCTGGCCTTCGACGAAGATGCGGCCCGAGTTCGGCTGCTCGAGAAAGTTGATGCAGCGGAGCATCGTGCTCTTGCCTGAACCGGACGAGCCGATCACGCTGATCACGTCGCCGCGGTTCGCGCGCAGCGTGACGCCTTTGAGAACTTCATTGTCGCCATACTGCTTATGCAGGTTGTCGACGAAAAGCATTTGCGGTGTAGCTGGAGTGTTCATCGGATTCCTTGACTTGCCAGGGTCGGCGCCTTACTTGCCTTGCGGGCGCAGATAAGCGAGCCAGCGGCGCTCGGCGCGGCGGAACAGCCAGACGAGCCCAAAAGAGATAATCAGATAGAGGAGGGCGGCGATGCCGAAGGCGTCGAACGAACGGTAGGTCGCTGAGTTGACGTCGCGCGCGATCTTCAGGATGTCAGGCACCGTCGCGGTGAAGGCGACCGTAGTGGCGTGCAGCATGAGTATCACTTCATTGCTGTAATACGGCAGCGCGCGGCGCAGCGCCGACGGCAGGATCACGCGGCGATACAGCGTGAATTGCGACATGCCGTACGCGCGCGCCGCTTCGATCTCGCCATACGGCGTCGCCTTGATAGCGCCCGCGAAGATCTCCGTCGTGTACGCGCAGGTGTTCAGCGTGAACGCGAGCAGCGTGCAATGCATGCCGTCGCGGAAGAACGCGTTCGTCAGTGCGTTCGAGCGGATGATCTCGAGGCTGTACAGACCTGTATAGCAGAGCAACAGTTGCACGTACAACGGTGTGCCACGGAAGATATACGTATAGAGCCAGACGAGAGTCGACAGCCACTTCCGCTTCGACACGCGCGCGACGGCGAGCGGCACCGAGAGACAAAAGCCGAGGCCGATGGAAATGACCAGCAGCCACAGCGTGATGGCGACGCCCGTGAAGCGGTAGCCGTCCGTATACAGATAGTTGCGCCAGTATTCCTGGATCAGCTCGATCATAGTTCCGCCTTGCGCACGCCAGTCGAGTAGCGTTTTTCGAGGTACATCAGCACGAAGTTCGAGGCCGTCGTGATGAGCAGGTAGATGGCGCCCGCCATCAGCGTGAAGAAGAAGAACCGCAGCGTGCCCTTGCCGGCATCCTGCGCAGCCTTGACGACGTCCGCGAGGCCGATGATCGATACCAGCGCCGTCGCCTTGACCATCACCTGCCAGTTATTGCCGATGCCGGGCAGCGCGAAGCGCATCATCTGCGGGAACATGATCCGCGTGAACACCTGCCAGCCCGTCATGCCGTACGCGGCGCCCGCTTCGAGCTGGCCGCGCGGTACGGCGAGAAACGCGCCGCGGAAGGTCTCCGTGAAGTACGCGCCGTAGATGAAGCCGAGCACGGCGACGCCGGCGACGAATGGATCGATGTCGATCTGATCCCAGCCGAGCATGTCGGTGAGATTGTTCAGCCAGATCTGGATGCTGTAGAAGAGCAGCAGCATCAGCACGAGGTCGGGCACGCCGCGAATCAGCGTCGTGTAGACCGTGCCGACGCCCTGTGTGATCCGGTTCTTCGACAGCTTCGCTGCCGCGCCGAGCAAGCCCAGCACGAAAGCGAATGCGAGCGACAGGATCGCCAGCTTCACGGTTTGCACCGTGCCGGCAAAGATGATCGGGCCGTAGCCTTGAAAGAGCATAGTGGGTCCTTGACGACGCTCCCGCGCGCCGCGAAAGACGCGGCAGTCCGTACGCTGCGGCGGTTCGTCCGAAGGCGGCAGGCCTTCGATGTCTCCCGTGCGGCGCACAGCATGCCGCTGTGCGAATCATGACTGCCTGGCCGTTCATACCTTGGCTGGCCGGCAGCGCGTTTTCCTGCCTTGTTCTACTGCTGCGTTGCGACTCTGTCCGACTTTATTACGAAGCCTGCAGACCGGCCCATCCGGGCCAGCCCCGAGCTTTTGCCGCATCTCACGCGATGCAGCCGTTTTTCAGTGCCTGTTATCGGCTCTGGTCAATATCGACGTCGAAATACTGCTTTTCGAGCTTCGTGAACGTGCCGTCCTGGTGGACCTCGGCAAGCGCCTTGTTCAGCTTCGCCTTCAGTTCGCCGTCTTCCTTGCGCACGCCGATGGCCGTGCCCTCGCCGAGCGTCTTCGGGTCCTTCACTTCCGGGCCCGCCCACGCGAAATCCTTGCCGCGCGGCGTCTTCAGGAAGCCGGCGTCGGCCTGCAGCTCATCCTGCAGCGCGGCGTCGAGACGCCCCGTCGCCAGATCCGAGTAGACCTGATCCTGGTTCTGGTAAGGCACGACCGTCACGCCTTTCGGCTCCCAGTACGCCTTCGCGTACGCTTCCTGCGTCGAGCCCTGTTCGACGCCGACGTGCTTGCCTTTCAGGGATTCGACCGTCGGCAGCAGCGGCGAGCCCTTCTTCGCGATCATGCGCGCGGGCGCGTCGAACAGCCTGTCTGAGAAGTCGATCTGCTCGCGGCGCTTGTCGGTCACGGTCAGCGACGACACGATGATGTCGAACTTCTTGCCCTTCAGCGCCGGAATGATGCCGTCGAGATCCCGGGGGATCCATACGCACCTGACGTTCATCTTCGCGCACAGCGCGCGGGTCAGATCGACGTCGAAACCGACCAACTGGTCGCCCGGCGCCACTGATTCGAACGGCGGATAGCTGGCGTCGACCCCGATACGCACGGTTTTCCATTCTTTTGCCATGGCCCCCGAAGCCATGACGGCGAGCGCCACGCACAGTGCGTACTTCTTCATGTTTCTCCTGACTTCCCCGGTCGCCGCGTGCCTGCTCGCGGTGACGGCAGCCCGCGTGCGGCCGGCCGTCGCCATTCTAGGCGGACAAAATTAGGCTGCCCGATCTGGCCGCGGATTGTTTTGACCCGGAGGTCGTTCCACGTCGCCCGATGGCGTCTTGACGCTGTCCACTTCGCGCGCTGCGCCTTGTTGCCGTGGGTTCCGCCCAGGGCGCGCCTCGCCGGGTGCGCCGTCCGGACATGGCCCGCGCGTCGACCCATTCCAAAAAGCGCGGTATTTTACCCGAACCCGCGCGCGGTGCCAGTCTTCGAGGAGGGAAAAAGCCCTTTGCCGCCAGAGACATGCACGCGCGACGCGCGGTGGCGGGGTGCTGCCGCGCCTTCTCGCCGCAGCGCAGCGGCCGATGCAGCGTGCATGGCGCGGTACGCGGGCATTGCCATCATTTATGAAACGATCCGGTGCGGCGGCGCGGATTGTGCCTTGCGGGCGCAGCCCATACATTCCCGTCATCGGAAATTTTTCACGGGAGACCCAGATGATCAGGATTCGTCGTTCCGACGAGCGCGGCCATGCCAACCACGGCTGGCTGAACGCCAAACACAGCTTTTCGTTTGCCGATTACCACGATCCCGAGCACATGCACTTCGGTCCGCTGCGCGTGATCAACGAGGACCGGATCGCCGCGGGGCAGGGCTTCGGCACGCACGGGCACCGCGACATGGAGATCGTCACCTATGTGCTCGACGGCGCCTTGTCGCATCGCGACAGCCTCGGCAACGGCTCGACGATCCGTCCCGGCGACGTGCAGCGCATGAGCGCGGGCACGGGCGTGATGCACAGCGAGTTCAACGGATCGCAGGAAGATCCGCTGCATCTGCTGCAGATCTGGATCATCCCGAAGCGCGCGGGCGACCAGCCGGGCTATGAAGAAAAGCGTTTCACCGATGCCGACAAGCGCGGGCAGTTGCGCGTCGTTGCGTCGCCGGAAGGGCGCGACGGCTCGGTGACGATCCACGCCGATGCGTCGATCTACGCCGGTTTGTTCGATGGCGAAGAACGCGCGGAGCTTGCGCTTGCGGCGGGACGCCAGGCGTATGTGCACGTCGCGCGCGGCGCTGTCACGGTCAACGGCGGAGCGCTGAAGGCGGGCGACGCCGCGATGATCACCGATACCGCGAGCGTCACGGTCGAAAACGGCGAGGGCGCGGAAGTGCTGCTGTTCGACCTCGGTCAGTTGCGTTAAGCGCGGCAGCGCGATCGTTCGTGTCGTCCGCTCGTCTGCCGGACGACTAGTGAAAAAACGCCACGGAAGGTAACTTCCGTGGCGTTTTCTCTTGCGCGCGTCACGCCCGGCAAAGGGCATTCATCGACATGCGCGACGCGCGCGAGGCAACGCGTCTGCACTCGATTAAGGCTTCACCGCCGAAGCCGCTGCGTCGCCGCGATGCTTTTCCCAGCGCTCGTGCATCTTCTGATGACGCTGCTCCATCTTCGCGAAGTGCTGCTTGAGCGCGGTGCTGACGGTGGTCTTCTGCTGGTCGTTCAGGCCGTTATAGAAGTTGAGCCATGCCGTCGAGGTCTGCTCGCGCAGTTGCGCGTCCTTCTGCTCGATCTGCTGATGCGCGGCGTGCATCGCGTTCAGGTCGAGAATGGGCTGCTGCTGCATCTGCTTGAACTGCTGGCGCATCTGCTCATGGTTCGCGCGCTCGGCTTCATGGCTTTGCTTCATCGTGTCGAGCGCGGCCTGCCATGCCTTTTCCTGGTCCGCGTTCAGTTTCAGTTGCCCGTGCAACTGGTTCAGTTCCTTCATGAAGCCGCCGTGGTGCCAGCCCGGGCCGCCATGGGTCATGCCAGGACCGCCGGGGCCACCTTCCGGCTGGGCAGCGAAGGCGGCCCCGAGACTCAGTGCAAGCGATGCAGCGGCAACGGCGAGAAAGCGTGATGTTTTTTTGGACATTACTGTGCTCCTTGATCAACTAGCCGACGATGCCGCCCGTCTCGAAGGTGGACCAGCGCGCATTCGGTAAGGCACAGCGTAGAGGGATCGAATGCGGGTCGTGTTACGCGTATCCTTGCGGAAGTTACGTGACATTACGTGCGCCTTTCGCGGTAACACCCGGTAACCCTTTAGGGGTCAGTAGGGGCGGAAACGCAACGGGGCGCGCGTTACACTTCAAACCATGGCTACTCAAATTCTTGTCGTCGATGACGACGTCGAACTGCGCGATCTGCTGCGCGATTATCTGGCCCGGCAAGGCATTGAAGTGTCGGTGCTCCACGACGCCAGTTCACTGGAGCGCCGCATCGAGCGCGAACGGCCCGACCTGATCGTGCTCGACCTGATGATGCCGGGTGTCGACGGTCTCACGGCGCTGCGCAAGCTGCGCGCGTCGGGCGACGATATCCCCGTCATCATGCTGACGGCGCGCGCGGACGACGTGGACCGTATCGTCGGGCTGGAGCTCGGCGCAGACGATTACCTCGGCAAGCCGTTCAACCCGCGCGAACTCCTCGCGCGCGTGCAGGCGGTGTTGCGCCGCCGCAAGACGCTGCCGTCGGCGGCTGCGCCCGAGCAGCGCGAGCCGTTCTCGTTCGGCCGCTTCACGCTCGACTTCCAGTCGCGCACGCTGCATCAGGAAGGCAAGCCGCTCACGTTGTCGGGCAGTGAATTCGCGCTGCTGAAGATTTTCGTCAATCATCCTATGCGAACGCTCACGCGTGAGCGCCTGCTCGAACTGCTGCACGGACCGGAATACGACGGCACCGACCGGGGCATCGACGTGCAGGTGTGGCGCCTGCGCCGCATTCTCGAAACCGATCCGTCCGTGCCGCGCTTCATTCAGACCGTACGCGGGCGCGGATACGTGTTCGTCCCCGATGGCGAGCAACATGCGGCGTCCAATTGATTCGTTGTTCGGGCGGCTCGCGCTGCTCGTCGTCTGTGTATTGCTGGTGTCGCATTTCGCGTGGTACCTGCTAGTGCGCTTCGAGCGCAACCAGTCGCAGACGCGCTATGCCGTCGAAGAGGCCGTGTTCCTCGTCGACGCGGTGCGTGACCACGTCAGGCGCGAGCCGGATCAGCCGTTGCCTTCGCGCGTGCGTCTCGTCGATCCCGCGAGCGCCGACGTGCCGCCCGACGTGTCGAACTTGCCCGCGCCGCTCGACCGTTTCGTCGACGATGTGCGCGACCGCCTCCCCACTTCGACGCAAGTGCGTGTCGGCACGCCGGGCAAACCGCCTGCGCTGTGGGTTCGCGCGGCGAGCGACCCAAGCTGGATCGTCGTGCCCGTGCAGCCGTTGCGGCCGCCTCGCTCGCTCGACCGGATGGTCCTGTGGCTCGGCATCATTTTCTCGGCGGGCGTGATGGCGGCGCTCTTCGCCGCATGGCAGCTGCAGCAGCCGCTGCGCTCGCTGGCGCAGGCGGTGACGCGCTTCGGGCGCGGCCTGCCCGTGCCGCCCGTGCGTGAGCGCGGCCCGCGTGAATTGCGGCAACTGACGCACGGCTTCAACCAGATGGTGCAGGAGGTCGCGCGTACCGAGCACGATCGCGCGGTGATGCTGGCGGGCGTCGCGCATGATCTGAAGACGCCGCTTGCGCGTCTGCGGCTGCGCGCCGAGATGATGGACGACGCGAAGACGCGTGACGGCGTCGTACGCGACGTCGATTCGATGACGCATATCGTCGAGCAGTTTCTCGTGTTCGCGCACGACGGCGGCGACCGCAGCGAGCCTGTCGAAGTCGACGCGCAGTGCGAGCGTGTGGTGCGCAGCTATCGCGCGGTGTCGGGCGGCGCGCCGACGGTGCAGACGGATCTGCGTGCCGGCCCGGGTTTCATGCTGCCCGCCGCGACGCTCGACCGCATCCTGTCCAATCTGCTCGACAACGCGCATGCGTACGGCGCGCCGCCCGTCACCGTCGCGACGGCGCGCACGTCGCAGGGCTTCACGCTGACGGTCACGGACAACGGCAGCGGCATCGCCGCGCAGGATCTGATCAACGCAAGCCGGCCGTTCGTGCGGCTCGATCCGGCGCGCGGCGGCAATGGCCACAGCGGCCTTGGCCTCGCGATCGTCGAGCGGCTCGTGCGGCGTGCGGGCGGCGAATGGCAGATCGGCAACAACGATGCGCCAAATGGCGGGCGAGGCTTGCGCGTGCAGATGACGTTCCCGCTGGAAGCGGTGTCGCGCACGGTGGCAGCGTCGGAAATTGTCTGGTGAGTGTGATGCGCCGCGCGCTTCGTCTGCGCGGCATGTCAGGAACGGGCTGGGGCCAAATGAATGAATCGACTGCCCCTTCAATCCCGGTCGTTCAGGCAATCAACCTGCCTATTCGGTGAAGAGCGTGTTGAGCGCGGCGGCGGCTTCGCTGTCCACGGTATTCCACGTCACCGTGTCCGCCTCGAAGATGTAGTGCGTCGTGTACTTGCCAAGACGCGTAAGAATTTCTTCCTGTATTACTTCGGGCGCCACTTCCAGCTTCAGATACCACGCGGTCGACGACAGGCGCGTCTGAAACGCGCCGTACTCTGCGAGCAGATGATCGAAAGCGTCAGCGTCCTGATCGCGGCAGACGATGACCAGATTTCCCTTCATGCGAACCTCCGGGGGAGCGTAAAGCGGTGATCACAACTTTCGGATGAAAGTCGATGATACCTGCTTAAGCTCCGCTTGCCCGGCGGCTTCGACATGCGCGATGCATTGTGCATCGCTGACTGGTCAGAGAGTGTTTCGTTGACTTACCCGGCGTCGCCAGACTCGGCCAGCAGGCGTCACCAGGCATTGGCGGGCGTGCGTGTGGGCGGCGCGGTGTCATCGGGCGGCACGGCCTCACTGCGGTCGCGTCCGCCCTGTTTCGCGGCATACAGCGCCTGGTCGGCGCGGCTGATGATGCGCTCGGGCAGATCTTCCGCCGACAGTTCGGTAATGCCGATGCTCACGCTCAAGCCCACCGATTGCGGCAGCTTCGCCGACGGCGTCGCCTTCAGACGCACGCGCAGCCGCTCGACTACTTCGAGGCCGGTGCCGAGCGGCGTCGACGGCAGCAGAATGCCGAATTCCTCGCCACCCAGCCGGCCGATCGCGTCGCTGCCGCGCAACTCGGTGCGGCAGGTATCGACGAAGTGTTCGAGCGCGCGGTCGCCGGCGGCGTGACCGAAGCGGTCGTTGATCTGCTTGAAATGATCGAGGTCGGCGATCGCCATGCACAGCGGTTCGCCCGTCGCGCGTGCGCGGTCGATCTCATGACGCAGCAGATCGAGGAAATAGCGGCGCGACAGCGCGCCCGTCAGCGCGTCGTGACGGGCTTCCGCCGATAGCAGCGTGTTCGCCGACTGCAGCTGTTCGGCCAGCACGCGGGTGGCGCGGTGATGGCGCCGCTCGCGCAGATACGACACGGTGATGACCCAGGCGAGCGCCACCGTGCCCGCGAGCGTCAGGAACACCAGCAGATGGTCGCGCTTGTGGTTGCGCATCAGCTCGGGCCACGCGACGAGCGGATCGACGAGATGCGCGGACAGGCCCGAATTCAACCCGCTGCGCGACTGGTAGAGCGTCGGGATCGGCTGGCCGGGCATGTCGAACAGCTGGTCGGCGATCGCGGTCGGCACCCACGGCGCGTCGCCGCGAACCTGGCTCTTGACGGGTTGGATCTGGATGGTCGAAAACTGGTCGCGATGGTAAGTGCCCATGCGCTCGACCGCGTTCATCTGCGTCACGCGCGAGTTCGGCATGGCCTGGCCTTCGAGCGACGCGTTGTGCGCCATGATGACGACACCGTTGTCGTCGGTGACGAAGGTGCCGGCATGCGCGACCCAGTGGCGCAGCCGCGCGATGCCTACCTTGGCGACGATCGCGCCGACCAGCAGGCCGTCGTCGTAGACGGGCGCCGAGATGAAGATGCCCGGCTCGCCGCTCATGCGGCCCACGCCGTATGCCTCGCCGAACGCGCCGAGGAGGGCGTTGGTCAGGTAGCTGCGCGAGCGCATGTCGAGCCCGACGAACGAATGCGCGTTTTGCGCGTTGCTCGCCGCGACGCACAGTCCGTTGGCGTTGACCAGCCAGATGATGTCGAGGCCCGAGAAGCCCTGGGCGTCGCGCAGGAAACCGTTGATGCCCGCCAGTTCCGGCGACTTCAGCAGTTCTTCGCGATGCGCGGGTTCCAGGTCGACGCCCGACGCGGCATAATTCTGCGAGTGCGTCAGCGCCTGCTGGATCACGCCGAGTTCGGCCATGGTGGCGGGTATCGCCCGGGACATCGCCAGGTCGCTCGCGATCACTTCGGCCATGTTGTAGACGATCGAGGCGGACATTTGCCGCTGCTGGCGCAGGGCGGTATCCAGTTCTTGCTGTACCATCCGGTCCGCGACCAGGCCGGAGGCGAACCAGCATGCGAGCACGACCAGTACGAAACTGGCCGGTCCCAATGCCTGGCGCAAGGTTGTCCTTTTCATCGACCCTCTGATCCGTCTGACTGATTCATGCAACAACGTCTTTCGTTGCAACGCGCTGGCGCTGGGCCGTTCCTGCCGATTTTCACCGTGCGCCGCACGGAGCCAGGATAGATGCGCTGCGCCGCCGTCCTCGTCGCCGTCGGCCAGCAGGTCTCGCCGCATCCCGATTTTAACCGCCGTACGGCCCGACGCTAGCCAGGATTTGCGCGTGCGAATGTCCCGTGTGGGGTATTAACGGCCTGCAGCGGGACTTTCTGAATAGCGGCGCGGTCATTGGATTGTGGCTCGCACGCGACGGTTCGTACGAAGCGGGCGCGCGAGCCGGCCTGTTGATGCACGCGGCCTGCTGCTTACAGATCCATTCCGGTAACCATCCAGCGTGACATTTGAATGTCAACGGTTGTTTCTGTCACACAGGTTGTAGTAGTGTCGTGCCGTCCAAAATGAGGAAAGCTCGCTGGCCTGCTGGCGGCGGCCCGCGCAACACGATTGCGCCGGCCGTAAGTGCAGGCCGCACGGGGCGCCGCGCGACGTATCCGTCGCCGGCCAATGCGTATTGAACGCCAACGATTTACCGCGCATTAGCGTTTTGCCATGCCTGATTTCCGCTTTCCGGATCGATCCTCGGACCGTCGCGCCGCCGCCAGCCATGCCGGCGCGCGCGTAGCCATCATGGCTTGCGGCAAGTTTGTATCCCACCGGGAAGGGAGGGCCGCCTGATGGATCTGTTCAGCTTCACCCTGAATCGCACCGCCAACGCGTCGGCGTGGCGGGTACTGCCCAATCGTTGGGATTTCATTGCGTTTCCGCTCATCATCTGCGTGATCGCGATGGCCGTGGTCGGCTTCCACGAGACGCTGGCGCCCATCTCGACGCTGCAAAGCGAGCCGATCTCGCTCGATCCGGCGAACCTGCCCGAGTACGCGCTGCGTACCACGCTGCGCATGCTCGCCGCGATGGTCGCGTCGCTGACCTTCACGCTGGTCTACGGAACGCTCGCTGCGAAGAGCCGCCGCGCGGGCCAGGTGCTGGTGCCGATTCTCGACATCCTGCAGTCGGTGCCGGTGCTCGGCTACATCTCGTTCACGGTGACGTTCTTCCTCGCGCTCTTTCCGTCGCGCGTGCTGGGCGCCGAACTGGCCGCGATCTTCGCGATCTTCACCAGCCAGGCCTGGAACATGACCTTCAGCTTCTACCAGTCGCTGCGCACCGTGCCGCGCGATCTGGACGAGGTGTCGAAGGGCTTCCATCTGACGTCGTGGCAACGCTTCTGGAAGCTCGAAGTGCCGTTCTCGATGCCGGGCCTCATCTGGAACATGATGATGTCGATGTCGGGCGGCTGGTTCTTCGTGGTCGCCTCCGAGGCGATCACGGTCGGCAATCACACCATCACGTTGCCGGGCATCGGCGCGTATCTGGCGGCGGCGATCTCCGAGAAGAATCTGCACGCGATCGGCTGGGTGATCTTGACGATGACGGTCGTGATTCTCGCCTACGACCAGTTCCTGTTCCGCCCGCTCGTCGCGTGGTCGGACAAGTTCCGCATGGAGAACACGAGTTCCGGCGATGCGCCCGAATCGTGGCTGCTCGACCTGATCCGCCGCACGCGGCTGATTCACCGGCTGCTCGTCCCCATCGGCTGGATGTTCGCGAAGGCCGCGCGCGTGCCGATCCGCTGGCCGAGCGTCGGCCCCGTGAAGTTCGCGAAGCCGGCCGTGCTCAAGCCGTCCAGGACGGGCGACATCATCTGGGCCGTGATCGTCGTGCTGGCGACGGCCTTCGTCGTGTATCGCGTGGTTGCGTATGTACGCACGGGCGTGACGCTCGATGAGGTCGGCCATGTGTTCGTGCTCGGCCTCATCACGCTGCTGCGCGTGACGGTGCTGATCGCGCTTGCGTCGGTGGTGTGGCTGCCCATCGGCGTGCTGATCGGGCTGCGTCCCGCGCTCGCCGAGAAGATCCAGCCGGTCGCGCAGTTCCTCGCGGCGTTCCCGGCGAACCTGCTGTTCCCGGTTTTCGTGATCGTGATCGTCAAGTTCAATCTGAACCCGGACATCTGGCTGTCGCCGCTGATCGTGCTCGGCACGCAGTGGTATATCCTGTTCAACGTGATTGCGGGCGCAAGCGCGTATCCGAACGACTACAGGGAAGCCGCGAAGAACTTCCGCATCCGCGGCTGGCAATGGTGGCGCCAGGCCATGCTGCCGGGCGTGTTCCCGTACTACGTGACGGGCGCGATCACCGCCTCGGGCGGCGCGTGGAACGCGAGCATCGTCGCGGAAGCCGTGCAGTGGGGCGATACCCGACTCGCCGCGCACGGTCTCGGCGCGTATATCGCGCAGTACACGGCCGCGGGCGACTATCCGAAGATCATTCTGGGCATCGCGGTGATGTCCCTGTTCGTGTCCCTCTTCAATCGCGTGTTGTGGCGTCCGCTGTACGCCTACGCCGAAAGCCGCCTGCGGCTCGATTGAGATTCATTGAAGGCAAAACGCGATGCAAAATCCGAAAACCGTAACCGCCGCGCCGATCCAGACGCCGCCGATGCCGCCGCGCCTCGGTGAAGAAATCCTGCGCGTCAAGGACGTGTGCCGCGGATTCAACAAGACCCAGGGCGAACTGCTCGTCCTCGACGACGCCAATCTGTCGCTTCGTGAAGGCGAGATCGTCGGGTTGCTCGGCCGTTCGGGCTCGGGCAAGTCGACGCTGCTGCGTATCATCGCCGGCCTGATCGAGCCGACGGGCGGCGAAGTGACGTATATGGGCAAGCCGCTCAAGGGGCCCGCCGAAGGCGTCGCGATGGTGTTCCAGACCTTCGCGCTGTTTCCGTGGCTGACCGTGCTGCAGAACGTGGAAGCGGGTCTCGAGGCGCTCGGCGTCGGCGCGCGTGCGCGCCGCGAACGCGCGCTTGCGGCGATCGACCTGATCGGTCTCGACGGCTTTGAGAACGCGTATCCGCGCGAGCTGTCGGGCGGCATGCGCCAGCGTGTCGGCTTTGCGCGCGCGCTGGTCGTCGATCCGACGCTGCTGCTGATGGACGAGCCGTTCTCCGCGCTCGACGTGCTGACGGCCGAGACGCTGCGTACCGACCTGCTCGATCTGTGGACGCAAGGGCGCATGCCGATCAAGTCGGTGCTGATCGTCACGCACAACATCGAGGAAGCCGTGTTCATGTGCGACCGCATCCTCGTGCTGTCGTCGAATCCGGGCCGCGTGATCGCCGAGATCAAGGTGCCGTTCAAGCATCCGCGCAACCGTCTGGACCCGGCGTTCCGGCGCCTCGTCGACGACATCTACGCGAAGATGACGGCGCGTCAGAAAGACGAATCGACGAAGAAGGGGCTGGAGCTGCACAGCTGGCTGCCTCATGTGTCGACCAACCTGATGGCGGGTCTGATCGAAACGCTCGCGGCCGCGCCGTATCACGGCCGCGCGGACATGCCGGAAATCGCGCGCTCGCTGCACCTGGAGGTGGACGATCTGTTCCCGATCGCCGAAGTGCTGCAGCATCTCGGCTTCGCGGACGTGCGTGAAGGCGACATTTTCCTGACGCCGCCCGCGCGCGTGTTCGCCGAGTTCGGCACGCAGGAGCGCAAGTTGATGTTCGCCGACCATCTGCTCAAGCACGTGCCGCTCGCGGCACGGATCAAGAAGGTGCTGAACGAGCGGCCGGGACACCGCGCGCCGCGCGTGCGCTTCGAGCAGGAACTGGAAGACTTCCTGTCGGATAGCGCCGCCGAAGAGACGCTCGATGCCGTCATCAACTGGGGCCGTTATGCCGAGATCTTCTCGTATAACGACCAGACGGAAATTTTCAGCCTCGAGGACGTCGAGTCCTGACGGCAACGTGTGAATCGCGTTTGTGAAAAAAGAAGGGGAGCCGCGCGGCTCCCCTTTGTTTTGTTTGCCGCGCAGTGAGCAGCGCTACTGCAGATTGCCCCAGCGCTCGACAGCCGGTTCCGCCGACGCCCACTTCCAGTAACCCTTGTTGTCCTGCTGGCAGGCGCTCGCCGTGTACCAGTCGACCTTCGCGTCAGGCTTGTCGCCGTCGATGACGGAGAACACGAACTCCTTGCAGATCGCGAGCGACGACGCGAACGCACGCGTCACGCGCACCTGGCCGTGGCCGTTCTCGATGGGCAGTGTGTGCTTGACGCTCCAGTCGCGTGTCTCGCCGACAGGCATCGCGCCCGCCAGTGCCGCGATCACGTTCTGCTGATCGGAATGCATCACGCGAAGATAGCGGGCGACAGCTTCGTCGGTGGCGGCCTGCACGGCGATGCCGACGCCGATGCCCACAGCGGGGTTCGCGGTGACGATGCCCGTCGCTGCGCCGGCGCCCGCGCCGGCCGCCGCGCCGACAGAAGCCGAACTGCAGCCGCCGACGATCGCGCCCCCGCCGATGCACAACGCGCCGACGAGCGCGAGCCGCACCGCCGTCGCCGCGCTCAGGCTTCGGGTTGACGGGCGCGCGCTCATTGCAGCGAGCCCCAGCGTTCGGTCGCGGGCTCGGCCGACGCCCACTTCCACGCGGTGCCGTCGCGGCAGATCGAGGCGACGTAGAACGCGCTCGACGCGGGCACGTTCTTCGTCGCGGTTTTATCCACGGAGAAGACGATTTCCTTGCAGTCGAGTTCGCCCGCACTGATCGTACGGCTGACCGTCACGCGGCCATGCTCGTCTTCTTCGAGCGGCACCGAATGCGTAATGCTCCAAGGCGCGACCGCGCCGACGGCGAGCGGGCCGGCGACAACAGCGATGCTGTCCTGCGTGTTGCGATGGATGACGCGTTCGGAGTACTGCACGCCGGCGCGCGCTGCGGCGACGGCACCCAGGCCGATACCCGTGGCGACGGCGGCGTTGTTCGTCACACTCCCCGCGATGGCCGCGCCCGCGATACCAGCGCCTGCCGTGGCACCTTCCGAGTAGAGCGATCCGCATCCGCTCAGCGTCGTGGTGACGGCGACGGCCAGGGCTGCAATCAGCGTGGCGCTCGGGAAGATCGATCGCCGCATTGCGCTGGGCTGCGCGGCTTGTTTGTCACGGTGCATTGCTTTTTGCATTTCTTCGTCATCGCTCCTGCTCGTGCCTCTCGCGCGTGGAGCGCGCCAGCGCGAAGGCAGACCACATCTGATTTTTTCGCTGCGGCATTGTGCAGGATGCGTTTTGTAATTGGCATAGGGAAAATGCAAGCAATTGCAAAAGATGCTGCGTCGCCGTGGCCTTTCTGTTTGGCGTGAGGAGCAGTCGGCATGCCTGAGCAAGGCGTGAGGCGGGGCTGGTGCGAGTGTTCGCGAACAGCGTGGCGGGACAGGAGATATGACGCGGCTCGATAGGAAGCCGCGAACCCGAGCGAGGAAAAATGGCGCGAAGAACGACGTGCAAGAACCGTAAAAACGACTAGCGCGCAACGAGCTGCGCGCGTCGCTGCAAGTCAGTTTTCCTCGTGACTCGACTCTTCGTCGCCGTAGGTGCTGAGGCGGTTGTAGAGCGTCTTGAGACTCACGCCGAGCGCTTTCGCCGCACGTCGTTTGTCGCCGCCGCAATACTTGAGCGTGCCCAGAATGATCTGCTTCTGCGCGTCGGCGAGCGGCGTGCCGATCCACACACTCATCGAGTCGCCCACCGTCACGGGCTTCTTCACGCGCGACATCAGATGCGGATGCGGCAGTTCCACCGCCTTCTCGGCCAGAATGAACGCGCGATACACCGCGTTCTTCAGCTCGCGCACGTTACCGGGCCACGACCAGGTGCGCAGCGTTTCCATCGAGCGCTTGCTGAACACCTTGTTCGTGCCTTCCTGCCGGTTGAGTTCGTCGAGGAAATGCACGGCCAGCAGTTCGCGGTCGCCTTCGCGTTCGCGCAGCGGTGGCGCGCGCAGCGGAAACACGGCAAGCCGGTACATCAGGTCCTCGCGCAGACCGTTTTCCTTCACCGCCACGGCGGGGTCGCGATTGGTCGCGGCGATCACGCGCACGTCGCCGCGAATCAGTTCGGTGCCGCCGACGCGATAGAAGGTGCCCGTCTCCAGCGCGCGCAGCAGTTTCACCTGGCGCACGGGCGCCATTTCAGTGACTTCGTCGAGAAACAGCGTGCCGCCGTTCGCGTGCTCGAAGTAGCCGATGCGGCCTTGGACCGCACCTGTGAAGCTGCCTTTTTCATGGCCGAACAGTTCGGCTTCGATCAGTTCGTCGGGGATCGCGCCGCAGTTGACGGCGACGAACGCGCCGCTCTTGCGTGCGCTGTGGTCGTGAATCGTGCGGGCGATCAGCTCCTTGCCGGTGCCCGATTCGCCGATGATGAGCGCGGTCGCATCGGTCGCGGCCACGCGGTCGATCTGTTCGTAGAGATCCAGCATGACGGGCGACGAGCCGTACAGCGTGCCGTACGACTTCAGTCCCGGGACGTTTTCCGCCGCGCGTTGCTTCGCCTGAGACGCACCGCCGCCATCGGCTTCGGTGGCGGGCGAGTCCAGATCGGTTGACGACATAGGCAAGGGTGTCCTGTGCAATTTCGGGTGGGTGTCGTGAATGGCGCAGGCCAATATCGAGAGCGCGGATTGCCTTGTAAGAGTGGTCCACTATCTCACAAAAGGCAATTTAACCACTCACGCGCTATATCCGGCAAGGCGCATGCAGGTTTGGTGTTCGCTGGAAGTTCGCAAACGTTAACGTACGATCAACACGAGATGCCGGCAAAAGTTGCAGCGCATGGAAACGCGTCGGCAACTTTGTCTGCATTGCGCGTGCCTGCGTCGTGGTCTTCCGGTGCGCAGCGTTTTGCGGAACTCGATGAGAACCCGTGGATCGCACGAGGAAGCCAGGAACGGCCGTTGCGACGGACAGGAAATGGCGCATGACACCGGAACCGCCCGTCGACAGATGGGACAAATCCGGTCCCCGCGCCGGAACAGGAGATTGCAATGACGGAAACCACTGAACAGCTCGCGTTGGGCCGACAAAAACTTGTCCAGGATCTCAACGTGCTGTTGACCGATTCAGAAGAAATGCTGCGGCTTGCGGCAGCCGTGCCGGGCGAAGGTCTCGACGCGCTGCGTGAGCGGCTTCGCACGCATGTCGATTCCGTGCAAAACGCGCTTGCCGACGCTCAGACCTCGGCCCAGCGACGTTACCGCAGCGCGACCGTCCAGACCGAGCGATATGTGCGCCAGAATCCGTGGCAATCGCTGGGCATCGCGGCCGGCGTCGGCTTCGTGCTCGGCATGCTGGCCGCGCGCTGAGCGACGCCAATCCGGCAATGCGGCTGTGTGGCCGCCGTCCATTTCCATTCACGACAGCAAGGAGTTCGACATGGCACGACCCAGGATCGGCATATTTGGCGCCCTGTTCGCCGTGGGCGGTGTACTGGCATGGCGCTGGGTGCAAAAGCAGCGCGCCGCGCAACAGCCGCTTGCGCGCGACCTGACGCGCTGGGAAGGCGAGGGCGGCACTGTGACGGAGCCCGCGCAACCCGCGGCGGGCGCGCCCGGCGCACAGGTCGCGCCCGCGACGCATCTGCGCAACGGCAACGGCGCGGATCACGGTGATGCGTGGCCGTTCCCGCGCAGCTAACGTGAACTGAGCGGGCACCGACCGGTCACTCACGCGCACGGCGAAGGCGTTTCGATACGACCGTGCGCCACCACCTATGCGGGTTGATGTTTTTTCGACCCGAAGCCTTATAATGAGCAAAAAGCACAACAATAAGTGGCTTTTATAGCAAAATTTACGGTAATTGTTGCGTAGATGCGTTGATTCGGAAAGTTTTTCCGGTTGAGACGTCCGGCGCCGCGATGCAAGCGTATGCTTGAAAATCGCAGCGCGCGGGCGCTTTCGTCGTTCGCAACCTTCCGGCGAGACGCAGGCTGCGCGTATCCATGACCAGCATTTACGAGCTTTCCATACGCGATGCCACATGTATTGATTGTCGATGACGATCCGAGTACCCGCGAGGCGCTGGCGGCCATCATCGCGGAAGACGGGCTGACCACGGCGACAGCGGGCGATCTGCGCGAAGCCCGCATCCAGCTGGTGCGGCAAACGCCCGATGTCGTGTTCACCGATCTGAAACTGCCCGATGGCTCGGGCGTCGACCTGTTCGAGGATCTCGATCCGCGCTCGGGCGTCGAATTCGTCGTGATCACGGGGCATGCGACCGTCGAGTCGGCGGTGAGCGCGCTGAAGATGGGCGCCGCCGATTACCTCGTGAAGCCGATCAACATGCAGCGCGTGAAGGCCATTTTGAGCCGCCTGCCGCGCGCGGGCGACCTGAAGGCCGAAATCGGCACGCTGCGCGGCGAACTGCGCCGCATGGGCCGGTTCGGCCTGATGCTCGGCAATTCGCCCATCATGCAGCAGGTGTACGACCAGATCAGCCGCGTCGCGCCGACGGCGGCTTCCGTGATGCTGGTCGGCGAATCGGGCACCGGCAAGGAAGTTGCCGCGCAGACGTTGCATCAGTTGAGCCTGCGTCGCAAGCACGCGTTTCTCGCGGTCAACTGCGGCGCGATCTCGCCGAATCTGATCGAATCAGAGATGTTCGGCCACGAGCGCGGCGCATTCACGGGCGCCGACCGGCAGCACAAAGGCTATTTCGAACGCGCGAACGGCGGCACGCTGTTCCTCGACGAAATCACCGAAATGCCGATCGAGTTGCAGGTGAAGCTGCTGCGCGTGCTGGAGACGGGCATGTTCATGCGCGTCGGCACGACGAAGGAAATCGAAACCGACGTGCGCCTGATTGCCGCGACGAACCGCGATCCGGAGCAGGCGGTGCTCGAAGGCAAGCTGCGCCTCGATCTGTATCACCGTCTGAACGTGTTTCCGATCAGCCTGCCGCCGTTGCGCGAGCGTGGCAAGGACGTGGAGCTGCTGGCGCAGGCGTTCCTCGACGATCTCAATGAGAAACACACTACGAAGAAGCACTTCCCGCCTGCCGTGAAGGAAATGCTGCTGTCGTACCCGTGGCCCGGCAACGTGCGCGAACTGAAGAACTACGTGCAGCGCGCGCACATCATGTCGGGCACGGATTCGGACAGCACGGCCACCGTGCCGCTGCAGATTTCGCTGTCGAAGCCGACGGCAGGCACGGCGATCACGATTCCGTTCGGCACATCGCTCGCCGAGGCCGACCGTCAGCTGATTCTGGCGACGCTCGAACAATGCGGCGGCGTGAAGACGCGCGCGGCCGAGATTCTCGGCATCAGCCTGAAGACGCTGTATAACCGGCTCGTCGAATACGGCAACGATGCCGGGCGCGCCGACGGCGACGACATCAGCGACGAGCCGCAGGCGCTCGGCAAGGCGGACGCGTAAGCGCGTCGCTGGTGATATAGGCGAAAAGACGGATTAGCCGCTGTCCGCTCCGGCGGACGGCGTCACGACGGCACATGCCTTGCTGGTTTGGTTCAACAGTTGCCTGCGCGCGAAGCGCTGGCGATATCGAACGAAAACAGGGAGCCCAACATGCCGGACCATGACGCCGTCCACGCTGTCTACGAAATCCACGCGCACCGCCCCGAACCCACCACGCCGAGCACGCCACCCGAGCCCAATCAGCCCGATACGGTGCCCGATCCGACGCGTGAACCGACCGACCCCGATACGCCCGCTATCGGCGATCCGCCGTCGCAGCCTTCTCAAACGCCGCATACGAGCGCGCGCATGTCCCTGCTGCCGGAATTCTGACTTCTGGTTCAGGAATGGCGCGGTGCGGTCAGACTTGCGCGCGCCGCCGAACGCAATCAACGGGCCCGCGCCCTGTACGCGTTACAAAACCGCCGAACTTTTTACCGGCAATTTACGTTCATCGGCCTAGACTAATGTGATGCGTCCCGGGCAAACCGTGTCCGGGTAGTGGCCTTCCCCTGGAGGCGTTCCATCATGAGACATCCCGCATTGCGGCGCTCCGCGCGCCATTCGAAGCGCGATCAGCGCCCAGCCGGCGGCTCGGGCAATCCACCCGTCGGACCGGACCCGGCGCAGCAGAACCGCCCGGCGCCCGGCGCACCGCCAGACGGGGATCACAACCAGGGCGGCACGCGTCAGGAAGGGCTGGATTACCAGCGCGATCTGGGCTCCGAGCAGGACGCCTGAAGCCACTTTTCCAGTCGGTTCCGGCTGGATCGTCGAGCGAAAAATCTGCTGCGTGCGAGCCTGCGCGCAGCTGGTTTTTGCTCGCTTGTCACATTTGCATACATTTTTATTCCGTCTTTTCCTGTTTGACGGCATAGGACTTGCATGCCGTAAGTCGGAGTATCACCGCATGTACAGTCAACTGAATGAGGTGGAGCCGCAATGAGCAGATTGATCGTCGTTTCAAACCGCGTCGCGCCGACTCAGGAAGGACGCCCCGCAGCGGGCGGTCTCGCAATCGGAGTGCTGGACGCCCTGAAGGAAACGGGAGGAGTGTGGTTCGGATGGAGTGGGGAAACCGTCGCCGAGTCGTCGCCGCCCGTCATCGAGAAGCAGGGCAACGTGACCTACGCCACCGTGGGGCTGACCAAGCGCGACTACGACCAGTACTACCGCGGTTTCTCGAATGCGACGCTATGGCCGACCTTCCACTACCGCAATGATCTGTCGCGCTACGACCGGCAGGAATATGCCGGCTATCTGCGGGTGAACGTGACGCTCGCGAAGCAGCTGAAGGAATTGCTCAAGCCCGATGACATCATCTGGGTTCATGACTATCACCTGTTGCCGTTCGCGCGCTGCCTGCGCGATCTGGGCGTGAAGAATCCGATCGGCTTCTTCCTGCACATTCCGTTTCCCGTGCCGGAGGTGATGCGTACCGTGCCGCCGCACGAAGAGCTCGTGAAGTGCATGTGCAGCTATGACGTGGTCGGTTTCCAGACGGACGCGGACCGGCAGTCGTTCGTCGATTACATCGAGCGCGGCAAGCACGGCACGTCGAGCGACGAGAACATGATTCACGCGTACGGCCGCTTCCTGAAAGTGGCGGCGTATCCGATTGGTATCTATCCCGACGCGATCGCCAAGGCCGCCGAGCAGTTCACCGACCGCAAGCCGGTGCGTAGCCTGCGCGACGGCATGCGCGGCCGCAAGCTGATCATGAGCGTGGACCGGCTGGACTATTCGAAAGGGCTGGTGGAGCGCTTCCAGGCTTTCGAGCGTCTGTTGCAGAGCGCGCCCGGCTGGCATGGCCGCGTGTCGCTCGTGCAGATCGCGCCGCCGACGCGCGCCGACGTACAGACGTACCAGCGCATCCGGCAGACGCTGGAAGGTGAGGCGGGGCGTATCAATGGCCGCTTCGCGCAGCTGGACTGGACGCCTATCCAGTACCTGAACCGCAAGTACGAACGCAATCTGCTGATGGCGCTGTTCCGACAGTCGCAAGTGGGTTATGTGACGCCGCTGCGCGACGGGATGAACCTCGTCGCGAAGGAATACGTCGCGTCACAAGACCCAGCCGATCCTGGCGTGCTGGTGCTCTCGCAATTTGCGGGCGCGGCCGAGCAGTTGCCCGGCGCGCTGGTCGTCAATCCGTTCGATCTGTCGCAGATGGCCGAGGCGTTGGAGCGCGCGCTGTCGATGCCGCTCGCCGAGCGTCAGGCGCGTCACGCGGACATGATGGCGCCGCTGCGCGAGAACAATCTGTCGGTATGGCGCGATACGTTCCTAGCCGATCTGCGGCATGTCGCGACGGCTTCGTCGGTGACGGAGAAGGCCGTCAAGCGCGCGGACGTGACTGTCTGAGCTAACGTGCGCAACCTCGCGGGGCGCGCAGCTTCACGAACGGCAGCCTTTGCAGGCTGCCGTTTTCGTTTCCGGCCAGGCGTCTTTCAAACCATCGAGCCCGTCACGCCTGCTGCTGGTTCAGCTCGGTGAGCGGCACGGGCGTCTGACGCGGATCGAAATCCGCCCACCTTCCGCGTTGCCACTGGCCGGTCGCGCGCTCGATATCGGCGCCGCCCGCTTCGCGCAGGATGCGCGCCGCTTCCAGCTGGTTTTCCGGGCACACATGCACGGCGACGAGCACGCCCGAATTGCGCAGCTCATGATGCACGACGTCATGATGTTCGTGCGGTCCGCTCTGCGCATGGACCATCTTGCCCACCGCCAACCCGAGATACGCGCAGACGCCCGCCGCGATCACGACGACGGGCATCGACGCCGAAAACGCAGTGAACACCGCGACGCCGATCACGGCACCCGCGACGGCGCCGATCGTCACCGCGCGGTGATGACGGGGGCGCGTCGGCGGTGGCGCGGAGGAGATCGTGGGCGCGGCGGCAGCGTGTTCGTCGAGCGGATGGCGCGCGTGCTGGCCGCGCGGATTGACGAAAAACAGCGTGACGTCTTCACCGGGGAAGCCGTTGTCGAAGAGCGTTTGGGCGGCGTCTTCGGCGGCGGGGAAAGTGGTGAAACGTCCAGCGACGATGAGTGACATGGTGCCCCCTATCGTTCAAAGGCCGAGGTTAAAGGCCAGAGCGAAACCCGCACCGGACGCCGCGACGGACGTCGGCGGCTGAAGGCTTCGTCTACAAGAATAGGCGGAAAGCGGGGCGTTGGAAGGTAGGCGTCACGCGGATGTCGGCGCGCTGTGTCGGACACGCATCGTGCTGACGAGCGCGCCCGCGCCCGCGAAGCACGCTGCCACGTAAAGCGTGAGCACGGGGCCGTGCTGCGGCGCGATGCCGAAGATCAGTGCGACCAGCGCCGAGCCGAGCGTTTGTCCCGTCAGGCGCGCGGTGCCGAGCATGCCGCTCGCTCCGCCGCTGCGGTGGCGCGGCGCCGCCGACAGCATGGTCCGGTTGTTCGGCGACTGGAAAATGCCGAAGCCCGCGCCGCACAGCGCCATGCGCCATACGATATCGAACGATGTGGGGTGCGCGCCGAGGGTCGCGAGCAGCAACAGGCCGAGCGCCAGCGTCGCGAGCCCGAGGCCGCCCAGCCAGCCCGCCGAGATCCGGTCCGACAGTACGCCCGACAGCGGCGCCGCGCCGACGATCACGAGCGGCCACGGCGTCATCAGCAGTCCCGTCTCGACCTGTGACAGGCCGAAATTGTTTTGCAGCAGGAATGGCAGCGACACGAACGCCAGCATTTGCGCGCAGAACGAGCACACCGACGTACCGACCGATAACGCGAAGATGGGAATGCGCAAGAGATCGACGGGCAGCAGCGGCGCGGGCTGCGTGAGTTGACGCCGCACGAAGAAATAGCCGATCACGATCGCGCCGATCAATTCGGCGGCGACGAAGCCGTAGCGCTCGCCGTGACCGAAGCCATCGACGGCAAAAATCAGAAGCCCGAATACGAACGCGTTCATCACGGCGCTCGGATAATCGTACGGCGACGGGTGGCCTGCGTTGTGCGGCAGCGCGCGCCAGCCCACCGCGATGGCGGCGATTCCGATCGGCACGTTGATCGCGAAGAGCCACGGCCACGCCGCGACGGCGAGCACGGCGGAGGCCACCGTCGGCCCGATGGCGGACGAAACGGCCACCACCATCGCGTTGATCGCGACACCGCGCCCGAGGTGCGTCGGCGGATAGATCATGCGCACGAGCGCAGTGTTGACGCTCATGATGCCCGCCGCGCCGAAGCCCTGGATCACGCGGGCGAGCGCGAGCGTCGGCAGGGATGTAGCGAGCGCACAGCCGAGCGACGCGACCGTGAACAAGACCAGCCCACCCATATACACGCGCCGGTAGCCGATCCGATCGCCCAGCGACGACAGCGGCAACAGCGAGATCGTCACCGACAGCTGATACGCGTTGACGACCCAGATCGAGCTTGCGGGGCTCGCGCGCAGGTTCCGCGCGATGGTCGGCAGCGCGACGTTGGCGATCGCGCTGTCGAGCACGGCGAGTGTGATACCTAGCGCGACGACGAGGATCGCCCAGTAGCGCTGCGGAATCGGCAGCCCCAGTTCGGGTTCCGGCGCGGCGGCGGGAGAGGGAGCAGCGGGGTTTGAAGCGCCCGGTGGATGGCGATTGTCGGTCGACGAAGAAGCTTGCATTGTGTTGTTGTGATGAGCGGCGAGGCGGTCGATTCTCGTCGGTACTCGAGTCCAGGATTGTGATTCCTGTTGCCGCGACAACGGCCGTAACAGATGGCAACCGCTTCGGGCCGGCATGACACGCGTCTCGCGCGGCGGCCATGCCGGGCCGTAGAGCCTGGAGTGCCGCCGTTACTTCAGTTCGTACAGCCCCGTGTACGTGGCCGAATCGATTTCGTTCAGATGCGTCATGTAGCGCGCGACGGCGTTCGTCGTATCGGCGGTGAGCGGCAGGGTCGCCACCTTCAGCGCATGCACGCGGAAGATGAAGCGATGCGGCTTGTCGCCACGCGTAGGCGCTGCGCCGCCGAACCCCACCGTGCCGTAGTCGTTGCGAAACTGCAGCGCACCTGCCGGCAACAGGCTGCCGTCGGCTTTGCCAGCATTGCGGGGCAGCGAGCGGGCGTCGACGGGAATGTTGACGACGACCCAATGCCAGAAACCGCTGCCCGTTGGCGCGTCGGGATCGTAGACGGTGAGCGCCAGGCTTTGCGTGTCGGCGGGTGGCGCGTCCCATTGCAGCGCGGGCGACACGTTCTCGCCATCGCCAGAGACGCCGAACGACTTGTCGTTCATTTCCTGCGCCTTAGGCATGAAGCCGTTCGCAGGGAAGTCGTCCGACCAGATTCGAAAATCAGCCATCATGCGCCTCCTTCGGTGGATGGTTCCAGGATAGGCGGGAGCCGTTGAGAGACCGCTCGGAAGATAGCCTGGAGACTCCCAGTTAGCTAATCGAGTGTAGCACCGGCATCTTGCAAAATTCGTCGCGTCGCTTGAAGGCGCAACCTCATGCGGGCGCTTTATGCGCGCTCTTCATGCAGCGGCGCGTCGCCGTGCAACCAGTCGATCAGCCGTTGCAGGACGCCATCGATATCCCGGTTCGCTCCGCGCAAGGCGCATTCCCACACCGTCGCGACGCGCCAACCCGCGTCGAGCAGCGCGGCCTGAGCCTTTGCATCATTGGCGCGGTTGCGACCGATCTTGTCGCGCCAGAACTCGGGGCGCGTCTGTGGCCATTTGAAGAGATGACAGTCGTGACCATGCCAGAAGCAGCCGTGCACGAAGATCACCGCGCGATAGCGCGGCAACACGATGTCGGGCCGGCCGGCCAGATCGCGCGCATCGAGCCGGAAGCGGAAGCCCCGGCGATGCAGCTGGCTGCGGATCAGGATTTCAGGTTTCGTGTTGCGGCCGCGAATGCCGGACATCATCCGGCTGCGCGTGGCCGCGTCGACGATATCGACCATCAGTGCGCAAGCTCGGCCGCGCTTTCCGCCTGCGCCGCGTGTGTGAGCGCGCGCACATGCGGCAGCATGATGCGTGCGACTTCGCGCATCACGGGCACCACGACGCTGTTGCCGAACTGGCGATACGCCTGGGTATCGCTGACGGGGATGCGGTAGGTGTCGGGAAAGCCCATCAGACGCGCGCATTCGCGCGGCGTCAGACGGCGGGGGCGTTTTTTCTCGCCCTGATAGACGAGAATCTCTGAGCCGTCCTTGTGATAGCGCGCCGACAGCGTGCGCGTCACGCTTTGCGGATACGCCATCCCGTAGCCGAAGCCATTGCCCGCCGCGCGATGTTTCTCCGCGTAGTTCTGCAGGTAGGTCCAGAGCTTGGGCGTCAGTGTGTATTTGGGCTGCACCTGACGGGCGGCGTGATCGAAGAAACGGTCGCCGTCCCATGGCAGGACAGGCTCGCAGCCGTCCGTCCGATGCAGGATCGACGCGAGCCGCGGACCTTCTTCCGGCAGCCGCAGATCGTCCCACGAGAACGACGTCTTGCCTCGAAACCCGACGATGATGATCCGCTCGCGATGCTGCGGCGTGAAATGCGCGCCGTCGATCACGCGGTAATGCACCTCGTAGCCGAGTTCGTCGCGCAGTGTCTGAAGGATCACGTCGAATGTGCGGCCCTTGTCGTGCGACAGCAGGTTCTTCACGTTTTCCAGCAGAAACGCGGCGGGGCGGCGCGTGGCGATGATGCGCGCGACGTCGAAGAACAGCGTGCCCTGCGTCGCGCATTCGAACCCGTGCGGGCGGCCGAGCGCATTCTTCTTGCTCACGCCGGCGATCGAAAACGGCTGGCAGGGAAAACCGCCCAGCAGAATATCGTGCTCGGGAACGGCTTCGGCGGGAAACGTGACGATGTCGCCGATCAGCGTGTGCTGCACGGCGCCGTCGCGGAAGTTCTCCTGATACGTTTTCTGCGAGAAGTCGTTCCACTCGCTGGTGAATACGCATTGTCCGCCGTGCGACTCGAAGCCCATGCGGATGCCGCCGATGCCGGCGAACAGATCGATGATGCGCGTGTTTGCTTCGTTGTCGTGCGCGCCGGCGTTGCGCACCGTGGACGGGCGGAGCATCGCTTGCAGCGCGGGTTCGAGCATCGCGGGGCAAGGCGTCTCGCCCTTTTCCCAGCGGCGCACCGTCTTGATGTCCTTGCCGACATGCGCGGCGATTTCTTTTTGTGTGAAGCGGGTGCGCGCCTGCTTCAGCAGTTCAAGCGGTGAAGCCTGAGTCACAGGAATCCTTGCTGGGAATTTTTGCGGACATTATGACCTACGAATGTCCCTAATTTGCGATTGCGGCGTGTTCCGCAGACAAATTTTCCTGCGCTGAGGCGGGTGAGCGCTTTTTGGAGGGAGGGGAAGGCAGCCCCGGCGACGCGCCAGATCATCCTGTCGCCGTGTCGCCGGGTGTTCGCGCTGCTGGTTGCAGCATCATGGAAGGAAGCGCGGCGGGTCAATGAATGTTAAATGCACGCGGCGCGTCGATCCGCGCGGCTCGGCGTGGCCGCGGAGGCCCCCGCGGTTTTGCTCAGCGCTTGCGGCGTACGCGGTGGCGGTTCGCGTCACGCGACGCGGCGGGCCGCGCCGTCGTCACGGGCAGCGGCGCCAGTTCCTTCGTGCATAGCTCGTCGAGCTGCAACAGCAGATCGTCGATCGAGCAGAGTTGCGAATTGGTCAGGTGATCGGCGTCGAGCAGTTCGAAGAGGCGTTTGCGCCAGTAGGCGGCCGGGAGGATGGCCCCACCCAGGTCGCCATGCATCGAAGGCCGCATGACGCGGGCAATGTGCGCGATGTCCTGATCGATCAGAGTCGATTTGAACGATCCCGCCGACGAAGTGAGGTAATGGTCCATGCCCCGCACTACGGCAGGGATTTGGGAAACTTTAGGGTCAGTTTGAAAATATTTGTGCCGCGGCGCGTTTTACGCGGATCGGACGCGCGTGAGGTGGACGCGGGCTGCGGGCGAGTGGCCGTCTGTTTGCAGGCCGTGAACGGGTCGGTTCATGTCAGCGCGAGCGCGAGGCTGCAGGTGAGCACGACGATCATCAGGCCAGCGGCGACTGCAAGGTTGTACGGGTAGGGCATCTCTCAACCTACAGACGTATCCGAGGAGTGACGAGATGATAGAAGGACGCCGCGAGTCCGTCCGCAGACAAATGGCGCGTTAGGTGGGAGAGCGCACACTGGCTCGCCGCGCTCGCGCGCGAGCCCCGCTGGGCGGCCTTCCGGCGCATGCCGGGGCGGGAGCACGTGTGGCTTTTTTGCGTCGCGCGCGGCGTGCTCGACACGGCTCGGCACAGCGCGACGCGTGCTGTGTCAGACGGGCTGGTCGGGGGTCGGGGCTGGGTTGGCCGCGCCTTCGAGAAAACGGCGCGTCGCTTCGAACGATTGCAGCATCTGATCCGGCCACGGCGTTTGCAGCATGACAGCCTGGTGATTCTCGAACGCGGTGCTCAGCAGCTTCGACAGTTCCGGCGAGTTCAAATGACGCAGCAGCACGCTGACGGCGATGGCCGTCGCCTGGCTGGCGCCCGCCGTTTGCAGTTCGGAAGTGGTGAGAGCGGCGAGTTGCTTGTTGATATCCATGGGTTGTCCTTCGTTGTGCTAGCTTGTGTTGCGCGAAATGCGTAATTTTGTCACGGTCGGGCGAGGCCGGTCGGACCCGGACGGTCCGTGGGCACCCCGTCCAGCCGTGCTGTGCGGGCTCGTTCGCCATTCCCTTCCAAAAAAGGGAACTGTGTTTTGGCGATTACGGTAGTTTTCTTTGTTTATCGCGGCGGTACACTTGGTTCAAATGTTTTCGCCCCGGAGTCGATCATGCTCGCTACTTTCTTTGTTCTTTGGCCGTTTGCCGCCGCGTCGCTGTTTGCGCTCGCCAAATTCTTCGATCAGCGCGACCAGCAACTGGCCAAGATTCAGGTAGTGGTGCGCCGCCATCGGTGAACGACTGATCGTTGTGGCCGTTCGCCGCATTGCATGGCAATTCGGCTGTAGCAAACAAAAAACCCGCAGAGCGTGAGCTGTTGCGGGTTTTTTTGTGACGTCGTCCGTCGCCGATGTGGTCCCCCCGACAGGAATCGAACCTGTATCTAGCGCTTAGGAGGCACTCGTTCTATCCATTGAACTACGGGGAGGGGCCGCCGACGAGCGCAGAGTATAGCAAATCGCCCGTTGGCCAAAGCGGCTTTCGATGCGGGCTTTGCCCTGCCTGCACCCGCGCGGTGGCGGCTGGCGCGCCGCCCGGCTACCATCGGTCGATGACCGATGCTCACTACGCCGATCCGCGTCTCGTTGCCCTTTATGACGCGCTCAACCCCTTCGCCGCCGACACGCAGTTCTATATCGACCTCGCCGCCCGAACGGAGGCTTCGCGCATCGTCGATATCGGCTGCGGCACGGGGCTGCTCGCCTGTGAACTGGCGCGGCGCGGTTACACGGTGACGGGCGTCGATCCGTCACCCGCGATGCTCGATATCGCGCGCCGACGGCCGGGCAGCGATCGGGTGGCGTGGATCGAAGGCGACGCGGCGCAACTGGGCACAACGACCGCCGATCTCGCCATGATGACAGGCCACGTCGCGCAGGTTTTCCTCGACGACGCGAGCTTCGAGGCGACGCTCACCGTTGCACGAGCCACACTGCGCCCAAGCGGACGGCTCGCTTTCGAAAGCCGTAATCCAGCCGTGTCGCCGTGGGCGGCGTGGACGCCGGATCTGTCACGCCGCGTGATCGACGACCCGCGCTACGGCGCCGTCGAAATCTGGCAGCAACTCACCGAAGCGAGGCATGACCGCGTCCGCTTCGACACTCGCTATCGCTTCTTTCGAGACGGCGACACCGTCGTCGTGCCCAGCGAGTTGCACTTTCGCAGCCAGGCCGGGCTGACCGAAGCGCTCATCAGAGCCGGTTTCAGCGAGATGGAATGGTTCGGCGACTGGTCCCGATCGCCCGTCGATCACGCGAGCCGCGAACTGATCGTCGTCGCAACACGCGACTGACCCAGGAAAGCGGTTGGGCCGCCAAAAACAAAACGGTCCGCCGGCATTGAACCGCGGACCGCTCTATACGAACGACGTTTCTGTAAGAAAACTGCCGATCAGAACTCGACTACAGCGAACTCAGCCTTGCCCACGTCGCACAGCGGGCAGCGCCAGTCCTCGGGGATATCGGCGAAACGCGTACCGGCGACGATACCTTCCTCGGGCAAACCTTCTTCTTCGTTATAGATCCAGCCGCAAATCAGACAGACCCAGCTCTTATATTCGATCACTTCACTCACGACACACGCTCTTCATTGATTCAATGCAAAATCCGCCAATCTGCCCCTTTTTAGTGCATTTGGCGGCGACCCGCAATATTACCGGAATTCGCCGGAAGACCCACGTCGTCCGTTCCGTTTACCGTTTCAGATCAACGCGAAGCAGCGTGCATCCCGGCGATCCCGCGTCCGGCGGGCCCGGCTCCAGCGTGTATTCTTTCCATACGATGCAGCCGTGCGCGAACGCTGATGTGCGCCGTGTCCATCGAGCCGCTTTAGCCAAGGAGAAAAACGATGCTGAATAACAGATGGTTGGCCGGCGCAGCGTGCGCGGGCATGCTGGTCATGTCGGGCGTAGCGCATGCCGCGGGCGTCTCGTTCGTCGAGCCCAAGGACGGCGCGACCGTGAGCAATCCCGTTCACGTGAAATTTGCCGTCGACGGCATGAAGGTCGTTCCCGCGGGCACGATCGCGGATGGCACGGGGCATCATCATCTGATCATCGACGGGCAGCCGCTGCCGAAGGGCGAAGTCATTCCCGCCAATGACAAGTCACTGCATTTCGGCAAGGGCCAGACGGAAACGGAGATTACGCTGCCGCCGGGCGATCACACGCTGACCCTCGATTTCGGCGACGGCGCGCACCGCTCGTATGGCCCGGAGATGAGCAAGACGATCACGATTCACGTGAAGTAAGCCCGGGCGCGCTGGTCGCGCCTTTTGCTGCTCCCCTTCACTGCACGACGGTTTGTCGCTGCGAACGCCTGCCGGGACAGGCGTTTGCGCTCTGTTCCGTCCTTGAGTGTGCGGAGCGCCTGCTCATGCCGGCCCTCCCGTTCGAGCGCCGCGGGCGCGCGCGGCATGCGTCATTCGTCCTATGCCATCCTGCCGGGCCGCATCCCGTCAGTGTTCGCGCCGCCGACCGGTACAATGAGCGCTTCCGACTCATCGCTGGTTCCTCCTTTCCCATGTCGCTTTACACCATCACGGGCGCGCAACTGGCGTTCGGCCACGTCGCGCTGCTCGATCACGCGGATTTCTCTCTCGAAGCCGGCGAGCGCGTCGGGTTGATCGGCCGCAACGGCGCGGGCAAGTCGTCGCTGCTGAAGATCGTCGCCGAGCTCGCCAGACCGGACGATGGCCTCGTCACGCGCCAGCAGGATCTCGTCACCGTATACGTGCCGCAGGAGCCCGAGTTCGACGCGGACGTGACGGTGTTCGACACGGTCGCGGCGGGCCTCACGCATGCGAGCGCACTGCTCGACGAATACAACACGGTCGCGCACGAGCTGGCGGAAACGCCGGAAGGCGCGCAGCACGACGCGTTGCTTGCGCGCATGAACGCGCTGCAATCGTCGCTCGATGCCACCGACGCGTGGAACTGGCGCACGCGCGTCGCCACGACGCTCGCGCAGATCGGTCTGGATGGCGACGCACGGGTCGGCTCGCTGTCGGGCGGCATGCAAAAGCGCGTCGCGCTGGCGCGGGCGCTGGTCGTGCAGCCGGACGTGCTGCTGCTGGACGAGCCGACCAATCATCTGGACTTCGACGGCATTCGCTGGCTGGAAGAACTGCTGATCTCGCAGCGCGCCGGTTTGCTGTTCATCACCCACGACCGCGCGTTTCTCGATCGCGTCGCGACGCGCATCGTCGAACTGGATCGCGGGCGTCTGTTGTCGTATCCGGGCAATTTCTCCGCATATCAGACGCGCAAGGCGCAGCAACTGGAAGTGGAGCGGGTCGAAAACGAGAAGTTCGACAAGCTGCTCGCACAGGAAGAAGTGTGGATTCGCAAGGGCGTCGAGGCGCGACGCACGCGCAGTGTCGGCCGCATTGCGCGGCTCGTGCAGATGCGCAACGAACGTGCGGAACGCCGCAATGTGCAGGGCAACGTAAAGCTCGACGTCGGGCAGGGCGAAAAGTCTGGCAAGATCGTCGCCGAACTGACGGACGTGACGAAGCGGTACGGCGAGCGCACGGTGGTCGACCGTTTTTCGGCGACGGTGATGCGTGGCGACAAGATTGGCTTTATCGGGCCGAACGGCGCAGGCAAGACGACGCTGCTCAAGCTGATTCTCGGCGAACTGCAGCCGGATGATGGCAAGGTACGCATCGGCACCAACCTGCAAGTCGCTTACTTCGACCAGATGCGCGCACAGCTCGATCTGGACAAGAGCCTCGGCGATACGATCAGCCCCGGCAGCGACTGGGTCGAGATCAATGGTCAGAGAAAGCACGTCATGAGCTATCTCGGCGACTTTCTGTTTGCGCCGGAGCGCGCGCGTTCGCCCGTGAAGTCCTTGTCGGGCGGCGAGCGCAACCGTCTGCTGCTCGCGCGTCTGTTTGCGCGTCCGGCGAACGTGCTGGTGCTCGACGAACCGACCAACGACCTCGACATCCCGACGCTCGAACTGCTCGAAGAACTGTTGACGGACTACGACGGCACGGTGCTGCTGGTGAGCCATGACCGCGCGTTCCTGGACAACGTGGTGACGTCGGTGATTGCGTCGGAGGGCGAGGGCAAGTGGCGGGAATATGTCGGCGGCTTTACCGACTGGCAGATCCAGCGCGAGCGTTCCGAGCAGATCGCGCAACAGGATGTGCCGAAAGAGCCGCCGAAGGAAGCCGTCGCCAAGGACAGCGCGGCAGGCCGCAACGCGCAGCGCACGGTGAAGCTTTCATTCAAGGAACAGCGCGAACTGGAAGCGCTGCCCGAGACGATCGCTGCGCTCGAAGCGGAGCAGAAGGCGATCGGCGCGCAGATCGAGGACGGCTCGATCTTCGTGAAGGACGCCCAGGAGGGCGCGCGCCTGACCGAGCGTTACGCGGCGATCGACGAGGAACTGCTCGTGGCGATTGAGCGGTGGGATGAGTTGGAGAGCAAGCGGAAGTGACGCGTAGCGCGAGCGGATGTTACGGTGTCTGCTCGCGAATTGCAGCGATTTGCTGCTTCAAAACAGGAAGGTCGCGTACGATCGTCTGCCAGATAACGCCCGCGTCCACCGAAAAATAGCCGTGCGAGACACGGTTTCGCATCAAGTACATGTCTTCCCAAGGCACATCAGCGTGTGCAGCGGCGAATTCCGGGGAGACGCGCTCGACGTTGCGCGCGGCTTCGCCGATGATCTCAAGATTACGGATTGCAGCATCCTGAATGAGAGAATCAGCGGCAAACGCGTCGTCTGTGATACCACGTGTGTAGCGCTCGATTCTGCCAATTGCTTCCAGAATATGGTCGAGAAAATCGACAATGCGCAGGTCGCTTTTCTTCACACGGGCACCGCTTCGCTGATGACGCGGGCGCGAAACGACTCGGGCAACGCCATGGGCGTCAACACGTCAACGGACACCCCCAGTAGAGCCTCGAGCCGGCGCTGGATACGGGCGAGATCGAACAGCGTGGTTTCCGGTGTCGGGTCGACGAGCAGGTCGAGATCGCTGTCGTCGCGGTCCTCGCCTGTCAAGGTCGAGCCGAACACGCGCGCGTTGCGCGCGTGATGTTCGGCGACAATGGTTCTGATCTCGGCGCGATGTTCGCGCATCGCTTCGGAGGGTTTCATCTCAACGCTCCTGGACGCAGGGTCGGAAACAGGCATCAAAAACTGACAATAGCGTAACTATACCTGGCGGCGCGCGTAGGCGGTGATGCGACAGTCGGTCTGTGCCAACCGTCCTACACCCTTCATCTAAATTGCCCCGCGCATCGAAATCAGTAAAATACCCGCGAACCTGCTTCCCACGGTCGTTCCAGCGTATCGCCCGAAACCGGGCTTGCCGGAAAACCGCGGAAAGCAGGCAAGGCAAACCGATAACTGCTGCACGCAAGTCGCGCAGCGTACACACTCCGTTGTTTCGTTTCGCTTTTTTTGAAAACTCAACGCATTGTCCACGCACCTGTCCACAGGACGTGTGGACAACGATGAACCGACGGACCCGAGCAAGCCATGTCAACGAAAAAGCCTAACGCCGCGTATAGCGAAGCATCGATCAAGGTGCTCAAAGGCCTGGAGCCGGTCAAGCAGCGGCCCGGCATGTACACGCGCACCGAAAATCCGCTGCACATCATCCAGGAAGTCATCGACAACGCATCCGACGAAGCGCTCGGCGGCTACGGCCGTCAGATCACCGTCACGCTGCACGCCGACCAGTCCGTATCCGTCGAAGACGACGGCCGCGGCATTCCGTTCGGCATGCATCCCGAAGAGGGCGTGCCCGTCGTCGAAATCGTTTTCACACGCCTGCACGCGGGCGGCAAGTTCGACAAGGCGGCGGGCGGCGCGTACACCTTCTCTGGCGGCCTGCATGGCGTCGGCGTGTCGGTGACGAACGCGCTGTCCACGCGCCTCGACGTCACCGTGTGGCGCGACGGCAAGGTCGCCGAACTGAGCTTCTCGCATGGCGACGTCGTCAAGCCACTGCAGGTGCGCGCCGCGGCGAAGAGCGACAAGAAGTCCGGCACGCGCGTGACCGCGTGGGCCGACGCGAAATATTTCGATTCACCGAATCTTCCGCTCGGCGAGTTGCAGCGCCTGCTGCGCTCGAAGGCCGTGCTGCTGCCGGGCGTCGAAGTGGTGCTCGTCAATGAGAAAACTGGCGAACGCCAAAGCTGGAAGTACGAAGACGGCCTGCGTGGCTATCTGATGGAAGGCATGGCGGGCAGCGACCTGCTGATCCCTCTCTTTGAAGGCGAGCGCTACGCGGAAAGCTCGCGCTCGAATGAAGAGACCTTCGCCGAAGGCGAGGGCGCGGCGTGGGTCGTCGCGTGGAGCGAAGAAGGGCCGCTCACACGCGAGTCCTACGTCAATCTGATTCCGACGCCCGCTGGCGGCACGCACGAAGCGGGCTTGCGCGACGGTCTCTTCCAGGCCGTGAAGAGCTTCGTCGAACTGCACAACCTGCAGCCGAAGGGCGTGAAGCTGCTGGCGGAGGACGTGTTCGCCCGCGTGTCGTTCGTGCTGTCCGCGAAGGTGCTCGACCCGCAGTTCCAGGGGCAAATCAAGGAACGTCTGAATAGCCGCGATGCCGTGAAGCTGGTGTCGTCGTTCGCACGTCCTGCGCTCGAACTGTGGCTCAACCAGCACGTCGAGCACGGTAAGAAGCTCGCCGATCTCGTCATCAAGCAGGCGCAGGCGCGCACGCGTGCTGGCCAGAAGGTCGAGAAGCGCAAGAGTTCGGGCGTTGCCGTGTTGCCGGGCAAGCTGACCGACTGTGAATCGACGGAAATCGGCCGCAATGAGCTGTTCCTCGTCGAGGGCGATTCGGCGGGCGGCTCCGCGAAGATGGGGCGCGACAAGGAATATCAGGCCATCCTGCCGTTGCGCGGCAAGGTGCTGAACACCTGGGAAACCGAGCGTGACCGCCTGTTCGCCAACAATGAAGTGCACGACATTTCGGTGGCCATCGGCGTCGATCCGCACAACCCGGATGACACCGTCGATCTCTCCAATTTGCGCTACGGCAAGATCTGTATCTTGTCCGACGCGGACGTCGACGGCTCGCACATCCAGGTGCTGCTGCTCACGTTGTTCTTCAAGCACTTCCCGCAACTGATCGAACGCGGTCACGTGCACGTTGCGCGTCCGCCGCTGTTCCGCGTCGATGCGCCCGCGCGCGGCAAGAAGCCCGCGCAGAAGCTGTACGCGCTGGATGAAGGCGAACTCGAGGCGATCCTCGACAAGCTGCGCAAGGACGGCGTGCGCGAATCGCAGTGGTCGATCAGCCGCTTCAAGGGGCTGGGTGAAATGAGCGCCGAGCAGCTGTGGGACACGACGATGAACCCTGACACGCGGCGCCTGTCGCCCGTCGCGCTCGGTCAGCTCGACTTCGACGCGACGGTCGCGCGAATGACGATGCTGATGGGCAAGGGCGAAGCGGCGTCGCGCCGCAGCTGGCTCGAGGACAAGGGCAACCAGGTCGAAGCGGATATCTGAGCGCCGCCGCGCTTCGTGCCAGCGAACCCATGCAATGCATGTGAAGCACGAAGCGCGCGCCGCCGAACAAGGACACGGAATCTAGATGGACGACAACACTCCTGATCTTTTTGCCGCGCCGGCAACGCCCGAAGGCGACGTGCTGACGCTCGGCGACTACGCTGAAAGCGCGTACCTCGAATACGCGGTGAGCGTGGTGAAGGGCCGCGCGCTGCCCGACGTCTGCGACGGCCAGAAGCCCGTGCAGCGCCGCATCCTGTACGCGATGAACGAGATGGGTCTCGCCGACAACGCAAAGCCGGTGAAGTCGGCGCGCGTGGTCGGCGACGTGCTGGGTAAGTATCACCCGCACGGCGACCAGTCGGCGTACGACGCGCTCGTGCGTCTCGCGCAAGATTTCTCGATGCGCTATCCGCTGATCGACGGCCAGGGCAACTTCGGCTCGCGCGACGGCGACGGCGCAGCGGCGATGCGATACACGGAAGCGCGTCTTACGCCGATCGCGAAACTGCTGCTCGACGAAATCGATCAGGGCACCGTCGATTTCATGCCGAACTACGACGGCTCGTTCGAAGAGCCGAAGCTGCTGCCCGCGCGGCTGCCGTTCGTGCTGCTGAACGGCGCGTCGGGCATCGCGGTTGGCCTGGCAACGGAAATCCCGTCGCACAACCTGCGCGAAGTCGCCGCGGCCGCCGTCGCGATGATCCGTCATCCGCACATCACGCACGCCGAGTTGATGCAGCATGTGCCCGGCCCGGACTTCCCGGGCGGCGGTCAGATCATTTCGAGCGAAACGGAAATCTCGCAGGCGTACGAAACGGGCCGCGGCAGTCTCAAGGTCCGTGCGCGCTGGAAGATCGAAGATCTCGCACGCGGCCAGTGGCAGCTCGTCATCACCGAGTTGCCGCCGAATACCTCCGGCCAGAAGGTGCTCGAAGAGATCGAGGAACAGACGAATCCGAAGATCAAGCTCGGCAAGAAGTCGCTGACGCCGGAACAGTTGCAGACCAAGCAAACCCTTCTCGGTCTGCTCGACGCCGTGCGCGACGAGTCGGGCAAGGATGCACCCGTGCGTCTCGTATTCGAGCCGAAGTCGCGCACCATCGATCAAACCGAGTTCGTCACCACGCTGCTCGCGCATACGAGCCTCGAGTCGAATGCGACGCTGAATCTGGTGATGGTCGGCGCGGATGGCCGTCCGCGTCAGAAGGGTCTTGGCGAGATCCTGCGCGAATGGGTCGGTTTCCGTTTCACGACGGTCACGCGCCGCACGCAGCATCGTCTGGGCAAGGTCAACGACCGGATTCACATCCTCGAAGGCCGGATGATCGTCTTTTTGAATATCGACGAAGTCATCCGCATCATTCGCGAATCCGACGAACCGAAGACGGCGCTGATCGAAGCCTTCGGTCTGTCGGAGCGTCAGTCCGAGGACATTCTTGAAATCCGGCTGCGTCAATTGGCGCGCCTGGAAAAGATTAAGATCGAGAAGGAACTGTCCGAACTGCGCGACGAGAAGGCCAAGCTCGAAGAGTTGCTGGGCAGCGAATCCGCGATGAAGCGCCTGATCATCAAGGAAATCGAAGCGGACGCGAAGCAATATGGCGACGATCGCCGCACGCTGATCCAGCAGGAAAAGCGCGCGACATTTGAAGCGCGCGTCGTCGACGAGCCGGTGACGGTGGTCGTGTCGCAGAAGGGCTGGGTGCGCGCATTGAAGGGCCACGGGCTCGATCCCGCCGGCTTCACGTTCAAGGCGGGCGATCATCTTTATGCCGCGTTCCAGTGCCGTACGCCCGACATGCTGATCGCGTGGGGCAGCAAGGGCCGCGTGTATTCCGTGGCGGTGTCGCAATTGCCGGGCGGCCGCGGCGACGGCGTTCCTGTCACGTCGCTGATCGAGCTCGAATCGGGTACGCATCTGATGCACTACTACGCGGCCTCGGCGGAACAGGCGTTGTTGCTGGCGTCGTCGAACGGCTTCGGCTTTATCGCGAAGGTCGGCGACATGGTGAGCCGCGTGAAGGCGGGCAAGGCGTTCATGACGATCGACGAGGGCGCGACGCCGCTCGCGCCGATGCCGATGCTGCCCGATGCGACGCAAGTGGCGTGTCTGTCGGGCGGCGGACGTCTGCTGGTGTTCGGCCTCGACGAGATGAAGACGCTCTCGGGCGGCGGACGTGGCGTGATCCTGATGGCGCTCGATCCGAACGAAGCGCTGAAGCAGGCGCTTGCCATCACCAAGGCAGGCGTCGTGCTGGAAGGCATGTATCGCAACAAGCCAACCGAAGAACAGCTGTCGGGTGCCACGCTGGCTCCGAATGTCGGCAAGCGGGCCCGCAAGGGCCGCGCGCCGGATACGAAGCTGAAAGAGGTGACGTCGCTGCGTCCGGTGATGGGCGCGTAACGAAGGCGAACGCCGTGAGCGGGGTGTCTCACGGCGCAACACAAAAACAACGAAGAAATCAGCGCAGCGAATGAACTGCGCATCATGTCACGAGTCGAACGCGGTCATTGGCGCATGTCAGTGCCGCGTGTTTCGACAGGACATAACGGCCGCGCGCTACATCGGGAAAGGAAAACAACTATGAACAAGGCGATCGAACTCGCGCTCTTTCTGCATCTGCTGGGTGTCGCCGTGTGGATCGGCGGCATGGTATTCGCGCATTTCTGCCTGCGTCCGGCACTGGAAGATCTCTCGCCGCAATTGCGGCTGCCGCTGTGGGAATCGGTGTTTGGCCGGTTCTTCAACTGGGTCGGCGTGTCGGTGCTGGTCATTCTGCTGACGGGCGGCTTCCTGCTGATGCAGTTCGGCGGTGGCCACGCCACGTGGCAGCTGCACGCGATGGCCGGTATCGGCATCGTGATGATGCTGATTTTCGGGCATATCCGCTTCGCGGTCTTTCCGCGTATCCGTCGCGCGGTGCAGGCGCAGAAATGGCCCGATGGCGCACGCGCTGTTGCGACCGTGCGGCGACTGGTCGTCGTCAATCTGGTGCTGGGCGTCGTGACGATCGGTGTGGCTGCGTTGTCGCGCGGCTTCTGAGCGCGGCTGCAACACGCACGACGTTTCAAACGAAAGCGCCGCTGATGCGGCGCTTTTCTATTGGCGAATGGTAACGTCGCATCAACCTGCTGGCATGAAGTACAGCCACACGCCGCACACGATAGCCACAGTCCCATACACGGCATAAACAGGCAGCTTCAGCTTGGCGAAGCAGACGCCCGAGAACAGGGCCGTCACGGCATACGCCGGTTCGAACGGCACGTTGCGCACGATACGCAGCACCGCGACGGCCAGAAACGCAGTCGTCACCGCGCGCAGTACGCGCATGCCGTGCTCGAAACGCGGGTTCGTCTTCAACTGATGCAGGTGGCGCTGCGCGAGCACGACGAGGCAGCCCGACGGCAGGAAGAGCGCGATCGTCGCGATCAGCGCGCCGCGCCATCCTTCGACCAGATAGCCGAAGAACGGCACCACGTTCAGGAGCGGTCCCGGCGACAAGGGCGATAGCGAAAACGCCAGCGTGAAGTCGTTGTCGGTCACACCGACCGTGGGCGTGACGAACAGCGTCTTCAACACGGGCAACGCGGAGAAGCCGCCGCCGAACAGCGTCAGTCCCGCACCCGCGAGACGCGGCCACAACAGCGCGAGTTCATAGCGATGCGGCAGCGGCACCGCGAAGATCACCAGCAACACGCACAGGCCGATCAGCAGGCGCCAGTCGTTGGCGCTGAGGGTCGTCGAGAGGCGGGCGCCGCGCGCGTCGCTGCGCACCCAGCCCGACATGAACGCCGCGCCGAGTATGCCGATATACGCGGCAGGCGTATGCGCGCCGACCAGCGCGATGCTGCCGAGCACGGCTGCCGTCCATTCGAGCCGTCCGCGCACGAGCGCGCGCGTCTGCTTGTACCAGGTGACACCGATCAACGTCGCGAGCACGACGCTGAAATGACTGAGCAGCGTCTGCGAGGCGACTTCGCGCACGATCGGCGTGCGATAGAAGATCGCGAACGCCGTCATCAGCATGAAGAACGGCAGGACGCTCGCGACGCCCGCCACCCACGCGCCCGCGCGTCCGCGCAGCACATGGCCGAGCTGCACCGCGACGTTGCAGCCGACAGGACCCGGCACCATCCACGCCAGGGCCACGATGTCCGAGTACGCGAGACGCGGGAGGCGCTCCTCGCGCTCGACGTAGTGGTTTTCCAGTTGCGCCATCAGCGCGAGTCCGCCCCACGACAGCGCGGACAAACCAAACACGACGCGAAAGAGCGTCCAGAGCGGCTCGCGCTCGTGGCATCGCGTGGCTTCGTCTCCCGCCGACGCATGGAGCGCCGTCATCTGCCGGGCTGGCTGCATGTGAACACCTGTTGGGCTGGTTTCTTATCCGGCGCGCACCGCCGATGGCCGCGACGGCGCGCGCTGAGGTCATGCGAGGTCGAGCGGGCTCGCTCGATATGTGTCGATACCGCTATCGTCTGCCCGCGCGATGCCGTGAGGCAGCCCTCATCGCAGCAAAGCGGCGTGGAAGCGAGCCGCTCCGCTCAGGCCGATTCGTTGCTCGTGCTGGTGCTCGCGGCGTCGCTGTTGTCCACGTCGCTCGCGTGCGCATGACTTGCGGTGCCGCAGACGCCGAAACGTTCGAGCAACGCTGGAATGGCGTCGGCGGGCACGGGCCGCGAGAACAGAAAACCCTGCGCCTCGATGTGCCCCAATGCCGCGAGCCACGCAATCTGTTCTTCCGTCTCCGTGCCTTCGACCACCACCGTCAGCCCCAGCGAGCGCGCGAGATTGACGATGGCCGTCACCATCACGCACACGCTGCGGTCGCCGGGAATGGCCTGCACGAACGAGCGGTCGACCTTTAGCGTGTCGACCGAGAAGCGGTTCAGATAGGACAGTGACGAATAGCCCGTGCCGAAGTCGTCGAGCGCGATGCGTACGCCCAGCCGCTTCAACGCGAAGATCTTTTCGGAGACGAGATCGGGATACTCCATCATCGCCGTCTCCGTGATTTCGAGTTCGAGGCGGCGCGCGGCAATGCCTGTTTCTTCGATCGCGCGCGAGATCGTCTCGAACAGATCGCCGCGCCAGAACTGTACGGCCGAAATGTTCACGGCAAGTGACAGCGTGTCGTAACCCTGTTGCTGCCATTGCGCGAGCTGGCGGCACGCGGTGCGAATCACGAAGTCGCCGATGGGCACGATCAGGCCAGTCGACTCCGCCACAGGGATGAACTCGTTCGCGGGAATCAGGCCGTGCTGCGGATGGTTCCAGCGCACGAGCGCTTCGAAGCCCGTGATGCAGCGGCGCGCCAGATCGATCTTCGGCTGGTAGGCGAGGAACAGTTGCTGGTCGGCAAGCGCGACGCGCAACTGCTGTTCCCACTTCATCAGATGGTCCGCGCGATGCGACAGATGCGGCGAGTAGAACTGATAGCAGTTCTTGCCCGCGTCCTTCGCGCTGTACATCGCAAGGTCGGCTTTTTTCAGCAGATCGATTTCGCTTTCGTTCGCCACCGAGTAGAGCGCAATGCCGATGCTCGCATGCAGTACGAACGAACTGCCGCGTACTTCGAACGGCTTCGCGAATACGTCGGAAATCGCTTCCGCGAGCGTCACCGAGCGCTTCTCGACATCTTCGCCCTTGATCACCACGACGAACTCGTCGCCGCCGATACGCGACAACGCGCCTGCGTCGGCGACGGCATCCGCGAGACGCGCGGCCGTCATCTGCAGCACGATGTCGCCGGCGTTGTGGCCGAGCGTGTCGTTGACGGTCTTGAAGTTGTCGAGGTCGATGAAGAGAATCGCAAGATGCCCGAGGTTGACCGGCTGCGCCACGTCGTGACGCAGGCTCTGCAACGTCGAATAGCGGTTACGCAGGCCCGTGAGCAGATCGAATTCGACCAGATGTGTCATCTCGCGCTCGCGTCCCAGCAGCTTGCCGATCAGACCTGTGGCAACGGCGAAGAAGCCGAGCATGGCGAGCGAGATGAAGCTCGCCATCAGCAGATAGACGTTGCGCGTGTGGTTGTAGTCGGCGAATTCTTCGGCCTGCGACAGACCGACCAGCACGCCGAGCGGATAGCCGTCGATATGCCGGTACGACACGATGCGCGTGACGTTGTCGATCGAATCGACATAGGTGCCCGACACATGTTCCGAGGTCGGATAGACGCCCGTCGCCGTGAACACGCCTTGCGCGTGATCGGCGTTGCCCGTGCGGCGCGCGAGCACGGCGCCGCTATCGGAGATCACCGCGATCACGCCTTCACGTCCGATGGCCGCGTTATTGTAGAAGTCGCTCGTGAAATAGCTCGGATCTTCGGACACCACCACCACGCCCGCGAACGAACCATCGGGGTGATTCAAACGGCGCGTCATCTGCAAGGTCCAATGGCCCGAGACGCGGCCGAGCACCGGCTTGCTGATGAACAGCTGGTCGTCGTTCTCGTGCTCGTGCACCTTGAAGTGTTCGCGGTCCGACAGGTCGATCGGTTTCGGATTGGGGTCTGCCGTGTTCGCGATGAGCTTGCCGTGCTCGTCGATCAGCGAAACCTGCACGAGCGTTTCGCTTTGCACGACGCCTTTTTCAACCGTACTGCCGAGATCGAAATGTCCCGGCGTTTTTTCGAATTCGAATTTGACAAAGCGCGTGATCTGATCGACCTGGTGAATCGCCTTCACCGTGTGCTGTTCGAGTGCCGCCGACAGGATCGCCGCCGAGGCCATCGCTTCGCGATAAGTCGTTTCCTTTTCAACCGACAGCCGCGCGAAGATAACGGTCCACAGCAGCACGAGCACCAGCACGCCAAGCGCGGGAATCGCGAGCAGCGCGCGACGGCGCGTTCCCGCCGGATCGAGGCGGTGCCTGACGTCGCGAGCGGAAGCGTGGCGGAACTGATTCATCGGCTGGACCGTGACCCTGTGCCTTGCGGCTGTGCTTGTGTTGCGGTGTTTGCGTTTCGGTTGACTGCGCGAATGTTAAAGCAACCGGCTGCTTCGACGAATTGGCACGCCGCTGTTGCGACGTGGGAGCAGGGGCGTGGTGGCGAGCCAGACCACCCATTGGTCATCGGTTACGATTTGATATTACTGAATGGGCAATAATTAAGGAAGGGCTCGCGCATCGGGTATACGCTGTCCTTCGCGGGCATATGGGCAAGCTTCTCGCCAACCCATGTGCTGCCCGAACAGGCGCATCAGGCGGGCGTTTGAAAGCGTTTGTCGAAGCCGCGGCAAGCATGATGGATTGCCGCAATGATAGTTCGACAGCCATCATGGCAATGCGGCCATTCATGCAGTGTGCATGAATGGCCGCATTTGCGCTGGATTGGGGCATTTTATGTGTGCGCATCGAGTGGATTTTTAGAGCATCCAGGTGACGCGCAAATGTCAATTCAGTCGCCGCTCATTTCCATTGATTACGCGTGCAGTTTTACGGCAGACGGAACGTGCCGTCGATAATCGTCACCGACGCGCCGCCTATCCACGTCTTGCCTGCTGCGTCGTCGTAGCGCACATAGATGTCGCCGGCGCGGCCGATCGCGGTGCCCTGGCGCACGGTGTACTGATTGCCGGGCCGCATATTCTGTGTGGTCAGCAACCCCGCGACCGCGGCGTTCGCACTGCCCGTGACAGGGTCTTCCCCTACACCGAGGTTGCCGCCCAATAGCAGGCAGCGCAACTCGAAAGTCGCCGGGCCATGTGCGTCATGGGGGCCGTAAGCCGCGAGACCTAGCGCGCCTGCCGTTTGCGCGACACGCCGCAGCGCTGCCGCATCGGGATCGAGCGCGAGACATGCTTCCGCCGATTTCATACGGACGACGAGCCATTTCGGACCGTTGTCGACGCCGCACGGTTGCGCCGTGTAATCGATTGCATCGCTGCGCAATGCGTCGGCGAGCGCGGCGTATTCGCTTTGTGCGAGCGGCGAGACGCGCGCGGGCGGGGCAGCGAATGCCCACACATTGCGCGCGCTGTCTTCTTCCGCCAGTTCGATGAGACCCGCACCGCATTGCTGCACGAGGCGGCCCGGCTGCTTCGGCTGGTTGCCCGCTTCGCGCCATGCGTGCGCGGTGCCGAGCGTCGGATGGCCGGCGAACGGCAACTCACCGTGGGTCGTGAAGATGCGCACCCGGTAATCGGCCGACGGGTCGGTCGGCTTTAGCAGGAACGTCGTTTCCGACAGATTCGTCCAGTGCGCGATGGCCTGCATCTGTTCAGTGTCGAGTGTGTCCGCATCGAAAACCACGGCGAGCGGATTGCCTTTGAACGGCACGGAGGTGAAGACATCGACCTGTTTGAAGCGGACGGTTTGCTCTTGCATCGTGTGTCCTTGTTCGGTGTCCGACCTGGGGTTTGTGCCCAGTGCGATGTGCGCGTGCCGTGTTGTGACGGCACAACGCAGCGGCGCATGCGAGGTCAGACGCAGATAAAAAAACGCCGCCGATGACGCTTTCACATCATCGACGGCGCGTTAGCGTCGGTACGGATTCGCGACGAAGGCGCTCGCAACCACGAACGCCTCGCGCGTTGCTCCGCGCCGCTTATTGCACCTCGGCGATCAGTTCGATCTCGACGCATGCGCCAAGCGGAATCTGCGCAACGCCGAATGCCGAACGCGCGTGCTTGCCGCGCTCGCCGAACACGTCGGCGATCAGTTCCGATGCGCCGTTCGTGACGATGTGCTGCTCGGTGAAATCGAGCGTCGAGTTCACGAGGCTCATCACCTTGACGATGCGCGTCACGCGGTTCAGATCGCCGACATGCGCGTGCAAGGTGGCGAGCAGATCGATCGCGACCGAGCGTGCAGCCGTCTTTCCTTCTTCCGTGGTGACGTTGTCGCCGAGCTTGCCGGCCCACACCTTGCCGTCCTTCTTCGCGATGTGACCCGACAGGTACACCGTGTTGCCGCTTTGCGCGCTCATCACATAGGCGGCAGCGGGCGCGCCCGCGACGGGCAACTCGATGCCCAGTTCCTTCAGCTTGTCATACACATTCGATTGAGCCATGACGTGTCCTCGTCGATGAATGGAAAATGGTGTTTGCTTAAACGCGTGCGCGGATCAGTTCCGCGAGACGCGCAACGCCTTCGTCGATCTTCGCGGGCGGCACGGTCACGAACGACAGGCGCAGCGTGTTGTGCTGCGCTTCGTTCGCGAAGAACGGACCGCCCGGCACGAACGCGACGTTCTGCGCGACGGCTGCTTCGAGCAGCTTCATCGTATCGATATGCTTCGGCAGCGACACCCAGATGAACATGCCGCCTTCCGGCCGGTTCCATGTCACGCCTTCGGGCATGTAGCGTTCGAGCGAGCCGAGCATCGCTTCGCACTGGTCGCGATACAGCGCGCGGATCTTCGGCACATGCGTGTCGAGGAAGCCGTCTTTCACGACTTCATGCACGATGCGCTGCGTGAAGCTCGGCGTGTGGAGGTCCGTGGCCTGCTTGGCCTGCACGAGCTTGAAGTGGAGTTCTTCGGGCGCAATGATGTAGCCGATGCGCAGGCCCGGCGCCAGCACCTTCGAGAACGAACCGAGATGCACGATGTGATCGGGCGACATCGACAGCATGGTCGGCAGAGGTTCGCCGCGGTAGTCGAGCGCGCCGTACGGATCGTCTTCGATGACGGGGAAGGGCGCCGACTTCGCGAATTCGGCGAGCGCGCGGCGGCGCTCGATGGGCAGGCGGCGCCCCGTCGGATTCTGGAAGTTCGGTTGCGCGTAAAGCAGACGCGCGCCTTTGGTGAGTTCGGGCGTGAGGGCTTCGGGGATCAGGCCGTTATCGTCCGTCGGCACCTGAACGTAGCGCGGCTCGTACATCGAGAACGATTGCAGCGCGCCGAGATAGGTCGGCGTTTCGACGAGCACGGGGCTTTCCGGGCAGACCAGCACCTTGCCGAGCAGATCGAGCGCCTGTTGCGAGCCCGTCGTGATCAGCACCTGCGAAGCACGGATCTGCGCGCCGTTCACCGAATAGCGTTGCGCGACCCATTCGCGCAGCGGCAGATAGCCTTCCGTCGCGCTGTACTGGAGCGCGGCGGCGGGCGAGTCGCGCAGGATGCGGTCGGAGGCCGCGCGCATTTCTTCGGCCGGGAAGGTGGCCGGCGACGGCAGACCGCCCGCGAACGAAATGACCTCGGGCCGCTCGGTGACCTTCAGGATTTCGCGAATCGCCGAGCTGGTGAGCTTGCGAGCGCGTTCGGACAATTGCCAGGTCGGGGCATTGAGGTCGCTTTGATTCATGGTCTCCTCGTCGATGTAGCGGAACAGGTGGTCGGTCAAAAGAAGGATTATCGCGCGAACTCGTCAGGCGGCGCGAACCGGCCGCACGGCCGTATGTACGACGGCCTTGCGGCCCAGCATCACGGTGGCGATCACGGCGGCCGCGAAAATCCACGTGACGGGCGCGACGGTCTCGCCGAAGAAGAGCGCGGAGAACGCCATCGTGAAGAAGATCTGCAGCAGTTGCACCTGGCCGACGCGCGCCGTCCCGCCCATGGCGAGGCCCGCATACCACGCAAAAAAGCCGATGAACTGCGAGAACACCGTGACGTAGCCGAACGCGAGCCACGTTTTCAGCGCGACGGGGCCGGGATGCGTGACATGCTGTTCCCAGCCGAGCCACGCGACGGGAACGAGCAGGAACGGCGCGGACACCACGAGCGCCCAGCAGATCACCTGCCAGCCGCCGATCTGCCGTGCGAGCCGCGCGCCTTCCGCATAGCCGAGCGCGCCGATGCCGACGGCGACCAGCATCAGCAGGTCGCCCGCCTGAAGCGCGCCGCCGCCCGCCTGCAAGGCGAACGCGATGACGATCGCGCTGCCTGCGACGGCGCTCGCCCAGAAGGCCTTCGACGGACGCTCGTGCGACAGCCACGCCGCATAGATGGCGACGCACAGCGGCTGCAAGCCGTTGACGACGGCACCATGCGAAGCCGGCACCGTCTTCATTGCCCACGCGGAAAACACCGGAAACGCGACGATCACGCCCAGCGACACGACGGCGAGGCTCTTCAGTTGCGGCCACGTCGGCAGCTTTTCGCGGCGGACTGCGAGCAGCACGGCGGCGGGAACGGCAGCGGCGAGCGCGCGGCCCAGGCCGTTCAGCAGCGGGCTGAATTCGGCGACGACGATGCGGGTCATCGGCAGTGTCAGACTGAAAATCACCACGCCGATCAGGCCGAGCAGCATGCCCTGGGTTTCGCGCTTCATTGCTTCTGTCTCTCTTTAGTTAGGGTTATCTGATTATTTGAGCGTGCGCAGCCCGCTCGGGGTTTCGATTTCAGCGGTCAACGTGGGCGCGCCGTCCGTGCTGTCCAGCGCGATCAGATGGGCCGCACCGAGCCATTGCAACTGCTGCGCGACGATGTCGGCTCGCGGATGCCAGCCCTTCAGCGCCTTCAATGCGAGGCCGGTTTCCGGCAGCACGTCCGACGGATGGCGCGGCGTGTCCCACTGGATCAGCGACGGCACGACACCGTCGCCCACGCCTTGCCACGACGGGAAAGCGCCGTCGTCGGCGACTGTCAGGCTCCAGGTGAAATCGCCGCGCGTCATCGGCACGACGGTCGAAATGCGCTCCGGATACTGCTGTTGCCACAGCGCCAGATTCTTCGGCCGCTCGACGCGTGCGACCCAGTGCGACAGATACGGGCCCTTCGCGAGGCGCGGGTGCACGGCGGGATCGTCGAGCGCGAACAGGCGCGGGCGGGCGTCGACGGCTTGCGCCGCGTCGGGATCGATCGCGATCACTTCCAGATACGCGCCGCCCCACAGGTTGAGCAGCCGGTTATGCGTGCGCATCGACGGATGCGCGCCGCCGCCCGATGGCGCGATGCCGAGCGTATCGGCGACGTATTGCGTGCCTTCGTCGAGGGTGCGGGCGGAAACAACGAGGTGATCGATGCGTAGCGTTTGTGCGGTCATGGCTGCAAGAGGACGGTCGTTCTGCTGAAGGCCGCTGCGGCAGGCGCTGGTGAGTGGCGTGCCGGCGACCAGACGAATCCGTAAGAATACCGTTCGGCTTGCGGCCGGACCATGCGCAGTGCGGCATGGCCGGATGAAGCGGGCTTCGCGCAGCGTCTGTTGGAGCGCGCAAAATTGGGCAAAAACGGGGTTGAAACGGGTCGAAAGTCAGTCGCAAAAGGCTGAGCGTCGAATCAAATGTACCGACAGTGACCGGCACAGTAACGGTACAATCGCTTCGATACTATTCGGTACAGTTGTCCATGCGTCTGATGGACTTCCGTTCTCGCAACGGGTAGCGCCCGCTGCACGCCGTTCCCGACGTTGCCCTTGCAGCACCAGCTGGAGTTCGCCATGTCCGTCCCGCTCGACCTGATTCCCGCCCCGCACGACGCTTCGGCGCTGACGCTCGTCGATCAGCTCGTCCAGTGGGCGCGCCGCCGCATCGAGGAGCGCGTGTTCCGCCCCGGTATGCGCATGCCGTCGATCCGCAAGCTCGCCCTCGATAAGGGCGTGTCGCGTTTCACGGTGGTCGAGGCGTACGAGCGCCTTGTCGCGCAGGGCTATCTGGATTCGCGGCGCGGCTCGGGTTTTTACGTACGCGAGCGGCTTGCGGCCGGCCCGCTGCCCGTCGAGCGCCGCGCCGCCGCGCCCGACGCGGCGCCCGCGCCGAGCACGATCGACGTCGTCTGGCTGTTGCGCAACATGCTGCACACTTCGACGCGTCCCGAGCGCGGCCCCGGCCTCGGCTATCTGCCGTCGCGCTGGCTCGACGGCGAACTGATTACGGGCGCGCTGCGCACGCTCGGCCGGCAAAGCGGCGCGCAAATGCTTGGCTTCGGCACGCCGCAAGGCTTCCTGCCGCTGCGGCAGCAGCTGCAGACACGGCTCGAAGAACTGGAAATCGGCGCGTCGCCCGATCAGATCGTGCTCGTGTCGGGCATCACTCAGGCCATCGACCTGATCGCGCGACTCTACGTGCAGCCGGGCGATTCCGTGATCGTCGGCGATCCGGCGTGGTTCCAGATGTTCGGGCGCTTTGCGTCGCAGGGCGCGCGCCTGGTCGGTATGCCTTACACGCCGGACGGGCCCGACCTCGACGCGCTGGAAACGCTCGTGCAGACCTGGCGGCCGAAAATGCTCGTCATCAACTCCGTGCTGCAGAACCCGACGGGCACGTCGCTGACGGCGGCGCAGGCGTTCCGCATCCTGCGGCTAGCTGAGGAGTACGACTTCATCGTCGTCGAAGACGATATTTATGGCGACCTGTGCCCGCCGGGCTTTCCCGCGACGCGCCTCGCGAGCCTCGACCAGCTGAAGCGCGTGATCTATCTGGGCAGCTTTTCGAAGACGCTGGCGGCGAATCTACGGGTCGGTTTCATCGCGTCGTCGCTGGACGTCGCGAAGGCCGTCACCGACCAGAAGATGCTGGTCGGCATGACGACGCCCGAACTAAACGAGCGCGTGCTGTACAAGATCCTGACGGAAGGCCACTACCGGCGGCACGTCGAGCGGCTGCGCGCGCGGCTCGACAGCGTGCGCGACAAATCCGTGCGGATGCTCGAAAAGACGGGCTTGCGCATGTTTCAGACGCCCGCGGCCGGGATGTTCGTGTGGGCGGATACGGGTGTCGACGCCGACGCGCTGGCGGCCGCAGGCCACGAGGAAGGCTTTTTGCTGACCCCGGGAAGCCTGTTCTCGCCGCAGCAGTCGCCGACCACCTGGATGCGCTTCAACGTCGCGAATTGCGGCGACCCGGCGCTGCCCGCGTTCCTGTGCCGTTATCTGGACGGCGTCGCGCGGCGGGCGTCGTGAGGGCGACATGAGGCCCCTTGAATTGGCGGCGCGCGCCCCCATTTGAGCCGGCAACGTCTGAAAAACGCCTTACGCTGACAGACACATTCAGCTTCGAATCCACGAATCAACCTGCAATAGAAGGGGAAAACTGACCATGGCACAAGAAACCATGAGCTTTCAGGCAGAAGTGAAACAGCTTCTGCACCTGATGATCCATTCGCTGTACAGCAACAAGGAAATCTTCCTGCGCGAACTGATCTCGAACGCATCCGACGCGGCGGACAAGCTGCGCTTCGAAGCGATCGAGAACAACGCGCTGTACGAGAACGATCCGAACCTGCGCATTCGCGTGTCGTTCGACAAGGACGCGCGCACCATCAGCATCGACGACAACGGCATCGGCATGAACCGCGACGAAGCGGTCTCTAATCTCGGCACGATCGCGCGCTCGGGCACGAAGGAATTCTTCGGCAAGCTGTCGGGCGACCAGCAGAAGGATGCGGCGCTGATCGGGCAGTTCGGTGTCGGGTTCTATTCGGGCTTCATCGTCGCGGACAAGATCACGGTGGAAACGCGCCGCGCCGGTTTGCCGGGGTCGGAAGGCGTGCGCTGGACGAGCGCGGGCGAGGGCGACTTCTCGGTCGATACGATCGAGCGCGCGCAACGCGGCACGACGATCACGCTGCACCTGCGCGCCGACGAAGACGAACTGCTGTCTTCGCACAAGCTCAAGTCGATCATTCAGAAATACTCGGATCACGTCGCGCTGCCCATCCTGATGCAGAAGGAAGAGTGGGACGCCGAGAAGGGCGAGATGGTCGCGAAGGACGACGACGAGACCGTCAACCAGGCGAGCGCGCTGTGGACCCGTTCGAAGAGCGACATCACCGACGAGCAATACAAGCAGTTCTACCAGCACCTGTCGCACGATCATCAGGACCCGCTGACGTGGACGCATAACCGCGTCGAAGGCCGCAGCGAGTACACGCAACTGCTGTATGTGCCGTCGCACGCGCCGTTCGACATGTGGAACCGCGATCATCGCGGCGGCCTGAAGCTGTACGTGAAGCGCGTGTTCATCATGGACGACGCCGAGCAACTGCTGCCTGCGTATCTGCGTTTCGTGAAGGGCGTGGTCGATTCCGCTGATCTGCCGCTGAACGTGTCGCGCGAACTGCTGCAGGAAAGCCGCGACGTGAAGGCGATCCGCGAAGGCGTGACCAAGCGCGCGCTGTCGATGCTCGAAGAACTGGCGAACTCGGAAGAAGCGGCCGAAAAGGAAAAGTACGCGACGTTCTGGAAGGAGTTTGGTCAGGTGCTGAAGGAAGGCATCGGCGAAGACTTCTCGAACAAGGAGCGGATTGCGAAGCTCGCGCGTTTCGCGTCGACGCATAACGACTCGTCCGAGCAGAACGTGTCGCTGGCGGATTACGTCGCGCGCATGAAGCCCGAGCAGTCGAAGATCTACTACGTCACGGCCGATACCTATCAGGCGGCGAAGAACAGCCCGCACCTCGAAGTGTTCCGCAAGAAGGGCGTCGAAGTGCTGCTGCTGACGGATCGCGTCGACGAATGGATGCTGTCGTTCCTCAATGAGTTCGATGGCAAGCCGCTGCAAAGCGTCGCGCGTGGCGACCTCGATCTGGGCCAGCTGAACGATGAAGAAAAGCAGGCGCAGGAGAAGGTCGGCGAAGAACTGAAGCCGCTCGTCGAGCGCATGAAGGAAGCGCTCAAGGACAAGGCGAAGGACGTGCGTCTGACGTTCCGCCTGACGGATTCGCCGTCGTGTCTCGTCGCGGATGAAGGCGATATGAGCGGTTACTTGCAGCGCATGCTGAAGGCTGCAGGGCAGAACGCGCCCGCGTTCCATCCGATTCTCGAGGTGAATCCGGAGCACGCGCTGGTCAAGAATCTCAGCACCGATAACGCGAATTTCGATGACTGGTGTCATCTGTTGTTCGATCAGGCGCTGCTGGCGGAAGGTGGTGCGCTCGAAGATCCCGCGAGTTTTGTGAAGCGGACGAATGCGTTGTTGCTGGCGCGGTGATGCGTTAGAGCGTTGCTGAAAAAGCCTGGCTGCGTGCCAGGCTTTTTTGTTTGTGAGGCGCGATATTGATTTGCGTCATGGATCGTTCATTCGATAAGGACGTTGCAAGCCAGATGATATAGGCTTGGCATGTTGTCCCCTATGGATTACACTTGTCTATGCCGAGCATCCGCACTACCGATGTATTTGACCACTGGTTTGTTCGCATCCGTGATTTACGTGCGCGCGTGCGAGTGCAGGCGCGGATCGACAGGCTCGCTATGGGCAACCCCGGCGACCATAAGAGCGTTGGCGCAGGTGTCACCGAATTGCGGATCGATTACGGTCCCGGCTACCGGGTCTACTACACCCAGCGAGGGTCGATTCTGGTTGTCCTCTTGTGCGGCGGGGACAAATCGTCCCAACGGGACGACATTGCCCAAGCCAAGGATCTCGCTGCGAACCTCGATATGGAGTGAATCATGCCTAAAACCAAGACGACCGCTTGGGACTCCGCCGAACATCTTCGCACCGAAGAGGAAATGGCGGCCTATCTCGATGCATGCCTCGAAGAAGCGGGCGATGACCCTCGATTCATCGCCCATGCTCTGGGTGTTATCGCGCGTGCCCGTGGCATGTCGCAACTTGCACGCGAAACCGGTGTGAAGCGCGAAAGCCTGTACCGCGCTTTGTCTGGCGAAGGGAACCCGGAGTTCGCAACGATCTGGAAGGTCGTCCGGGCGCTCGGTATTCGACTGCATGCATCGACTACATGAAATAGGCGCGGTTTGCGTTCGCAGACAGCGTCATTTTGGGGCTTTGTTGCAATCAGATTTCGCGTTCGACGAACTCAGCGCTCGGGCGACCTGCCGTCATGCTGACGCACCTGCGCGAGCACCGAGCCCGCCAGTTCCTTCGCCTCGGCACACGCGTGCGGATCGGCGAGCACGTGTCCGGCAACCTTGCCGATCCGCGCGCTCGTGTGTTTGCTGGTGTGATGCTGCGCGAGCGCCGAACCCGCGAGTTCTTTTTCTGTCTCCGATACGTTCGCTCGTTTCAACACGATAGCGGCGAGATGGGCAATGCGATCCGATGTAGCTTTGTCGTGAGCGGTCATACGAACCTCCGTAGTGCAAGTGGGTTGAGTGAGCGATTGCCATCGACGGGATGGATCGACTCGCTCTCATCTTCAACGGAGGCTCGCGGCACGGGTAGCAGCGCGTTCTGAACTGCACGGCGGATGAGTCTGCGCATGGGTCCGGAGATTTCTGCCTGAAAGGGGCGGAGACGCCGCGCATCCTATAATGCGGCCCATGCCTATCCGTTTCGATGCTGCCGACGCGCATTGGCGCGTCGCGCCCCTTCCAGTGTTCTCGCCTGATCAAAAAGACTGGCTCACACGCGGCGGTTCGCTGACGGCGCACTTGCGCACGCTCGGCGCCGTTGCGGTGCGCGTGACACGCGAGGCCGTCGATCTGCCCTTCGACGACGAATACACCGCGCTCGCCATCGCGCCGCGCACGCCCGTGTGGGTACGTGAAGTCGTGCTATCGGTGGATGGAAAGCCGTTCGTCGCCGCGCACAGTATCGTGCCGCTCGCGGCGAGCACGGGCGTGTGGCAGGCGATGCGCCGTCTGCGCACGCGGCCGCTCGCCGAGTTGCTGTATAGCGATAGCAGTGTGTCGCGTTCGTCGCTGGTCAGCCGGCGCTTGACGGCGCGGCATCCACTGCATCGGCTTGCTTTGCGAGAAATCGATGAAGCACGTATCCGTGCGTTGCTCGCGCGACGTTCGGTATTCGAGCGCTACGGCGAGCCATTGATGGTCACGGAAGTCATGCTGCCCGCGCTGTGGACGCGTCTCTCAACGCGCGATCACAAGCATGCAGCGACGCTACCGGTGCCGCGCGATCATGGACAGGCGCTCGATCACACGGCATCGCGCGCTGACGTCAATGCAAAGCGCGTCGGCAAACACACAGAGGCACGCTGATGCTGCGCGGCTTTCCTCCCGTCGTCGCCGAGAGCACGCATACGCTGATACTCGGCAGCTTCCCCGGCGAGGCATCGCTCGCGGCGACGCAGTACTACGCGCATCCGCGCAATCAATTCTGGCGATTGCTCGGCGCGGTGATCGGCGAGTCGCTGCATGAACTCGATTACCCGACGCGGCTCGAACACGTGTTGAAGCATGGCATCGGCGTGTGGGACGTGCTGGCCGCGTGCACGCGCGAAGGCAGTCTCGATGTGGCGATCCGCAACGCGACGCCGAACGATTTTGCTTCGTTTCGCGAGTACGCGCCGAAGCTCAAGAAGGTCTGTTTCAACGGCAAGACGGCGGGGCGCTTCGCGCCTGTGATCGCCGAAGCGGGCTACGAGACGCTGGTGCTGCCGTCGTCCAGCCCCGCCAATGCTATGCTCTCGTTCGACCAAAAATTGCGCCTGTGGCGCGAGATCCTCACATGACGAAACTGATCAAGCGCGCTTCGGCCGAGGCGCGTGCTTTCCGCAACCAGCAATCCGCGGCACCCAAGCAACGCATTTCGCGCGCAAAAACCCGTGCGTCGCGTGACGAAGACGACTTCGACGACGTCGCGAAGGCGTCGCTGATCGAAGCGCCGCGCAAGCCGCGCTTTGCGCCCGTCACGTTCTCGGAAGAGGGTGGCGTGCGCTACCTGCACTTCGGCACGGAATGGGTGCAAGGCGCGATGCGTCTGTCGAAGCCCGATCACATCGAACTCGAATACGCGCAGCAGATGATGGCATGGCTGCTGTTCCTCGAAACGCCGGAACGTATCGTGCAGCTCGGCCTCGGCACCGGCTCGCTGACGAAGTTCGCGCATCGCTACCTGAAGCGCGCGCAGGTCGAAGCCGTCGAACTGAATCCCGCCGTCGTGATCGCCGCGCGCACGATGTTCAGCCTGCCCGCCGACGACGCGCGTCTCACCGTGCGCGAAACCGACGCTTGGGAATTCGTCAACGACCGCGCGAACCACGGCACGATCGGCGCATTGCAGATCGATCTGTACGATGCGACGGCGCGCGGCCCGGTGCTCGACAGCGTCGCGTTCTATCGCGCCGCACGCGCTTGCCTCACGCAAGCGGGCGTCGTCACGGTCAACCTGTTCGGCGATCATCCGAGCTTCGTGCGCAACATGAAGCGCCTGAACGAAGCGTTCGATGGACGTGTGATCGCGCTGCCCGAAGTGCACGACGGCAACCGCATCGCACTCGCGTTCTCGGGCCCGGCAATCGACGTGCCGTTCAAGCAGCTGCAGGAGCGCGCAAAGCTGATCGAGGCAAAGCTCGCGTTGCCCGCGCGCAAATGGGTCAAGGGCCTGCAGGAATCGACGGGTCAGAACGATACGTTTGCGATCTGAAGCGCATCGAGATCCGAAGCGCATCGCGATCTGACAATCCCCGCGCTGGTGCAACGCCAGCGTGCTCGCGCAACCGCCGTGCCCCGGCCGGCATGGCGGCTTCCACTTTCACTCAGCCAGCATCACGCCGCGCGTCTCAACGAAGCAGCGGAGATGTCCGCTTTCGTATCCGATCTCACACTCTGCGACGTTCCGTCTATTGACAACACCGTTGCGTTTAGGGTCACCCCTGCTTGACCGGTCGTTCGCGACTCCGATACTCTTTCGAGGCTTTCGGGGCGCCCAGTCTGCTATCCGCAGCCGGGTCCATCTGCCCGCCAGACGCGGGACACAATTCAATAAAAGGTAAGAGGAGACGTCATGGCTCACGACGCCGACGCCAACAAGGCCAGCAAGCACTGGCTGTGGCTGTTGCTGTTACCCTGGATCGCGATGATCTGGGTGCCGTCCTACAACAAGATCGAACCCGTACTGTTCGACTTCCCGTTCTTCTACTGGTATCAGCTTCTGTGGGTGCTGATCAGCGCGGTGATTACGGCCGTCGTGTACTTCAAGACCAAAACCCGTTCGAAGGGAGGTGCTCGATGAACGCCACCGCAACCTTCGTCTTCGTACTGTTCTTCATCGGCGTCACGATTCTCGGCTTCATCGCCGCACACTGGCGTAAAGGCGATCTCGCGCATCTGGAAGAGTGGGGCCTCGGCGGCCGTCGCTTCGGCACGATCGTCACGTGGTTTCTGCTGGGCGGCGACCTGTACACCGCCTACACCTTCATCGCCGTCCCCGCGCTCGTGTTCGGCGCGGGCGCGACAGGCTTCTTCGCGCTGCCTTATACGATCCTGATCTATCCGTTCGCGTTCGTCGTGTTCCCGAAACTGTGGAGCATCGCGAAGCGTCACGGCTACGTGACTTCCGCCGACTTCGTCAACGCGCGCTACGGCAGCCGCATGCTCGCGCTCGCCGTCGCCGTGACGGGCATCGTCGCGACGATGCCGTACATCGCGCTGCAGCTGGTCGGCATCGAAGTGGTGATCGGCGCGCTCGGCTTCGATACGAAGGGCTTCGTCGGCGATCTGCCGCTGATCATCGCCTTCGCGATCCTCGCTGCCTACACGTACACGTCGGGTCTGCGCGCGCCGGCCATGATCGCCGTCGTCAAGGACGTGCTGATCTACATCACGATCGCCGCGGCGATCATCGTGATTCCGCCGCAACTGGGCGGCTTCGGGCATATCTTCGGCGCGGTGCCGCCCGCCAAGCTGCTTCTCAAGGCGCCGGACGTGTCGAGCCTGAACGGCTATAGCGCGTACGCGACGCTCGCGATGGGCTCGGCGCTCGCGCTGTTCCTGTACCCGCACTCGATCACGGCCGTGCTGTCGTCGTCGTCGGGCAACACGATCCGCCGCAACATGGCGATGCTGCCCGCGTACTCGCTGGTGCTTGGTCTGCTCGCGCTGCTCGGCTTCATGGCGCTGGCTGCGGGCGTGAAGGACATGCCGGAGTTCGCGCCGTACTTCAAGGCGTTCGGTCCGAACTTCGCGGTACCCGCGCTGTTCCTGCACTTCTTCCCGTCGTGGTTCGTCGGCGTCGCGTTTGCGGCGATCGGCATTGGCGCGCTGGTGCCGGCCGCGATCATGTCGATTGCAGCTGCGAACCTCTACACGCGCAACATCCACAAGGAGTTCGTGAACCGCAACATGACGCACGAGCAGGAGACCAACATCGCCAAGCTCGTGTCGCTGATCGTGAAGGTCGGCGCCGTCGCGTTCATTCTCGGCCTGCCGCTCACGTATGCGATCCAGTTGCAACTGCTCGGCGGCATCTGGATCATCCAGACGTTGCCTGCCATTGTGCTGGGCCTCTACACGCGCGTGCTCGACTATCGCGGTCTGCTGCTCGGCTGGGCGGCGGGCATCGCCGTCGGCACGTGGATGGCGATTTCGCTGAAGCTCGCCGGCTCGATCTACACGATCCATATCGGCGGCCTGGCGATTCCGGGGTATGCGGCTGTGTGGTCGCTGATCGTCAACCTGGTGGTGTCGGTCGTGGCCAGCCTCGTCGTCCGCGCAGTCGGCATGAAGCACGCCGAAGACCGCACGCGTCCGGAAGACTATCTGGACGTGCACGAAGCCTGATCTCGCGTCGGCTGATTGCCTGACCGGAAAGCCCGCAGCAAATGCTGCGGGCTTTTTTACTTGTGCGGCGCCAGCGCATCGTTGTCCCGCGTGGCCGGGCCACGCTGCGGGCGAGGGTCTACATCGTTTATGCTCGTGTCGTTGCTGTCTTTGCCGCGTAACCCAACCTGGGATGACGGATGGCTCTCTCCGACCCGCAACCGACGCCGCCGCGCAAGCCCGTCACCGGCACGCCGCCCGGAACCGGCGACGCCGTCGCCGCGCGTCTCGCGCCGCGCCGCACGCGCATCGGCCGCCTTGCACGTGCGGTCACGTCGCCGTATTACCGTTATCGCCACGCGAAGTTCTTCCACAGCCTGCGCGTCGGCCTCGCGATGCTCGTGTCGATCCTCGCGACGACGGGCATCGACATTCCGCACGGTATCTGGGCGTCGGTGACGCTGCTGGTGGTGATCGGCGGCTTGCAGCATCATGGCAACATCCGCAAGAAAGCGGCGGAGCGCGCAGCGGGCACGCTGCTCGGCGCGACGCTCGGTCTTGCGCTGATCCTGCAACAGAACCTGTTCGATTCGCTGACGCTCACCTACGTGCTGATGGCGGTGATTGCCGCCGTCTGCGCGTGGTTTGCGATCGGCAGCGCGGGTTACGTCGCGCTGTTGACGGCGATCACGATGTGCATCGTCGCGGGCCACGGCGACAATATGATCGACACGGGTCTCTGGCGCACGCTGAACGTGCTGGTCGGCATCGTGATCGCGCTGGCGTTTTCGTTTGCGCTGCCCTTGCACGCGACGTACTCATGGCGTTATCTGCTCGCCGACAACCTGCGCGAATGCGCCCGCATCTACACGCGGATGACGACGGGCGTGCCCGTCGGCAGCGACGAGCAGGTCGCCACGTTCATTCGCATGGGCAAGCGGCTCGTGCAGTTGCGTTCGCTGATGCCGTCGGTCGCCAAGGAAATCGATCTGCCCATTGCGAAGCTCGACGAGATACAGCGCTTGCATCGTTCGATGCTGAGCGCGCTAGAAATGCTGTCGACGGGCACGCTCGCGCATCCGGAGAACCGCGACGCGTTCGCGCAGCGGTGTGGCGCAGAGGCGAACGCGGTGCGCCTGACGCTGCTCGCCGCCGCGCGCGCATTGCGCTTTGCGGGCACGACACAGTTCCGGGTGCCGGATGCGGCGACATGGTCATCGATGCCGGAAGCGGAGCAGGGCGCACAGACGCCCTGCGAAGAAATGGCCCCTGATTTGCAGGGGCCGTATTGGCTCGCGCAGCGCTTCGCCGAGCAGGTGGAACGCTTGCGCGCGCTGCTCGCGGCGAGCGAGCCAAACTGGAACATCGAACGCGGCGCAAGCGATGCGCCCGCGCGTCAATGATCAGTCAGCTTGCGTGCTTGTCGCCTTCGTGCGGATTGGTGACCATCCACATCACGCCGAACTTGTCGACGACCATGCCGAAACCCGTGCTCCAGAACGTCGCCTGCCACGGCATCACGACATTGCCGCCTTCGCACATCGCGTTGAAGGTCTTTTCGCCTTGCGACGGATCGTCGACGGTGATCGACAGGCCGTAGCCCGTGTGCGTGCCGGCGCCGGGGGTGTCGTCGCAATTGCCGTCCGACGCCATCAGTTCCGTCGAACCGATCCTGATCGTCGAATGCATGATCTTGTTTTCGGTGCCGGGGCGAATGGGTTGTTGCGGGTTCGGCGGCGCGTCGCTGAAACGCATCTGGAACAGCACCTGCGCGCCGAGCTTCTCGCCGTAGAACTTCAGCGCTTCCTCGCAGCGGCCATTGAAAAACAGATAGGGCTGGACTTGCATCGTTGTCTCCTGTCAATTGAATTGGAGCGTCGGTTCGCGCGAACGCGCAGTGACGGCGTGCAACTGAACGCACGCGTGCCAACGATTGTAGTCGCCGCTGCAGCGTCGAATGTGAAGTTGTGTTGACCGAAGTAAAAGCTGCCGACGCGCAGACAGTGCGTTGAGGCATCGGGAAAGAATGCGAGTACGACGCCGCAGGAAACCGACAGAAAGGCGGCGACGAAATACGAAAAAGCGCGCGCAGCCTTGCGGGCCGCGCGCGCTTTTTTCGGTTAGCGAATCTTGCGGCTTAGCGCAGCGCTTCGATCACCTTTTCCAGCTTGACGGCATCTGCCGCGAACGTGCGGATGCCTTCGGCCAGCTTTTCCGTGGCCATCGCCTCGTCGTTGACGAGGAAGCGGAACGACGCTTCGTCCGTCGGCACGCGCGCGATGTCGGCATCTTTGAACGCTTCCGGCACCAGCTTGCGCTCGACCTTGTCGTTGCTGTCCTGCAGCTTTTGCAGCAGGTCGGGGCTGATGGTCAGCAGGTCGCAGCCGGCCAGCTCGAGAATCTGGCTGGTCGTGCGGAAGCTCGCGCCCATCACTTCCGTCTTGTAGCCGAACTTCTTGTAGTACGCGTAGATGCGGCGCACCGATTGCACGCCCGGATCGTTCGCGCCGCCGTCGCGCGCTTCGTCCCAGTTGCTGCCGGCGTTCTTCTTGTACCAGTCGTAGATACGGCCGACGAACGGCGAGATCAGCTGCGCGCCCGCTTCCGCGGCGGCGACGGCTTGCGCCAGCGAGAACAGCAGCGTCATGTTGCAGCGGATGCCGTCCTTCTGCAGCACTTCGGCGGCGCGGATGCCTTCCCACGTCGACGCGAGCTTGATCAGCACGCGCTCGCGGCCGATGCCCTTCGCCTCGTACATCTTGATGAGTTCATGTCCTTTCTCGATCGACGCCTTCGTGTCGAACGACAGGCGCGCGTCGACTTCTGTCGACACGCGGCCCGGCACGATCTTGAGGATTTCGGTGCCGAAGGCGATCAGCAGGTTGTCGATGATCGCGCTGACGGGCTTCGACGCGTGATCGCGCACGGTCTTTTCGAGCAGCGGCTTGTACTCGTCCTTCTGCACGGCCTTCAGGACCAGCGACGGATTCGTCGTCGCGTCTTGCGGCTTGTATTGCGCGAGTTGCTGGAAGTCGCCGGTGTCCGCGACGACCGTGGTGTATTGCTTGAGTTGATCGAGTGCAGTAGTCATGTCGAGCCTTCGCTTCGAGGCGCACGCGCGCCATGGTCCAGGAAATGATGACGCGGTGCGAGGTCGCGATTCGCTGCGCTTGGCCACGCAGGCGCGTCATCTGCGATGTCCACGTCTGAAACCGGGAATGTTACCGTGGAACGCCGCCCGCTACTTCTATTCTATGGCGGATCGGATGATGGTGGTTTGACAGGGGCGTCCTCCGTCCGTTCGCGCCATGTCGCCAGGCGCTTTCCGCCTTACGCTTTCCGCGTACCTGTCACCGTTGTCAGCCGCGCCGCGCGTTCAGCACGCCATGCGTCACCAGCCCTGCGACGAGTCCCCAGAACGCAGAGCCGATCGACAGCAACGTCAGGCCGGACGCCGTCACCATGAAGGTGACGAGCGCGGCTTCGCGCTGCCGTGCGTCCTGCATGGCGTTGGTGAGGCCGCTCATGATCGAGCCGAACAGCGCGAGCGCCGCCACCGACACCACCAGCGCCTTCGGCAGCGAGCCGAACAGCGCGGCGATCGTCGCGCCGAAAATGCCCGCGATCAGATAGAACACGCCGCACCAGACGGCGGCCATGTAGCGCTTGTTGCGGTCTTCGTGCGCTTCGCGTCCCGTGCAGATGGCGGCCGTGATTGCCGCGAGGTTCACGCCGTGCGAGCCGAACGGCGCGAGCAGCAGCGAAGCCGCGCCTGTCGTCGCGATCAGCGGCGCGGAGGGCGTCTCGTAGCCGTCCGCGCGCAGCACGGCGATGCCCGGCACGTTCTGCGACGCCATCGCCACGATGAACAGCGGTATGCCGATGCTGATCACCGCCGACAGTGAAAACGCAGGCAGCGTCAATACGGGTACGGCGAACGCGACATGAAAACGGCTGAAATCGAGCAGCCCGAGCGTGCCTGCAACGGCCGTGCCGACCACGAGCGTCGCGGGAATCGCATAGCGCGGCGCAAGGCGCTTGATGACGAGATAGGTGAAGAACATCGCCAGCACGAGCGCCGTCTGGAATTGCGCAGCGCGGAAAATTTCGATGCCGATTTCGAACAGGATGCCCGCCAGCAGTGCCGCGGCGATGCCCGCCGGAATGCGCTTCATCAGCGTGTCGAACCAGCCGGTGAGGCCGACCACTGTGAGCAGCAGCGCGCACACGACGAACGCGCCAATCGCCTCGGGATAGGCGACATGCGGCAGCGACGAGACGAGCAGCGCCGCGCCCGGCGTCGACCACGCGACCACGATCGGCGCGCGAAACCGCAGCGACAGGCCGATCGTGCACAGCGCCATGCCCATCGACAGCGCCCAGATCCACGATGAAATCTGCGCGTCGGTGAGATGCGCGGCGCGGCCCGCCTGGAACATCAGCACGAGCGAACTGGTATAGCCCGTCATCATCGCGACGAAACCGGCGACGACCGCTGACAGGGACGTATCGGCGAAGGGCCGCAGCGGCGTGCGCGCGGCGCGGGAGAGGTCAGGGGAAGAAGAGGTCATCCTGCGTGTCTCTGTAAAGCGTTGTTGTGTAATAGGGTGCTTGCCGGGCGGCGCGCACAATGCCGCGGCCGCGGCGTTGTTGCGCTGCGGCTCGTACGGCAGGCGGGCAAAGCCCGAGATCTTACTTGCTTAGCGTGCGCATCGCGGTTTCGAGGCCGGCGAGCGTGAGCGGATACATCCGGTGGCCGAGCACTTCACGTATCACCGAAACCGACTGCCGGTATTCCCACAAGCCTTCCGGTTCCGGGTTCAGCCATGCGTGATGCGGGAAGTGGTCGGCTAGCCTGCGCAGCCACACGGCGCCCGCTTCGGCGTTGTTGTATTCGACCGATCCGCCCGCCTGAAGGACTTCGTAGGGGCTCATCGTCGCGTCGCCGACGAAAATCAGCTTGTAGTCGGGTGTGAACTTGTGCAGCACGTCCCACGTCGCCATCCGCTCGACATGACGGCGGCGGTTGTTTTTCCACAGGAAATCGTAGACGCAGTTGTGGAAGTAGTAGAACTCGAGATGCTTGAACTCGGCTTTCGCGGCCGAGAACAGCTCTTCCGTGCGCTTGATGTGATCGTCCATCGATCCGCCGACGTCGAGCAGCATCAACACCTTCACGTTGTTGTGCCGCTCGGGGACCATCTTGAGATCGAGCCAGCCGGCGTTCGCGGCCGTGCTGCGGATCGTGTCAGGCAGATCGAGTTCTTCGGCGGCGCCTTCGCGCGCGAAGCGCCGCAGGCGGCGCAACGCGACCTTGATGTTGCGCGTGCCGATTTCGACCTGATCGTCGTAGTCGCGGTACGCGCGCTGGTCCCACACCTTCGTGGCCGTCCGGCTGCCCGACGACTCGCCGCCGATGCGGATGCCTTCCGGGTTATAGCCGCCATTGCCGAACGGCGACGTGCCGCCCGTGCCGATCCATTTGTTGCCGCCTTCGTGACGACCTTTCTGCTCGTCGAGCAGTTCCTTCAGGCGCTCCATCAGCTTGTCGAGCCCGCCCATTTTCTCGATCTGCGCTTTCTCTTCGGGGCTGAGATCACGTTGCAGCTTCTTTTTCAGCCAGTCGAGCGGGACATCCAGCGCGAGATCGGCCTTTAGCGCGACGCCGTTGAAATATGCGCCGAACGCCTGATCGAACTTGTCGAAATACTGCTCGTCTTTCACGAGCGTCATGCGCGCTAGATAGTAGAACTCATCCAGCGACGGCTGGATCACGCTTTCCTTCAACGCTTCGAGCAGCGTCAAGTATTCCTTCACGGAAACGGGCAGCTTCGCGGCGCGCAGCGTGTAGAAAAAGTCGATCAGCATGCCCTTGTCTCCGTCCGTATTCGCCTGGTGTCAGTCGCGCAATCAGCGGTTGTTGCGGTTCATGAACACGAGCCGCTCGAACAGGCTCACGTCCTGTTCGTTCTTCAGCAGCGCGCCATGCAGCGGCGGCACGATCTGCTTCTGATCCTTCGAGCGCAGCGCTTCGGGCGGAATGTCTTCGGCCAGCAGCAGCTTGAGCCAGTCGAGCAGTTCGGAGGTGGACGGTTTCTTCTTCAGGCCCGACACGTTGCGCAGCTCGAAGAAACTTTCCATCGCGGCGCGCAGCAGTTCCTGCTTGATGCCCGGATAGTGGACTTCGACGATCTGCTGCATCGTCGACGGATCGGGGAACTTGATGTAGTGGAAGAAGCAGCGGCGCAGAAACGCGTCAGGCAGCTCCTTTTCGTTGTTCGACGTGATGATGACGAGCGGCCGGTGCTTTGCCTTCACCAGTTCGCGCGTCTCGTACACGTAGAACTCCATGCGGTCGAGTTCGCGCAGCAGATCGTTCGGAAACTCGATGTCGGCCTTGTCGATTTCGTCGATCAGCAGCACCGACTGTTCATCGGACTCGAACGCCTGCCACAGCACGCCCTTGACGATGTAGTTGCGAATGTCTTTCACGCGCTCGTCGCCGAGCTGCGAATCGCGCAGACGCGAAACGGCGTCGTATTCGTACAGACCCTGCTGTGCCTTCGTGGTGGACTTGATGTGCCACTGCAGCAGCGGCATGTCGAGGGCCGCCGCGACTTCCTCTGCGAGCATCGTCTTGCCCGTGCCCGGCTCGCCTTTGATCAGCAGCGGCCGCTTGAGGGTCATCGCGGCATTGACCGCGAGCTTGAGGTCGTCGGTGGCGACGTATTGCGATGAGCCTTCGAAACGCATGACAGGACGCTCGTTCGGGAAAAATTCCAGTATAAGTCAGAAGGCCTGTTGTGCTCCGCGGGGCGCGCGTAAGGTGTCAGCCGCGTCGGACGGTGCGTGCAGTGTTCGCAAGCGGCGGATTTCCGCATGCGGCAATCTGCCGCGCCCGGACGGACGCCGGTTGTGGCTATCCCAATTCGGCATTTCGCGCGACGCCTTGTGGCGCGGCGCTTTGCCGGGGCAGGGGTCGGGTCCTGTCCGGTGGACGCCCGGCGCGGCGTCGCGGTACAATTGGGCCGATTTTTTTGGCCTGCGTGGCAACCCAGACAAGTAAAACGGCGCAGGCCGTAGCCTTTTTGGGCGCCCGTTCCCCCTCAAGCCAGGTTAAAAGAGCTATGAACAAATTCGTTGGCAAACATCTCGTGGTCGCAGCGATGTCGGTGGCCGCGGGTTTTGCGGCAACTTTGGCGACAACTGCGCAGGCAGCGGATATCGTGGGCGACGCCAAGGCGGGCCAGGGCAAGGTCGCGATGTGTATCGGCTGCCACGGTATTCCCGACTATCGTACGGCTTATCCCGAGGTGTACCGGGTGCCGATGCTGGGCGGCCAGAACCGTACCTACCTGGAAAACGCGCTGCACGCGTACAAGAAGGGCGACCGCCATTTCGACACGATGCATGCCATCGCTGTGACGCTGACCGACCAGGACATCGCCGACATCGCCGCGTATTACTCGGTGCAGACGGCCTCTTCGAAGAACAATCCCGACAAATGACGGCGGCGCGCGCCAGCGCGTCATCGGCTCATTCAGTTCGCGGCGCAACCAGTTTGCATGGGACGGCGACAGGCGCTAAAGCGCAAACGTCCGTCGACACAGGAGAATCCATGAAGAAGCATCCCCACGCACTTCATACGGTGGTCAAGGCTGCATGCGCGACGCTCGCGCTGGCCGGTTTTGTCGTCGCATCGAACGCGCACGCGGCGGATGCCGCCAACGGCAAGGCACTCTCCGAGAGCCACAACTGCGCGGCCTGCCACGGCCCGAATCTGAACAAGCCCGTGACGCCCGAATATCCGAAGCTCGCCGGTCAGCATGCCGATTACGTCTACTGGGCGCTGCGCCAGTATCAGATGGGCACGGGCAACCCGCACCTGGGCCGCAACAACGCGATCATGCAGGCGCAGGTGCAAAGCCTGTCGCCGAGCGACATGAAAGATATCGCTGCGTACATCGAATCGCTGGACGGCGATCTCGTGCAGAAGAAGTAGGCAGTTCACGCTCGCTGACGGATCACGACAAACACCCCGCCTTGGCGGGGTGTTTGTTTTCGTGCCACGGGTTTCGGGCGCGATGGTTCGCGCCGTCAGTCAATCGCGCGTCGCGCGGCGCTCGATGCGCTGCAGATAGGCGTCGGTATCAGGCGGCGTGTTGGTACGCTGCGCTTCCCAGATCGTTTCGCCCAGACACTCCATGATCGCGTGCTGCGCGTCGTGCGTGGAGCCGAGGCGCGCGGCGAGCCGGTCGTGCGCGGCGCGAATGCCGGGCGGCTGGTCGATCGACAACTGCTCGGTGATCGCGAGATGCATCGACAGATGCAGGAACGGATTGGTCTGCCCACGTTCGGGCGAGTAGTCCTGCGCCGAGGCGGCCTCGGCATCCTTCAGTTCGGCGTGATACTCGGGATGCTCGACGATCCAGTCGGCGGCGATCGCTTCGAGCGGCGTCAGGATTTCACCCGCGCGCTGTTTGCGCCAGGTGTCGGTGAAAAAACGGCGGACTTCGTCGCGGCTGGGATTGAACATCGATGGACTTCGGACGGTGAAAGCAAGTGGGGCAGGCAGTGTGCGCTGTGCGTCTGCCCGGACATAGCGAGCGACTGTTCATTTTACGCCGCGCCCGCAGCGCGCGCAGACGGATGGTGCGGGCGCGCCACGCGGGGTGCTCACAGATCAGGTGGCGGCGTCTTCGGCTTGAATTCGCACAGCGGCTCGATCACGCAATGCCAGCATTCCGGCCGGCGTGCCTTGCACACATAGCGCCCGTGCAGAATCAGCCAGTGATGCGCATCGTGCAGGAACTCGGCGGGCGTGAACTTTTCCAGCGCCAGTTCGACGGCGCGGACGTCCTTGCCGGGCGCGAGGCCCGTTCGGTTGGCAACCCGAAAGATGTGCGTATCGACGGCGATGGTCGGCTGGCCGAACGCCGTGTTCAGCACGACGTTCGCCGTCTTGCGGCCGACGCCCGGCAGGCTTTCGAGTGCTTCGCGCCCGTCGGGCACTTCGCCGCCGTACTGATCGAGCAGGATGCGGCACGTCGCGATCACGTTCTTCGCTTTCGTGCGATACAGGCCGATCGTCTTGATGTAGTCGGCGACGCCTTCCTCACCGAGGTCGAACACCTTCTGTGGCGTGTTAGCGACGGGAAACATCCGGCGCATTGCCTTGTTCACGGAGACGTCCGTTGCTTGTGCGGACAACATCACGGCGATCAGCAACTCGAACGGTGTCGAGTATTCCAGTTCGGTCGTCGGATGCGGGTTCAGGCTCTGCAGCGTCTCGTAGATCGCACGTCGTTTGGTCGCGTTCATGCGGCTCGGTCAGGACTTTTTGGGTTGATCGACGTCTTGCTTGGGTGTGGATTCGGAACTGTCGTTAGCGATACCTAGCCGGCGACGGCGTGCCTCGGCTTCGTCGATCTGCGCCTGCGTTGCTGCGCTGATATCGGTCGTATTCCTGGGGCCGAGACCTTGCGCGGCGTTTTCTGCTTTCTTCGCACGCGCGCGTTCGAGCGCGGCCTGGATGATCGCGCGTTTCTTCGCTTCGGCGTCGGTGGCTGGCGCGGCGGCGGTTCCGACTGCTTCGACTGCCGGGACTGCCGGTTCTGTGGGGGCAGGGCCGGCGACGGGCGCAGCGGGAGCCGGCGTATTCGCCGATGCTGCCGCGGCGCGTTTGGCTGCTGCGCGCGCCTCTGCTGCTTCACGCTCCGCCGCGAGGCGCGTGCGGCGTCCGTCATGACGTGCGCGTGCGGCGTCGGCCTGTTGCTGGCTCCACGCATCCCAGCCCGTCTTGTCGCCCGTGACGGGGACCATCTCGATGCAGTCGACGGGGCAGGGCGGCACGCACAGGTCGCAGCCCGTGCACAGTTCAACGACCATCGTGTGCATCTGCTTCGGTGCGCCGACGATGGCATCGACGGGGCAAGCCTGCATACACAGCGTGCAGCCGATGCACAGGTTTTCGTCGATGAACGCGACGGGCCGCGCGCGCTCGACGCCATTGTCCAGATTCAGGGGAATCACGGGCTTGCCGAGCAGCGTCGCAAGCCGCTCGATGCCTTCCGCGCCGCCGGGCGGGCACTGGTTGTAGCTGGCCTCGCCTTGCGCGATGGCTTCGGCGTAAGCGCGGCAGTCGGGGTAGCCGCACTTCGTGCATTGTGTCTGGGGCAGCAGATCTTCAATGCGATCCGCGAGTGTTTTGGATTCTGTCACTGTCAAGACGTGGGGGACATGCTGTTGCCATTCACGGGCGCGGCGGATCCGTGTGATCGAATGGATGCGGTTTCAACTGCGCCATTGGGTGTGCACCGTTTGGCGTGCGCCATTGGGTCCGCACAGAGACGCATTCGCAGATACTGCGCAAACCGCGTGAGGACGCCGGGCCGCCAGGGCAAACGACAACGTAGCGCGGCAAGTGCATTCGATCATCGGTCAAATGCGTATTATCGCCGATTTCCCCAGTTGTTATTACCGAAGCATGTGCCATAATCGAAGCGCTTTTTTGTAAGACCGCAGGAAGGTGTTCCCACCAACCAGCCCCGCGCAGCGCCGCCGTTGCAAGGCCAGGCAATTGGACGGCGAGCGATCCGGATAACGCGGCTCACGAAGCACATGCCACCATGAATCAGCCGAAAATCAAAAGAGATCCTGAAGGCACCCGTCGCCGCATTCTGCTCGCGGCGGCCGAAGAGTTCGCGAATGGTGGGTTGTTCGGCGCACGCGTCGACCAGATCGCCCGCCGCGCGGAGACCAATGAACGCATGCTCTACTACTACTTCGGTAGCAAGGAGCAGCTTTTCACGGCAGTCCTCGAACACGCGTTCAGCGCGCTTACGGAAGCCGAGCGCACGCTCGATCTCGCAGGCGTCGCGCCTGTCGAGGCCGTCACGCGGCTCGCGCATTTCGTGTGGGATTACTATCGCGATCACCCCGAACTGCTGAGACTCGTGAACAACGAGAATCTGCACGAGGCGCGCTATATGCAGAAGTCCACGCGCATTCGCGAAATGATCTCGCCGATCGTTGCCACACTGGGCTCGATACTCGAGCGCGGTCAACGCGCCGGCCTGTTTCGCACGAACGTCGATCCGCTGCGCTTCTATGTGACGCTGTCGGGGATGGGCTACTACATCGTGTCGAACCGCTTCACGCTCGAAGCCACGCTGGGCCGCGACTTCAGCGCAGCCGCCGAGCGCAGCGAAGTGATCCAGATGAACACCGAAATCCTGCTGGCGTATCTGATGCGTCGCTGAGCGCGAACGCCTGACGGACAAACGGCCTCGCAAGAGGCCGTTTTCGTATCCGCTGGAATCCGTTGGATGCAGGCGCAACATTTGGCTGCGCCTGCGGCATACGCTTACGCTTCGACGCGCTCTTCCGTCTTGCGGGTCGTCGCCTTCGGCGTGTGCTCGAGGATGAAGTCGCGCAACTGCGGATAGATGATGGTGCGCCAGCGACGGCCCGAGAAGATGCCGTAGTGTCCGCACTTTTCCGCCGTGAAGTGGCGGCGGTCCTTCTCCGGGATGCCCGTGCACAGCTCATGTGCCGCGCGCGTCTGGCCGCTGCCGGAGATGTCGTCGAGTTCGCCTTCGATCGTGAAGAGGGCGGTCTTCTTGATGTCCTGCGGGCGCACCAGCTCGCCGTTCACTTCCCACGTGCCTTCCGCGAGACTGAACTCCTGGAACACGACGCGAATGGTCTGCAGATAGTATTCCGCGGCCATGTCGAGCACCGCGTTGTATTCGTCATAGAAACGGCGGTGCGCTTCCGCATCTTCTTCGTCGCCGCGCAGCAGGCTCTGATAGAAGTCCCAATGCGACGCCGCGTGACGCTCCGGATTCATCGCGACAAAGCCCGTGTGTTGCAGAAAGCCCGGGTATACCTTGCGGCCGAAGCCCGGATAGTTCGGCGGCACGTTGTAAATGACGTTGTTTTCGAACCATTCGATCGAATGCTGCGTCGCCAGCGAATTGACGGCCGTCGGGCTTTTACGCGCGTCGATCGGGCCGCCCATCATCGTCATCGTGCGCGGCGTGTCTTCGCCGCGGCTCGCCATCAGCGAAATGGCGGCGAGCACGGGAACGGTAGGCTGGCACACCGAGATCACGTGCAGATTCTTCGCGCCGATGTGGCGGATGAATTCCTGGATGTACGCGATGTAATCGTCGAGGTCGAACGTACCGTCTTCGATCGGCACCATGCGTGCGTCGATCCAGTCGGTGATGTACACCTTGTGGTCCTGCAGCAGCGTCTTGACGGTGTCGCGCAGTAGCGTGGAGTGGTGACCCGACAGCGGCGCGCACACCAGCACGACGGGCTCTTCCTTCAGTTGCGTGACGGCGTCGCTGTCATCCGAGTAGCGCTTGAAGCGCATCAGCCGGCAAAACGGCTTTTCGACGATCGTCTGCTCGACGATGGGGATGTTGTGGCCGTCCTTGACGATCTGGTGCAGATTGAACTCGGGCTTCTCGTAATCTTTACCGAGGCGGTACAGCAGCTCGTAGCCAGCGGACAGGCGCGTCGCGCCTGGCACATAGGCGAGCGGACTGGCCGGATTCGCAAACGATTTCGAGGCAGCCTGGGCCCAGGCGGTGAGCGGGCTCAAAAGCGCCCGCTGGAATTCGTGGATTTGATAGAGCATGGGTGCTCCAGCTATAACGGTTCGCGCAGGGCAGCGTGTCTGACGCGCAGCGACGGGGCGGGCCGGTTCTGGTTACGTGTGGAATTGTTGGTGGCGACGATTATCGACCGTCAGGTGTGGTTGATGATATAGAAGGCATACCATTTGTGCAATGCAACAACAGTGCGTTAGCACACTCGCCGTGTGTCATATCCACGTCATCGACAATTTGTCCGCTTTCTTTAGACGACCGGTGATGACTCAATACCAGCATCAGGCGTGCCAGTGGACGGCTGACCACCTTCTACGCCTTCGCCGTCGTGTGGCGGCTGGCCGGTAGCGTGCGCCATTTCCTGCTCGTGTTTCATCAGATTCAGGCCGGTGTGAACGAGGGCCACATGGGAAAACCCCTGTGGGAAATTCCCGACAAGCCGGCCGCCGACGGGATCGTACTCCTCGGCGAGCAGCCCGACGTCGTTCGCGAGCGACAGCAGCCGCTCGTACATCTTGCGTGCGTCGTCGATACGGCCTTGCAATGCGAGGTTGTCGACCATCCAGAAGCTGCAGGCGAGAAACGTCCCTTCGCCGGGCGGCAGGCCGTCGTCGAATTCGGTGGTGCGGTAGCGCATCACGAAGCCGTCGTGCATCAGGTCTTTCTCGATGGCATTGACGGTGCCGGCGATGCGCGGGTCCGAAGGCGGCAAAAAGCCGAGCAGCGGCATCAGCAGCACGCTCGCGTCGAGTTCGTCGCCGCCGTAGGTTTGCGTGAATGCGTTGAGCTGCGTGTTCCAGCTTTTCGCGCAGACGTCCGCGTGAATCTGCGCGCGCACGTCGTACCAGTGTTCGAGCGGCGCGGGCAGGTCGAATTTTTCCGCTGATTTGATCGCGCGATCGAAGGCGACCCACGCCATCACCTTCGAGAACGTGAAGTGCTGACGCCCGCCGCGCGTTTCCCAAATGCCTTCGTCGCGTTCCTGCCAGATCGTTTCGAGGTGGCGCAGCATCGCGCACTGCACGTTCCACGCGGTTTCGTCTGCCTGCAAGCCGCCGACGCGCGCCAGATGCAGCGCGTTCATGACTTCGCCATACACGTCGAGCTGCAATTGCCCGACCGCGTTGTTGCCGATTCGCACCGGCTTCGAGTTCTCATAACCCGGCAGCCAGTCGATTTCGAACTCGGGTAGCCGCCGCTCGCCCGCGAGGCCATACATGATCTGCAACTGTTCGGGCGAACCCGCCATCACGCGGCCCAGCCACGAACGCCACGCGCGCGCTTCTTCGTAGTAGCCGCCGCGCATCATCGCGAGCAGCGTGATCGTTGCGTCGCGCAACCACACGTACCGGTAGTCCCAGTTGCGCGTGCCGCCGATCTTCTCGGGCAGCGACGTGGTCGGCGCGGCGACGATGCCGCCCGTCGGCTCGTAGGCGAGCGCCTTCAACGTCAGCAGCGAGCGGCGGATGGCGGTCGCGTACTTGCCCTCGACGGTGCCGCGCGACGACCACTCGAGCCAGTAGTTCTCGGTGCGGGCAAGGGCCGAATGCGGATCGCGCGCGGGCGGGATGTTCAGATGCGACTCGGTGTAGGTCAGCGAAAACGGCACGCGTTCGCCTTCCGATACGGTGAACTCGGCAACCGTTTTCATGTTCTCGCCGCGCAGATCGACGGGCGTGCGCAGCGCAACCGTGTCCGGTCCGACGATCGCCTTGATGCCGCTCTCGCGCGCGAGGCGGCTGACCCATGGAATCGAGAAGCCGTAGTCGAAGCGCAGCACCAGTTCCATGCGCATCTTCACCGTGCCGCGCTTGCCGACGACGATCCGGACCATCTCCGACCAGCCGTTGCCGGGCGGCATGAAGTCGATCAGCGTGACGGCGCCATCGGGCGTTTCGAAGTCGGTTTCGAGGATCAGCGTTTCGCCGCGATAGCGGCGGCGCGTCGCGCGTGCGAAACCGCCTTTGAAGTAGGGTTCGCCGTCGTCGCGCTCGGCAGGCGCGGTGCGCGCTTCCGTCTGCGCCGCGTCAGCCGTGTCTTCGCGCCTCGCCGAGCGCGTGGCGCCCGGCTTGTCTGCCTGGCGCGGCTGCGGCCTGCTGCAGGGCGTTGCGCGCGCGTCCTCGCGCGTTGCGTCTTGCGAACGCGGTGGAACGTCAGCCTGTGAGCCGGAATCGCCGGCCTCTTCGGTTTCGTCGTCCAGCGCGGGCGCAATCAGCCAGCGGCCGTTGTCCTTGGTGCCGAGCAGCGCCGCGAAGCACGCGCCCGAGTCGAAACGTGGCCAGCACAGCCAGTCGACGGAACCATCGCGCGAAACCAGCGCGGCCGTGTGGCCGTCGCCGATGAGTGCATAGTCTTCGATAGATGCAGACATGGTAAAGCCGTCGGTCAGCGTGTAATTAGTACGTTCCCGCATGCGCGAAACGGTGCGCGAGCGTCGTAGTTACCGGCTCGTGCGATGCATTCTCAGCCGCACGCGAGCGAGTTTCCGGGGATATTGCCAATCCGATTTTTTGCTGCTTACAATCGGATTTAAACGTGAGTTCTGATGAATCGCAGCCCACCGGCGTCCGGTGTTGCAGCATGCAGCCACGGCGCCGTTTTCGAGGATAAGCCATGCTGAACCCGTCGAAATCTGACTGCATCACGATTCTTTCCGCCGCGAGTCAGTTGCCTGATGACTCGCTTCTTCCACTCGACTTCCGCACGCTCGGCCTCTCGCGCAACGGGATGGAAACCGCTGCGGCCTTTCTGATCGAACGCGCCTGCTTCAAGCGCTATAGCGAATCCGACGGTCATTATGCCGTCGGTGGCCTGTCCTTGCAGGGGCGCTGGCGTCTCGATCAACTGTCGAACGGCTGACGCGACGCGCGTCATCCAGAACGGCTAGGCTTCAAAACAGACACGCGCAATGCGCTCGCGGACCGCGACAAGCGGCCCGCGCGGCGCTGCGCGTCGTTTCATGACGTCCGTCTGAAATGCCGAAAGCCGCCGTTGCGCGGCGCCACGAACGCCTGTGGGGACCCGCGCAAGCGGGCCCTCCTGCACGGGCGTGTCCGCGCGCGTCAAAAGTGCGCCGTACCGCCGACGCCGAACAGCCCGATCAGCCCAATGATGATCAGATAAAGCGCGACGATGAAGTTGAGCAGGCGCGGCACGATCAGGATGAGAATGCCGGCGATCAGCGCGACGAGCGGGCCGAGCGTGAGATGGATGTTCATGGCGACTCCTTTTGTTCGAATTGACGACGGAAAGAGACAACCTGTCGGATAGCCTGCGTTCGCGCATCTGACTGTGCGAGCGCGGGCAACGCTCTTATACTTGCCCCAAATACGACATCGACGATCAGCGGCGGTAACCGGACCACGAGGGCCACGAGGGCCACGAGGGCGCGCAGCGCGCAGGCCGCAATCGTCATGCATCCGTTACGACAACGGCACGCTCCGATCGAGCCGCGCGGCAGACCAGCGACACACACGAACCGAATAACCCGTCTCGCCAGGAGGTCGTCATGCAGCGTCGTACACGAGCCTTAGCGTGTGCCGTGCCACAGTCTTTCAGTTTGCGCGCGAATTTGCGCCTGTCCGCCCGTTCGATCATAAGAGGTTTGACACTGATGGTATCGCTTGCCGCTATGCAGGCCTTCGCACAAGGCACGACCACCGCACCCGCCGATGGCGTCTACGATCTGATCGTCGGCACCTACACCGGCCCGAAGAGCGAAGGCATCTACGTCTATCGCTTCGACACGAAATCGGGCGACGCGACGCAGGTGTCGTCCGCGAAGACCGACAATCCGTCGTACGTGATCGCGTCGCGTGACGGCCGCTACGTCTATTCCGTCAACGAGCAGCCCGGCGACAACGGCCCCGCCGAGCAGCGCGGCGGCATCAGCGCGTTCGGTTTCGATGCGAAGAGCGGGCAATTAACGTTCCTGAACCGCGTGTCGTCGGACGGCAACGATCCGTGCTATCTGAGCATCTCGCCGGACGGCAAATATCTGACGACGGCCAACTACTCGGTCGCCGCAAACCCGGGCGGCAGCTTCGCGGTGTTTCCGTTGCAGGCGGACGGTCAGGTCGGCGCGTCGGTGCTGACGGTGCATCATGAAGGCGGCGGCCCCGTGAAGGGACGCCAGGACAACGCGCACGTGCACTCGACTGTGTTCTCGCCGGACGGCAAGTATCTGTTCGCGCAGGATCTCGGCACCGACAAGCTCTACGCGTACCGTTACACGCCCGATGGCAGCCGCGGCCTGTTCGGCCCGACGGACAAACGCTACACCGACGTGAAGCCCGGCTCGGGTCCACGTCATCTGGTGTTCAGCACGGATGGCAAATACGCGTACCTGACGAGCGAACTGACGGCGACTGTCACCGCATTTCACTACGACGACGGCAAGCTCACGCAACTGCAGGTCGTGCCGATGTCGAAGCCCGGCTTCAAGGGGCAGGTGGGCGCGGCCGCGATCCATCTGTCGCCGGACGGACGCTTTCTGTACGCCAGCAATCGCGGCGATGCGAACGAGATCGTCATCTATGCGGTCGATCCCGGCAACGGCCATATCCGGGAAGTCGGCCGTCAGTCGAGTCTTGGCAAATCGCCGCGAGAATTCTCAATCGATCCGACGGGGCAATGGCTGATCGTCGGCAATCAGAACAGCGATACGGCGTATGTGTTCCGCCGCGATCCGCAAAGCGGGCTGCTCGAAGCGAACCCGAAGCGCATCGATATCGGATCGCCCGTCGACTTCAAGTGGGTATCGCCGTCGTGATGACGGTGGTGTGAAGAGGCGAATGTCGCCGCTGCGTTCGACGATTTCTTCTGTTCCCGCAGCGGCGCTCATTCAATTCCGAAAACGGCTTACTCCGCCGGCCCCGGCGCTAGCACTTCGCGGCTGCCGTTGATGCCCATCGCCGACACGAGGCCCGCCGTCTCCATCTGCTCGACGAGCCGCGCCGCGCGGTTGTAGCCGATGCGCAACTGCCGCTGCACCGCCGAGATCGACGCGCGCCGGGTGCGCACGACGAACGCGACGGCTTCGTCGTAAAGCGGGTCGGCTTCCGCATCCGGCGTTTCGCCGAACAGGTCCTGGGTGGCGCCGCCATCCGTCGCGGGGCCGTCGAGAATCCCTTCGATGTATTCCGGCTCGCCGAACTGCTTCAGATGTTCGACGATCCGGTGCACTTCCTCGTCGGCGACGAACGCGCCGTGCACGCGCTGCGGGTAGCCGGTGCCGGGCGGCAGGAACAGCATGTCGCCCTGGCCGAGCAGCGACTCGGCGCCCATCTGGTCGAGAATCGTGCGCGAGTCGATCTTCGACGACACCTGGAACGCGACGCGCGTCGGGATGTTCGCCTTGATGAGACCGGTGATCACGTCGACGGAAGGACGCTGGGTCGCGAGAATCAGGTGGATGCCCGCCGCGCGCGCCTTCTGCGCGAGACGCGCGATCAGTTCTTCGATCTTCTTGCCCGCGACCATCATCAGGTCGGCCAGCTCGTCGATCACGACGACGATCAGCGGCAGCGGCGACAGCGGCTCGGGCGCCTCCGGCGTCAGCGAGAACGGATTGCCGATCTTCTTCTCTTTCGCGGCGGCGTCGCGGATCTTCTGGTTGAAGCCTTGCAGATTGCGCACGCCGACGGCCGACATCAGCCGGTAGCGCTTTTCCATCTCGCCGACACACCAGTTGAGCGCGTTGGCAGCGAGCTTCATGTCCGTCACGACAGGCGCGAGCAGATGCGGGATGCCTTCGTACACAGAAAGCTCCAGCATCTTCGGATCGATCATGATCATGCGCACGTCTTCGGGCGTCGCCTTGTACAGCAGCGAGACGATCATCGCGTTGATCGCCACCGACTTGCCCGAACCCGTCGTACCCGCGACCAGCATATGCGGCGCTTTCGCGAGATCGGTGACGACCGGGTGGCCGGTGATGTCCTTGCCCATCGCCAGCGTCAGATTCGACGCGGACTTCTGATAGACGTTGGCTTCCAGAATCTCGGAAAGACGGATCGTTTGCCGCTTGGCATTCGGCAGTTCGAGACCCATGCAGGTCTTGCCTGGAATCGTCTCAACGACGCGGATCGACGTCAGACCGAGCCCACGCGACAGATCCTTCATCAGCCCGACGATCTGGCTGCCGCGCACGCCGAGCGCCGGCTCGACTTCGAAGCGCGTGATGACGGGGCCCGCCGATGCGCCGACGACCGTCACGGGCACCTTGAATTCCTGCAGACGCTGTTCGATCAGCGCACCCGTTTCAGCGAGTTTTTCTTCACTGACGGGCTCGACGTCGGACGAGGCGGGCGCGAGCAGATCGAGTGTCGGCAGTTCGATGTGCGAGGCCGCGGGCGCGTAGAACTCGAAAGCGGGACCGCTGTGGCCGCGCACGACAGGGCGGGGCGGGGCAGCGGCAGGCGGCTCCTGTTGCGCGTCTTGCGGTGCTTCGGGCGCGGCGGCGGGCTCGTCCTGGGTCAGGTCTGGTTCGAACTCGTCGGCCGAGGTCTGTTCAGGCGTTTGCGCAACGAGGGCCGGGCCTGGGAAGCGCACGATGTTCGAAGGGGCTTCCGTATCGTCGAAGGCGGTCGAGCCGGTGTCAGGTTCGGACGGTGTGTCAGCGTCGCCGTACGCAGGCGCGCTCGATAACGAGGCGTGATGCGCTTGTATCGAAGGAGCGGTTGCGGAAGCCACCCGCATGAGCGACACGGATTGCGTGATCGCATCCCATGGCGCAAGCGGGGTAGGGGCGGCTTCGACCTGTTCCGCGAGCGCGGGCTCTTCCACTGCGGGCGATGCGATGTCCGCAGGCGGAGCAACGGGAGCTTTGGGTTCGGCTGCAGACTCGACAGCATGAGCGACAGTCGGATGCTGTTCAGGGACGGCGATTTCCGCCGGCAATTCCGGCTGGCTTTCTACGGCTCGCGGCTCGTCGTGCTGCGTCGACGTGGGTTGTGCCGGGGTTGCGATTGCATCGGCTGGCGCGGAGTCGACGGAGGGCGTCGATGCGTCGGGCGAAGGCGCCGTCGGTTGTTCGGGCGTTGCGATGATCGCGGGCGCTTCGAACGACGTGGAAATCGGGGCAACGGGCGCCACGCTTTGCGCGATCTCTTGCGTCTCTGTCGCGACCGGTTCGGCAGCGGCTTGCGGTTGTGCTGCACCTGGCTCGGACACAACCGTCGCAACAGTCGATTCAATCTCCGGCGCGGCGCTAGCCTCTGCGAGCGCTTCGACAACCGTCGCGCTTGTCGTCACGTTGTTAGCAAGCGCGGTCGGCGGGGCGTGAGCAATCTCGGGCTGCGCGCCAGGCGAGTCGGTTTGCTCTGCTGTGGCCATTTGCACGTGCGGCTCTGCCTCGGCGACCGGCGATTGCTCATCCGCCGAAGACATCACGGGCGGCGCGACCACAACCGGCTGAGCGACTTCTTCGTTGCGTTCGATTCCGTTCGCTACTGCCGACGAAGGCGCAACGCTTCCCGCAGCGGGCGTCGTCTGCGTTGCAATAGCAGCTTCGAGCGCCGACACCGCCTGATCGACGGCAGCGACGGCCTCCGCGCCCGACACGCCTGCCGAGACTGCGGAACCCATAGAAGTCTCGACCGCCCGACCACTAGCGGACGGCGTCTGTGCATTCATTCCATCTGCGGGAGCCGGCATGTCGCGCGTATCGGCAAGCTTCGCCGGATCGCTCGCCGAGCGTCGGGCCAGACTTGCGCCCGCGAGCGTCGTCCAGCGCGCGGCGTTTTCCTCGATGCTGCGCAAGGTTTCCTGCACGCTCGACGCCGGCGCGACGGGTTGGGCGGGCGAATGATTGGCGCGCGTGTAGGCGGGCACCTTGAGATTCGGCGTGTCGCGGCGCACGGCCGGCGAACCGGATGGTGCGACGGCTCGCCGCGTCGGCGCGACGGGTGTTACCGCGCCGACCGATGCCGTCTGACGGCTCTGCGCGGATGCGACCCCACGCAAGGCCGCCGAGCGCGCCGATGCCACGGCGGGATTCACTGACGGGCCGCGTGCGCCAGCATTGGCCGCAGCCGCTTTCGACGACTGCAGGGCAGCCGTGCTGCCGAACACAGTCGGTGGGGTGGATGCAACGCGGGCAGCTTCCATCAGCGCGGGCGAGGTGTCGCGCGAATGGGCGCGCGGCGTATCGGTGTTGAGCCAGCCGGAAGGCGCGACCGGCTCGGCAGGCGTCCACGGCTTGGGTGCGCTCGCCCGGTGGATGGACGAGGCGCTTGCCGGCGCGCCGCCCATTGCCGCGCCAACGGTGTTGCGCGCGACTCCGCCAGCACCCGCCATCGAACCACCCGGCATACCCATCGCTTCGCCCGCCGCGACTGCGGCACTCGCGGCACTCGCCGCACCCGCAGCGCGCGTCGTCGAGGGCGGCCGCCACACGGTCGGCCGCGCATAGCGTCCATTGGTTTTGGGCGCCATCGTATTGATAGGCGCGCTGCTATGGGACGGCGCTATCTCGGCGGCACGCGACGCGTGGCTGCGCGGTTCGTCGTCGCGCGCGCCGCGCGACAGCCCGAGCCCAAACGCCTCATTGGCCCACGCGATCACCGACGGCCACCTGAAACCGACGAGCCACGGCAGCGACACCCCGAAGAGGCCGAGCATCACCAGCGGCGTCGCGACGCGCCCCATCAGATGCGTGAGACCCGTCGACAGCGCATGCCCGAAGCCGTCGAACCCCTGCACGTTGACGAGCGACGCCTCCAGCGTGCAGCTCGCGATCATCACGCACACAAAGCCGAGCCACAGCCGGATCGTGCCGGGACCACGCAGGCCCGCGCCGCCCGGCAGCACGGACTTCACGAGACGCCACAACAGGGGAAGAAACCAGACGGCGGAGGCGCCGAACCAGCCGAAAACTACCGTTTGCATGCTAGACATCAACGAATGACGGATGCGCGAGCGCGCGATCCGTCGAGTTTAACTGGGCAAAGCGGGCCATATCCGCGAGCGAATGCCGCGCAGCGTGCGGCGTCTCTATACGGTTGACGTTCGCCGGCCGTGCGGTCATTGGCCGCGCCGCGCGAACACCAGCGTGTCGCCGTTATCGAGGATCAACTGAAGCTGTTGCGGCTTGCGCATGTCGACGGCCGAGCGCTCGACATGCGCAAGCGCGGCGAGATACGCGCCTTCGATCTTGCCGCCCGGCGTCGCGCATGCCATGCGCGTGCCCGCGAGCGGCCCGAAGCTCAGCTTGCCGTCCTTCAGCATGTACGTGCCCGTGTAGCGGTTGCAGCCGGAGAAGCCGCTGGCGCGCCGCAGGCCCGTTTCCGTCGACAGCACGAGCGTGATGGGTTCGCCGCTCGCGCCGCCCGGCACCTCGCGCGTGCTGCCCGAGGCGAGCTTCCAGCTGCTGAGTTGCCAGTCGGTGTTGTCGAGCAGTTGCGTGGCCGCGGGGTTGAATGGATCGGGCGGCGGGGCTTCCGTGTCGGCATGTTTCGGCATCGAGCAGGCGGCGACGAGCATGGCCAGTGACGCGGCCATCGACACGACGGCCAGCGCATGACCCGCGCGCCGGCGCAGCGACACGTGCGCAGCCGTGTCAGGTGCATTCGGCGATGCTCCAGGGGTTGCGCTCGAGCGTGTGTCGCGTGGCGTGGCGGACGTGGGCTGCATATCGTCGTTCCTCTCTAAACTGGCGAAGGCGTAAGGGTATCGCACTACGCTTGCCGCATGCGAGCGCAAACGCCGGTGACAAAAGACATAGGCGGCATCGGCACAACGCGGGCTTGCCGCGACGACGCCGTCCGCGCCGCGGTTGCAGTCCGTTTGCGGGATTTCGCCGGCGTGCCCGGACGCCGCCCCGGCGGGCTGAAAGCGCGGCCGGCAACGTCGCCTGCGACACACTCCCTACACGGGTTGTCGGCACGCGGCAGGCGCAGCCGCAGGGGCCGCGCATGTTAACATCGCCGCAGTCATTCATTCCACCCGCTTTTTGTCACAAATTCTCTGGAGCTTCCATGATGATCGGCCAACGCATCGGCACACCGCTTTCGACCTCGGCAACGCGCGTCATGCTGCTCGGCGCGGGCGAACTGGGCAAGGAAGTGATCATCGCGCTGCAACGGCTTGGCGTTGAAGTGATCGCGGTCGACCGTTATCCGAACGCGCCGGGGCATCAGGTCGCGCACCGCTCGCACGTGATCGACATGACGGACGCGAAGGCGCTGCGCGCGCTGGTCGAGAAAGAGCGTCCGCATCTGATCGTGCCGGAAATCGAAGCCATCGCCACCGATGCGCTTGCCGCGATCGAAACGGAAGGCGTCGCCGAAGTGATCCCGACCGCGCGCGCCACGCAACTGACGATGAACCGCGAAGGCATCCGCCGCCTCGCCGCCGAGGAACTCGGCCTGCCCACGTCGCCGTACGCGTTCGCCGATTCGATCGACGAACTGAAGGCGGGCATCGCGAAGGTCGGTTATCCGTGTGTCGTGAAGCCGGTGATGTCGTCGTCGGGCAAGGGGCAGTCGGTGCTGCGCAGCGACGCCGACGTCGAGCCCGCATGGCAGTACGCAATGGCGGGCGGCCGCGTGAATCACGGGCGCGTGATCGTCGAAGGCTTCATCAACTTCGAATACGAGATCACGCAGTTGACCGTACGCGCAATCGAATCCGCCACGCAGCAGACGGCCACGTATTTCTGCGAGCCGATCGGCCACGTGCAGGTCGCAGGCGACTACGTCGAATCGTGGCAGCCGCAGCCGATGAGCCCGCGCGCGCTCGAACGCTCGCGCGAGATCGCCGACAAGGTGACGACGGCGCTTGGCGGCCGGGGCCTGTTCGGCGTGGAACTTTTCGTGCGCGGCGATGACGTATGGTTCTCGGAAGTGAGCCCGCGTCCGCATGACACCGGGCTCGTGACGCTCGCGTCGCAGCGTTTCTCCGAGTTCGAGTTGCACGCGCGCGCGATTCTCGGCTTGCCCGTCGATACGACCTTGCGCGCGCCGGGCGCGTCGGCCGTGATCTACGGCGGGCTCGACGAGACGGGCATCGCGTTCGAAGGCGTCGCGCAGGCACTCGCCGTGCCGGGCGCGGATCTGCGCCTGTTCGGCAAGCCCGAGAGCTTCGTCAAGCGCCGCATGGGCGTGGCGCTCGCGACGGGCGACGATATCGGCGAAGCGCTGCAACGCGCCAAGCAGGCGGCTGCCGCCGTCAAGCCGGTGTCGGCCAGATAACCATGCGTGGCGGTTCGCCTGTCGCGGCTGTTGCGGATCGAACGTATAGCGGGCAAGGAGCAGTGTGCGTGAAAGCTGGACTGTCAGTTAGCGCGGTCGCGCGGCGTATCGCGCTGCTCGCATCGGCGATCGGGTTGATGACGGCGTTGAGCGGCTGCGGGCTGGCCGCCGCGCCGTGCCGCATCGCGTCGGCGGGACTGAAGATCGTTCCCGTGGTCGGCCACGTGGCTGCCGCGCCGACCGACGCCTGCGCCGACGTGATCGATCCATGAGTCGCAACCTTCGGCAAGGGCGCGCAGTCATAACGAAAGGACATCAGGAAGCGAGGCATTCGATGAGCAGACGGTGGGTTGCATCAGTGGGCGTGCTGGCGTTCGTCGCTGTGTCGGGCGTGGCCCGCGCCGCCGGGTTGCTGCCGTTGCCCGACATCCGCACGTCGCATCGCGTGACGCAGAAGTACACCTGCGCGACAGGCCGCATCCTGCAGGTCACCTATCTGAACGCAACCAACGGTCAGAGCTTCGCGGTGCTGCCGGTGAAAGGCCGGCAGATGCTGTTCGTCAATGTGATGTCCGGCTCCGGCGCGAAGTATCAGGCGGGCAGCTACACGTGGTGGACGAAGGGCCCGCAGGCCACGCTCTACGACGCGATGCTCGGCGAGGACGCGCCACCGTTGTTGTCCGACTGCGTGACCATCGTCCGCTGATTCTTCTTGCCGTTCCGTTCTCTCGCACCTTTCCATGTAGTTCGCCGCGCATCCTGACCGCATGCGCGTGAAACGACGCGTTTTCGCCTCCGGTAGTAAGCTGTGTGCCACGCACAGGCCGCGCCCCGTCTCGATGCATCGGCGCGGCTGTCATCGTCTTCGATCATCCTTGTCCGCGTGCCGTTGCCTGCGTCATCTGCGTTGTAGCGGCCCGGTCTGCGTTCGTTCGTCAAGCGAGACTTCCCATGAAAGCATCGGATCTGTTCGTCAAATCGCTGGAGGCTGAAGGCGTCGAGTACGTGTTCGGCATTCCTGGCGAAGAAAATCTCGATCTCCTCGAATCGCTGCGCCGCTCCAGAATCAAACTCGTGCTCACCCGCCATGAGCAGGCGGCGGGCTTCATGGCCGCGACCTACGGCCGTCTGACGGGACGCACGGGCGTATGTCTCGCGACGCTCGGCCCCGGCGCCACCAACTTCGTGACGGCCGCCGCGTATGCACAGCTCGGCGGCATGCCGATGCTGATGGTCACAGGCCAGAAGCCGATCAAGTCGAGCAAGCAGGGCCATTTCCAGATCGTCGACGTGGTGCGGATGATGGAGCCGCTGACCAAGTACACGCGGCAGATCGTGTCGGTCGCCAATATTCCGGCGTCGGTGCGCGAGGCATTCCGTCAGGCCGAGGAAGAGCGGCCGGGCGCCACGCACCTCGAACTGCCCGAAGACGTCGCGCACGAAGAGGGCGACGGCAAGCCGATTCCGAAGAGCTACAGCCGCCGTCCCGTCGCCGAGGAAAAGGCCGTCGAGCACGCGGTGAAGGCGATCGTCGAAGCGAAGCATCCGTTGCTGATGATCGGCGCGGGCGGCAACCGCAAGACCACGCGCAAGATGCTGCGCGAATTCGTCGACCAGATCGGCATTCCGTTCTTCACCACGCAGATGGGCAAGGGCGTGATCGACGAATCGCATCCGCTGTGGCTCGGCAACGCGACGCTGTCGGACGGCGACTTCGTGCATCGCGCGATCGATCACGCGGACTGCATCATCAACGTCGGCCATGATGTGATCGAAAAGCCGCCGTTCTTCATGCGCAGCGCCGATACGGGCGAGAAGACGGTGATCCACGTCAATTTTCTCGGCGCCGAAGTGGACACCGTGTACTTCCCGCAGATCGAAGTGGTCGGCGATATCGCAAACGCCGTCTGGCAGATGAAAGAAGCCCTGCAAGGCAAGGGCGAGCATTGGGACTTCGCGCGCTTCAAGGAGATCAAGGCGCATTTCGAAGCGCATCTGGCCAAGGGTCAACACGATGACCGCTTCCCGATGTACCCGGTGCGCGTCGTCCACGACGTCTACGAGACGATGCCGGTGGATGGCATCATCTGTCTCGACAACGGCATGTACAAGATCTGGTTCGCGCGCTACTACCGCGCGCACGAGCCGAACTCGCTGCTGCTCGACAACGCGCTCGCGTCGATGGGCGCGGGGCTGCCGTCGGCGATCGCGACCAAGATCGTGCATCCCGAGCGCAACGTGATGGCCGTGTGCGGCGATGGCGGCTTCATGATGAACTCGCAGGAACTGGAGACGGCGGTGCGGATGAAGCTCGATCTCGTCGTGCTGATCGTGCGCGACGACGCGTTCGGCATGATCCGCTGGAAGCAGGAGAACATGAACTTCCCCGATTACGGGATGACGCTCCAGAACCCCGATTTCGTCGACTACGCGAAGAGCTATGGCGCGCATGGGCATCGCGTCGCGTCGGCGGCGGAACTCGCGCCGCTCGTGCGCGAGTGTTTCGCGACACCGGGCGTGCATGTGATCGACGTGCCGATCGATTACTCCGACAACGAGCGCGTGCTGAATCGCGAGATCAAGCGGCTTTCGGCGCAGCTTTGAGCGTTGCGCTGTCTTTCTTGTCCGGCGCGCGGCGCGGTGTTTGCTGCTGATGTTCGCTGTGTCAGCCGATTGCGATCAAGGAGAACGAGTCATGTTGCAGAAGAGTTACCCGTACTACCTCGCTAACGTTGCGGTCGCCGCGAACACCGATCTGGAAGTCACCGACAAGTTCAGCGGCGAAGTGGCGACGCGCGTTGCCATGGCCGACGCGAAGGCGATCGACCAAGCCATCGCCGCGGCCGCCGAAGCGATGCCGGCGATGCGCGCGTTCCCGCCGTTCAAGCGCCAGGCCGTGCTCGAACATTGCGTGAAACGCTTTCGCGAGCGCTTCGATGAAATGGCGATGGCGCTCTGCATCGAAGCAGGCAAGCCGATCAACGATTCGCGCGGCGAGGTCACACGCCTGATCGACACCTTCAAGGTGGCGGCGGAAGAGTCGGTGCGCATCGACGGCGAGATCGTCAATCTGGAAATCTCGCCCCGCGCGAAGGGCTACCACGCGTACGTGAAGCGGGTGCCCATCGGGCCATGCTCTTTCATCTCGCCATTCAACTTTCCATTGAATCTGGCCGCGCACAAGGTCGCGCCGGCGCTGGCGGCGGGCGTGCCGTTCGTGCTGAAGCCTGCGAGCCGTACGCCCATCGGCGCGCTGATCATCGGCGAAGTGCTCGCGGAAACCGATCTGCCGAAAGGCGCGTTCTCGGTCCTGCCCGCGCATCGTGACGGCGCCGATCTCTTCACCACCGATGATCGCTTCAAGCTGCTGTCGTTTACGGGTTCACCCGCCGTCGGCTGGGACCTGAAAGCGAAGGCGGGCAAGAAGAAGGTGATTCTGGAGCTGGGCGGCAACGCGGCCGCGATCGTCGATGGCGACCAGCGCGACAGGCTCGATTACGTCGTCGACCGGCTCGCGTTCGGCGCGTTCTATCAGTCGGGGCAAAGCTGCATCGGCGTGCAGCGGATTCTCGCGCATGCGTCGCTGTACGACGCGTTGCGCGAGAAGCTGATCGCGAAGACGAAGTCGCTGAAGATGGGCGATCCAAAGGACGAGAAAACTTTCGTCGGGCCGATGATCTCCGAGTCGGAGTCGCGGCGGCTCGCGGGCTGGATGGAAAGCGCGGTGAAGGCGGGCGCGAAGATCGTCGCGGGCGGCAAGGTGGACGGCGCGATGTTCGAGGCGACGCTGCTGGAGAACGTCGGTCGCGACACCGACCTGTATCGCAAGGAGGCGTTCGGGCCCGTGGCGATCCTTGAAAAGTTCGACGATTTCAAAACTGCGCTCGCGACCGTCAACGACAGCGACTTCGGCCTGCAGGCGGGCATTTTCACGGATTCGCTCGCGCACGCGCATCAGGCCTGGGATGAACTCGAAGTGGGCGGCGTGGTCATCAACGATGTGCCGTCGTTCCGCGTCGACAATATGCCGTATGGCGGCGTGAAGGACTCGGGGCTCGGGCGCGAAGGCATCCGCTACGCGATCGAAGACATGACGGAATTGCGATTGATGGTAATGCGCGAAACGTGGTGAACGGGGCGACATAAGTGGGGCGGGGCGGCGGTCGGCTTGCTGTCACCGAATTGACTCATCAGGCGTCTACGCTGCCCGCGTCGGCTATGGTCCGTCCCCGCTTGAAATATGCCGTATTGATGACGGCGCGGGCGCGACAAGCAGAAACTCCGCTTGCGCGCCATGGGTATTAGTGCCGAAGTGCTACAATACCGCCCTTTCCGGCGGATGTTTCCGCCGGCCGGAGCCGGCCGCATGTTTGCCGACACTCGCCGATATCTGCCGATGCGAGTTCGGGCCTTGTGTGGAACGCCGTGGCTCCGCCTTCATCCTGATGTCCTGATGCCCTCCGCGGCTGCGGCCGCTTCAGAAGAAGCTGCAGAAACAATCTGAGCGGACGCCCCCGCGGCCGCCTTTGGCAACGCGCAAGCGGCTGAGCGCAGGCGCATTTTTAGCGAAAGCCACCATGTCCGACACAGCAACCACGCCTACCAACGCGACCTTCGACCAGTTCGGCCTGCATGCCGACATTCTCAAAGCCATCGCGGAACAGGGCTACACGACGCCGACGCCGATCCAGGCCGAGGCGATCCCTGTCGTATTGGGCGGCCGGGACGTGATGGGCGCCGCGCAAACGGGGACGGGCAAGACGGCGGGCTTTTCGCTGCCTATCATCCAGCGTCTGCTGCCGCTCGCGAGCACGAGCGCCTCGCCGGCCCGCCATCCCGTCCGTGCGCTGATCCTCACGCCGACACGCGAACTCGCCGACCAGGTCGCCGCGAACGTGCAGGCATACGCCAAGCACACGTCGCTGCGTAGCGCCGTCGTGTTCGGCGGCGTCGACATGAATCCGCAATCGGCGGAACTGCGGCGCGGCGTCGAAATCCTGATCGCGACGCCGGGACGCCTGCTCGACCACGTGCAGCAGAAGACGGCCAACCTCGGCCAGGTCCAGATTCTCGTGCTCGACGAAGCCGACCGGATGCTCGACATGGGCTTCCTGCCCGACTTGCAGCGCATCCTGAACCTACTGCCCGCCGAGCGCCAGACGCTGCTGTTCTCGGCAACGTTCTCGCCCGAAATCAAGAAGCTCGCGGCCACGTACCTGCGCAATCCGCAGACGATCGAAGTGGCGCGCAGCAATTCGACGGCAACGAATGTCACCCAGATCGTCTACGAGGTTGCCGAGGGCGACAAGACGGGCGCCGTCGTCAAACTGATCCGCGATCGCGGCCTCAAGCAGGTGATCGTGTTCTGTAACAGCAAGATCGGCGCGAGCCGTCTTGCGCGTCAGCTGGAACGCGACGGCGTGGTCGCCACGGCGATTCACGGCGACCGAACGCAGAGCGAACGGATGCAGGCGCTCGACGCGTTCAAGCGCGGCGAGATCGAGGCGCTGGTCGCAACGGACGTGGCGGCGCGCGGTCTCGACATTGCCGAACTGCCGGCCGTGATCAACTTCGATCTGCCGTTCAATGCGGAAGACTACGTGCACCGGATCGGCCGGACGGGCCGCGCGGGCGCATCGGGCGATGCGCTGTCGCTGTTCAGCCCGAACGAGCGCAAGCAGCTTGCCGACATCGAGAAGCTGATCAAGCGGCCGCTCGACGTGCAGCGTCTGACCGTCGATACCCCCGTGCGTCATCATCACGACGAGCGTGGTGCGCGGCGCGAACGCGACGATCGCGGTGGCAGTCGCCGCCGCACGACGGGCGCGCATGAGCGCCCGCACGGGACGCACCATCGTCAGCAACCTGTCGACGATTTCTTCCTGAAGCCGTATGAGCCGTCGCCTTCGGCCGTGTCGGCTGCGGCGAAGCGCGACGAAGCGCCCAGCGCGCCGCAGAAGCCTGCTTCGAAGCAGCCGCTCGCCGCGCTGCTGGGTGGCTTCGGCATGCCGCGCAAGACGACGACTTCGAACTGACGTCGTGCCGCTGTTCGCGTTGTTGCGCGGACGGCGAGGGTCTCAAATGAAAACGGCGCCTTTGCAGGCGCCGTTTCTTTTTTGCGGCTGGTGCTGCGGGTGCGTGCGTCAGCGTTTGACGCGCTCCGACCACGCGGCGATCGCTTCCGCGTAGAACGAATCGAGCGATGTCGCAGCTTGCGCCAGGTTCAGGCCGAGGTGCCGCGCCGCATCGTTCAGCGCGACGAGCGGGTCCGTCGCGCCCAGCGCCAAAGCACCCGTCTGCTTGCTGAGCTTCTCGCCGTCGGCGTTCGTGACGACGGGCACATGCAGATAAGAGGGCGTCGGCACGCCCAGGCACTGTTGCAGATAGATCTGCCGCGCGGTCGAATCGAGCAGGTCCGCGCCGCGCACGATGTGCGTGATGCCTTGATCCGCATCGTCGACGACGACGGCCAGTTGATACGCCCATTGGTCGTCCGCGCGGCGCAGGACGAAATCGCCGACCTCGGTGGCGAGGTTCTGCGTCTGCCGACCTTGCCAGCCGTCGTCGAAGGTCACGATGGCCGCGTCGCCGTCGGGCACGCGCAGACGCCATGCGCGCGCGGGTTTGCCGTGCAGGCCGTCGCGGCAGGTGCCGGGATAGGCGAGGGTGGTGTGGCGCGCATGCGCGCGCACGAGCGAATCGGCGATTTCCTTGCGCGTGCAGCCGCACGGATAGACGAGGCCCGCGGCCTGCAGGCGCTCGAACGCCTGCTGGTAGAGTGGCATGCGCGGGCTTTGCCAGACGGGCGGCTCGTCGGCCACCATGCCGAAGCGGGCGAGGGTAGCGAGAATATCTTCTGCTGCGCCGGGCACGGTGCGCGGACCGTCGATGTCCTCGATACGCACGAGCCACACGCCACGATGTGCGCGCGCATCGAGCCAGCTTGCCAGCGCGCTGACCAGCGAGCCGAAATGCAGCGGGCCCGTCGGCGACGGCGCGAAACGGCCGCGATAGGGTTCGCTGCCCGTCGTCATATCGCCAGGCCGTTACGGACCGCGACGAGGCGATTCATGCGAAACAGATTCATGCGGGCAGCGATGACGCGATGCGCGCAACGCGGTTAGGCCGCTTGCGCTGCATTGACCTGCCGCTGCGCTTCCGGATGACAGGCCGCGCAGGTCTTGCCGGGCACGTAGAACGGCGACTTCTGGTCTTCCGGCGTGACAACCGCGCGGCAGCCGAAGCATTGCGTGGTCGCGGTCGGCTGCAGATTCGGGTCGAGCGCGGTGCGGTAGTCGAACACGAAGCACTCGCCGTTGTAATGCGCGCCGCCCACTTCCTCGAAATACTTCAGGATGCCGCCTTCGAGCTGATAGACATTCTCGATGCCGACTTCCTTCATGTGGATGGCCGCCTTTTCGCAGCGGATGCCGCCCGTGCAGAACGACACGACCGTCTTGCCTTCGAGGTCCGCGCGGTTCTGCTCGATCACCTCGGGGAACTCGCTGAACTTCGTAATCCGGTAGTCGAGCGCTTTGTCGAACGTGCCGACGTCGACTTCGAATGCGTTGCGCGTGTCGAGCATCACGACGGGGCGGCCTGCGTCGTCGTGGCCGCGGTCGAGCCATGCCTTCAGCGTGTGGGCGTCGACAGCCGGCGCGCGGCCCAGCTCCGGCTGGATGGCCGGCTTTTTCATCGTGATGATTTCGCGCTTGAGCTTGACGAGCATGCGGCGAAACGGCTGCTTCTCCGACAGGCTTTCCTTGAATTGCAGTTCCGCGAATTTGCCTTCGAACAGGGGATCGTGGCGAACATAGTCGATGAACTCGCGCACTTGCGCAATTTCACCGGCGACAAACAGGTTGATGCCCTCCGGCGCGAGCAGGATGGTGCCGCGCAGGCCGAGTTCGTTGCAGCGCGCGGTGACGAGCGGCCGCCATTCGACGGTTTTGTCGAGCGTGACGAACTGATAGGACGAAAGATTCAGGATGTTCATGCTGGTCCAGCGATAAAGCGCCGTGCGCGGCGCGCGCACAAGGGCAGGCGCAGCACGCGTACGGCAGAAAAATGGATTCGAACGCGTATTATCCCTCATCCTGACAGTTGGCCCGCAATCCGCCGGACGGCATATTGACCTGCGTCGAAATAGCCGAATGGCCAACCCCGGCGTGTGCTCACGGCCATTGACAAAGGCTCGTGCGCGAGCCCGGCTGGCCGGGTGGCCAACGAAGGCTTTTGGCAGCGCTTGCGGCGAAAAATTTCGGGAGGGCGGGGTTACAATGTCGCCCATGTCAGATCCCCGCTTCGTCCATCTCCGCGTTCACTCCGAATTCTCGATTGCCGATGGCATCGTGCGTATCGACGACGTCGTCGATTCCGCTGCCAAAGACGGTCAGGGCGCGCTCGCGCTCACCGACCTCGGCAATGCATTCGGTCTCGTCCGTTTCTATCAGGAAGCCCGTGGCAAAGGGGTCAAACCCATTGCCGGCTGCGACGTCTGGATCACGAATCCCGACGACCGCGACAAGCCATCGCGGCTTCTACTGCTGGTCAAGAACAAGACCGGCTATCTGAATCTTTGCGAACTGCTGTCGAAGGCGTGGCTGACGAACCAGTATCGCGGGCGCGCGGAAGTGGAAACGGCGTGGCTCGAAAGCGGGCTCGCCGAAGGGCTGCTCGCGCTGTCGGGCGCGCAGCACGGCGACGTTGGTCTGGCGCTCGCGGCGGGCAACGAAGAAGCCGCGAGGCGCAACGCGCAGCGCTGGGCGACGATCTTCCCGAACGGTTTCTATATCGAGCTGCAGCGCGGCGGTCAGCCCGGTGCGGAGGCGTATGTGCAGCAGGCGGTCGCGCTCGCGGCGTCGCTGAAACTACCCGTGGTCGCCACGCATCCGCTGCAGTTCATGACGCCCGACGACTTCACCGCGCACGAAGCGCGCGTGTGTATTTCGGAAGGCGACATGCTCGCGAATCCGCGTCGCCAGAAGCGCTTCACGACGGACCAGTATTTCCGCACGCAAGCCGAGATGGTCGAGATGTTCGCGGACATTCCGTCGGCCGTCGCGAACACGATTGAAATCGCGAAGCGCTGCAATCTGACGCTCGAACTCGGCAAGCCCAAACTGCCGCTGTTCCCGACGCCCGACGGCATGTCGCTCGACGACTATCTGGTGCAATTGTCGAAGGAAGGCCTGGAGAGGCGTCTCGAGCAACTGTTCCCGGAGCAGACCGAACGCGACGCGCAGCGCGAAACGTACTACGCGCGTCTCGACTTCGAATGCGGCACGATCATCAAGATGGGCTTCCCCGGCTACTTCCTGATCGTCGCGGACTTCATCAACTGGGCGAAGAACAACGGTGTCCCGGTAGGGCCGGGCCGGGGCTCGGGCGCGGGCTCGCTGGTCGCGTACGCGCTCGGCATTACCGACCTCGATCCGCTGCGCTACAACCTGCTGTTCGAACGTTTTCTGAATCCTGAGCGGGTGTCGATGCCCGACTTCGACATCGACTTCTGTCAGCACGGCCGCGATCGCGTGATCCAGTACGTGAAGGAAAAGTACGGTGCAGATGCCGTCTCTCAGATCGCGACGTTCGGCACGATGGCCGCGAAGGCGGCCGTGCGCGATATCGGCCGCGTGCTCGATCTCGGCTACATGTTCACGGACGGCGTCGCCAAGCTGATTCCGTTCAAGCCCGGCAAGCACGTCACCATCGCCGACGCGATGAAGGAAGAACCGCTCTTGCAGGAGCGCTTCGACAACGAAGACGAAGTGCATCAGCTGCTGGAACTCGCGCAGCGCGTGGAAGGCTTGACGCGTAACGTCGGCATGCACGCGGGCGGCGTGCTGATCGCGCCCGGCAAGCTGACGGATTTCTGTCCGCTTTACACGCAGGGCGATGAAAGCGGCGTCGTGAGCCAGTACGACAAGGACGACGTCGAGGCCGTCGGCCTCGTGAAGTTCGACTTCTTGGGTCTGACCACGCTGACCATTCTCGACTGGGCCGAGCGCTACATTCGCCGTCTCGATCCGTCGAAGGAAAACTGGTCGCTTGCGCAGGTGCCGCTCGACGACCCCGCGTCGTTCTCGATCCTCAAGAAAGCGAATACGGTCGCCGTGTTCCAGCTGGAAAGCCGCGGCATGCAAGGCATGCTGAAGGACGCGCAGCCCGACCGCTTCGAGGACATCATCGCGCTCGTGGCGTTGTATCGTCCGGGCCCGATGGATCTGATTCCGAGCTTCTGTGCGCGTAAGCACGGCCGCGAAGTGGTCGAGTATCCGGATCCGCGCGTCGAACCTGTTCTGAAAGAGACCTACGGCATCATGGTCTACCAGGAGCAGGTGATGCAGATGGCGCAGATCATCGGCGGCTATTCGCTGGGCGGCGCCGACTTGCTGCGTCGCGCGATGGGCAAGAAAAAGCCCGAGGAAATGGCGAAGCACCGCGAGATCTTCGCGGAAGGCGCCGCGAAGAACGGTCTGACACGCGAGAAGGCGGACGAAACCTTCGACCTGATGGAGAAGTTCGCGGGCTACGGCTTCAACAAGTCGCACGCGGCTGCGTATGCGCTGCTCGCGTACCACACCGCGTGGCTCAAGGCGCACCATCCCGCCGAATTCATGGCGGCCAATATGTCGCTCGCGATGGACGACACGGACAAGGTCAAGATCCTGTTCGAAGACTGCATCGCGAACAAGATGGCCGTGCTGCCGCCCGACATCAACATGTCCGCGTACCGCTTCGAGCCTGTCGCGGAAGCCGACGGCAAGCGTTCGCGCACGATCCGCTACGGTCTTGGCGCGATCAAGGGCAGCGGTCAGAACGCGATCGAAGAAATCCTGCGCGCGCGCGAAGAAGGCAAGTTCGTCGATCTGTTCGATTTCTGCAACCGGATCGACCGCCGCATCGTCAACCGCCGCACGATCGAAGCACTGATTCGCGCAGGCGCGTTCGATTCCTTGCACGAGAACCGCGCGCAACTGATCGCGTCCGTGTCGCTCGCCATGGAAGCCGCGGATCAGGCGAGCGCCAACGCGATGCAGGCGGGCCTGTTCGACATGGGCGATGCGCCGTCGCAGGGTCATGAACTGATCGACGAACCCGCGTGGCCGGAAAAGCGCCGTTTGCAGGAAGAGAAGACGGCGCTCGGTTTCTACCTGTCGGGTCATCTGTTCGACGCCTACAAGGACGAAGTGCGTCGCTTCGTTCGTCAGAAGATCGGCGAATTGAAGGAAGGGCGCGACAAGCTGGTGGCGGGCGTGATCGTGTCGCTGCGCACGCAGATGACCCAGCGCGGCAAGATGCTGATCGCGCTGCTCGACGACGGCACGGGCCAGTGCGAAGTGACTGTCTTCAATGAGCAATTCGAGGCGCACAAGCAGTTGTTCAAGGAAGACGAACTGCTCGTCGTGCAAGGCCAGGCGCGTAACGATGCGTTCACGGGCGGCATTCGTTTCACCGTCGATACGCCGATGGACCTTGGCCGCGCACGCACGCGTTACGCGCAGGCGGTGAAGGTGCAGATGAACGGCAATGCGAATGCGCTCGTGTTGCGGTCTGTGCTCGAAGCCTATCGTGCGAAGCCGGAAGACGCGGAAGTCGCAGCGCCGGCGCCTGCGGCCCGAGGCGGCGGCCGTGGCGGCTTCGGCGGCAACGGCGATTCGGGCGGGCGCGGGCAGCGGCCATCCGCGCCGATGCCGAACGGCCTCGCCGTGCAGATCGTCTATCGCAGTGACAACGCGGAAGGCGAGGTGCGGCTCGGCGATGCATGGCGCGTGAAGCCAACGGACGAACTGCTCGCCGCGTTGCGCAGCGAGTTTTCAGGCAGCGCGATCGAGATCGTGTACTGACGCCGGTGACGGGCGGGCGGTGTTGATTAACCGAATCTGACTAACCGAACCGCCCGCGCTCAGCGACCCGAGGCCTTCTCGCGGCCGAGGTGCGCGAGCTTCAGAAACCGGTAATACACGGTTTCCGCATTGAACATCGCAATCATGAAACCCGCCCGGCCGTCGAGAAACCCACGCCGCAACAGATAGGTCCGCACGAACGCCCACGCGCCTCGCGCGACGGCCTTTCCGAAGCTGCCGCGTTGACCTGCCGCATGACGCTGTTGTGCGCCCGCCGTCGAATACGCGTCGAGCTTGCGCAGCACCGTCTCGAAGTCTTCGTACGAGTGGTGCATCAGCTTGCCTTCCAGCCGCTTCGCGGGCGTATCGAACACCAGCCGTTCATGCACGAGATCGTCGGAGAAGCGCGCAGCGCCGCGCCTGAAAAGGCGCGGAATCCAGTCGGGATACCAGCCGCTGTGACGCACCCAATGTCCGCAGAAAGCGGACAGGCGGTCGATGGCATAGACGTCCGCGGCAGGCGCCGCGAGCACGCCTGCAATCGACACGGCCAGTTCCTGCGTGACGATCTCGTCGGCGTCGATCGACAACACCCAGGTCGTGCCGAGGGCATCCAGTGCGCGGTTTTTCTGCGGGCCGAAACCGGGCCAGTCGGTGTGGGTGAGCACGCGCGCGCCGTGCGCGCGGGCGATATCGACGGTGCGATCGGTGCTGCCGCTGTCGACGACGACGATCTCGTCGGCGAATGCAACGGCGCGCAGACATTCGTCGAGCCGCAGCGCGGCATTCTTCGTGATGAGGGCGACGCCGAGTGTGGGTTGTGTCATGCGAATCGAAGCCGGGAGGGACGGCGCACGGTCCGCCCAGCCTGCTGCCGAGGCACCGTCGCCCAACGAAAGTTGCGCAAGTATATACACAGCGGCGCACGGCGCGATGCAGGCCGGCGGCAAGCCCCCGACCCATGCCGAACGGGCGCGTCAGGCTGCCACGCCCGCGCCGCGCCGGGAAATTCTGCAAACGCGTGGATTTCCAATCATTTAGCCGCGTCGGGATGGCATGCCGAACGGTTTACAATGTCGCATTTGCAATCCGCCCGAGGGGCGGCCTACGGGTGCCGTGAAGCGCGCCCGCATTCCCAGAGGAACTCTTGAGCGCCAAGCCATCGTTAAGCAAGCCCATCGGCTCCGGTGAAGCAACGTCGACCGTCGTCGTCCTGCGCCGTCTGTGGCCGTATGTGAAGCCGCTCATCTGGACCGTTGTCGCCGCCATTCTTACCATGGGCGTCGTAGCCGCAACCGAGGCGGGGATTCCCGCCTTGCTCAAGCCGCTGCTCGACCACGGCTTCGGCGCGCACGGCAGCGACAGCGCCAAGTGGTTCGTGCCGCTCGCCGTGATCGGCCTCGCGCTGGCGCGCGGCGTCACGCAGTACGCGTCGGGCTATCTGCTGTCCTACGTGTCGAACCGCATCCTGCTGGATCTGCGGCTGACCATGTTCAACCGGATGATTCACAGCAGTGTGTCGTTCTTTCAGCGCGAGACGGCCAGCACGGTCATCAACGCGATCGTCTTCGAGGTCAACCAGATCCTGAACGTGCTGATCGGCGTGATGGTGACGCTCGTGCGCGATTCGCTGACGGTCGTGTTCCTGCTCGGCTATCTGTTCTATCTGAACTGGCGCCTGACGCTGATCGTCGCGGTGCTGCTGCCGGGCATTGGCTGGCTGGTGGGCAAGATCAACCGCCGGCTGCGTCGCCTGAACCGCGAGCATCAGACGCTGACCAACGAGCTGTCCTACATCGTCGAGGAGACCGTGGGCGGCTATAAGGTCGTCAAGGTACACAACGGCGAGCGGTACGAGATCGACCGCTTCACGGAGATGAGCAAGCAGCTGCGCGGCTATTCGATGCGCATGACGGTGTCGGGTGGACTGGCGCAGCCGCTGACGCAGTTTCTGGCGTCGATCGCGCTCGCTGTCGTGATCACGATTGCCGTCGTGCAGTCGTCGCACGATCAGACGACGGTCGGCGGCTTTGTCGCGTTCGTCACGTCGATGCTGCTGATCATTTCGCCGCTCAAGCATCTGATGGACGTGAACCAGCCGCTCCAGCGCGGGATGACGGCAGCGGAACTGATCTTCGGGCTGATCGACGAGCCTTCGGAGCCGCCGGGCGGCGGGCGCACACTGGAGCGCTCGAAGGGCGAAGTCGAGTTCCGCGACGTGTCGTTCAGGTACGGCGCGACGGGTCCGATGCAGCGGCAGACGCTCGATAGCGTGTCGTTCAAGGTCGCGCCTGGCGAGATGGTCGCGCTGGCCGGTCCGTCTGGCAGCGGCAAGACGACGCTGGTGAACCTGCTGCCGCGCTTCTTCGATCCGAGCGCCGGGCAGGTGCTGGTCGACGGCGTCCCGTTGGCGGAGTACGGCATTCATGATTTGCGCAGCCAGATCGCAATGGTGAGCCAGGACGTCGTGCTGTTCAACGACACGATCGCGAACAACGTCGCCTACGGACAGCCCGCGGACGCGGAACGCGTGAAGGCGGCCTTGCAGGCGGCCAATCTGTGGGACACGGTGGCGGCGATGCCGAACGGCATCGAGACGCTGATCGGCGACAACGGCATGATGCTGTCGGGCGGCCAGCGCCAGCGTCTCGCGATCGCCCGCGCGGTGTACAAGGACGCGCCGATCCTGATTCTCGACGAAGCCACGTCGGCGCTCGATTCCGAATCCGAACGCCACGTGCAGGCCGCGCTCGAAACGCTGATGAAGGGCCGCACGACGCTCGTGATCGCGCATCGGCTGTCGACCATCGAGCGCGCGGACCGCATCCTCGTGCTCGACGCGGGGCGTATCGTCGAGCGGGGCAGCCATCGCGAACTGCTGGCGCAGAACGGGTTGTATGCGCATCTGCATCGCATCCAGTTTCAGCAGCATGCGGCATGACGGCCGCGTAACCCCACGATAGAGAACGCCCGCGCGGCCCTGTGCCGCAAGCGGGCGCACCCGCCGCTGCGATGCGTACGACGCAGCCGGCGACCATTCAGACAGATGGCATGATTCACATCTTCAACGGCTTTCACAATCCGAACGGCGGCAGCGAGCAGGAGGCACTGCGCCTGTACGAGTTGCTGCACGGCAAGGGCGATGTGCAGCTCTGGAGCACGTCGTCGCGGACGTCGGACGAACTGTCGGCGGCCTATCCGATCCGTCGGCTCGCGCCGCTCAAGGCCAGCGTGCCGCGCGGCGGCACCTACGTGTTCGTCGGCGCGCACTGGCGCAACCGTGTGTGGCCGTATTTCGCGGGCCGTCCCGAGCGGCTGGTGTATGTATTCAACACGTTTCATCCGAAGCTACTCGCGCTGACCTCGGCGCCGCCGCCGCTGTTGCGCTGGCCCGCGACCGAGTTCGTGCTGATCTCCGCGTTCCAGGCGCGGCTGCTCGGCGTGAAGGGCGAGATCCAGCCGTCGCCGATCGATATCGGCCGCTTTGCGCCGCGCGTGCGCGAATCGCGCGCGCAGCCGGTCATTGGCCGTTTGAGCCGCGATACGGCCGACAAGCATCATCCCGACGACGTCGCCGTGTACAGGACGCTCGTCGAGCGCGGCTGCAAGCTGCTGCTGCAAGGCGCGACGACGCTGGCGGGGGCATTGCCGCAACACGACGCGATCCGTCTGTTGCCCGAAGGCGCGATGGCCGCACCGGACTTTCTGCACGAGCTCGATATCTTCTACTACCGTACGGGCGAGCACGTCGAGACGTTCGGGCGCGTGGTGCTCGAGGCGATGGCGTGCGGTTTGCCCGTCGTGTGTCATCGGCACGGCGGCTACGCGGATGTCGTCCGGCATGGCGAGAACGGTTACCTGTTCGATACGTCGGACGAAGCGCTGGCGATACTCGCTGAACTGATCGCGCAGCCGGCGTTGCGCGCGAAGATCGGCGCCGCCGCGCGCAGGACGGTCGAGCAACTGTATTCCCCAGAGGCGCTCGATGCCCGCACCGCGTTCTATCTGCGCGGCGCCACGCGATGACTTTCCGCGCCTTACGGGCGCTTGCAAGGCGCCCAGGCGTGAAACCAAAACGCATGGTGGCCATGAGATGATGACGATGGCGTGACCCGTTGCCCGGGCACGGAAGCGGACAGCAGCAAGCAGGAGCAGGCAGAGAGAATCAGCAAGATCAACAAAAGGCACCGGCTGACGAAAGCCGGGCCGTCGACGCAGCGAGCCCTGGTCCGAGGCTACGCGTGCGCACTTCGTCAATGAGAGTTGAAGCACACATGCAACACGCTACAAAAGATTCGTATCCCCTGATCCTTGCGCGAAGCTTCGCGCTCATCGCGCTGTTTGCCGTGCCGTTGTCGACGGCGGGCGTCAATATCGCGGCGACGCTGTTTGCGGTGTGCGCGCTGCTGTCGCCAGAAGTGTGGCGCAACTGGCGCTCGCTTTTCACGGACCGCGTGAGCGTCGCGGCGCTGCTGCTCGCCGCCGTGCTGACGCTGAGCCTCGCGTGGACGACGGCGGATCGCGTGCATGCGATGGACTTCCTGATGAAGTACCGCAAGCTGATCTATCTGCCGCTGCTGATCCTGACGTTCCGCGATTGCCGCACGACCGCGTGGACGACGGCTGCGAAGTGGGCGTTGTTCAGCGCGTTGACGTTTTTGCTGCTGCTGTCATGCTCGAATTACTTCGGCTGGACGTCCATTGGCCCGTGGCACTCGAATACCGATCCGATCCGCAGGGCGTGGGTCTTCAAGGACCATATCGCCGCGGGCATCATGATGGCGCTGCTGTTCTATCTCGCGCTGAACTTCGCGAAGCAGGCGCGCACGCGAGCCGCGAAGGCGGCGCTCTGTGTCGTCGCGCTGCTGGCCATCGTCAACGTGCTGCTGATGATGCAGGGGCGCACGGGGCAGATCATCGCGATTCTGTTCATCGTGGTCTACGTCGTGACGTATTTCGTGTCGCTGCGTGGCGTAAAACCCTGGGTGCGCTGGGGGAGCGGCGTCGTGCTGGTGGCTATCGCGGGCGGTCTCGTGTACGCGGCGCTGCATTCGCACGGTTCGCGTCTCGCGGAAACGAACGACGAAATCAGCGCATACGAAACGTCCAACAAGAACACGTCGATGGGCGTGCGGATCGTGTTCTATCGGCGCAGCCTCGAATTGTTGGCCGAGCGCCCGATCATCGGCCATGGCGTGGGCACCGTGCAGGACGAGTTCGACGCGTACGCACGCAACCACACGGGCGCCGCCGCGGCCACGGCGGGCAATCCGCACAATGAATTTCTGCTGATGGGCATTCAGCTAGGCGTTGTCGGCATTGCGCTATTTGTGTTTCTGCTCGTGCAGATCGGTCGGACCGCGCTCGAGTTGCGCGAGCCGGCGCGCACCATCGTGTTCGCTTATCTGTTCGCTTTTACGATCGGCTGCTTTGCGAACTCGCTGTTGCTCAACTTTACCGAAGGCAATCTGTTTATCTTCCTCATCGGCATTTTCCTGAGTTGTCGTCGGGGCACACCTTCGCAAGCAGACGAACGCTTGAGCCAGTAAAGCGCATTCGACGCGGCTCAGACGCCGCTCGTCACCAGCGACAGCACCGACAGATCAGGATGCGTGCCTTCGATGATGCTCTTGCCGACGTGCACGGCTTCATAGATTGCATCGTCGAGTGTCTTGAACGACTCTTCGCCGTCCGCGTGAAACGTCACCGTGTGACCGGGCGACTTCGGATCAGCGCCGGGATGGCACACGTAGCCGATATACGTGTAGCGCTCGCTGCCGTCCTTCAGTGACGGCGCGACGTGAATTTCGAAGCCTTCATAGTCGACTTGTTGCCAGTTCAGGGTTGCGGCGTCGTCGGGCATGATTGCCTCCGTGCGGGCGGCGCGCCGGCGGCCTGACGATGATGGGCGACGCCGACGCTTGCCGTGTGTCGTGCGCCGCGGTGCGCGGCGCGCTTCAATGTAGCGAGGAAAGGGGATTCAGTGCCGGTGGCGCAAGCGTTCCCACCAGCGATGCCCGTCGTAGCGGCCCGACCCGTCGCGGATGTGATGCGCGTGATGCTCGCGCCGCAATTGGTGCGACAGCAGCGTCGCGATGAGCGCCAGCACGACGATGCCGACCACGATGCCAACCATTGATTCAGCCATGGCTGCCTCCGTCTATTGCAACTGCATATCGAAAGTCTAGTTGATTTGCCGGAACAGGGCGGGCGGCGGCTTCGTCATGTGCCATACACCGTCAGGACACCGCGCGCGATCAATCTATGTAACCTCTACACGGAAGCCATTGAAATTTCGTATGGCCTCGCGATGCGGGTTGCATCGATTAGTCAGTTTTCGTCGTCGGAAAGCAGCGCTTCGAGGCCGAAAAGCCATGCGATGCTGAAGGTCAGCACGCCCGCTGCCGAGCGCTTCGGTAGTGCGGTTTTTTCTTGCGACGCCGGGCGGTAAAGCCCGTCGTAGCAAGGGTTGGGTAGAGGTGTCTGATCGTCGTTGTATTCGTATTGTTCGGAGCGCATGTCGCCTCCCGCGTGCGGTGTGATCCTCTAACAGCAAGCGGCGTGCCATCAGGAGTCTGCGCGAGAAGGGGGCGAATCACATCAGCACGATGTCGTACTGCTCCTGACTCAGATTCGACTCGACCTGCAACGACACCGGCTTGCCGATGAAATCGATCAGCATGGCCAGATGCTGGGATTCTTCCTCGAGAAACAGATCGATCACCTGCTGCGACGCGACCACGCGAAACTCACGCGGATTGAACTGGCGCGACTCGCGCAGAATTTCCCGTAGCACGTCATAACACACGGTACGCGCCGTCTTTACTTGCCCCTTGCCCTGGCAAATAGGGCATGGCTCGCACAGCACATGCGCGAGCGACTCGCGCGTGCGCTTTCGCGTCATCTCGACGAGCCCAAGCTGCGAGAACCCGTTGACCGTCACGCGCGTGCGGTCGCGCGACAGCGCCTTCTTCAGTTCGTTGAGCACCTGATCGCGATGCTCGACGTTTTCCATATCGATGAAGTCGATGATGATCACGCCGCCCAGATTGCGCAGCCGCAACTGACGCGCGATGGTATGCGCCGCTTCGAGATTGGTCTTGAAGATCGTGTCGTCGAAGTTGCGCGCGCCGACGTAGCCGCCCGTGTTCACGTCGATGGTCGTCATCGCTTCCGTCTGGTCGATCACCAGATAGCCGCCCGACTTCAGATCGACGCGCCTGGACAGCGCGCGCTGGATTTCCGTCTCGATGTTGTACAGATCGAAGAGGGGACGCTCGCCCGTGTAGTGATGCAGCTTCGACGACACAGCGGGCGTGAACTCGGCCGCGAACTCCGCGAGCATCTGATAGGTCTCGCGCGAATCCACCTGAATGCGCGTGGTCTCGTCATTGACGAAGTCGCGCAGCACGCGCTGCGCGAGATTCAGGTCCTGATAGAGCAGGCTCGTGGGCGGCATGCGCTGCCCCTGCGAAAGGATCGTTGCCCATGTCTTGCGCAGATACGCAACGTCACCCGCCAGTTCTTCGCTCGTCGCGTCTTCGGCGATGGTGCGCACGATGTAGCCGCCTTTCTCGTCGACGGGCAACACCGACGTCAGGCGTGCGCGCACGGCCTCGCGCTCGGCTTCGCTTTCGATCTTTTGCGAAATGCCGATATGCGGTTCTTGCGGCAGATAGACCAGCGTGCGCCCGGCAATGCTCACCTGTGTGGACAGCCGCGCGCCTTTCGTGCCGATCGGGTCCTTCACGACCTGGACCATCAGCGTTTGCCCTTCGAAGACGATCTTCTCGATGGGCTGATGCGGCACCTGCTGCTGCGATTCGCCCGCGAGCCGCGGATGCCAGATATCGGCGACGTGCAGAAACGCAGCGCGCTCCAGACCGATATCGATAAACGCGGACTGCATGCCCGGCAACACGCGCACGACCTTGCCGAGATAGACATTGCCGACGCGCCCGCGCGACAGCGTGCGCTCGACGTGAAGCTCCTGCACCGCGCCCTGCTGGACCAACGCTACGCGCGTCTCCTGTGGCGTAACGTTAATCAGGATTTCTTCGTTCATGGTGTTGTTTTAGAAGTCGATGCGCGCCGCACGTAGAAGGGCAGCGGTTTCAAACAATGGCAAACCCATGATACCTGAATAGGACCCGTCGATATGTTCGATAAACTCCGCCGCGCGCCCCTGAACGCCATACGCGCCCGCCTTGCCGAGCGGCTCGCCGCTTGCTGCGTAGCGGCGCAGCGCATCGCTTTGCACTGCAGCAAAACGCACTCGCGATACCGATAGCGCGGGTGCGAGCAATTCGCCATGTGCATCGACGACGGCCACGGACGTCAGCACTTCATGATCGCGGCCCGCAAGGCGCGTGAGCATGGCGACCGCATCGTCGGCATCGACCGGCTTGCCGAGAATTGCATCGTCGATCGTGACGGTTGTATCGGCAACCAGAATGGGCGCGTTCGCGTGGCCACCCGCGACGAGCCGTGCGCGCGCCGCATGCGCCTTCGCAATGCACACACGCATCACGTAGTCGTGCGCGCGCTCCCCGGGCAACTCGGCTTCTAGCGCTTCGGCGTCTTCATCGGGGCGGGGCAGCAGCAGTTCGAAGCGCACGCCCAGTTGCGTGAGCAACTCCTGACGGCGCGGGCTTTGCGACGCGAGATGGACGAACGGAAACACAGCGGACTGATTGGACATGGATCGGCTTTAAAGAAACGGGAGACGCGGCCCGGCAAAGGCGGAAGCCTACGAAAGCGTTGAGCGTAACAGATGGCGCAGACGGCACAACCCGGCCGTTCGGCCAGGTTGTGCGCGATGAGACACAGCCGGAAGATGAGGCGTGTTCAGACCCGAGGTTCAGGCCCGATGATACGGATGATTCTGCGTGATGGTCCACGCGCGATACAGTTGTTCGGCAAGCAGCACGCGGACCATCGCGTGCGGCAGCGTGAGGCTCGACAGGCGCAGCAGCATGTCCGCGCGCGCCTTCAGTTCGGGGTCGAGCCCGTCCGCGCCGCCAATCAGAAACGCGACGTCGCGCCCGTCCTGTTGCCACGAGGGCAGGGCATTGGCGAGCTGCATCGTGGTCCAGTCCTTGCCGCGTTCATCGAGCGCGACGATGCGCGCGTTCTTCGGCAACGCGGCTTCGATTTTCTGGCGCTCGGCGGCCATCACGCTTTCGGCAGAGCGGCCCGACGAACGCTGCTCGGGCTTGAGCTCGCGCAGTTCGATGCGCAGCTCGGGGGGCATGCGCTTCGCGTACTCGTCGAAGCCCGTTGCGATCCAGTCGGGCATCTTGTGGCCAACCGCGACGATATGCAGTTTCATCGTCAGCCTCGCGCCCGGTCAGCGCCGCCAGCGGCGGCACGCGCGAGCCCTGTCGTGGACAACGGCACGCTCACGAGCGGCGGCGAGCGGGCGCCTTGCGCGCAGGACGGACGACGGGTGCTTCTTCGTCTTCGTCCTCGTCGTCGAGCGGTTCGGACGGACGGGCGCCGCCGAACGGGTTCGGCGCAGAGAGCTTCACGCGCACCGGCTTGTCGCCCCAGATTTCTTCGAGGTTGTAGTACTGGCGCAGGGCCGGTTGCAGGATGTGAACGACGGCATCGCCGCAGTCCACCAGCACCCATTCGCCGATGTCTTCGCCCTCGGTGCTGATGATGTCGCCGCCCGCTTCCTTGACCTTCTCGCGCACGCTGGACGCGAGCGCCTTGGTCTGGCGGTTCGACGTGCCGCTCGCGACGATGACGCGGTCGAACAGTTCGGTGAGGTGGCTGGTGTTGAACACCCTGATGTCTTGCGCCTTGACGTCTTCGAGTCCGTCGACGATCGCGCGTTGCAGCTTGCGTATATCCATGGTTACCGGTGTTGATACAGATGATGTTGAACAATATAGTCCCACACAGCAGTGGGGACATGATTTGGTGCGGACTGGCCGTGGGCGGCAGCGCCGCTTGCCGAGGCGTCCGCATCGTTTTCGAACCACGCGCGCAGGTGCGCGCGGATGTCGGTGGCCGACACGTCGAACGCAAGCGACGTGTCGATCAGCAAATGGCCGGCGGGTGTCGCCTGCAGCGTCCCTGCTTGCGCCGCGCGCTGCCTGACCGCTGCCGCGACGGGGGCCGGCACGGCCGCCACGTCGAAGCCCGGGCGTGTCGCGGCGGCGATATGCGCATAGTCGAACAGGCGCTGCCAGTCGCGCCACGTGTCGAGCCGCACGAGCTGGTCGGCGCCGATCAGAAGCGAGATCGACACTTCCGCGCCTTCGCGCTCGCGCCAGCGCCGCAGCGTTTCGACGGTGTAAGTCGGGCCGTCGTGCTCGATTTCATCCGTGGCGACGCTGACGGTCACGCCCGGCAGGGTCAACGACGCAGCGGCCGCGCGCGTCATCGCGAGCCGGTCTCCGGCCGCCGATACGTCCGCCTTCTGCCACGGCTGGCCCGCCGGCATCAGCACGAGTTCGGTCAGATCGAGCGTTTCGGCGAAACGTCGCGCGAGCGCGAGATGGCCGTCGTGGATCGGGTCGAACGTGCCGCCGAGTATGCCGATACGTCGGCGCAAGGCCCGTTGAGGTGCGACGGATTGAGCGGTCGGATTCAGTTGCGGTTCCTTTGCCTGTCAGTAGAAGCGGGTAGCGCGCGACGGGGCGCGTCAGACCCACTCGCGCGGCACGAGAAAGTCGCTGGTCAGGCGCGCTTCCGGCGTGCCCGGCTCGGGCTGCCAGTTGTAGCGCCAGTTTACGACAGGTGGCATCGACATCAGGATCGATTCCGTGCGGCCGCCGCTTTGCAGCCCGAACAGTGTGCCACGGTCGAAGACGAGGTTGAACTCGACGTACCGGCCGCGCCGGTAGGCCTGGAAGTCGCGCTGGGCGTCGCTGTACGGCATGTCGCGGCGTTTTTCGATGATGGGCAGATACGCGTCCAGAAACGCATCGCCGACGCTCTGGACCATCGCGAACGACTGCTCGAAGCCGGGTTCCGCGTAGTCGTCGAAGAAAATCCCGCCGATGCCGCGCGCCTCGTTGCGGTGCTTCAGGAAAAAATAGTCATCGCACCAGCGCTTGAAGCGCGGGTACAGATCGTCGCCATACGGTTGCAGCGCGTCGCGGCAGACGCGGTGAAAATGCTGCGCATCCTCTTCAAAGCCGTAGTAGGGCGTCAGATCCATGCCGCCGCCGAACCAGAACACGGGCGCTTCGCCTGCTTTCGTCGCGACGAGCAGCCGCACGTTCATGTGGACGGTGGGGCAGTACGGGTTGCGCGGGTGCAGCACCAGCGACACGCCCATGGCCTCGAATCCACGCCCCGCCAGTTGCGGGCGCAGCGCACTTGCCGAGCCGGGCAGCGCGTCGCCTTGCACGTCCGAGAAGCCGATGCCCGCTCGCTCGAAGAACCGGCCGTCTTCCAGAATGCGCGTGCAGCCGCCGCCGCGCAGCTTCTCGCCGGGCGCGCGCTGCCATGTATCCGTGGCAAGCGGTGTGCCGTCGAACGCGCCGAGCGCGTCGGCGATCTGTGCCTGCAGGCCTTGCAACCAGTTGCGGACCGTCTGGGTATCGTGGGCGTCGTGAATCGAATCGGTCATGGTGTATGGGGCGCGGCAGGTTTGGAGCGCTGGCGCGGTGGGGTCTTAATGTGGGACAGGTCGAACGTGCTGCGATGTCTGCGGGACCCTGGCGACATGCGCCTTGGCGGTTGCCGCCGCTTGCCAGCGGACGGGCGCGCATTGCCGCCCGCAGCCGCACATCTGTTCCGACTGACCCAAGTGTAGCGCCGGCGCGGCCAACTGGCCCCAGAGGGCCGTGTCATGCGTCGGGCAAGTGCCCGAACGCCGCGCCGGAAAATGCTTTGGCGTGGAAAGCGTCAGCCTTGGCCGTGTTTGCGGTTGGCCGCGCGATACCCGATGTCGCGGCGATACTGCATGCCGTCGAACGAAATATGGTTGATCGCCTCATACGCAACCGACTGCGCGCTACGCACCGAGTCCGCCAGTCCGACGACGCACAGCACGCGTCCGCCCGTCGTCGTCAGCTTGCCGTCCGCCAGCGCCGTACCCGCATGGAACGTCACCGAGTCCGCCGTCTCGACGGGGATGCCGCTGATGAAGTCGCCCTTGCGCGGTGCTTCCGGATAGTTGTGCGCGGCCAGCACGACGCCCAGCGCCGTGCGGCGGTCCCATTCCAGCTCGACCGTATCCAGCGTGCCAGCGATGGCCTGCTCGACGACCTTCGAGAAGTCGCCTTTCAGGCGCGCCATGATCGGCTGCGTTTCCGGGTCGCCCATCCGGCAGTTGAATTCGAGCGTCTTCGGGTTGCCTTGCGCGTCGATCATCAGGCCGGCGTACAGGAAACCCGTGAAACGGATGCCTTCCTTCTCCATGCCGCGCACGGTCGGCAGGATGATTTCGCGCATCACGCGTGCATGCAGTTGCGGCGTGACGATGGGCGCGGGCGAATAGGCGCCCATGCCGCCCGTGTTCGGGCCCTGATCGCCGTCCAGCAGGCGTTTGTGGTCCTGGCTCGACGCCAGCGCCAGCACGTTGATGCCGTCCACCATCACGATGAAGCTCGCTTCCTCGCCAGCGAGGAATTCTTCGATCACGACACGCGCGCCCGCATCACCGAGCTTGTTGTCCGACAGCATCATGTCGACGGCCTGGTGCGCTTCGTCGAGCGTCTGCGCGACGACCACGCCCTTGCCGGCCGCGAGGCCGTCGGCCTTGATCACGATGGGCGCGCCCTTGGCGTCGATGTAGGCGTGCGCGGCAGCCACGTCCGAGAAGGTCTCGTATTCCGCTGTCGGAATGGCGTGGCGCTTCATGAACGCCTTCGCGAAGTCCTTCGAGCTTTCGAGCTGCGCCGCTTCCTTGGTCGGGCCGAAAATCTTCAGACCACGCGCGCGGAAGATGTTGACGACGCCCGCCGCGAGCGGCTGCTCCGGGCCGACCAGCGTGAACGCGATCTGCTCTTTCTCGACGAAGTCGGCGAGCGCGTTCGGATCGGTGATGCCGATGTTGAGCAGACGGTCGTCCTGGGCCGTGCCGCCGTTGCCGGGCGCGACATAGACGAGCTGCACGCGTGGCGACTGCGCGAGCTTCCATGCGAGCGCGTGCTCGCGACCGCCGGAACCGACGACGAGTAACTTCATGTGATTCCCCGAATGCTAAAAACCGTGAACGGCCCGCGCATTGGCGCGAGCCGTGAATATCTACCTTCGCACAACGTGAGCGCGTTGCCTGTGAGACAGGCCACAAAGCCGGGCCATGTGGCGGTAAAAGCAGAGAAATACGCCGCGAACGACACGTCCGTGCGCATGCCCGAACGCCCGTGCGGCGAGTGCTGGAAGGAGCGCCGCGACTGCCCCGTCATGGATGGGAACCGGGACGGGAACCCTGATCGGGGCGGCGCGCTCACTTGCCGCCTCACTCGTCGGCGATGGCCGCGTTCGTGTAGACCTCTTGCACGTCGTCCAGATTTTCCAGCGCGTCGAGCAGCTTTTGCATCTTGACGGCGTCGTCGCCGGTGAATTCGACTTCCGTTTGCGGCTTCATCGTCACTTCCGCGACTTCCGCCTTAAAGCCGGCTGCTTCGAGCGCGGCCTTGACCTTCGGGAAATCATTCGGCGGGCAGACCACTTCGATGCTGCCGTCTTCATTCGTGACGACGTCGTCGGCGCCTGCTTCGAGGGCGGCTTCCATCAGCTTGTCTTCCGGCGTGCCGGGCGCGAACAGGAACTGGCCGACGTGATCGAACATGAACGACACCGAGCCGTCCGTGCCCATGTTGCCGCCGAACTTCGAGAACGCGTGGCGCACTTCCGCGACGGTGCGGGTGCGGTTGTCGGTCATCGTGTCGACGATGATGGCTGCGCCGCCGATGCCGTAGCCTTCGTAGCGGATTTCCTCGTAGTTCGCGCCATCGACGCCGCCGACGCCGCGCTGGATCGCGCGGTTGATGTTGTCTTTCGGCATGTTGGCGTCGTACGCCTTGTCGACGGCGAGCCGCAGGCGCGGGTTCGAGTCGATGTCGCCGCCGCCCATGCGGGCCGCGACCTGGATTTCCTTGATGAGCCGCGTCCAGACCTTGCCCTTCTTGGCATCGGCCGCTGCTTTCTTATGCTTGATGTTGGCCCATTTCGAATGACCCGCCATACCTTTCTCCGTCGCGCGCGCCAGCGGGGCGCACGCATTGTGCAAATTGTCGTTGCGTTTGCCGGGCGGTGCGGATGTGCGCTCGCGCCCTGATGTCAGTCTGGTCGCACCCTGGAATGCTGTGGCTTGCGCGCCTGTTAGGCGGTGACGTGTCGGGAAGGACGCTGTGTAAGCGTCGAATGATCGACGGAATCGGCCATCGCAATGCCGGTGGTGGGTGTGCCGCCCGTTCGGTGGGCAGACCGAGATTTTATCATGGGAGGGGGTGGCCGCAGGGGCCACGGGTTTGGTTTTCGGTTTTGGGTTTTTGTCTGCGACGCTGGGGTGGTTTGCTTGTGTTTTCGCTGGCGTCCGCGTTTTGTTATTGGTGCTTCACGCGTTGCCCCTGTGCGGGGCGGCACCTACTTTTCTTTGCCGCCGCAAAGAAAAGTAGGCAAAAGAAAGCGGCTCACACCGCCAGCCCGTGTTCTTATCCACGGGCCCCCAACGTCCCCACGCCTCACACGGCAGCGCCCTGGTTAGTGCTCGTTGCCAACGCTTCGAACAGACGCCTCACCCGCTTCAGACACCCAAACACGGGCCAGCGGCAGCGAATGGCATGTGCCGCCCAGGTGGCAAACTGTGTGTAGGTTGTCGCACCACGCAGGTTAGCGCGCTTACCAGAAACGCCAATCTTGCTACCCAGTCCGGAGTGATGCGCATAAGGCGCGAAAGCCTACATACAGTTTGCCACCTGGGCGGCGGCGGACTGTCTGGCACGGTGTGCCGCGACGCGGGAGTGTGAAGCGGGTGAGGCGGGCGGAGAGAACGTTGGCAACGAGCGCGGACTGGCACGTTGCCGTGTGAAGCGTAAGAACCTTTGGGGGCCCTCAGGCAGGAACAAGGATTGGCGGTGTGAGCCGCTTTCTTTTGCCTACTTTTCTTTGCGGCGGCAAAGAAAAGTAGGTGCCGCCCCGCACAGGGGCAACGCTTGAAGCACCAAGGCATCACGCGGATGCCAGCGCAAAGGCAAAAACACAAAGCCCACTCCGCAACCCCAACCCCAGCCCGAAGGGAAAAAAAGCGATCAGTTCTTCGTCCCGAACAACCGATCCCCAGCATCCCCAAGCCCAGGAATAATGTAAGCATGCTCATTGAGATGCGAATCAAGAGAAGCAACGAACAGCTTCACATCCGGATGCGCATCCTGAAACACCTGCACGCCCTCAGGCGCAGCAACGAGCGCGAGAAACGAAATATTCTCACCCGCGACCCCGCGCCGCTTCAGCACGTCGATAGCATGCACAGCCGAATAACCGGTAGCGACCATCGGATCGCAAAGAATAAAGATGCGATCCTCGAGATCCGGCAACCGCACCAGATACTCGACAGGGCGATGGTCGTCATCGCGATACACCCCAATATGCCCGACCCGCGCCGACGGAATCAGCTCGAGCAGTCCATCCGACATGCCAACGCCCGCGCGCAGCACGGGCACGATCGCAAGCTTCTTGCCAGCGATCACAGGCGCGTCGATATCGACGAGCGGCGTGCTCACGCGGCGGGTCGTCATCGGCAGGTTGCGGGTGATTTCATAGCCCATCAGCAGCGTGATCTCGCGCAGCAGTTCGCGGAACGTCCGCGTGGACGTGTCGCGGTCGCGCATGTGCGACAGCTTGTGCTGGATCAGCGGGTGATCGAGGATGAAAAGATTGGGAAAACGGCTGTCCTGAGTCATGACGGGGGCGCCTCGCGGCGAAGTTGAGCTGGCTGACGATGGATTGGCGCGGCGCACGCGCCCTCGCGACGGGCGGTGGCAGCGCCATGGCTGCGAGTTTACCGGAAGGGCGGCGTAAAGAGACGGATGCTGATGAAAGGTATATCAGCGACGTCCGGCAGCGCCGCGTCGATTCTTCTAGAATCGGGGGACAGTTGGCCGACCACCCGAGCGCAACGCGCAGGCATGTCCCGCTCGTTGCGCGCACGACAACAGGAAAAATACACATGGATCTGGGCATCGCAGGAAAGACCGCGCTGGTGTGCGCGGCAAGCAAGGGACTCGGGCGCGGCTGCGCCGAGGCGCTGGCGGCCGAAGGCGTGAACGTGACGATCGTCGCGCGCACGGCTGAAACGCTCGAAGCCACGGCCGCTGCGATCCGCGCGAAGACGGGTGTCGACGTCAAGGCGGTGGCCTGCGACATCACCACGCCCGAAGGCCGCGCTGCGGCGCTCGCCGCGTGTCCGCAGCCGGACATCCTCGTCAACAATGCGGGCGGGCCGCCGCCCGGCGACTTCCGCAACTTCACGCACGACGACTGGATTCGCGCGCTCGAAGCGAACATGCTCACGCCGATCGAACTGATCCGCGCAACCATCGACGGCATGATCTCGCGCGGTTTCGGACGCGTGGTGAATATCACGAGTTCGTCGGTGAAGGCGCCGATCGACGTGCTCGGTCTGTCGAACGGCGCGCGCTCGGGGCTGACGGGTTTCGTCGCGGGCGTCGCGCGCAAGGTCGCGCCGGGCGGCGTGACGATCAACAACCTGCTGCCCGGCCTGTTCGATACGGACCGCATCGCCGTGACGTTCGAGGCATCGGCGAAATCGCAGAACATCTCCGTCGACGAAGCGCGCAAGCAGCGCATGGCGACGATTCCCGCACGCCGCTTCGGCACGCCCGACGAATTCGGCCGTGCCTGCGCGTTCCTGTGCAGCGTGCACGCGGGCTATATCACCGGGCAGAACTGGCTGATCGACGGCGGCTCGTACCCCGGCACCTATTGATGCACGGCCCTTCGCAGCACACCGCGAACACGATAACGACAACACAAGAGGAGCAACGACATGACAACACGCGTCGCGCTGATCGCGCACGACCATAAGAAGGATGACATCGTCAGGCTGGCGGGTGAATACGTCGACACGCTGTCGCGCTGCGACCTGATCGCGACGGGCACGACGGGTTCGCGCATCAGTGATGCGCATGGTCTGAAAGTCGAACGGATGCTGTCCGGCCCGCACGGCGGCGACCTGCAGATCGGCGCGCAACTGGCCGAGGGCAACGTCGATATGGTGATTTTCCTGCGCGATCCGATGACGCCGCAGCCGCACGAACCCGATATCAACGCCCTGGTGCGCGCCTGCGATGTCCACAACGTGCCGTGCGCGACGAACATTTCGACGGCACGGATGATCCTCGACGTGCTGACGCTGCGTCTTACGCATCAGGTCTGACGGCGTCGTCCGTTGCCATTCACGCAATCCATCAGCGCGAACCTCGCGCGAAGCAAGCACGAACGAATCTGGAGATGACATGACCAAGGCAATTCGATTCGACAAGACAGGTGGCCCGGAAGTGATGAAGTGGGTCGACGTCGAAGTGGGCGAGCCGGGTAACGGCGAGATCCGCATCAAGCAGCACGCCGTCGGCCTGAACTACATCGACGTGTATTTCCGCACGGGGCTGTATCCGCTGCCGTTGCCGGGCGGTCTCGGGATGGAGGCGGCGGGCGAGGTGATCGCCGTCGGCCCCGGCGTGACGGACCTAAAGGCGGGTGACCGTGTTGCGTACGTCGCGCGGCCGCCGGGCGCATACGCGCAAGAGCGCGTGCTGCCCGCCGCGCAGGTGGTGAAACTGCCTGATGCAATCGACTACGAACAAGCCGCGTCCGTGATGCTGCAAGGGCTGACCGCGCAATATCTGCTGCGCCGCACGTATCCCGTGAAGCAGGGCGATACGATTTTGATCCAGGCGGCCGCGGGCGGTGTCGGTCTGCTCGTGTGCCAGTGGGCGAAGGCGCTGGGCGCGACGGTGATCGGCACGGTCGGTTCCGACGAGAAAGCGGAGATCGCGAAGGCGCACGGCTGCGACCATCCCATCGTCTATACGCGCGAAAACTTCACGAAGCGCGTGCGCGAGATCACGAACGGCGCCGGCGTGCCCGTCGTGTACGACTCGATCGGCAAGGACACGTTTACAGCCTCGCTCGACTGCCTCGCACCGCTCGGCATGTTCGTGAGCTTCGGCAATGCGTCGGGCCCGTTGCCGCCGATTGATTCCTCGGAGTTCGCCGGGCGCGGCTCGCTGTTCTTCACGCGGCCGACGCTCTTCACCTATATGGGCAAGCGCAGCGACTACGATGCGATGGCCGCCGAACTGTTCGACGTGATCACATCGGGCAAGGTGAAGACGAGCATCAATCAGCGCTATGCGCTCGCCGACGTGGGTAAGGCGCATGCGGATCTGGAAGCGCGCAGGACGACGGGGTCGACGGTTCTGGTGCCGTAACCGTCGCAATTGACGGGGCGCGTCGCTCGTCGGCGCGCGTTCGATGTAACGGAAAAGTAAGAGGCCCGCCAGACGCAGGACTCTTACTCTCTGACGAGTTGGCTGTCCCAAAGACCTAGATCGATTGCTCGCTGGAGCATCGATACGGTTAGTGGTTCTTTCTCGATCTTGAGTGTCTTCTTCCGGAAGCGACGTTTGAGCAAGAAGAACAGGTCGTATCCTTCCTCGTCAAAATACCTCTGAAATATAAAATCCCCGTTTTTGATGTTGAACCGCGTGACGCTTCGATCAAGTCCGCTGCGTCGTCGCCCGTTATATGCAAGTCATCTTCGAGACGGTCTGCTGGATTCACCTTGTCGGTGGCATGCAATCCGACTTGTTCTCGAAGAAATTCTTCAAGCTCAACCGAAACTGCCGACTGTGGCGTCATTGACATGGGAATTTTGAACCTGTCGAAGGTATGGCGTACAACCCACGCTTGGAGCCGACGCCCAAGCGAGTGGTGTTCTGCCGAGCGTTGACGCGCAAAACGAAAGAGCCCGCGCAACGGCGGGCCTTTAGCCTCACTCATCGAGACGTTGGCTATCCCATACACCCAGATCGATTGAGCGTTGAAGCATCGCGATCGTTAGCGGTTCCTTGCGATATTTCTTTATGCCCATTTTTTTATGCAGCCAACGGGTGATAAAGCAGAGAGGGCCGCTAATCCCTTCCATGTCGAAGTATCGCTGAAGAACAAAATCACCGGGTTGGACGTGGAATCGTTTGCCGAACTCGTGCATGAAGTCGTCAGCATCGTCACCACTTACACCATAGTCATCTTCGAGCTGATCCGCCGGATTGATCGATTTTTCTGCGGGCAGCCGAACTTGCTTTCGTATGAACGCCTCGAGTTCAGCCGAAACTTCCTGTTGTCGCGTCATTGATTTGATCCTCCGGTTCCGCGAGCCGGTTGTAGTGAGCGATGCTCGTTATTGTGATTCTGGCGACATCGAAGGCCGTGATAGACCAGCCGGTGAACGGGACCCATCGGCCGACAAAAACGCCAAGGTTGTTAACCATTCTGAAGCGCAAACTCGTCAACGACTGGTTCGTTAGTGTCGGCAAAATGGCTCGCTTGAAATCGTAGTCGAGAAGCGTGCGGGAAATCCTCGATGCAATCGATGTTCCCTTCGTTGCGCCGCCGAACTTGCCGCGCGTCGAGAGCCACGGCTGGCCAATCAGCACGGCAATAACCGCCGCGATGTCTTTCACATCGAGCGTTTCGCACGTTTCCTCAACAAATATGCAGAAGAGCAGCCCGTGCGAGGAGAGATTGTCCAACTGGCCATATCTGTACACGCCATGTTGAGTCGCGTGTTCGGCGATGAGATATTCGTAGTCGTTCATGTCTATCCTCACGCTCTACGAAGCTCGATTTGCCTTCACATCAATAAGCCCCGTCACCACTCCCTGACTTCCGCCCAGCGCATTCTGCGGCTTGTATTCCTGTTTCATCCGCGCAAAGGACAGCGCGACGTGTTCCATCGCCAGCATGCCCGTCGAAAATGGTTCGACCTGGTTAACGATCACGTCGTACATGCTTATCCTCAGATAGTCGTGAGGCACGCCGCCCGCCTTGCGCTGGATCAGTACGACCTCTGGAATATGCTTGCCCTGAAAGCAATACGAAGCAAGATTCGGCGATGCGCGATCTATGCGATGGGTGAACATGAGGTCGTGCACGGACGCCTTCGCAGCCCCGCCACCGGAGCCCGAGTGCATGGTCGCCTGTTGAGTGATTTTCCATTGCCATGACACCGCTTCAATGGCGTCTGGATACGTTGCGTCTTGCGACTCACCGTTGATGCCCTTCACCACAACGAAGATATCTTCAAACATATTTCTTCCTTTGTGTGGGTCCGGTCTGGGTGCCTCAATCGGCTGAAACATCAGTTTCAGCAGTGACAACATATCGCGGGCATTTTTGTCGCGTGTGGCAATTCGTAAAGAGTCGACACCCGCACCGCTATCCCAGGCGTCCCCGCGTTTACACCTTTTTTACACTCACCCACCCACCTTTGACCTGTCCTTTACGTCGATCGGCATAACGTTGCGACCATCCATCGCCAAACAAATGGAGAACATCAAATGGATGTGCTGTACGTCGGGGGCATCGCGCTTTTTGCTGCGCTGACCTTTGGGTTGATCGCCGGATGCGAGAAGTTGACGCGCTACGGCCGTGGTCAGGGAGCGCGCTCGTGAACTGGATCCTCTGGCTATCAGGCGCGGCAACCGCGCTGCTGTTCGTTTATCTCGTGTATGCGCTGCTGCGCGCGGAGGACATTGAATGAACCTCAACAATGTCTTGCAGCCGGCGCTGTTCATCGTCGTGCTGCTCGCTGCCGCCGTACCCGTCTCGCGCTATCTGTCGCGCGTGATGGACGGCAGCTCGCGCGTCGTCAAACTGGGCGGACCCGTCGAGCGTCTGCTGTACCGTCTCGCGGGCGTCGATCCTGAGCAGGAAATGGGCTGGAGGCACTACGCGATCGCCACGCTCGCGTTCAACCTGCTCGGCGTCGCGTTCCTTTACGTGCTGCTGCGCGTGCAGGGCCTGTTGCCCGGCAATCCGCAGCAGTTCAGCGCGATGACCGTCGACGGCGCATTCAACACGGCCATCAGTTTCGTCACCAATACGAACTGGCAGGATTACTCCGGCGAACAGGCCGTCAGCTATCTGACGCAGATGCTGGGCATGACAGTGCAGAACTTCCTGTCGTCCGCGACGGGCATCGTCGTCGTGATTGCGCTGGTGCGTGGCTTCGCGCGCCACACGGCGAAGACCATCGGCAACTTCTGGGTAGACATCACGCGCGTGACGCTCTACGTGCTGCTACCGATGTCGATGCTCATCGCGGCTGTTTTCATGAGCCAGGGTGTGATCCAGAACTTCAAGGCATACGAAGACGTGCCGACGCTGCAGACCACCACGTACTCCGCGCCGAAGACGGATGCCCAGGGCAACCCGGTGAAGGACGCGAAGGGCAACCCCGTGATGGTCGATGCGCCCGTCAAGACGCAGACCATCGCGATGGGCCCCGTTGCCACGCAGGAAGCGATCAAGATGCTCGGCACGAACGGTGGCGGCTTCTTCAACGGCAACTCCGCGCATCCGTACGAGAACCCGACGCCGTTCTCGAACTTCGTGCAGATGTTCTCGATCCTGATCATCCCGGCCGCGCTGGCTCTCGTGTTCGGCCGCATGATCGGTGACCGCCGGCAAGGCGTGGCCGTGCTGGCGGTGATGACGATCGCGTTCGCCGTATGTGTCGCGGGCGAGATCGGCGCGGAGCAAAGCGGCAATCCGCTCTTCACGTCGCTGCATGTCGATCAGTCGGCGACCGCGCTGCAGTCGGGCGGCAACATGGAAGGCAAGGAAACGCGCTTCGGCATCGCGCAATCGGGCATCTTCACGGTCGCGACGACGGCGGCTTCATGCGGCGCCGTGGCCAACACTCACGACTCGCTGACGCCGCTCGGCGGCCTCGTGCCGATGCTCCTGATGCAACTCGGCGAAGTGATCTTCGGCGGCGTGGGTTCGGGTCTGTACGGGATGCTGGTGTTCGCGTTGCTCGCGGTGTTCGTCGCGGGGCTGATGATCGGCCGCACGCCTGAATACGTCGGCAAGAAGATCGAAGCGTACGAGATGAAGATGGTGTCGATCGTCGTGCTGCTCACGCCGCTGCTCGTGCTCGTCGCGACGTCGATTGCCGTGCTCACCGATGCGGGCAAGGCGGGCATCCTGAATCCGGGCGCGCATGGCTTCTCCGAAATCCTGTACGCGTTCAGCTCGGCGGCGAACAACAACGGCAGCGCGTTCGCGGGCCTCACGGTGAGCACGCCGTTCTACAACTGGCTGACGGCGGTGGCGATGTGGTTCGGCCGCTTCGGCACCATCGTCCCGGTGCTCGCGATCGCCGGCTCGCTCGCGGCGAAGAAGCGCATCGCGGTGACGGGTGGCACGCTGCCGACACATGGACCGCTGTTCGTCGTGCTGCTGCTCGGCACGGTGCTGCTGGTCGGGGCGCTCACGTATGTGCCCGCGCTCGCGCTCGGCCCCGGCGTCGAACATCTGATGATGATCGCGGGCCATTGATACGCCACGCGAAGAAAAACGGCGAAGCAATTAGAGGAAGAAATGACTGACCATTCCGCTACCCGGTCCATGTTCGATCCGGCGCTCGTGCGCCCGGCGATCGTGGACTCGTTCAAGAAACTCAAGCCGCACACGCAGTTCCGCAATCCGGTGATGTTCTGCGTGTACGTCGGCAGCATCCTGACGACGATCCTCTGGATCGCCGCGTTGCTGGGCCAGGCCGAGGCGCCCGCGGGCTTCATTCTCGCGGTCGCGCTGTGGCTGTGGTTCACGGTGCTGTTCGCGAACTTCGCCGAAGCGCTCGCCGAAGGGCGCTCGAAAGCGCAGGCGGCCTCGCTGCGCAGCGCGAAGAAAGACGTGATGGCGAAGAAGCTCAACGAGCCGCATCCGAAGTCGCCCATCCGCATCATGACGGCTTCCGATCTGCGCCGCGGCGACGTCGTGCTGGTCGAAACAGGCGACGTGATTCCTGCCGACGGCGAAGTGATCGAAGGCGTGGCGTCCGTCGATGAGTCGGCCATCACGGGTGAATCCGCGCCTGTGATCCGCGAGTCGGGCGGCGACTTCTCGTCGGTGACGGGCGGCACGCGCGTGCTGTCGGACTGGATCGTCGTGAAGGTGACGGCCAATCCGGGCGAGGCATTCCTCGACCGCATGATCGCGATGGTCGAAGGCGCGAAGCGTCAGAAGACGCCGAACGAAATCGCGCTGACCATTCTGCTCGTCGCGCTGACCATCGTGCTGCTGCTCGCCACTGCGACGCTGCTGCCGTTCTCGATGTTCTCGGTCGAAGCCGCGAAGGCGGGGCACGTCGTGACGATCACCGCGCTCGTCGCGCTGCTCGTGTGTCTGATTCCGACGACGATCGGCGGCCTGTTGTCGGCGATCGGCGTGGCGGGCATGAGCCGCATGATGCAGGCGAACGTGATCGCGACCTCGGGTCGCGCCGTCGAAGCCGCAGGCGACGTCGACGTGCTGCTGCTCGACAAGACGGGCACGATCACGCTCGGCAACCGCCAGGCATCGGCGTTCGTCCCCGTCGCGGGCATCGCGGAAGAAACGCTTGCGGATGCGGCGCAACTGTCGTCGCTGTCGGATGAAACGCCTGAAGGCCGCAGCATCGTCGTGCTGGCGAAGCAGCGCTTCAACATCCGTCAGCGCGACATGGCGACGCTGCATCCCGTCTTCATCCCGTTCAGTGCGCAGACGCGCATGAGCGGTGTCGATCTGCAAGACCGCGAAATCCGCAAGGGTGCCGCCGACGCGGTGAAGCACTACGTCGAAGCGCATGGCGGCCACTTCCCGTCCGAAGTGACGGCTGCCGTCTCGGAAGTCGCGCGGCGAGGCAGCACGCCGCTGGTGGTGGCTGAGAAGGGCACGGGCATTGCGCGCGTGCTCGGCGTGATCGAGCTGAAGGACGTGGTGAAGGGCGGCATCAAGGAGCGCTTTGCCGAGCTGCGCAAGATGGGGATCAAGACCGTGATGGTGACGGGCGACAACCGCCTGACGGCGGCGGCGATTGCAGCCGAAGCGGGCGTCGACGACTTCCTTGCCGAAGCCACGCCGGAAACGAAGCTCGCGACGATTCGCGCGCACCAGGCGGAAGGGCGGCTGGTCGCGATGACGGGCGACGGTACCAACGATGCGCCCGCGCTTGCGCAGGCCGACGTCGCAGTGGCGATGAACACGGGCACGCAGGCCGCGAAGGAAGCGGGCAACATGGTCGATCTCGATTCGAATCCGACCAAGCTGATCGAGATCGTCGAGATCGGCAAGCAGATGCTGATGACGCGCGGTTCGTTGACGACGTTTTCGATTGCCAATGACGTCGCCAAGTACTTCGCGATCATTCCTGCAGCGTTCGCGACCACGTATCCGCAGCTGCGCGTGCTCGACGTGATGCATCTGAGTTCGCCGTCGTCGGCGATTTTGTCGGCGGTGATCTTCAATGCGCTGATCATCGTGGCGTTGATCCCGCTCGCGCTGAAGGGCGTGACATATCGTCCGCTCGGCGCCGCATCGCTGTTGCGTCGTAATTTGCTGGTGTATGGGTTGGGCGGGATTCTGCTGCCGTTCCCGTTCATCAAGCTGATCGACATGGTGCTGGCCGCGTGTGGTTGGGTTTGATGGCTGTGCGACGCACGTCTATCGACAGATAAAAGGAATCTGAATCATGAAATCGCTTTTTCGCCCGATGGTGGTGATCTTTGCCGTGCTGACGGCTGTGACCGGGCTTGCGTATCCTGCCGTGATGACGGCGTTTGGCCAGGCCGTCTTTCACGATCAGGCCAATGGCAGCATGATCGAGAAGGACGGCAAGGTGGTTGGCTCGCGGCTGATCGGGCAGCAGTTCGATGCGCCGCAGTACTTCTGGGGGCGTCTGTCGGCGACGGCGCCGATGCCGTACAACGCGCAGGGTTCGAGCGGCTCGAATCTCGGGCCGATTAATCCGGCTCTCGCCGATGAGGTTAAGGGACGTCTCGACGCGTTGAAGGCTGCTGGACATATGCCTGCTGATACGGCTGTTCCCGTTGATCTCGTGACTTCCTCGGGTAGTGGGCTTGATCCGGAGATTTCGCCTGCGGCGGCGGCTTTTCAGGTTGAGCGGGTTGCCGCTGTGCGGAAGATGAATCCCAATGATGTGGCTGCGCTGGTTGATCGGTATACGCACGGGAGGCAGTTTGGGCTGTTTGGCGAGGCGCGGGTGAATGTGCTCGAGTTGAATCTTGCGTTGGATGACGCGCAGCGTACGTAAGGTGTTGTGACCGTTTCCCGGGGTGGGCGATTTGGTGATGGCGTAGCCCCGGGGTTTTTTGGGGTTTTTTCTGTCTGCGACGCTGGGTGTGGTTTGCTTGTGTTTTCGGTGGCATCCGCTAGATGTTATTGGTGCTTCAAGCGTTGCCCCTGTGCGGGGCGGCACCTACTTTTCTTTGCCGCCGCAAAGAAAAGTAGGCAAAAGAAAGCGGCTAACACCGCCAATCCTTGTTCTTATCCACGGGCCCCCAACGTCCCGATCCTTCACGCGGCAGTGCCCTGGTTGGCGCGCGTTGCCAGCGCTTCGAACAGATGCCTCACCCGCTTCAATCACCCGCACAGGAGCCAGCGGCAGCGAATGGTCTGTGCCGCCCAGGTGGCAAACGGTGTGTAGGTTGTCGCACCGTACAGGTTAGCGCTCCTACAGGGTGGGGCGCATGCGCTTTCGGTCCGGAGTGAGGCGTGTGAGGTACTACGGCCTACACACAGTTTGCCACCTGGGCGGCGATGGATTATCTGGCGCGGCATGCGGTGATGCGAGCGGGCGAAGCGGGTCAGGCGTACAGAGAGAACGTTGGCAACGACCGCGAACAGGAAAGTTGCCGTGTGAAGTGTAAGAACCTTTGGGGGCCCTCAGGCAAATACAAGAACTGGCGGTGTTAGCCGCTTTCTTTTGCCTACTTTTCTTTGCGGCGGCAAAGAAAAGTAGGTGCCGCCCCGCACAGGGGCAACGCTAGCGAACCAATAACATCTAGCGGATGCCAGCGAAAACACAAGCAAACCACACCCAGCGTCGCAGACAGAAAAAAACCATGTCACCATACCCGCACGGAAGTGCAAAACCCCCAAACCCAACACCATGCCCCGCCCCGACCCCGACGAGCTACTCGACAAACTCCAGCGCGAAGAAGAAAAACGCCAACGCGGCAAGCTGAAGGTATTTTTCGGCGCATCCGCCGGCGTCGGCAAAACCTATGCAATGCTGCAAGCAGCACGCCGCCGAAAAGAAGAAAACATCGACGTAGTCGTAGGCATAGCGGAAACCCATGGCCGCAGCGAAACAGCAGCACTGCTCAAAGACCTCGACGTGTTGCCGCTCGCGCGCATCGAATACCGCGGCCGCCTGCTAGGCGAATTCGACCTCGACGCCGCGCTCGAACGCAAACCGCAACTGATCCTCGTCGACGAACTCGCCCACTCGAACGTACAAGGCGCACGCCACGCCAAACGCTGGCAGGACGTCTACGAACTGCTCGATGCCGGAATCGATGTCTACACGACCGTCAACGTCCAGCACCTCGAAAGCCTCAACGACGTCGTCGGCCAGATCACCGGTATCCGCGTCTGGGAGACCGTCCCCGACCGCGTGTTCGACCGCGCCGACGAAGTGACGCTCGTCGACCTGCCCGCCGAAGAACTGCTCGATCGTATGCGCGACGGCAAGGTCTATATGCCGAAGCAGGCCGAGCGCGCCGTGCGCAACTTCTTCCGCAAAGGCAATCTGATCGCGCTGCGCGAACTGGCGCTGCGCCGTACGGCCGATCGTGTCGATGCGCAGATGCGCGAGTACCGCGCCGACCGTTCGATCCAGCGCATCTGGCAGGCGCGCGAACGGCTCCTCGTGTGCGTCGGGCCCGGCCCGGAGGCGCCGCTGCTGGTGCGCGCCGCCGCGCGTCTCGCGGCGAGCCTGAAGGCGGACTGGATCGCCGTCTATGTCGAAACGCCCAGGCTGCAACGGCTCTCCGATGCACGCCGCGAACGCACGCTCGACGCGCTCAAGCTCGCCGCCGAACTCGGCGCGGAAACGGCGACGCTTGCGGGCGCCGATGCCGTCTCGACCCTGATCGGCTACGCGCGCGTGCGCAACGTGTCGAAGCTGATTGCGGGCGGCTCGTCCGCCACGGGTCTCGCGCGCTGGTTGCGTCGCCCGTTCGGCGAGCGCCTCGCGGAACGCGCAAGCGACCTCGATCTCACGCTGATCCGTGCGAGCAACGACGAAGCAGGAACGACCCGCGAGCGGCGCGCTGACGAAGAAGGGCGCGCGTGGCGCGACGCGCTGGTCGCCGCCCGCGACCGCCGTTCGCCGCCGCGCAGCTATGCATGGGCGGTCGCGATCTGCGCGGGCGTGACGCTGATCGCGAGTCAGCTGATCGACCGGATCGATCTGGCGAACCTCGTGATGCTGTATCTGCTCGGCGTGATCTTCACGGCCGTCAGGCTGGGACGCGGGCCGGGCGTGATGTTGTCGTTCCTCTCCGTCGCCGCGTTCGACTTCTTCTTCGTGCCGCCGCGCATGTCGTTGTCGGTGTCCGACACGCAGTACCTGCTGACCTTTCTCGGCATGCTGCTCACGTCGCTCGTGATCGGCCATCTGACGTCGAGCCTGCGGCGCGAGGCAAGCGTCGCGCGCAGGCGCGAGCAGCGCACGGGCGCCATGTACGCGATGGCGCGCGAGCTGGCGGCGGCGCTGACGACGGAGCAGATCGTCGGCATCGGCAGCCGTCATGTGAGCGAGGTGTTCCGTGCGCGCGTCGCAGTGCTGTTGCCAGACAGCGCGGATCAGGTGAAGCAGAAGGTCGACGATCCCGACGAGACCATCATGCTCGATGCGGCGACCCTCGACGTCGATGTCGGCCAATGGGTGTACGACCAGCAGAAGCCGGCAGGGCACGGCACCGACACGCTGCCCGCCGCGAAGGCGCTCTACCTGCCGCTGCGCGCGCCGATGCGCACGCGTGGCGTGCTGGCCGTTGCCATGCAGGACGAGCGCGAGCTCGACGTGCCCGAGCAGCAGCGCATGCTCGACGCGTTCGCCGCGCAAATCGCGCTCGCGCTGGAACGCGTCCATTACGTCGATATCGCGCGCGATGCGCTCGTGAACATGGAGTCCGAGCGGCTGCGCAACTCGCTGCTGTCCGCGATTTCGCACGATCTGCGCACGCCGCTCACGGCGATCGTCGGGTTTTCGTCGATGCTCGCCGGCCAGCCGCGCGAGGCCGGCAACGCGGCGCAAGGCGAACTCGTCGATGCGATCCACGAAGAAGCGCTGCGCATGACGGGCATCGTCACGAATCTGCTCGACATGGCGCGTCTGCAGGCGGGTAGCCTGAAGCTGAACCGGCAATGGTCGCTGCTCGAAGAGACGGTCGGCTCGGCGCTGCGCGACTGCCGGCGCGTGCTCGCGCGTCATCCCGTGCAGGTATCGCTGCCCGCCGATCTGCCGCTGCTGCAGCTTGATGCCGTGCTGCTCGAGCGGCTCTTTGCGAACCTGTTCGAGAACGCGGCGAAGTACGTGCCGCCCGACACGCCGCTGACAATCGGCGCGCAGCGCATCGACGAGAACGGCAAGCCGTTCGTGCGCGTGACCGTGGACGACACCGGACCGGGCTTGCCGCCCGGGATGGAAGCGCGCATCTTCGAGAAATTCACGCGCGGCGAAAAGGAATCGGCGAAACCGGGCATCGGCCTCGGCCTCGCGATCTGCCGCGCGATCGCCGAAGCGCATGGCGGTAGAATCGGCGCGGCCAACCGCGTGGCCGCCGATGGCCGGATCGAAGGCGCGCGCTTCTGGTTCACACTGCCCATCGAAACGCCGCCGCCCGTGCCCGACGTTCTCGACGATGACGCCGCGGGCGAGCCGGACACCGAAGCAGACATTGAAGCGCACGCAGACCCGGACACCGATCCGCCTCATCGACAACAAGCCGACACGCATCCGAATACCCACTCATGAGTGACCTGAGCATCACCGTCGTCCTGATCGAAGACGAACAACAGATTCGCCGCTTCGTGCGGGCATCGCTGGAAGGCGAGGGCATGGTCGTGTACGACGCGCCGACGGGCAAGCAGGGGCTGATCGAAGCCGCGACCCGCAAGCCCGATCTCGTGATCGTCGATCTCGGTCTGCCCGACACCGACGGCCTCGACGTGATCCGCGAACTGCGGGGCTGGAGCGAGTTGCCCGTGATCGTGCTGTCGGCGCGCACGCAGGAGAGCGAGAAGGTGGCCGCGCTGGACGCGGGCGCCGACGACTATCTGACCAAGCCGTTCGGCGTGTCCGAACTGCTCGCGCGGATTCGCGCGCATCTGCGCAGGCGCAACCAGGGCGGTGCCAATGAGACGCCGCAGGTGCACTTCGGCGGCGTGACCGTCGATCTGGCGTTGCGCCAGGTGTCGCGCGACGGCGAGCCCGTCCATCTGACGCCGCTCGAATACCGGCTGCTCGCGACGCTCGTGCGTCACGCAGGCCGCGTGCTCACGCACCGGCAGTTGCTGCGCGACGTGTGGGGGCCGTCGCATGTGGAAAGCCATCACTATCTGCGCATCTACATGGCGCATCTGCGGCAGAAGCTGGAACGCGATCCGGCGCAGCCCGAGCATATCGTCACCGAGACGGGCGTCGGCTACCGGCTGGTCGGCGTCGCCTGATGCACCGTGACAGGCGCGACACGGCGTCGCGTTATATCGGATCAGGTATGGCAGGGCGGCGAAAAGCGGCCCATCTTGATATAATGAGTCACGGCAAGGACGGCCTTGCTGCATCCGCTTTCAACGGGGACGGCCCCATCATCATTGGGAGTTCGTCTCATGTCCTGGATTCTTCTCTTTGTCGCCGGTCTGCTGGAAGTTGCGTGGGCCGCTGGTCTCAAGACCTCCGAAGGTTTCACCCGTTTCTGGCCATCCGTCTTCACGATTGTGACGGCGCTCGGCAGCTTCGTGCTGCTTGCCATGGCGATGCGCCAGTTGCCGCTCGGCACGGCTTACGCCGTCTGGACGGGCATCGGCGCGGTCGGCGCGTTCATTTTCGGCATCGTGATGATGGGCGAAGCGGTGACGGCGGCGCGCGTCGGCAGCGCGGTGCTGATCGTCGTCGGACTGATCGGGTTGAAGCTCTCGTCCGGGCACTGATCGGCCGCCCGTTGGCTCGTCAAAGCGCGCCATTCGTCTGGAAAATGCCGCAATCGCGCCACAAACCGCCGAGCGGTCGTGCGGTCGGCGGATTGACGTGGCTATAATGAGACGGAAATCACCCTGAAATTGCTCCGCGCGGCCTTGATGCGCGGGTCCGGCGGCTTCGGCGGGCGGAGCCACTGGCGCTTCCCACCGTTCCATGGCACAGCCGCCGGAACTGACGGCACGCAATGCGCGCCTCGGAGGCGGCCATGCTTGAACCTCTTTCGCTTGCGGCGGGCCTCTCCTGGGGCAGCGGCTTGCGCCTTTATCTGACCGTGCTGATTGCGGGCGTCTTCGGGCGCGCCGGTTTCATCCATCTTCCCGATACGCTGTCCGTGCTGCAGTCGCCGTGGGTGATCGGCACAGCGGCCATCCTGACCCTCGCCGAATTTCTCGCAGACAAGATTCCCGCGTTCGACTCGCTGTGGGACGCCGTCCACACGTTCATCCGCATTCCGGCGGGCGCCATGCTGGCCGTCGGCGCGCTCGGCCACGCCGATCCGGCGCTGATGACGATCGCCGCGCTGGCAGGCGGCACGCTCGCGGGCGCGTCGCATCTGACCAAGGCGGGCACGCGGGCGCTGATCAATCTGTCGCCGGAGCCGGTGTCCAACGTCGTCACGTCGTCGGCTGAGGACGGGCTTGTGTTCGGCGGGCTGCTGCTTGCGCTGTTCGTGCCCGTGCTGTTTCTCGTACTGCTGGTCGGCTTCCTCGTGCTCGCTAGCTGGGCGCTGCCGCGTCTGTGGCGCGGCGTGCAGGGCGGCTTTCGCGGCATGGCGACGCATATGGTGTCGCGATTCGCGCGGAGCCGTCACGATTGAGCGAAGCCGAACGCGTCACTACCGAGGCTCCGCCCGAGCTTCCGCCTGAGTCCCCAAAACGGCGCGCGACGACGCACCGGTTATCGTTGGGCCATCTGCTGCATCAGTCGCTGCGCATGACGGCGCGCGACTGGCGCGCGGGCGAACTGACGATGCTGCTGCTAGCGCTGGTGCTGGCCGTCGCGGCGCTGTCCAGTGTCGGCTTTCTGGCCGACCGTCTGCATCAAGGTCTCGAACGCGATGCGCGGCGGATGATCGCCGCGGATTTCATCGTCCGCTCCGACCATCCCGTCGATTCCCAATTCGCCGACAAGGCCAAAGCGCTCGGCCTCGATACGGCGACGACGGCGATCTTCCCGAGCATGGTCAATTCGACGGCTTCGACACCCGTCTCGCGGCTCGCCGCCGTGAAAGCGGTGTCGGCGGGCTATCCGCTGCGCGGCGAGCTGAAGATCGCGCTCACGGCAGGCGGGCCGGACCGTGAAGTGCGCGGCATCCCGCCGCCCGGCGAGGTGTGGGTCGATCAGCAGATGCTCGACGCACTGAAGGCGCGCATCGGCGACAAGGTGAAAGTGGGCGGGCGCGATTTCACGATCGGCGCCTTGATTACGCGCGAGCTGGATCGCGGCTTCGCGTTCGTCAATTTCTCGCCGCGCCTGATGATGCGCGCCGACGATCTCGCGTCGACGGGACTGACGGGCTACGGCAGCCGCGTCACATACCGGCTGCTGGTGGCGGGCGGCGACGAGCCGGTTGCGTCGTTTGCAAAGTGGGCGCATGAGCGCGTCGACAACGGCAAGATGCGCGGCTACGCGCTGGAGTCGCTGCAGGACGGTCAGCCGCAGGTGCGCCAGACGCTCGACCGCGCGAGCCATTTCCTCACGCTCGTATCGCTGCTGACGGCGCTGCTGGCCGCCGTCGCGATCGCGATGGCCGCGCATCGCTACATGCGGCGGCATCTGGATAGTTGCGCGGCGATGCGCTGCCTCGGCGTGAGTCAGCGCACCCTGCGCGCGCTGTTCCTGTTCGAATTCGCGGGACTCGGCCTGGTCGGCGGCCTGGCGGGCGTGGTGCTTGGCTTCGGCGGGCATCTCGCGCTGTTCTGGTGGCTCGGCAGCCTGATCGATGTGTCGTTGCCGTATCCGACCGTCTGGCCCGCGCTCGAAGGCATCGCCGCGGGTCTCGTGCTGCTGGTCGGTTTCGCGCTGCCGCCGCTGTTGCCCTTGACGCATGTGCCGCCCGTGCGCGTGCTGCGCCGCGAGTGGGGCGAGGAAGGGCGCACCGCGTGGGCGGCGTACGCGCTCGGCATCGTGCTGTTCGCGGGGCTGCTGATTCTCGCGGCGGGCGAACTGAAGATCGGTGGGATCGTTGCGGGCGGTTTCGCGGGCGGCCTGCTGCTGTTCGCGCTGGTCGCGCGTCTCGCGTTGTGGGGCGCGGCGCGTGTCGTGCGCAGCGAGCGCTTTCATATCGGTATTGGCTGGCGCTATGCGCTGGCGTCGCTGGAGCGGCGCGCCAATTCGAGCGCGCTGCAGATCACCGCGCTCGCGATCGGCCTGATGTGCCTGCTGCTGATCGCGATGACGCGCAACGATCTGATCGAAGGCTGGCAGCGCTCGACGCCGCCCGATGCGCCGAACGAATTCATCATCGACATCCAGCCCGACCAGCGCGATGTCGTCACGAGCTACCTGTCGACGCACGGTTTTCCCGGCGTCGAGCTTGCGCCGATGGTGCGCGGCCGCCTGATCGCGATCAACAGCAAACCTGTCAATCCCGACGACTTCAAGAGCGAGGACGCGCGACGGCTGGTGGATCGCGAGTTCAATCTGTCGTACACGACGCAGTTGCCGGACGACAACCGGATCGTGTCGGGCGAGTGGTACGGCGACACGACGAAACCGCAGATTTCGATCGAGCAGGGCCTCGCGAAGATTCTCAAGGTGAAGGTCGGCGATACGCTGCGCTTCGACGTGACGGGCCTGCAGGTCGACGCGCCCGTGACGAGCGTGCGCAAGCTCGACTGGGGCTCGTTCAAGGTCAACTTCTTCGTCGTGATGCCGCCTGCCGCGCTGAAGGACTATCCGGCGACCTTCATCACGAGCTTCAATGTGCCGCCGGGGCAGCGCGCCGTGATCGACGGGCTGATCGGCCAGTATCCGAATCTCACCGCGATCGATACCGCGCCGATTCTCGCGCAGGTGCAGCGCGTGATCGGTCAGGTGATCGGCGCCGTGCAGTTCCTGTTCGGTTTCACGCTGTTCGCGGGCGTGCTGGTGCTGTACGCCGCGCTCGCGGGCACGCGTGACGAGCGTATGCGAGAATCCGCGCTGCTGCGCGCGCTCGGTGCGTCGCACGCGCAGGTGCGCGCGGTGCAGGTCGCCGAGTTCGTCGTGGTCGGCGCGCTGTCGGGCCTGATGGCGGCGATCGGCTCGCAGCTGATCGGCTTCGTGCTCGCGTCGCGCGTGTTCGACTTTTCGATCAACTTCAACCCGTGGCTCCTGCCCACGGGCATTGCGGCGGGCGTCGTGTGCGCGGCTGTCGGCGGATGGCTCAGCCTGCGTCACGTGCTGATGCGGCCCGCGCTGCAATCGCTGCGCGATGCGTGAAAACGCCGTCGCTTCCGAATTTCCTTTTGACTGTGTAGTTGCCCGTATGACTGATCCGATTGACGAAGCGCCGTCGCAGCCGACGGCCTTCGAACTGGTGGGCGGCGAGGCGCGCGTGCGCGAAATCGTCGACCGTTTCTACGACCTGATGGACCTGGAAGCCGACTTCGCCGGCATCCGCAAGCTGCATCCGCCGACGCTCGACGGCTCGCGCGACAAGCTGTTCTGGTTCCTGTGCGGCTGGCTCGGCGGCCCTGATCACTACATCAGCCGCTTTGGCCATCCGCGTCTGCGTGCGCGGCATCTGCCGTTCCAGATTGCGTCGGTGGAGCGCGACCAGTGGCTGCGCTGCATGGCGTGGGCGATGGAAGACGTCGGCCTGCCCGAGCCGCTGCGCGAGCGCCTGCTGCATTCGTTCTTCGATACGGCCGACTGGATGCGCAATCATCCGGGCTGAGTGTCGCGCGATGTAAAAGCGTCGTGCCAGAGTGGCCGGTACAGTTCGGTCGGGAGCGCTTCGATCTGAACGCGGCGGGCGATGTCGGCATCGGCATAATGTCGGCTGGCACGATCAGAGCACAAGGAGACTCCCCATGACGACGCGCGCGCTGTTTCGCGACGACGCCTATCTGACCCACTGCGACGCGACCATCACCGCGCTCGACGAGCAGGGCATCCATCTCGATCAAACCGTGTTTTATCCCCTCGGCGGTGGCCAGGCGGGCGATGCGGGCGCGTTGACGCTCGTCGACGGCACGCGTATCGAGATCGCCGACACCCGCAAGGCGAAGTTCGAAGGCGCGACGCCCGACGACGCCGTGCACGTTCCCGCGCCCGGCCAGGAAGCGCTGCTCGCGCAGCTTGCCGTTGGCCAGAAGGTGACGGCGCAGATCGACTGGGCGCGCCGCTACCGGCACATGCGCCTGCACACGGCGAGCCACCTGATGTGCGCGGTGCTGCCGTATCCCGTCGATGGCTGCAGCATCACGTCCGACTATGCGCGCCTCGACTTCGCGACCGTCGAGCCGATTGAACGCGAGCTCGTCGAAACGCGGCTCGCGGAACTGGTGGGCGGCGCGCATGCCGTCGCGACGCAATGGATCACCGACGATGAAATGGCGGCGCGCCCCGAACTGGTCCGCACGATGAGCGTGAAGCCGCCGATGGGCCTCGGACGCGTGCGGCTGCTGCGCATCGAAGGCGTCGATCTGCAGCCGTGCGGCGGCACGCATGTGCGCAACACGGAAGAGATCGGCGCGCTGCGCGTCGCGAAGCTGGAAAAGAAAAGCGCGCGTACGCGGCGGCTCGTGCTGGAGTTCGCGTGAGCGTGTGCTTCGACGCGGCGGCGTACTCGCCGGAAGCAGACTACGAGGCGCTAGATCCGACCGCGCGCGACGTGCTCGACTGCTGGTTCGGCACGCCAGGCTCGGACGAATACGGCAAAGACCAGAAGCGCTGGTTCAAACGCAGCAACGCGTTCGACGCGATGCTGCGCGAGCGTTTCGGTGCGTCGATCGAAGCGGCGCTCGTGCATGAGCTCGATGAATGGCTCGCGACGCCGCTCGGCTCGCTGGCGCTCGTGATCGTGCTCGACCAGTTCACGCGCAATTGTCATCGGCGAACGGCGCGCATGTATGACGGCGACGCGCAGGCTCTGCGCATTACGCGCCGCATGATCGAAGAGGGCAGCGACGAGTTGCTGCCGACCGTTTATCACCGCGCGTTCGCGTACATTCCGTTCGAGCACGATGAGACGGTGGAAGGGCAGCGTGAAGGCGTGCGTCTTTACACGCTGCTCGAAGCGCAAGGGCTGGACCCGTCGTATGCGCGCTCGGCCGTGCGGCATGCGCAGATCGTCGAGCGCTTCGGGCGCTTTCCGCATCGCAATGCGCTGCTCGGGCGTGCGTCGAGCGATGAAGAGATTGCGTTTTTGCGTGAGCCCGGGTCGTCGTTCTAGGCGAGTGCCTCAGCGGCCCGCGCTGACATCCAGCAGCGCGCCGTTTACATACGACGACGCGTCGCTCAGCAACCAGACGATCGCTTCGGCGACTTCATCGGCCGTGCCAGGGCGGCCGAGTGGCGTCTGCGCGCCGAGCACCGCGGCGCGGTCGGGACGGCCGCCGCTCGCGTGGATGTCGGTGTCGATCAGTCCGGGGCGCACCGCGTTCACGCGAATGCCCTGCGGGCCGAGTTCTTTCGCGAGGCCGATCGTCATCGTGTCGACCGCTCCCTTCGAGCCGGCATAATCGACGTACTCGTTCGGCGAGCCGAGCCGCGACGCCGCCGACGACACATTCACGATCGCGCCGCCATGTCCGCCGCGATCCTTCGACATACGCCTCGCCGCCTCTCGCGCGCACAGATACGCACCGTACACGTTGACGTCGAACATGCGCTTCAGGCGCGCGGCGTCCATATCGGCGAGCGGCAACGAAGGCGCGACGATGCCCGCGTTGTTGACGAGCGCGTCGATGCGGCCGAACGCATGCTCCACTGCGTCGAACATCGCGATGACCTGGGCTTCGTCGGCGACGTCGCCCGCGATCAGGCGTGCATGGCCGCCTGCGCGTCCGACTTCGGCGGCTGTCTGTTTGGCGGCAGCTTCATTGGTCGCGTAGTTCACGCCGACCGACCAGCCGCGCGCGCCGAGCATACGTGCCGTCGCGCGGCCGATGCCGCGGCTCGCGCCCGTGATCAGAACCACTTTCGTCATGCTTGCCTCTCGCTATGCAGCAGCAAAGCGCTCGACGCGCGTCACACGCGCTCGCGGTTGTCCGCCCACTTGTCGCTGGTGGGCGGCTGGTAGTGTTGCAGCTTCTGGATCAGCGCGGCAGGGTCGCTGTCGACCTGCAGGATGTCGAAGTACGTCTGGCGCATGAAGCCTTCCTGCACCGTGTGTTCGAGCATGGAAATCAGCGGATCGTAGAAGCCGTCGATGTTCAGCACGGCGACGGCCTTCTGGTGATAGCCGAGCTGCGCCCACGTGTAGACCTCGAACAGCTCTTCGAGCGTGCCCGCGCCGCCGGGCATGGCGACGAACGCATCGGAGAGATCGGCCATCATCTTCTTGCGCTGATGCATGTCGGGCACGACGTGCAGTTCCGACAGGCCGTTGTGACCGACTTCCTTGTTGACCAGCAATTCTGGAATCACACCGATCGCGCGGCCGCCCGCGGCCATCACCTCGTCGGCGATCACGCCCATGAGGCCGACCTTGCCACCGCCGTAGACGAGCGACAGGTTCGCCGCGACCAGCGCGCGACCGAATGCTTTCGCGGCGTCGCGGTACAGCGGTTTGGCGCCGTTGGAGGAGCCGCAATACACACAGACTGCCTTCATCTCAACTGTCCTTCGATTCGTTGCGAGGTTCGCGCGGCGGCAGATAGTCGTAGAACTCGCGCTGCGGATGCTTGCCGGACACCAGATCGTCGAACAGTTCGCGCGAGCGTCCGCGCAGATACGGCGCCATCAGCGACACGATCTGCACGCTCACCTGATGCAGCTCGGCCTGGATTGCTTCCTGTTCGTTGTACTTGCGCGGGTTCATGACGAACTGATACGACAGCCAGTAGGTTGCGATCACGCCGATGTTGGTCGCGATGACCTTGAGCTCGTCGGGCGTCGCGACCATTTCGTTGTCGGCCACGAGTTGTTCGCAGAACTGGCTGGCAAAGCGGACCTTGTGGCTGATGATCTGCTTGAAGTGTGTTTCCAGCGTGCGGTTTCGCGCGAGCAGATCGTTCAGGTCGCGATACAGGAAGCGATAGCGCCAGGTGAAATCGACCATGTACTGCAGATACGACCACATTTCGTCGATGGTCGCGCGATGGTCTTCCGGGAAACGCAGACGCTTTTCGATCTCCTGCTCGAACTGGCTGAAGATGCTGTTGATGATGTCGTCTTTATTGCGGAAGTGGTAGTACAGGTTGCCTGGACTGATCTCCATTTCCTCGGCGATCGTCGTCGTCGTGACGTTCGGTTCGCCGATCTCGTTGAAGAGCTTCAACGATAGTTCGAGAATCCGTTCGCGCGTGCGGCGGGGAGGTTTGGGTTCCATGTCGTCCTTGGCGGGCTTGCTGCGCTGCCCGGGCTGGTTTGGGGTTTTTTGACACTATCTGGACGATTATAAACCGACCGTTCTATGGGCTGGATCGCCTTGGCGGCGAGGGTTGGTTTGGGTTTTTGGTTTTTGGCTTTTGGTTTTTGGCTTTTGGTTTTTGGTTTTTGTCTGCGACGCTGGGTGGTTGTTCTGGGCTTTGCGCTGGCATCCGCGTTTTGTTATTGGTGCTTCAGGCGTTGCCCCTGTGCGGGGCGGCACCTACTTTTCTTTGCCGCCGCAAAGAAAAGTAGGCAAAAGAAAGCGGCTCACACCGCCAGCCCATGTTCCTATCCACGGGCCCCCAACGTCCCCATCCTTCATGCGCCATTGCCCTGGCTGGTGCTCGTTGCCAACGCTTTGAATGGACGCCTCACCCGCTCCAGACACCCGCACAAGGGCCAACGGCAACGAATGGTTATTGCCGCTCAGGTGGCAAACGGTGTGTAGGTTGTCGTGCCGAAAAGGTCCGCGCTCTTACAAGAGACACCGACCTTGCTTCTCAGTCTGGAGTGATGGGCGTATGGCGCGAAAGCCTACACACCGTTTGCCACCTGGACGGCAGAGGACTGTCAGGCACGGCGTGCCGCGACGCGGGGGCGTGAAGCGGGTGAGGCGTACAGGGAGAACGTTGGCAACGGGCACGAATTGGCTCGTCGCGGTATGAAGTGTAAGACCCTGCGGGGGCCCTCAGGCAGGAACAAGGATTGGCGGTGTGAGCCGCTTTCTTTTGCCTACTTTTCTTTGCGGCGGCAAAGAAAAGTAGGTGCCGCCCCGCACAGGGGCAACGCGTGAAGCACCAATAACAAAACGCGGACGCCAGCGAAAACACAAGCAAACCACCCCAGCGTCGCAGACAAAAACACCACAAAGCCTACTGCATAGCCCGAACCCACCCCCCCACCCAATGCACGACCAGCGGCCCAACAAGCAAACCCCACGTCATCACACAGATAAAAAGCGCAACCATAACGGCAGCACTGCCAAGATCCTTCGCCCTCCGCGACAACTCATGCCGCTCGAGCGAAATCCGATCAATAGCCGCCTCGACGCTCGAGTTGAGCAACTCGACAATCAGCACAAGAAACACAGACCCAAGTAACAACACACGAGACACCGGCTCGACAGGCACCAGAACACCGCACGGCAAAAGAATCGCCGCCAAGGTCAGCTCCTGCCGAAACGCGCTCTCCTCGCGAATCGCGACCCGAAACCCGGCAAACGAATTCTTCATCGCATGCCACGCGCGCGTGATCCCGCGATTGCCCTTGTACGGATTGAAGGGCAACGGCGCCAGCGGATCATCGGGACCCAATGGCTCGAGCGATTCCGGCGCATCGGCTTTCGCGCCATTCAGCGCGTCTTCCCGAGCTTGTGCGGCGTCGCGCGTAGTAGATGACATGGCAGAAACAGGAGCAGAGCTGGACTCTCCAGCATACCGCGACCGCGCTCGCGGCGCGCCGTCCTCATGCATGTCATGCACATCGTCGAACGGTTCGCCATCAGGCTCCGCGTTCGACACTGCCGTCTTCGCGTCGCGCAGCGATTCCTGCGGAGCGCGCAATGCGTTCGATTGTCTCGTTTGCATGGGCGTGGCGAGAAGTGAGGGCGCTTGCGCGTCGGACGGATCAGGCGGCCGCGCTTTCCTCGCGATAAGCGGAACGCGACAGCGGCTTCAGATGCGCGGCGAACTGCTCGGACGCGGCCGTCCACGAGAAACGCTCGGCCCACGCGCGCGCATCGTTGCGATCGATCTTCAGCGCCTGCAGGCACGCTTCGCGCAAGTCTTCGTGCATCGCGCCCGCGCCACCGTCGCCGAGCACATCGATCGGACCCGTTACAGGATACGCCGCAACGGGCGTGCCGCACGCGAGCGCTTCGAGCAGCACGAGGCCGAACGTGTCGGTCCTGCTCGGGAATACGAACACGTCGGCGGCCGCGTAGACCTTCGCGAGTTCGGCCTGCGTCAGCACGCCAAGATAGTTGACGGCCGGATAGCGCGACTTCAGTTCGGCGAGCGCCGGGCCTTCACCGCAGACCCACTTCGAGCCGGGCAGGTCGAGCTTCAGGAACGCTTCGACATTCTTCTCGACGGCAACGCGCCCAACATACAGAAAGATCGGCCGTGCGGTGTTGAGCACCTTCGATTCCATCTGCCGGAAGATGTCGAGATCGACGCCGCGCGTCCACAACACGACGTTCGTGAAGCCGAATTTTTCGAGGTCGGTCTTGACGACCGGCGTCGGCGCCATCACGGCAAGCGATGCCTTATGAAACCAGTGCAGAAAGCGGTACGTCCACGCGACAGGAACGCCGAAGCGCGCCTCGACGTATTCGGGAAAGCGCGTGTGATAGGCGGTGGTGAAGGGCAGCTTGTGCTCGATCGCATACTTGCGCGCGGCCAGGCCGAGCGGGCCTTCCGTCGCGATGTGCAGCGCGTCCGGCTGGAACTCGTCGATGCGCTTGCGCAAGTGGCTGCGCGGCATCAGCGACAGGCGAATTTCGGGGTACGTCGGGCACGGAATCGTCTTGAACTCGAGCGGCGTCAGCAGATCGACCTTGTGGCCGATCGCCGTCAGCTCGCGCGTCGTGTTCTTCAGCGTGCGGACGACGCCGTTGACCTGCGGTTCCCACGCATCGGTGACGATCATGATCTTCATGCAAATGGCCCTCTCGTAGTGGTGATGGTGTGCGGTCACGCCGTCGCGCGCGCTTTCGTCGCGTTTGCTTCGGGCGAGCGCATCACGGTCCAGTAGACGACCTTCAGTTCGCCTTCGTAGGTCTCGACGAGCGCCGACAGGCTCTCGACCCAGTCGCCGTCGTTGCAATACAGCACGCCGTCGATCTCGCGGATCTCGGCCTTGTGAATGTGCCCGCACACGACGCCGTCGCAGCCGCGGCGGCGCGCTTCATCCGTCATCACGTTCTCGAAGGCCGAGATGAAGTTCACCGCATTCTTCACCTGATGCTTCAGGTATTGCGAGAGAGACCAGTACTGAAAACCGAGCTTGATGCGGATGCGGTTGAACCAGCGGTTCAGCACGAGAATCATCGTGTACAGCGTGTCGCCGAGATACGCCAGCCACTTCGCGTGCTGGATCACGCCGTCGAACAGATCGCCGTGCACGATCCACAGACGCTTGCCTTGCAGCGTGGTGTGAAACGCTTCGCCGCGCACGTGGATGTCGCCGAATGCGAGATCGCAGAACTGGCGCGCGCCTTCGTCGTGATTACCGGGGATGTACACGACCTGGGTGCCCTTGCGCGCCTTGCGCAGGATCTTCTGCACGACGTCGTTGTGCGCCTGCGGCCAGTACCAGCCTTTCTTCAGTTGCCAGCCGTCGATGATGTCGCCGACGAGGTACAGGTACTCCGATTCATTGTGGCGCAGGAAGTCGAGCAGATAGTTCGCCTGGCAGCCTCCGGAACCGAGATGGATGTCGGAGAGCCAGATGGTGCGATACCGGTGCGAATTCTCGTGACCGTCGTCGTGATCGCTTTCGGACGGCGTTGGCGTCACCGGCAGATGCGGAAGCGGCGGCAGGCCAACTGAGGGGGAGCGGGGGCCGAAAGCGACGGGATCGACGCTCGGGCCATTCTGGCGGAAGAGGGAAGTCGCGGACGTGTTGTTGTCCATGGCTCACGCGTCGAGTTGCAGTACCCGCATTGCGCCATTGCTGCGTGACGGAGCCGTGACATTCACGAGAAGTTCTTATTACGGAGGGGTTTGGGTTTGTTTTTTTTCGCTGGCATCCGCGTTTTGTTATTGGTGCTTCACGCGTTGCCCCTGTGCGGGGCGACGCGTGAAGCACGACAACAAAGCGCGGATGCCAGTTCAAAAACAAGCAAACCACCCCAGCGTCACAGACAAAAAATCTCACCGCCCTATTGAAACGATTCTGGTCCCCGCCACCCGATCATGCAAAAACTGCCGGCTGGCCCCAATCCGCCCAACGCCGGCGTACACAACGAACCACACACCTGCAACGATCAAGGTCTGCGGCACAGTGAGCTTTAGCAGAGGATGCATCGCAAGCGGCGGCAAAAACCACATCCACGCGAGCACATACCGCAACACCGCACGCGGTACCGATAAACGCGCGCCATCCCTGGCATTGACCACACGCAACCGCCAGGTCTTCATCGGCAGCGTCTGCCCTCCGTGCGTCCAGAACCAGACGAAATACCCGCCGACCACCAGCCCGATCCACGCCGCGAGCCAGTTGTGATGCGTCAGCCCGTTGCGCTGCTGCGTAAGCGTGCTGAACAGATATCCCGCGATGAACACGACGCCGAACAGCAGCACGGCTTCGTACATCAACGCGGCAAGGCGCCGGCGCACGGTCGGCGTCGAGGCTTCGAAGGGTTCAGGCGGGAGCGGCACGGCTGCGGAGTCGACGGAAGTGGACACAGGCTAGGCCTCGGTTGCCGTTGATGAGCCCGCGACGCAGGCTCGCAGAGGGATTATGAGCCGTTGAAGATAGACGGCGCGTCGGAAGGCGAGACGGGTGTCGGCGTCGCCGGCACGAAGCTGCCCGTGGCGGGAATGGCGGGCGCGCCCGGCGAGGGCGCCGCGACTCCGGCGGAAGCGCCTGCCGTCGCCGGCGGCACGGGCACGCTCGCGAGCTTGTCCTTGCCGTTCACGAGCCGGTTGATGTCCTTGATCTCGGATTTGCCCGAAGGCGGCGCACTGACGACCGTCGGCCGGCGCTTGTGCTCGCTGGCGGCGAGCTTTTGCTTCTGCTCTTCAGGCAGCTGCTGATAGGCCTTCCATGCGTTCTGGCGCGCCTCGCGCGGCAATTCCTTCGAGACCTGATAGTTTTCACGCGCGACGCGCCGCTGCTCGGGCGTCATGCGCACCCACTCGGCCATGCGTTCGTGCAGTACCTTTTGCGCTTCCGGCGTCATCTTCGGATAACGCGACGCGATTTTCAGCCACTTGCGCTTGCGCTCCTCGCTGAAGCCGTCCCATTGCGCCGCAAATGGCGCGAGCGCGACGTGTTCGGCGTTGGAGAGCTTCGACCACGCGAGCGGACTGGTCGAGATGGGCAGGCCCGGCAGGTCGACCGTCAGCGCCGGGGCAGCCGCCTTCGCGGGCGCACCGCCGCTGGCGGGCGCCGCGACGGGCGTGGGCGTCGGGTAGAAGCGCGGATAGGTGGCGGCGAATGACACCAGGGCTGCAATCACGCATCCGGACACAACGGCAAGGCCGCGCTTGTAACTCACCCGTCAACTCTCCCCGGTCAGTGGTTACGCGTCAGGTACGCGTTGAACCCGTGATCGAGATAGGCATTGAGCGGCAGATCGTCGCTCAGCATGGCGGCATCGATATCGGCGAGCTCGGCCGTGCGCTGATGGTCTTCCCACCACGCAATACCTGCGAGCCCGATGACGAGCGCGAGCACCGGCCAGGCGAGCGCGAGCTTGCGCAGGCGCGGCAGACGGCGCGAAGGTTCCGGTTGCGGCATGTGGGCGAGCGTCCCCGCGCCGACGAATACAGGCGCGAAAGCGGGCGCCTGCACGGCTTCGGGCTTCTTGCGAGCGAGCGCGGCGCGGCGCGCGGCGGCGAGCCGGTCGGTCGTGGCGGGCGGAATGCGGGCAGCGTTTTCGTCGAGCGCGCGCCGAAGCTGCAGCGCAAACTCGAGTTCTTTTGTTTCGGGAGCGGAGCTCATAGCGTGATTCCTTTGGCCCTGAGCGCTTGCGCCAGCGTGTGCGTGGCTCGCGAGCAGTGCGTTTTCACACTGCCTTCCGAGCAGCCCATCGCGGCGGCAGTCTCAGCGACATCCATATCTTCCCAGTAACGCATCAGAAACGCCTCCCGTTGACGAGCCGGCAACTTTTGGATTTCGTCGTCGATCAACTGCAGGACCTGTTCACGTTCGAGCTGCTGCTCGCTGCTTTCCACCCCCGTCGAGCCATCCTGGCTTTCGAACGTCTCCAGCGGGTCGAAGTCTTCGTCGTCGGCATTGCCCAGCGACGAGAACAGGGTCACCCAGGTATTGCGCACCTTCTGCCGACGGAAATAGTCGTGCATCGCATTCTGGAGAATACGCTGAAACAAAAGCGGCAGCTCAGCGGGAGGACGGTCGCCGTATTTTTCGGCGAGCTTGATCATCGCGTCCTGCACGATATCGAGAGACGCGTCGTCGTCCCGCACGGCGTAGACCGTCTGCTTGAACGCGCGCCTTTCGACGCCCGCCAGAAAATCGGCGAGTTCCTTGTCTGATGCCATCCGTTGGGGGTCGGCGCAGCGAGTGTGCGCGGAATCGGTCGAAAAATGTCGTAAAGCTCGCGGATGCTAACAAACTTTCACCCGAGCCAGGGAAAAACGCGGCAAGACTTCACCTTGCATCAAGCCTACAGTCGTTATTTATGCGGCATTCGCGAAGGCATCGGAAAGGTTCGCGTAACTTGCCCGTAAAATGGTCAGAAGTGGACGACGAAACAGGGTTTGCCGTCAATCATGGAAATATTTGCTTGACCATCGGACACATCGTAGATATCGTCTACGGTTCGCAACATAAGTGACTTGTCTCATTTGAGGTTGGCCCAAGAAGCCTTCCTGTCAAACTGGACGCGCCGCTTGAACCCGAGCCACAAGCCCGGCAGAGAGCACCCGATCAATTTTTTGCCGAAAATTCGAAAGGTGAACGATGAATATGCCCAGCGCGGAATTCTCCACGTCGGATACCACTCCACATCACGAAGCTGACTCTATCGGCGCCACCGTGCTCATGAAGGCACTGGCCGACGAAGACGTCGAATTCGTCTGGGGCTATCCCGGCGGCTCGGTACTCTACATCTACGACGAGCTTTACAAGCAGGACAAATTCCAGCACGTCCTCGTGCGTCACGAGCAGGCCGCGGTTCACGCCGCCGACGCCTATGCGCGCTCGACCGGCAAGGTCGGCGTCTGCCTCGTGACTTCGGGTCCTGGCGTCACCAACGCGGTGACGGGCATCGCAACGGCCTACATGGACTCGATCCCGATGGTGATCATCAGCGGCCAGGTGCCGACTGCTGCGATCGGTCAGGATGCGTTCCAGGAGTGCGATACGGTCGGCATCACGCGTCCCTGCGTGAAGCACAACTTCCTCGTGAAGGACGTGCGCGACCTCGCCGCCACCGTCAAGAAAGCTTTCTATATCGCCCGTACCGGTCGTCCCGGCCCGGTGCTGATCGACATTCCGAAAGACGTGTCGAAGGCGCCCTGCCAGTACGAACCGATCAAGCACGTGTCGCTGCGCTCGTACAACCCCGTCACGAAAGGCCACTCGGGCCAGATCCGCAAGGCCGTGGCGCTGCTGTTGTCAGCTAAGCGTCCATATATCTACACGGGCGGCGGTATCATCCTCGCGGATGCGTCGCGTGAACTGAACCAGTTCGCCGATCTGCTCGGCTATCCCATCACCAACACGCTGATGGGGCTGGGCGGCTATCGCGCGTCGGACAAGAAATTCCTCGGCATGCTCGGCATGCACGGCACGTACGAAGCCAACATGGCGATGCAGCACTGCGACGTGCTGATCGCCATCGGCGCGCGTTTCGACGACCGTGTCATCGGCGACCCGGCGCACTTCTCGTCGCGTCCGCGCAAGATCATTCACATCGACATCGACCCTTCGTCGATTTCGAAGCGCGTGAAGGTCGACATTCCGATCGTCGGCGATGTGAAGGAAGTGCTGAAGGAGTTGATCGAGCAGTTGCAGACGGCCGAGCATGGCCCGGACACCGCGGCGCTCGCCGACTGGTGGAAGGACATCGAAGCCTGGCGCGCGAAAGACTGCCTCAAGTTCGACCGCAAGAGCGACATCATCAAGCCGCAGTACGTGGTGGAAAAGGCGTGGGAACTGACGGACGGCAATGCCTTCGTGTGTTCCGACGTCGGCCAGCACCAGATGTGGGCGGCGCAGTTCTATCGCTTCAACAAGCCGCGTCGCTGGATCAATTCCGGCGGTCTCGGCACGATGGGCTTCGGCCTGCCGGCGGCGATGGGCGTCAAGATGGCGCACCCGGATGACGACGTGCTCTGTATCACGGGCGAAGGCTCGATCCAGATGTGCATCCAGGAACTGTCCACCTGCAAGCAGTACGACACGCCCGTCAAGATCATTTCGCTCAACAACCGCTATCTGGGCATGGTGCGCCAGTGGCAGCAGATCGAATACAGCAAGCGCTATTCGCATTCGTACATGGATGCGCTGCCCGACTTCGTGAAGCTCGCCGAAGCGTACGGCCACGTCGGCATGCGGATCGAAAAGACCGCTGACGTGGAACCGGCGCTGAAGGAGGCACTGCGCCTGAAAGATCGCACGGTGTTTCTCGACTTCCAGACTGATCCGACCGAAAACGTCTGGCCGATGGTCCAGGCCGGCAAGGGCATCACGGAGATGCTCCTCGGATCGGAAGATCTATAACGAGCGCTTTCCTGCGCCGGCTCCGTCATGCACATCTCCACAAAAGGTGAGCGCGGACGGAGCGGCGCGGATCGCACGCATCGCATACATCGATATCTGGAAGAAGCGAACATGAGACACATCATTTCCGTCCTGCTGGAAAACGAACCGGGCGCGCTGTCGCGCGTGGTCGGCCTGTTCTCCGCACGCGGCTACAACATTGAAACCTTGACGGTGGCGCCGACCGAAGACCGTTCGCTGTCGCGCATGACCATCGTTTCCATTGGCTCGGACGACGTGATCGAACAGATCACGAAGCATCTGAACCGCCTGATCGAGGTGGTGAAAGTGGTCGACCTGACAGAGGGCGCCCACATTGAGCGCGAGCTGATGCTGATCAAGGTAAGGGCGGTCGGCAAGGAACGTGAGGAGATGAAGCGGATGTCGGATATTTTCCGCGGCCGCATCATCGACGTCACCGAAAAGACCTACACGATCGAACTGACGGGCGCGAGCGAGAAACTCGACGCGTTCATCGAAGGGCTCGACGCCACCGCGATTCTCGAAACGGTCCGCACGGGCGGTTCGGGCATCGGACGCGGTGAGCGTATCCTGAAGGTTTAACCAGTTCGATCCGTGCCGGGCGTGGCGTCAAGCGCCCGGCTCAAGCACTACACACGCAGCATTTTTCTGAATTTCGCCAAGGAACAGACATGAAAGTTTTCTACGACAAGGACGCCGACCTCTCCCTCATCAAAGGCAAGCAGGTCACCATCATCGGCTATGGCTCGCAAGGCCATGCGCACGCGCTGAACCTGAAGGAAAGCGGCGTGAACGTCACGGTCGGTCTGCGCAAGGGCGGCGCATCGTGGAGCAAGGCTGAGAACGCAGGCCTGACGGTCAAGGAAGTGGCGGAAGCCGTGAAGGGCGCAGACGTCGTCATGATGCTGCTGCCCGACGAGCAGATCGCCGAAGTCTATGCGAAGGAAGTGCACGGTAACGCCAAGCAGGGCGCAGCGCTCGCATTCGCGCACGGCTTCAACGTGCATTACGGCCAGGTGATCCCGCGTGCTGACCTCGACGTCATCATGATCGCGCCGAAGGCCCCGGGCCACACGGTGCGCGGCACGTACTCGCAAGGTGGCGGCGTGCCGCACCTGATCGCTGTTGCGCAAGACAAGTCGGGCGCAGCGCGCGACATCGCGCTGTCGTACGCAGCGGCGAACGGCGGCGGCCGTGCGGGCATCATCGAAACGAACTTCCGCGAAGAAACGGAAACCGATCTGTTCGGCGAGCAAGCCGTGCTGTGCGGCGGTACGGTCGACCTGATCAAGGCTGGCTTCGAAACGCTGGTCGAAGCGGGCTACGCGCCGGAAATGGCGTACTTCGAGTGCCTGCACGAACTGAAGCTGATCGTCGACCTGATCTACGAAGGCGGCATCGCGAACATGAACTACTCGATCTCGAACAACGCCGAATACGGCGAGTACGTGACGGGTCCGCGCATCATCACCGATGAAACGAAGAAGGTGATGAAGGAAGTCCTGAAGGACATCCAGACGGGCGAGTACGCAAAGAGCTTCATCATCGAAAACCGCGCTGGCGCGCCGACGCTGCAATCGCGTCGCCGCATCACGGCGGAGCACCAGATCGAGCAGGTTGGCTCGAAGCTGCGCGCGATGATGCCGTGGATCGCGAAGAACAAGCTGGTCGATCAGTCGAAGAACTAATCTGCCCGTTTTTCTTGCTCCGGCGCACGAAATGCGCCGGAAGCGTCAAAAAGCCGTCCAGGTGTGCTGAACCCTGGACGGCTTTTGCTATCCTACGGTTTTACGTGCGACACGCACGCTCGTGTCCGTGAGCCTCGCGTTATGAGGCATCGACTAGAGGGTTATCGCTCGGAACTTCGGTTTCGAGTGCCATGCCCTCCGCAGGTGGCCCCCTTGTGGGCCGCGCCCTTGTAGAAGTAGGGGTGGCCTTGGCCATTCCCTTGATGAAGCGAACCTCGGCGCTGCATGGTCGAGGAACGCATTGCAATGATCTGGTTACCGCCAGATCCCGCCCAGTCAGCGGCTTCACCTCCGCTGACAAAGCGGAGTGTTGTTTGCAATTTCACCGCCCCTAGGAAGGTGAATTCGCTACGCGATACGAGCGAAAAGCTCGGTGTGTCATTGTTCGGCCTCGCCGGCAGCTTGGCGAGTGAAGTGAACCTGCTGTACGACCAGCAGTAGCCTAGGAGGACATGCGTCACTGGCAACGGTGAGGTGTGAAGCTTCTCTGACAATGTAGTCCCCGACGTTCAGGGCGGGGTGACGGTCGTGAGACCGTCCCTCGGAGACTCCCAGCAGCACTGGGGTTGAGACGCTAGGCTGGCTGATACGGTTAACGGAAGTGAACTGCTGATAAACCTCGTAAGTAGGACGGTGCCAAAGCTGCTGATAGGCATCAACCAAAAGGTGTGCGGTCGGATAACCCGCTGTAAATTCGGGTTACGTCGTCATCGGACCGCTGGGGAATAGGCAGAACCTAAGTCAGTCGTGTGACATGCCGGGAACGTGGTAAGCCTGTATGGTTGCCGGCCGTAGTTTGGCTGGCAGGCGAACCGTGAGGGACGCTGTTAATTGTGCAGGTATGGGATGACGGAAAAAGCGAAGGCCGGTCTGTAATGGATCGGATAGGGGTTGCGACATTACCCCACGCGAAAGCGGGCAGACTTCCGTCTGGTCTACCGCCGCAAGATGGCTGACTAGCCCTTTAGCTGGAAAAGTGATTGCTGATGGCGTCCTCGCCATTAGCGTAAGTCTTTAACCCCCTTGCGGGAGCAGATCGCTCCCGCAAGGGGCGATCTGTTCTCCGCTCGGGCCTCACTTCTTCGAGTAGGAGAGCAGCATGAAAGTATCTGTCCGAAAGGATGGATCTGCGCTTTCCCACGCACCAGACAACTGGCACGCCGTAGATTGGCGTCGGGTTGAACGGAACGTGAGAGGGATGCAGATTCGAATTGCGAAGGCGACGCGGGACAACGACTGGCGCAGGGTGAAGGCCCTGCAACGGATGTTGACCCGCACGTTGTCCGCGAAGCTGTACGCGGTACGACGTGTTACGCAGAACCAGGGTGCGCGAACGGCGGGAGTCGATCGCGAGCTATGGGATTCGCCTGAAGGCCGGTGGAACGCCATCGGCAGGTTGAAACGGCGCGGATATAAGCCCCTGCCTCTACGGAGAGTCTTTATCCCCAAGGCCAACGGGAAGGAACGCCCTCTGGGCATTCCGACCATGCGGGACAGGGCGATGCAAGCCTTGTATCTGTTGGCTCTGGAGCCGGTGTCGGAATCGACGAGCGACCCGAACTCCTATGGGTTCAGGTTGAACCGTTCGACGGCTGACGCCATGTCGCAGATTTTCGTTGCCATGTCCCAAAAGGGCTCAGCTCGTTGGGTGCTGGAAGCGGATATTAAGGGCTGTTTTGACCACATCAACCATGATTGGTTGGAGAGCCATGTCCCCATGGACACGGAAATCCTCCGGAAGTGGTTGAAGGCTGGCCTGATTTACAAAGGGCAGCTACAGGCGACTGAGGCCGGTACACCGCAGGGAGGGATCATCTCCCCGACGCTGGCGAATGTGACGTTGAATGGGTTGGAGCGGCAACTGGTCGCGCACCTCGGTGCGAAGCTCGGGGTCGCGAAGGCTAAGAAGTTGAAGGTTAATGTGGTGCGGTACGCGGACGACTTCGTGATCACCGGTGACTCGAAAGAGATACTGGAACAAGAGGTCCGACCTTGGGTGGAAGCATTCCTGGCTGTACGCGGGCTGCAACTCTCTGAGGAGAAAACGCGGATTACACACATCGACGCAGGCTTCGATTTCCTTGGGTGGAACTTCCGGAAGTACTCGGGAACCCTGCTCATCAAGCCGAGCAAGAAGAATGCGCAAGCGTTCTACCGCAAGGTGGCGGAAACGATCAACGGCAACAAGACGGTTAAGCACGAGAATCTGATTCGACTGCTGAACCCGATGCTACGGGGATGGGCGCAGTATCACAGCCCCGTGGTCGCCAAAGAGGCGTACAGCCGCATGGAGTCTCTGATTTTCCGGAGACTTTGGCGGTGGTCGAAGAGGCGGCATCTGAACAAGAGCGCCGACTGGGTGAGAAGGAAATACTTTCACTCGGAAGGTAGCCGGCATTGGGTGTTCGCCGTTCCGATAGTTCGTGAAGATGGCAGCAAAGGTTTGCTTGAGTTGTACCAGCTCAGCGGTACTGATATCAGGCGACACAGGAAGGTCAAAGGGGAATTTAATCCCTTTGACCCAGAGTGGGAGCAGTACGGCGAGCAGTTGCGGGAGGCACGCATGGAGCACTCGATGCGGCACCGACGGCAATGGGTCTCGTTGTACATGTCGCAGGGCGGGTTATGTGCGCACTGTGGCTGTGCCCTGACACGGGAGACCGGTTGGCATGACCATCATCTGGAATATCGGATGCATGGTGGGTCAGACGCTCTCTCAAACAGGGTCTTGCTTCACCCGGACTGTCACCGGCAGGTGCACGCAGGTAAAATTGTAGTAACTAAGCCGGCCCGGTTCTAAGACCGGGCTTTGTTTGTAGATTTGAGCCGTATGCGGGGAAACTCGCACGTACGGTTCTTAGGGGGCTCCTCTTCCGCGAGGAAGGGGGGCTACCCTCCAAAAAGACTGAACCCATTTATGAATTACCCTCATCCGATCATCGCGCGCGAAGGCTGGCCGTTCATTGCCATCGCGGCCGTCGTTGCGTTGTTGATCCACTTCATCGCAGGGTTCGGCATTGCCTGGATTTTCTGGCTGTTGCTCATCTTCGTCGTGCAGTTCTTCCGCGACCCGGCGCGTCCCATTCCGACGCAGGCCAACGCGGTGCTGTGCCCGGCCGACGGCCGCATCGTCGCTGTCGAAACCGCGCACGATCCGTACGCAAACCGTGAAGCGCTGAAGATCAGCGTGTTCATGAACGTGTTCAACGTGCACTCGCAGCGCTCGCCTGTCGATGGCGCGATCTCGAAGGTCGAATATTTTCCGGGCGCGTACCTGAACGCCGCCGTCGACAAGGCGTCGACGGAGAACGAGCGTAACGCGATCGTGATCGAAACGGCGAGCGGCGCGACGGTGACGTCGGTGCAGATCGCTGGCCTGATCGCGCGTCGCATTCTCTGCTACGTCAGGGCAGGCGAGCCGCTCACGCGCGGCCAGCGCTACGGCTTCATCCGTTTCGGTTCGCGCGTCGACGTGTATCTGCCCGTGGGCAGCCGCCCGCGCGTGTCGATCGGCGAGAAGGTTTCGGCTTCGTCCACGGTTCTGGCTGAACTATAAAGCGGCACAGGGAGGGTTCGATGGCCGCATTCAAACCGCGTCGTCCTCGCAGCAGCGGTGCGCCGCAGCCGCGACCGTTCAGGCGCAACAAGCCGTCCGGGGTCACGGAATCCGTGATCGACAGCCGGCGCGCCGCGCGTCAGCAGTTTCTGCGCAAGCGCGGTATTTACCTGCTGCCCAATGCATTCACGACGGCGGCGCTTTTCTGCGGGTTCTTCGCCGTCGTGCAGGCGATGAACGTGCGCTTCGAAGTCGCCGCGATTGCGATTTTTGTCGCGATGGTGCTGGATGGGATGGATGGACGTGTTGCGCGTATGACGCATACGCAGAGCGCGTTTGGCGAGCAGTTCGACAGTCTGTCGGATATGGTGTCGTTCGGGGTTGCGCCGGCGCTCGTGATGTATGAGTGGATTCTGAAGGATCTCGGGCGCTGGGGCTGGCTCGCGGCGTTTGTGTATTGCTCTGGCGCGGCGCTGCGCCTGGCGCGGTTCAATACGAATATCGGTGTTGTTGATAAGCGTTTTTTTCAGGGGATGCCGAGCCCCGCTGCGGCTGCGTTGATTGCTGGCTTTGTGTGGCTGGCTACCGATAATCGCGTGCCTTTGAAGCTGGTCTGGCTGCCGTGGGTTGCTTTTGCTTTGACCATCTACGCGGGCGTGACCATGGTGTCGAATGCGCCGTTTTACAGCGGTAAGGCGCTGGACGTGCGGCATCGCGTGCCGTTTGCGGCGATTCTGCTTGTCGTGGTCGCGTTTGTGCTCGTTTCTTCAGACCCACCTTTGATGTTGTTCGGGCTGTTTGTGCTTTATGGTCTGTCGGGGTATGTGTTTTGGGGCTACCGCGTGGTGAGGGGAATGGGGAATCCTGCTCGTTCCTCGCAGCGGCCGGGGTAAAGGTTTTTGGTTGTCTGGGCTTTGCGCTGGCATCCGCGTGATGTTATTGGTTCGCAAGCGTTGCCCCTGTGCGGGGCGGCACCTACTTTTCTTTGCCGCCGCAAAGAAAAGTAGGCGAGTTCTCAAGTTTGAAGTGCAACACCCCACCTCATATAAGGTGTTGCTATGGAAAAACGATACCAACAACTCCAGCCTGAAGAGCGGCTGACGATTGCCAGCCAGCATCTGCAGGGTTCAAGCATACGGGCCATGGCCCGTATGCTTGGGCGCTC